>Ga0335073_10002466_pt1 | contig 25293 bp, 31 predicted proteins | sample Lox_Sample_22_FD_207093 | JGI IMG/M metagenome (GOLD analysis project Ga0335073, IMG submission 207093) | Soil microbial communities from Loxahatchee National Wildlife Refuge, Florida, United States - Lox_Sample_2.2 | ecosystem: Environmental > Terrestrial > Soil > Wetlands | place: USA... | reverse complement strand
CCCCAGCTCCCTAATCCCCCTCCAAACAGACGCCTAATTGTATAGATTTGGGGACCCATGTCTGAACTCTTTGGACGGAAATGGCCGCTACTATTGGCGTACGGATGTTTCGGCATCTTCCAAATCCCCGTCGCAGTAGCACAAAATGTGGAAACCATCATGCTCTGTCGTTTCTTTGGCGGCGTCTTCGCTTCCTCCCCACTCGGTATCGTCGGCGGAGCCATGGCAGACATGTGGGATCCGACCTACCGTTCCGCCGCCATCGCCGGTTTCGCGCTCGCGACGTTTGTGGGTCCGGCCATGGGCCCCATTATCGGAGGATTTGTCACAGACTCGTATCTGGGATGGCGATGGACAGAGTACATTACTGCCATCCTGGCGTTTTTCTTCCTTTTCGTGGACGTTATTTTCTTGCCTGAGACGTATGGACCGGTACTGTTGAAGGGGAAGGCGAAAAAGTTAAGACATGAGCGGATGATTTGGGCTATCCATGCCCGACAGGAGGAAAAGGAGATTTCGTTCAAGACGATTTTTGAGATTTATCTATTTCGACCGATAAAGATGTTGTTCTTGGAGCCGATGATATTGTTGTTGACGATGTACGTGTCGTTCGTGTATGGTGTGGTGTACCTCCTGTTCTCGGCGTTTCCGATTGCGTATCAGGAGGTTCGCGGGTGGAATGACGGCGTTGGAGGGTTACCCTTTTTGGGGATTTCGTTGGGTGCGCTGACGGGGTCGATTATCATTGTATTGTTTATTCCTCGATACGCGCGAAAGATGAAGGAGGCGGGAGGACCGGTTCCAGAGGAACGATTGATTCCGATGATGATTGGCGGGGTGTTGTTTACGATTGGACTGTTTTGGTGGTCTTGGACGAGTTATCCTACGATCAGTTGGGTTCCTCAGGTTATTGCGGGGTGGCCGCTCGGGGCGGGGATCGTACTCATTTTCCTGCAAGTCATCAATTACTTGATTGACGCGTACCTCATGCATGCGAATTCGGCGATCGCAGCCAACACGCTTATGCGAAGTTTCTTTGGAGCAGGATTTCCCTTGTTTGCCGTACAAAGTATGCCTCCCCCTTGTGTTTCAAGGATATCAACTAACCATTTTAGTGTTTGATCGACTGGGATTGAGATGGGGTGGATCATTGTTGGGATTCATTGCGTTGGCGATGACGCCGATTCCGTTTGCGTTTTACAAGTATGGACCGACGTTGAGGAGGATGAGTAAAATGGCTCCTACCAATGACAGGCCGTATAAGCTCGAGTAAGTTGGAAGGGGGGGGTATTTGCATTTTTACACGGAGATGCCGCGGGTTTTGTATGTCGCGTTCTTGCTTCGGATGCGCAACATGAGAGGTAGATACGTATTGGAATCTTAATATATTTGACTTGGAGAAGGGACTGTTGATTCCCACATTCCAAGTGCATTGCTTCTAGTCGTGCCGAGAGCTTCCGACAGCAGGTTGCTACCACTCCTTTTGACCAAATCCCGCATTTTGGTATCCAAGTAGATGTCGAATTGGTGCTCGACCAAGGACATGGATTAACGGTCGTCGGACGGAAGTGTTGACAACCGTTTGAGCCGAGGACCGACGTGTCTATTAAAAACCAGATTACCGCCCCAAATTAGGTTTACTCGTGAAATGAGAAGGCGTATCCCATCTGCACGTTGTAAAGGCGCATGTGCCTGTGTTGCCATATATAATTCCGGACAGGGAACGATTCTGGGCCAATCATTCCATCAGTCTGACATAACCTCGCGTCTTTCTTTCTCGTGTCTCGAAATAGCAACAGCCAACCAACCACCCAAAAAAGAACCCACCGTCCCCTCTTCCTCCTCACTCTTTTTCCTTGCGCCCTCCTACATCACAATCTCATTCTCTGTCTGTTGACACTTCACCGCTCTTTACTTTTCCAGAGTCAATCTTTTTGAAGAGTGGGCAATAAGCTGAGTCTTTTTTTTTCAGGGAGATGGCGCCTCCTCAGCAGCCTCGCGTCGCACGCCCCTCGCCTGACTTGACGACCCTCTCCTCCGTCACAGACGACACCATCGTAACGCGTCTGCGTGAACGAGTCTCCATCAATGCCCCCTGGTCAAAAGTCGGAAACTCCATCTTCCTCTACGTAAACCGCTTCAACGGCGAAGCAGACCAATTCCCCGCCGAAAATGAAGTCGAGGGCGAGCCCGGACTCGAGGAAATTACCGGCAGAATCACCCGATCCATGTATCTCGAGGGAAGCAACGATCAATCAATCATACTATTGTATTTACCGCCCACTTGAAGAATGTCCTGTGGCTGACCTTGCGAATAGGGGTGAATCTGGGTCTGGGAAAAGTGTGTCGAGAGTCAATCTTCTCAGGGGTTTATTAGAGTATAATGGGACGCTTGCGGAACAGACGAAACAGGCTCAAATTCTCCTGAGTCCATTCATCACGTCTAAAACTATTACTTCACCCGTGTCTTCTCGCATGGGAACACAAATCTCGGTACAATACGCCAATGCAGACGACAGCTATACCCCCGTCGGTGTGAAATTCACGGGCTACCGTCTCGAACAAGCACGAGTCTCACATGTTCCGCCCGGGGAACGAAATTTCCACGTCTTTTACCACCTTCTCAGTGGAACATCCAACGTCGAACGAGAACACGTAGATCTCAGACCGGCGACTCGATACCGATACCTTGGCCATCCAAGCCAGAAACAAATCAAAGAGATTTCCGATACCGAGGGGTTTACGTCCATGAAAATGGCGTTCAAGAAATTGGGATTTGGGAAAAGCGATGCTGCTTCCGTATGTCAAGTTCTCGCCGCGATACTGCATCTCGGACAATTGGAGTTCTCGGAGAAGAAGAGTGATTCGATAGATCATTGTACCGTGAAAAATCGCGATGCATTGGAGACTGTTGCCGCATTCCTTGGAGTCGTTCCCTCGGCATTGGAAGTCATGTTGGCGCATAAAGGACGATGGGTCCGTAAAGAACGCGTCACTTTGATGTTGGATCCGGCGGGCTGTCTCGGACACGTCGACGAATTGGCAAGGACCTTGTATCGACTCCTCGTGGACTGGATCATCGACTCCATCAACGATAAACTCAATCGCGAAGGCGAAGCCCAGAAAACATGTCACATCGTCGACTTTCCCGGATTTCAATACGTCTCCTCCACAGGTCCATTGGAACAATTACTCACAAACGTCGCCAACGAACATCTTTACAGCATTTACGTCAACACCATCTTCAAACGAAACATCGATCTCTACAAAGCCGAACAAATCTCCTTCCCTCCCATCACTTTTTTCGATCCCGCCGAAACACTCTCCACCCTGACAAAACGCCAAACAGGCCTCCTCGCCATCCTCGACAACCAATCCTCCAAGAACAAAACTGACGTAAACCTCCTCTCCGTCCTCGAAAAACGATTCGAAAACTCGGATTCCATGAAACCCGATCGCGGACGCGGAACATTCATGATAAACCATTACGCCGGGGGTATAGAATACTCGACCGCGGGCCTCATGTCCGCCAACGAAGAATCCGGGACAAGCGTCGCAAGCGACTTTCTCATGGTGTTTGCCGGCCAAACCGGCGACGAGTCGTATACCCCGCCCACGTCCAATTCCTTTGTTTTCAAGTTGTTTGAAAAAGTTGCTGCGCCACTGGCGTCCACGGCGCGTATCGCAAGACAACAAAGTTTGAGGAGGACGCACAGTGTACGCGCCACGAAACCCAAGATGGTGACGGCGAGTGCGGCGGGGGGGTCGAGTTTGCAGGGGCTGGCGGATACGATTGAGAGTGGGAGGAAGGAGTTTGTGTTGCATCTCAAGTCGAATGATAGGAGGATGAAGGGGAGGTTTGATCGGGATACGATGAAGACGCAGGTTGAAGCGTTTTCGCTTGCTGATGCCGTGAAACGGATTGCGGCGGGGGAACATGCTCATCATATTCCGTTTGCAGAGTTTTTGTCCAGGTATGGGGCTGGGGAGGTGGTGGGGACGGAGGGCGAGGAACGACAAGTCGCGGAACAGATTGCGGATGAAAAGTTGCGCAATCAAGGGTGGAGTGGAAGGGATGTTGTTCTGGGTGTTACGGGAGTGTTTCTCTCCGAAGCAGCGTTTGAGGTGTTGGAAACACAACGACTCGGCTTGAAATTGAGTGCACTCAAAATGTCGTCTATGCCATCTCAAATTTCGCTCGACGGAGCCCCCGGATTCAGAGACTCAACTGACAATCTCCGCTCCACATTCGCCAAATCCGAATCAAAACTCAATCTACTCGAAAACGCGCAAACTCCAGACACAACACCTCCTGTCGGCACTGGGAATAAGCGTCCCGGTACTCGTCCGGGCACCATGTTCTCCGAATGGGGTGGTGTCGTCAACGGTGGAGGCGACATGTTTTCCGCCCTCCCAAGTCAAAGTCATCTCCAGGCAGCGGCAATGGAGAAAGGTTTCCTCAGTGAAATAGTCGAGGAGATTCCCACGTCGCCAACAAGGAAGAGGTGGATGGCATTGGTGTGGTTGTTGACCTGGTATATTCCAGATTTTGCGCTGAGATTATTTGGCCCGAAAAAGTTTAAGAGGAAGGATGTACGGACGGCTTGGAGGGAGAAGTTGGCTATTAATTATCTGATTTGGTTGGCCTGTGGAGCGGCTATTTTTGTCATTGCATTTTTCGGGAATATTATCTGTCCGAAACAGAATGTTTTCACGTATCCTGCCCCGAATTGTTGACGGTGCTGACGAATAGGTCTGCCGAGTTGGCTTCGACGAGTTTCTCAAAGACGAATCCTGATGCACCAGCTAATGTTGCCATACGTGGAGAAGTCTTTGATTTACTATCGTTTGCACCGCGTCATTATCCCGCCATCATCCCGACCACCCAAGTCTTGACGTATGCCGGCAAGGACGCTTCGGATCTCTTCCCTGTGCAAGTCTCCGCTTTGTGCTACGGTTCCGACGGTCAAGGTCTCGATGAAGCGATTACCCTCTCATTCACCGGCGGAAACACCTCTGCTCAAGACAAGAATGCCGTATTCCATGACTTTCGTTATTCGAGCGACACGTACCAACCTGACTGGTACTTTGAGCAAATGATCATGCTGCGTCAGAACTATCGAATCGGGTTCATCGGCTATCCTCCAGATCAAATTGCCAGTCTCGGCAAATCACAACGACAGATCGCAAGTCTGAACGGAATGGTGTATGATTTCACCGACTACATCGCCGGAGGAAGCACCTTGGCTGTCCCTGCCGGACAATCTATTCCCTCGGGCGTGAACACACAGTTCATGGAACCATCGATCGTGGCCCTGTTCCAGAATAATGCCGGCCAAGACATCACGACCCAATTCGCGCAATTACCGCTTTCCTCCGAAGTCAAAGCGAACATGCAAGTCTGTATGCGCAATCTCTTTTTCGTCGGAAAAGTCGACACGCGAAACTCGCCGAAATGTATCTTTGCTCGATACATCCTACTCGTCATTTCCATCTGTCTCGTCTCGGTCATTGGAATAAAGTTTATCGCCGCCCTACAATTCGGACATAAACGAGAACCAGAGAAACTGGATAAATTTGTCATTGGGTTTATCCCCTGCTACACAGAGGGAGAAGACTCGATGAGGACGTCTATCGAGAGTTGGGCGCGTATGAGATATGATGATACGAGGAAATTGTTGTTCATCATTTGCGATGGGATGATTTGCGGGGCGGGGAATGAATTGCCGACGCCAAAGATTGTGTTGGATATCCTGGGAGTGGATCCGGACTATGATCCTGAACCCATGTCTTATGAGGCATTGGGAGAGGGGAATAAACAACACAACATGGCAAAAGTGTATTCTGGATTATACGAGATACTCGGACATGTGGTACCGTTTGTGTGTGTCGTCAAGGTTGGAAAACCATCTGAAGTGGTATGTCTTCCTCGCAGAGATGGTGATTAATGGAAGGTGAAACCGGGAAATCGTGGGAAACGAGACTCTCAATTGATCTTGATGAGGTTCTTGAATCGAGTCCATTTCAACGGGGAAATGTCTCCATTGGAATTGGATCTCTACCATCACGTTCGCAATATCATTGGTGTGCCGCCAAACTTTTACGAGTATCTCTTCATGATCGATGCCGATACGGAAGTTGCGCCAGACGCTGCATCGAGAATGGTTGCGAGTTTCATTCATGATACGAAAACCATTGGCCTTTGTGGAGAAACGGGTCTCACAAACTCGAAGCAGTCCATTATCACCATGGTATATTTCATTGTAACCTGTGTTGATATGTAGATCCAAGTGTACGAGTACTGGATTTCGCACAATATGGCAAAGGCTTTTGAGAGTTTGTTTGGCAGTGTCACTTGTTTACCCGGATGTTTCTCGATGTACCGCATTACGCAGGAGGGAACTCGAAAACCATTGTTCATCAATTCCCAGGTTATTCTGGACTACTCTGAAAATCGCGTCGACTATCTTCACACCAAGAACCTCTTACTCCTCGGTGAAGATCGTTATCTCACCACGTATATCCCTTATATTCACCCAACTAATTCCAGATTGTTGCTAAAACATCATCCTCGATTCAAGACCAAGTTCATTCGAGACGCAAAAGCATGGACAACAGCCCCCGATACATGGGCAGTGTTCCTGTCTCAACGACGTCGATGGATCAACTCTACGATCCACAATTTCCTCGTCTTGTTCTCGGTTCCGGGGTTGTGCGGATTCTGTTGCTTCAGTATGCGATTTATAGTCATGCTCGATTTGATCAGTACCATATTGCAACCGGTTGTCGTGATTTACCTCGGGTACATCATATACCTCCTCGCATCACATTCCGACGTTGTTCCGCTCACATCGTTGTTAATGTTGGCTGCGATCTATGGTCTACAAGCAGTTATCTTTGTCCTCCGACGAAGATGGGAAATGGTGGGATACTTGATGATATACATCCTCGCCATCCCGGTCTACTCATTCGCGCTTCCACTCCATGCGTTCTGGAACATGGACAAATTCTCTTGGTATGGCTTTTGCACGATCCAACTAATGACAGGGGCTCAACCCGCGTCGCTCAAGGCGAAGGAGGAAAGACCGTCATCATCTCCGATGAAGGTCGTTTTGACCCCCGATCCATTCCCAAACGCAAATGGGACGAATACGCAGCGGAAATGGGCGATCGTCTTAATGACCAAGCAAGAAGTGAAGTCTCCAGCGCCACAGGTCGTCAATCTATGCGTACGAGTATGTTTGTTCCCACCGTCGATCAGCGTGGTCGTTTCTCCCGTGTCGTCGACCAACAGGACTTTTACGATAATCCGCCTCCTCGATTCACAGATAACCGATCTCCAGGACGAAGTCCCCTGGCAAGAGAATCGTTCGTCGGGAACGATTCGTATGTCAATTTACCGCCGAGAATCGGTGGAGAAGTTTTGGAGATGCAGGAGGCGCCCATACATCCATCGAATAGGTTATCCAGACCGATGTCTTCCGTCATGGGGATGGATAGACCGGCATCCTTTGTCGGGACTGTTCCTGTTGGATTACCTTCTGATGAACAACTGTTGGAAGAGATTCGAAAGATGCTGGACTCGGCGGATCTGATGAGTGTGACCAAGAAAGATGTCAAGTTGCATTTGGAGAGGGTATTTGGGGTCCCATTGGATGTGAGGAGGGAGTATATTAATCAGTGCACGGAGGCGGTGTTGAGCGGAAGGCTATAATCATTATCGTTGATCTTGATATGTTATAATGGAGTTCATTTATCAAGGGAAAAGCAGGAAATTTAGTACTTATTTCGAAACCTTTCTCAGCAACCATCCTCACGAGGATGATATCCATGAAAGCAGCCCGAAGGCATAACGAAAAATATCAAATAATAGTCATTCAGACCGCAGACCCGGTTGTCGCTGGTAAAAGGCAAGAGACAAATTCGAGATCAGCAATTGACTATGCCGTCATTCTAGAAGGGGGGACCCGTGACTTTATACCTACGGTCGGAGTTCGAAGATGTCGCCGTTTGAAAATCCAACCTGAAATCTCCCGGCCGCTTCTAGAGCTCTTTCCCCCCCGCCCCGGAAATCGCGAAAACGGTGCACCCCTTACGTTGGGCTAATTTTAAGATTTTGGCGGAAAAGTTGGCGGAAAATCGGTTGTTTCTCGATCCGAATAATGAAGGATCTACAGTCTATAATCGGATTTACTCAATATTACTTGAACGTCGACCACGATATCGGCACGAAAATGGAATTTGTTGAAAAATTGGACTGGAAGGTCGAGGTTTACATTTGACGAAAAGAATTTACAGAGCAAATGATATTGCGGCAAGCGAGGCCAGAACTTATAAATAACTATTAGTGCGTGAAGAAAACAAGTTCCGTCAAGCGAGAGCCGGATAGGCAACGCCATCTTGGATTTCAGCAAAGCCACAAAAGGTTAATTCCAACATGCAAAATGCCTCTGTAGCCTGCATTCTTGTAATTCTACACCGTAATATCCCTCACAACACCATGCTATGACCGTATCCGCGTGCTCACCTTACGAGAACTACCGCCGTGGACGGACATATGGCAATTTTCCATTGCTCAAGCTTTTTGAACGCCATGGAAAGGGGTAATGGCGATGTCGTCGCGGCAATTTAAGGTGCAGTTTGGTTGCGCTGGCCGGTTCAAATGGCCCGTTGGGCAAATGGCCATTTAGCGGCGGTAAATCGCCTATTTGTAAAATGGCCATTCCCACAGCCAAACACACACTGAGCCAACTTTTTCCTTTTTGCAGCTGAGTCGGCAATTTTTGGTTTGCGAATGGGCAGCATTGCACTCAGACGATAATCTACAATTAGATTAAAGAAAGTAGTAGGCTTTACAAATTGGCAGTGTATAGTCGTTTACTGCGAGTCGAGGCAGACAAAGAGTGTGGGAGTGGTAAAAGACATGATAAGGAGTCAAGCTGATAGCAAGAAAAATCAAATGGCCATTTTGTCAATCGCCGATTTCCGCGATTGACACCGCGATTGACAGAATGGCCATTCAACAGGCAGATCGAAGAGTCAACCAAACACGCAAATTTTTCCAAAATTGCCGTTTGGTGGAAATGGCCATTTAGCCACGAAACAAACGCACCCTAAGCCTCGCTCCGCAGCCAATCGTAATAAATGGCCCGAAAGCTTGGGTTGCGTGGCGAGGCATTAATTTGCGTGCTTAGACCGGGGGCGCGGATCAACTCCCCCCAATAGAGTGCCGCGATTCGCGTGATTACGCCCTTAATAAGGGGTAGGTAGCAATGCATTGTTTCAAACATCTTTAATCTTTAAAAACAGAAACTGAAGCAATACGACTGAGTGCGACAAGTAGCGACTTCATTTCCGACTTTTCGATCCCCGAGTTTGAGTCTGATTGCGCACCAATGAAGCGGAATAGAAGTGAAGATCCAGATGCATCTATATTAGAGAAAGAGCAGCACAATGAAGATCCGGCGACGTCGCGCATGTCGTTTAGGCTTGTCGTAGCAGTGATGCAAGTCCCCCATCAGCATGTTTGCTGATTATAGGTTTTGGATCGTTTCCTCAATTACCACTGTGCTCTCAACGAAACAGATCCTTATAATCAATGAAGAGGGTACTTCAAGGCGCTTGCGGATATCTAAATACAGGACCATCAGTCTCGCCATTGGTTCTCACTACTTGCCAAATGGTCATCTGCGCCGCTTGTAGTCGTCTACAACCACGATTACACGTCAATCAGAATACAACTGGTGTCAAAACCCGCGAGACATCTCGAACGGCGAAACCCACGTTGGTGATCGGGATACTCATGAGTGGAGCTCTAATATGCGCCAATTACGCATACGTTGATCTGCCCGCCTACTTTATTCAAATTTCCAGAGTAGAACTCTGACTATTCGTCCTGACAGTAGCTTGTTATGTATCCATTGATTGCATTGCTCACTCATTTCTTGTCCGACAACGATTTTGATCTTACCGGAGCCACAATCTCCCTTGTTATTACGCTAGGATTGACCATCTTCTACATCTCGAAACCCGTCATTAATAATGGATTGGTCTTTTTCACGGCTTCAATTGTTCTTGAAGCAGCTGCTGTAGTATTTAGCATCAGGCTGGCCTCGGAGCCTTCCCAAAATTTCTCACCATCAACGCTACTTTTTGACTCCGCACCTGTATTTCCACCTCTCGACCAGGACTGACGGTAGATCTGTGCTGTCGTTAGCGGGTTGTTGGCACTCTGTGTGGAGGAACCATCCCTCGTCGAGTATCTCGCAAGAGTGAATCAAGCGTCAGTTCTTGTTAACGTTCTCGGCACCTTGGCTGTTCATGTCAGCGCTTCTTATATGGTAACTCAAATCGACAACAGAAATTGACAGCAGTACGAGAATTCAGCCTCATTACCTCTCCTATTTATCGGATCGGTAAAGGACGTTCTCATAATTATCTTTTCAACTCTATTATGGCAAACCCAGGTAGGTAAATTTTCTTTCACGCACTAATTCAAAGCTCGAATTCCTGCAACTTGGAGGATATTGCATCGCCTTATCTGGTCTGTATCTGTTCGACCGAAGCTCTGTGGGTCATGTGTCTGCTGCTTTGAAAACACGAAGTCTCCTCTCTTACATTGGCATCGTCTCCATCCTTTGCTATTCAACTTTCACCTACCCTCTCGTCGCTCCGAGATTGCATCAGGTGGGAACAGTTCATTCAATCTCTCCTAGTCTAAATCACATTATCAGCGAGCCGATCCGAACCCCCATCCCTCTCCCTCATGTCGCCATTAAGAATCCCCCACCCCCGCCTCCACCGGTAGAGTACCCCACCACGATTCATCCTGCAGTGGAGCCGGAGCCTCCGGTCGAGATTCCTCCTCCGCCAGAACCTCCAGTCCCTGAACTCCAGGGATTATTGCCACCATTGCTCGATGAGACCTGGGAAGACAAGGAGACCACCCCTCTTTCCAACTACTTGCGAAGAGGAGGGATTGGACCGAACCGAACGTTATTTATCACCATGGCAAGTCGCCAATATATCGAGCCAATGATCAATTTCAAACACGCTCTCGACCGGTGGAATGAAGGACAGAATTATATCGTTCTCTGTCTGGACATCGAATGTGTCGAGGCCGGAATTGCGCATGGGATCCATGCATTTGACGGGTATTTGCAGACGATTACGGAAGCCCAAGGAGACTGGCATTACTCCGTTGCTCGAATGAAGGTTTTTCAATTCCTGTTCGATGTTGACCTTAGTTTACTGCCAATCTCGATCTCGTCGATGGCGGATATAATTTTGTCCTACTCGATGGCGATGTGTATCTCACCGGCTCACAACACCCTCTCTCCCGTATGCGTCAGCTCTCCGATTACTCGTGGCACATCCAATTCCAAGCCGATAAATCGAATGCTCAAACCTCAGATATTAACATTGGCTGGTACTGGGCTCGCCCGACTCCTCTTATCCGCGAATTTTTTCAACGGTCCCAACAATGGTGGTCGAATTCCCCCAGCGCGTGGGATCAGTCAGTGATGAACAGTGTCCGTCGTCAAATGCAGGAAGAAGGAAAACTGGATTTCCCGAAACTGACGGTGCTGGATACGACGTACTACAAGTCGGCGATGTTGTATGATTGGACCGTAGCATATACGAATCCGAAGGCGGCGGCGGAGGTGAATCAGGAGGGGGTGACAGTGCATTATACAATGCTGTTTAATGACACAAAGATCCTCGCGGCGAGACAGTTTGGGCAATGGTTGGATGAGGAGTATTATACTTCTCCTCCGAGGATATTGCAACCCGTCGGCATCGAAGGGAATTCGATGGACATAAGGCTCCAACTTGCCTTGGCGGCCCATCTCTCAAACGTCACCGGAAGACATTTCATGATCCCCAATTATGTCCGACACAAGTGTCCGCATTATCACGGAGGTTACAAACTTATTCCTCCGATCGTGGTGGCCGACTTTTGTTCTATCGAAGCTGCGGTACCGGGATGGGTGGAGGGGATGTACCTCCAGAATCGGGAACGATACACGAGTACACTTTTGAGTACTGAGTCGGTCGCAGTCGATCGTTACTTGGGGGCTTATGGAGTAAGTGAGTTATTTGAGCTCTGTGGGTCTTCTCGGACAGAATTGTTGAACGTTGATTTCACGGGGTTTGATGTGAGAAAGTTGGGTGAGATTGAGGAGTTGGGGAATATCGTTAATCAAACTGGTGTGCTCCATTGCACCGATTGCGAGATCATGGCAAAATGGTCCGCTATTGGCAATTACACCATTTGTTAGAATTCGGCGTACAGTAGTTGTATATGTCGGAAAGATTGCATAGTTTTCGGGAAAGCAGTTGCCACTGGTGCAGGCGTTAAATACATATACTACTAGAATTAAAACAAACACTGAGTAAAAGGGAAACTTTTAACGCAATACTTGAACTCTAAAGATAATCAATTCTACGAGAAACTCAAACTCACTTCAGACTCTTGCCTACATCAACGGCACAAGATTCATCATGAAAACAAAGTGACAGCCTTGAGATCAATAACGCGTCAAAATGCGGTGATCAATCACAATCCGTGTGATGCCACCTTGCGAACCGAAATTGATCTCATCACACCTTCTATTTATTTAAACTGTCCAGATCCGACTGACGGTCCCTTGGGAAAAGCCCAAGAAACATACATCGCGGGTACCTCTTGACACTGCATTAAGATCTCCATGGACAACCCCGACGCCGTCTCTCCTAAAACACTCCCTCCAGGTCTAACCTGCGACCAGTATTACCTGTATTTGGCCTCCGGTTACACCTATTCTTTCACACACCGGATCATGTACGATCCGTCTCAAATGGCTCCAGCCGACCTATGCATGTCGGAAACCTGGATTTCCAACGTCATCCACCCTTTCCGTCTTGAAGATACTCGCCTCTGGCTTGCGTCGCGTCATTATTACGACTTTATTCATCGTCGTTGGATGCCCGCTCAATTCTGCAAGCCGGCACATGTCATGGAACGGATCTGGCAGGAAGAGCAAAACTCGCAGTATCTCTATGAGCGGGTCCAAAAGAAGGCAGAGGATGTGGCTGAAATGATGGCGATAATGAGTTTGAACGCACCGAAGCAGAGCACAACGGAGGGAAAAGTTAGACGGGGGGCGATCAGTACCGCAAGGAATGCAAAGGGGTTTAGTAGAGTTGGGGTATTGGGGTTGAAGATTTCGGACGGGAAGGTTAAGACGCGAAGGGCTAGTCGCATGAAGGATAAAATGAAGACATTGCCTCCCTCCATGGCGCTGAACCCTGGATTTTGGAGGACTGTAATGTAGTCTTTAACCATGGCGGAAATATATCTCGTTATCATGAAAATCTATTCCAACTGTTAATTACTACCCCTGAATCCTTCCTTATCCCTAATCCTGATAACAATGCCATTACGACGCTTGGTTTCGCTAAGATCCGATCTATTAACGAGATCCCTTCTTCCAGGAGAACAGATTCCAGATCAGAGTTATCAACCACAATAATCTGTTATAAGCCTTGAACTTGTAGTACTGAGATACATCGAAATACCATCAAACACCGTTGCCGCAATTACGCATCGACATGCCGTAAACAATTGTGACGGGACAGTATCTCCGAACGCTGCCCACTCCTGCTGGAGTTCTCCGTTGAGTACATTCTGACAATTGTTGATATCTCCGCTGAGCAATTTCAGCGGCACCGCAACCACCCTGTTCTCAGTAAATGTGCATTAATAGACGGGCTTACCCTGCGACCAGAAGCAGCAATGTCAACGCCTCCAGGAATACTGGGATTAGTCAGATTTGAGGGACGGGGTTGTAACCCATGAATAAGGGGGAAAAGATGGATTGCCAACACATTGCCAGGAACGCATAAAACAGCACAACAAGTAACCATCCACCCTTCCCATCAGACTTTTATGGAATGAAGACAAAAGTTACCACGAAGACTAAATAATTCAATGACCCTTGAGGGAAGAATACGTCATCGAAATCCGATACGCCAAGGATCGCGATAGTCACAACTGCAAATTAGGCATCGACACCAACAATAAGGACATACGAGCTAATGCAGCCAGAAGTTGCAGAATGCGGAGAATGAAAATTGGACCAGTCGCCATGAGTGTAAAATCGAGGAATTTGTGGTTCCATTTTGTGAGAGCTTCTCTTTAATATCTGAAGAAATTTGGTGGCTGTGACATTTGCGCGCGAATGGAAATAGGGGCACCACATGTGTGCGAGAAAATATATATTTCGGATCCCGATTGTCCGGGATTAGAACGAGAGTTTCATCGTCCTGTTTTGGCAATACAGGCGGATAGTTGAAAATAGTGACTTCGGACAACTGGAAAGTATGAAGCATTCATGACAAAAATAGATTGAGAAGCTCATGAGGAAGAAAAAGTAATGATACTCGCCATGAATACAGACAGACACATAGCTGAAGAATTGGAAACTCCACATTAAATGCAATCCACCTCTTATTTCTCTTTTCACCTCCTCTTTCCCATTCAATATTGAATGGATTTGGACTTTCCTTCCGAATTGGGTTTTTAACGTTTCCATCGTCCTTCCGATTCTCCCACTTCCCCCTCTTCTTCCTCATCATACACATACTCCTTCTCCAACCCCCCACCCTCCCCACTCGTGCTCGTAGTATCCATCGTAATAGCGTTCGAAGTTGCGTCACCTAATTTCCCAGTCACAGAAGGGTTATACCAACTTCCCGACAAGCCATCCCCCAACGCTCCCACACTCATCTTCCCCCAAAACTATACACATACCGGTTACCTCTCGTACTCAGTGGGAAAATACCTCTTCTGCCTCGTAGCGTTCCTTGAACTTTACAAGTAATGCTGTTGTGTCGTCCGCGGGAGTCTCGACGATGGCGTCCGCGTAATTCGAAATGACCCATTCGCGGACCGAGGTTTCGGCGGGGGTGCCGACGATGGAGGGAACGAGAATAGATTTGGGACGGAGGTCTAGGGATCGGGATGGTCCTCCCCTGCCGCGTCCGCGGGCGACGTAGGGACGACTGCGATATGAGCCGCGGAAGGTGGTTTTGGTGCGGGTGGTGGTGTCGGAGAGTGGGGAGAGGGTGTACTCTGAGGGGGGAATGTTGAGGGCTTTTGCCTTAATGTTAAAGAGGTTTCGTGGTGGTGGGGGTAAACCTGATTTTGTAAATCTGTGAGCATTTTTTGGAGATGGGCTTTTCGTTCGGAGGATTCGTCGGCGGGTTGTTCGGTGCCGTTAGTAGTCTCCTTTTTGGAGACGTCTTCCGGGACGGGAGTAACGGATTGATCTTTCTGTGGTTGTTGTGGAGACGCAGATGCCGAGGAACCGTTGGTAACGTCCTTATTCTTCTTCTTCTCCTCTGCCCGTCGAATCTTCTCCATCAACTTTTCTCGTTCCTGCTTTTGTCGTTCCAGTAACTTTACTCTCTGTCGCTCCAGTTCCTCCTTCTTCTTCTCCAACTCTTCCTTCCTCTTTTGCTTCTCCTCATGTTCCTTCTGGGCCTTCATCGCTGCTTCCTTCGCAATCTCCAACTCCACCTGATCCACAATTGCACCGGAAAGGGTCCCATTTCCGCCGGCATTGTTGGGTGGAGGGGTTGATATCGATGTTGTCTGGGGCATCTTTTTCCACCAGATTTTGACGAAGCGGTTTGAGAAGACGGGACGAGGGTCATTCCAGGCTTTGGCAGCGGAGTCGTAGTCTGCATAGACAAGGATAGCTTTACCCCATGTATGGTCTATAATGACTTGATTTAGTGGGCCAAATTGACTGAACCACCCGCGGATGGCGGATTCATTGAAGTTTTCTAACACAATGTCAGTAAGCTTTTTGAGATGGATACCTGGCGGGACTCCTTCTACGACGAGGGTGGTGTTGGATTTGTCAGTATGGTTTGGACCTTTGAGGATTTCGAAGCGGTGGGATAGGACGGGAGTTTGAACCGGGATAGGTGGACGGATAGGCGGGGCGATGGATACTGGTGTCCTAGTATTTGGACGCAGAGGATCGTACGGGTCGGCTTCAGTTAGTCTGGGATAGAGATGTGGGAGAGGATACTTCCTTCGAGTTCACCGGTTGGTGAGATCACTGCCGGTGCGAGACCATGATCATATGGACATGCCGCACCACGTAAACACACACCCTTCTCTATATAGTCGAAACAGGTACCCTTTATACGTGGCACTTTTGGTCGTGGAGGAACAGCAGTCACAGGCCACGGTTGGGCGATGGGGACTTGGATTGGCAGGGGCACAGGATTGGCGTTCCAGCCCGGGGGAGGGGGTCCTTGACCTGGCCATGGTGCGTATCGACTTGGAGGGATTCCTGGCCATTGATGCAGCGGTGGCTGTTGATGGGGGATTTGCATTGACATTCCATTGTAGGGAAGTTGTTGTTGTGGAACTGAAGTTGTTGGAAGAGGATGATATGATGGCCGTGGATATTTATTGGGATATGGTGCCGGGGGAGATTGCGATGCTGTTTCAAAGGAGCGTTTCCTCGATCCTCCAGATGGTCTTAGATACGATTTCGACTTTTATCAACATCACCTAGGGAATGGGGGGGATACAGTCAGAGCAGCAAACAAGTCGGTGACAAATGCAGACGGATCTAGCAATATCAGACTCGGCTGCGGAGAGGGTTGTACCGCTTGTGATGAAGTCTGCGAGCTGAGTGATGCATGTTTGCATTACCTCTTCGGGCGACTGGTCATGGCGGAGCAGGGCCAGGATGTAATCGCTCAGAACATCAGGATCCGCCTCCGAGGCAGTTTGCAGCCGGCTGATGAGGAACGACTTTAGCAGTGGAGTGTCTGCTTCGGCAAAAAGCGGACGAGCCATCTTCGCCTTATCTTTTGTTCCAAATGGGAAGATATCCACTCTGCGCTGCTTGTCCTGTTGGCTGTTGTTTGTTGCGATCGTTTAGTTCGCTGTCTTGGGCCGTTCTTCGATTTGTTTCGAAAAAGGAAAATTGAACGACCGCACCAATTTCAAACCCAGCGAGGCGCCGATCCCTAGAAATCGGTTCCTGAATTTGCGCAACCCACACCATCGGAAACCTGCAGAATTCATTTCCCATCATACGCACTCTCACAGGCTTTATATCCTTTCTGGCAACTGTCTTCCGTGCAGATGAAGTGAATGGCATGTGTAAGCGAGAATACACTTGTTTACCTGTCTAGATACAGGTAGAAAGCAAAAGTGAGATAGCAGAGAGTAGAAGATATGTATACGCTTTCTTTAGACTAGCAATCAGATATGACCTACCTCTAGCACGTTAGCTACCTTCTATAGCTAAAATGACTAAAAAGCAACGGTAAACAAGAGACTATAAAAAAAATGAAACTACACGTAAATCACATCGACATCAACGACGACAACACACAACACTAAAGAAGACACTGAATCCAAACAATCTTTTGCCACCGCGCACAACTTACAACTTATCATAATACTCATTGACATCCGGAATATTCTCCTTCAATCCCTTCCTCTTTCTCAGCGCAAGCACAATCTTACCAGGCTGACTATCGGCATCAAGCGCCGACCCCTTCATTCCCTCCCAATGATCAAACACCGTCTGCGGGAACGCCTGACCACCGGTCGCTTGACGAATATCTGACGTGAACCCAAAGGATTCGTTTACCGGCAAGTACGCCTTGATGGTGTAGAGCGGGGTGCCTGGACGTTGTTCCTCCCCAAAGACATGACCACGTCGACGATTGAGCACAGAGTAAACTCCTCCCATGGCGGCGTCGGGACAGAGAATTTCGACGAGGAAGATGGGTTCTTGGAGGGTAGGTGTGGAGAGAAGTTCTGCGGCGTAGAGGACACGACGACAGGTGGGGATGATTTGTCCTCCTCCACGGTGGATGGCGTCGGAATGTAGCGTTACGTCTTGGATGTCGAAACGAACACCTCGCATGGGTTCCTCAGCGACACAACCTTCCTTTGACGCCCTACGAACTTAGCATTGTAATACCAAAAAAGGGTTGGTGGAGGTGGTACCATTGGAATGCGGCGACACAAGAATCCTTGATTTCGTTCAAGTATTGAACGGCCTTGGTTTGATCGACCAACAAGTTTGCACCGGTGGTGTCGGGACCGAAACACCAGATCTTTCGGGCGTCGGTGACGTCCCATCCGTGTTCGTCGGCGAGAAGTCGAGCACGAGTCTTGGGATCGTCACGAGGGGTGATTTTGCCGCCTTCGATATCGACATTGAGTTCTTCAGCCATAGGCTGGGCCTTCATGTAGATACGATTGTGCTTGTTAGGAGATTTGGAAAGGGCGACTTGGCTGGACTCGGTGCTGACGGTTTCACGATACGAGACGACAGGATCGGACTTCTTCAATGGGACACCGGCGTGATCTTCTTCAAGATCCTAAACATCAGCCAGGAAACTCTGGACGGAGATACCTTCAAGCAAATTTCCAAATGCAATTCACCGGCACCTGCGACGATGTGTTCACCACTCTCAGAGGTAGTACACAAGACGCAAGGATCCGATTTGGACAGACGTTTCAATCCTTCAACGAGTTTGGGCAAGTCATTGGCGTTCTTGACCTCGACGGCAACTTGCACGACAGGGGAGACAGAGAACTTCATGACTTTCAAGTTGTGAGCAGTCTCACTCGTCGACAAAGTTCCTGACTTCAACAAGAACTGATCGATTCCAACGAGACCGACAATGTTCCCCGCAGGACAATCCTCGAGGGGTTCAACCGAACGTCCCATCATCAAAACGGTACGTTGCACGGCCTTGATGTACAAATCTTCCTTCTTTCCGGGAGTATAGTTTGGTCCTTGGATACGGACTTTCAAGCCACTCTTAACGGTACCAGCAAAGACACGTCCGAAAGCGTAGAATCGACCTTTATCGGAGGTTGGGACCATCTTGGACACGTACAACATCAACGGGGCCTTGGGGTCGCAATCACGGATACCGATAGCGGCTTCATCGTCCATGGGACCTTCGTACAATGTCTCGACACGGTATTTTTGAGCTGTGACGGGGGATGGAAGATGGATAACCATCATCTCCAACAAGGCATCAGCAGCAGGCAAAAACTTGCGCATGACAACCTTGAGGAGAGCCTTTCCCTCGAGTTCCTTCTCATCACCCTTGAGAGCGATGTCGAGTTTAGTGAGAAGATCGGGGATCTCGTCCTTCTTGAAGCCCATGACGGCAGAGAAGATACGGAAAATGGGATCGAGAACAAATTGATTGAAGGCACGTTCGAGTGGTTTGCCGTCGGCGCCGGTACCGTTCTTGGTCCATTTCTTGGTCTTGGGGTTGAAAAAATTGTCTCCCCAGAGTCGTTCCATCATCTTTGCCTTGTCAACACCGAATTTCTTGGCATATCGAAGCGCGAATTGTCGAACCGTAAAGGCCCAGCCGTGGAGACCGGAACCAAAGGCAACGGTACCCTTGTCAGGATAGACCTGGACATCACCAAGGACTTTGTCGAAGTAGGTGGCGATGATGACGTTGACGGATTCAATGGTACGCGAAAACGATTGGTACAGATCTTCCTTTGAGATTTGGAGTTCGAGGAGCGCGCGGTCGACTTTGTTGATGATGACGACGGGTTTGATACGTTCACCGAGAGCTTGACGAAGGACGGTTTCGGTCTGGACGCAGACTCCTTCGACGCAGTCGACCACGACGAGAGCTCCGTCAGTGACTCGAAGGGCGGCAGTGACTTCAGAAGAGAAATCGACGTGGCCAGGAGAATCAATCAAGTTGATCAAGAATCTAATGTTAACAAACCGAAATGTAGAGACACGTACTCATTTCCGTCGGTTTTTTGCAAGACATCTTTGACATCATCCTCACTCAATTGTGCGTAAAGAGAGATGGCGGTGGATTTAATGGTAATGCAGCGGTCCTGCTTATTAGAAATGTCCCATAGGACGATGTACCTGCTCGTCCTGACGAGTGTCTGTAAACCGCTGTTCTCCCGCCTTTGCAGCCGATATAATACCCGCCTTTGACACGAGAGAATCGGTCAAAGTCGACTTTCCGTGATCGACATGGGCAATAACACTTGAAATCAGTCATCTGACGATGATAACGGGACTTTTAAAGAGACTCTACCTCATGTTGCGAATGTTAGTGACCTTGTCCATCAGGCCGCGCTACGACGTCAGCCTCCAACCTATAAAATGTGAAAGGAGGAAGGTACGATCTGTTCAATGGTAAAGTTGACCATGGTGACTGAGTTTGATGAATGGAATTACAAACTAGAGGTAGAGATGTGATGGAGATGGGTGTGTGCGGAGGGGGTGCTGAAGAGGAACAGACTCCCGTGCTGGTGAAGATGAAGAAAGTGGGTGGAGAACGCAGAAGAAAAAAAATTAAAAAGGACTGCCGTTTAGTCAGCTAAACCACACAAAATTCATAGCGCCCTAACCCTGATTACTTCTTCAGGGGGCGATCGGCGGTAATTCATGATTGCAGCATCTCATTGCCGCAAGATGGCACCAACTCATCATTGAAGGCAAGATCTCATCTCTTCGGCCGTTCCAGGAGCTTCAAAAGAGGATAAAAAGAGAAATATAGACGTATAGAGTAAAAATAAATTGCCCCCGCTGTGGATTGAACACAGGACCTCATCATCGGGCTCGAAGCCGGAAATTCAACGCGAAATCCCGGACATTTACGAGTGACGCGCTCTACCACTGAGCTACAAGGGCGGCCAGTTGCAATCGAAATTTATAATCTCGCCTATGTCGGCAGCAACAGGTTTCCATGATTTCAAGGGAGCTGGTTCAACAAATTTTCTCTTTCTGATCGCGGTCGGCGACCTTCGGATCAGTATTTCAATTTCACACCGCACCCTTGTTGACTCGGGGAATCAGGATTTTGTTGGCAACAATTCCCTGCTGAAATATTTATAACTTGACGGTCGTTCCATACTTCCCCGTTCCATGTCCTTGGATCGTTCCGGATATTTCGTCAGATCATAGGTATGCTTCAATTTGCGCAGCTGCCTCTTGGATGTATTATCACACTTTGAACTACGTTTCAAGCTTCAAGGTTTGATGGAAATGAAACTATTATACCTTACCCATTGCCACGGTGCATAGTTGATAAGTCTATCTCTGTCCTCGGAAATGGAGAAAATTTTGAGTTCCAAAGTTCTACCTGGCAACTTTGTCGACCTCCACCTATGGCGTCCGCGTTTACATTAATCCATACACGTATTACCCGAGGTCGGCATGATCCATTTCTCTCGTAACTCATCATTCTGGGAATTAGTCGTATCTCAAGGTTTCTAGCATGGCGACTGTAAGTTGAATAAAAGTTGCAGTTTAATCAGTCCGCCGACTTGAGATGAATTTCATGGCCGTAGAGATATTCTTCGAACTGCAAACCCCTTCCTGTCGTCATATTCGACCACTTACTACTGGACGTAGTTAATATATTAATACACAGAAATCCCACACCTCAACTACAATAGCTATGCGCTTTCATGAACATGTGCCAAAAACTCATTCGCAAATTTTTCGACATCGTCCCAGTTGGTAAGTTCGTGATCTCTCGACGTATCACTCGGGTAGCCCATCAGCAGCCCCGCGAAAGCCATAGGGATCCGAGTCCAAAAATGGTACTGCGTATACAATAGAGCGCCGCCAAATCTGCCAACCAAATGTGGATGCCATCCTGTTGTATCGAAGAACGACTTGATAATGCCGTCCACCCATGACCGACCAACGGTTCCGTCCGCAATGCTGACCGAGAAAAATGCAGAAGGGAAATCGCGAAGGTCGGGTTCTTGCTCTTCAATGAAATGCTGGAGGAGAGCAGAGTAGCATCGATTTCGTAACGGGCTACCAATGATGATGCCGTCGTAACCTTTTACTGTAAATCCGTGGGGAAGATGGTTAGCATCGATAATCTCCACCACGATATCTTGCTTTCGAAATACCTCTGCAATACGATTCGAAATCTTGGCGGTTTGACCGTCTACAGAACCATGAATAATCAGAATTTTAGTCATTGAGGCTCCTCGATTCACAGGGTGATCTGCAGAACTCGTTTTAAGGACTGATCATGTCGGTGAATTTCGTGACCTTGTCACGTTATATTTAGGACTGCACGGAGAGGCGGTCCGCACCACTCTGGATGCTCGAAAGTGAACCTCGAAAGTCCGTTTGGTACATTATTTGAGATTTTCAGGCTTCTATTTATGAGTTCAGAGAGATGGAAGAATCCTTGAAAGGACGCATACTTTACACGTCTTGAATCTTTGTGGGTGTTTATATTCCCCCGGTTTTCGCATTTGGTGCGTTTTGTTTTTCTCATGCTCTGGCTTTCGAGTATATTGATGTATTTCCCTAGTGAAGTATCGGTAATATAGGCTCCTCGGTTGTCGGCGGGGAACATCTCACCGGTGGTGGAGAATGTTGTCAAGGCATTTGCTGAGATTCATGTCAAGGGGGTATTGCATGATGATGTTAGAGCAGCGAATATGATAGTTGGGAAGGATGAACGGGGTCTGGATTATAGATTTTGAGTATTCGCATATCCTTGACGAAGATGAGAATGTACAAAAACTGTTCAATGCGGAGAAGAAGGCTGCACGTGAAATGTTGGATGCTGCCAATTTGGAGATCATAATACAATCTGCAATCGAGAGCTTCAAGCATTAGAACAGAAGGTAGCAACGAAACTGTATTCGTTCAGGTATTTGAAAAAGACATGACTTTCGACAATGTCCCCAAAGCACTTCCCTTGAGAGACCTGAGATATATTTTTCACATGAAAATAATAAAGACGCGAGAGATTCAGAGCCAACATCCGTTCCGTGCCAACCAACCAACTCCAATCCAAATTCAATCCTAGTGAACACCCATGCCTCTTGAATTCGACGATGTGCGTACTCTTGCCCAAGATGCTTCACTTTCGGCATCGCTAACAATATCACTATCACTATCAAAATCGCTGTGACCGTCGCCACCACTGCTCTCGGAATGGTTATCAAACGCTTCCGTCCAGTCCGACATACTATTCACATCGTCGTCGTGTACTAGTGAGGCGGTACGAGAGGATGTACGGGACAGAGGGACGGAGGACAAGTTGTCGTCGTTATCGTGGTGGGAATCCGTCTGTGGAGGGTCTAGGAACGGATTTTGATGGGGTTCGGGGTCAGGTGAGGACGGTCGGTCGAGGGGGTTGATTATTTCGAGTTCAGGTTGAGGAGGAGGAGAGAGGGGCGTATCCGGGTTGGTGGGGACAATTATGGCCGGGGAGGTGGAACGTTGGACTAATGGAGATACATCCTGTTCAAAGATGGGAAACCTGGTGGATTCCGAGTCCTGTTCTACTAACGAGGGAATCAAATCCTGGGATTCCGATGGTGGCGAAACAAAGGGTCGTAAAACTTGTATGCCATTCTTCTCCTACACGCACACACGATATTTAGCATGACGTGTCCATCTGCAGGGTTTGGGTGAAGGGGGATCATACGGTATTTCTTGATCGCATGGTCATTTCATGGACAGGCGGCTCGTGAATTCCACTTGCCATCATGGGTTCCTGTTCTTCGTCTTGTTGCACGGGAGTGGTGAAAGTATGAGCGTGATTCTGGACCGGGAGCAGCATTCGTCTTCGGCGTCGTGCGGCGCGGACTTCTTGGTACGTCTGTTTAATGGCGGGCCATTCTTCAATGACGACGACGGCGACTGCCACCACGGCACAGGCGCCAAAGATAATCAGACCCTGACTATTAGACTCTATACATTGAAGAGCGGGAGGGGGCGGAACAGGATGAGGCATCAATCAAAGGATAAGCGGAGGGTGAAGAAAGAATGGGGATCTGCTGCTTGGAGGTTCCGGGGGATGAGACTTGCAGAATCCGGACGAGATCTGCCAAGCCAACCCAAAGATTGGCACGGACCGTCTGGCACATGACACGCCCACAGCCACAACCAATCGCCACGTAAAGCGATAGTCGCTACATCTCCAACTACTCCCTGTTCAAGGAAAAGTCATGATAACCTATAGTCCAAATTTATGCTATATACAACTACTAAATACTCTCAAAACCAGTTAATCGTAATTGTATTTAATTTCTCCTCATCTCTGTCCAACGTCGTCAAACCTAACAATGACATTCCCCCACCTCCCCCACAGTCCGTTCCTGACTCCCCTGCATATGCGACTCAGCCTCATACAAACTCGACTTGTTGAATCGCTGCTCACTGGCAGGGACATCCAACGCCGGATTCGCATCAAAGAAATTCGACGGTTTAAGCGCCACAGTAATAATCTCACAGGGCATAACCGGGAAATCCTCAATCCTCGGCGTATGTGTCAACGAAAACGAATGCCACACCACAATATCCTCGTTTCGGACATTCTCCTCGGCCGTAGCAGCGACAAACGACTTTACGCCCGTCCCACCACGTGATTGATTCGTAAACTTGCCGCCAGAGTAGAGTTGGCCGTCAGCATACTTAGTTAGCCAGATGGCATGATCGGCGAATTCTGCGCGGCGCGCGTGGAATGATGTCGGGTCCGCCAATAGCATCTACAACACAAGTCAGCTTTGTCTGTCGTCAAGAGAAGGGGAGTGGTGGTGGTGGGGGACCTGTGAGGCAAAGGGATAAATTTTGTAGCCCGTGGGACCGCCGTTGACGGGATTACGGGCATTCTCGTTGACGATTTTGAAGGTTCGGGCTTTAGTGATGTCGAGGTCTTCGAACCCTGGCTTCTCGACCGTGCGTTTTTTGACGACGAAGCCTGTGCCATAAGGGTTTTCTTTGCCGATGGGGATGGGGTGAGCTTCTTCTACGACAAGAGTGTTCTTTTGGCCGTCAACGGCGGGGTCAATTCGCAGGGAGAAGATATGTTGATGGTGAGCAGCGAGGACTTGGTCGTGTACGACGGTGCCGTATGGAATGCCCTTCTCGTTCATGGATTTGTGGATGGGTTGAGTGGACAGGATTCCTGTTGCGCGGACTTCGAGATGGATGTCTGCTGCTTGGCCGAATTGCCATGCCTGGTAGTTAGCGTGGTACTTTGTCGGGGGAGGGTACAAAGATGTATTCGTAGTTTGCTACGGTGATGATGGTTTGGACGATTAGGACACGGGCGCGAGTGACGGCGGCGACGTTGGTACGATAGTTGGTGTGTTTCCAACCGATTCCACCGTCCTGTTCGTGTAGACAAATTGCGTTCTCCATCTTCAACGGCGCACCCTTGCTATCCGAGACATACCCGTCAAAGTACTGAAGTCAGCATCCTATTACTTGAGGATGG
>Ga0335073_10002465_pt1 | contig 25301 bp, 28 predicted proteins | sample Lox_Sample_22_FD_207093 | JGI IMG/M metagenome (GOLD analysis project Ga0335073, IMG submission 207093) | Soil microbial communities from Loxahatchee National Wildlife Refuge, Florida, United States - Lox_Sample_2.2 | ecosystem: Environmental > Terrestrial > Soil > Wetlands | place: USA... | reverse complement strand
GCCGCCTGGCGACCGGCCTCGAGCTCGACGACGGCGTGGCCAGCGCCGACCGGTTCCGGGTCATCGACAGGTCCGGGAACCGCGTGCTGGTGGAGATCACCCTGCACGAGGGGCGCAAGCACATCGTGCGGCGGATGCTGGCCGCGACCGGGCACCCGGTCAGTCGGCTGGTCCGCACCGACGTGGGGCCGATCAGGCTCGGCAACCTCAAGCCGGGTACCTCACGCGAGCTGACGACCAGGGAAATCGGCGAGCTGTACGCCGCGGTCGGCCTCTGAGCGAGCACGGCAGCGAGCACAGCACAGTAACCTGTGGCGATGGGAGTTGGCAGATGACAGTCAGGGCCGTGCGCGGCGCGGTGCAGGTCGACTCGGACGACCGGGACGCGATCCTCGAGGCGACCGCCGAGCTGGTCACCGAGGTGATGTCCCGTAACGACCTCACCACCGGCGACGTGATCAGCGTGCTGTTCACCGCGACGCCGGACCTGACCGCCGAGTTCCCCGCGCTGGCCGCGCGCAAGATCGGCTTCCACGACGTGCCGCTGATCTGCGCGTCGGAGATCGCCGTGCCCGGCGCCATGCCCCGCGTGGTGCGGCTGATGGCGCACGTGGAGACGGACCGGCCGCGGTCCGCGATCCAGCACGTGTACCTGCGCGGCGCCGCCGCGCTGCGTCTCGACATCGCCCAGTAGGGCCGGGCATGCAGGTCGCGGTCATCGGGACGGGGCTGATCGGGACGTCGGTGGCGCTCGCGCTGCGCGAGCGCGGCGCCGGCGTCTGGCTCGCCGACGCGGATCCGGAGGCGGCCAGGCTCGCGGCCCACCTGGGCGCGGGCGAGCCCCTGCCGGACCACGCCTCAGGGGTGCACGCCGACGTGGCGGTCCTCGCCGTGCCGCCGACCGCGGTGGCGGCCACGCTGGCCGAGGCCCAGGCCAGTGACCTCGCCCGCTGCTACACCGACGTGGCCAGCGTCAAGCAGCTTCCGGTGGCCCAGGCCCGGGCCCGCGGCTGCGACCTGGCCAGCTACGTGCCCGGGCACCCGCTGGCCGGCCGGGAGAAGCACGGCCCGGCGGCGGCCCGCGCCGACCTGTTCCTCGGCCGGACCTGGGCGCTGTGCCCGGCCCCCGAGACCTCCGAGGAGGCCGTCGCCACGGTCACGGCCCTGGTCCGGGCGTGCGGCGCGGTGCCGGTGCGCACCGACGCGGCCGCCCACGACCGCTGGGTCGCGCTCGTCTCGCACGCCCCCCACCTGGTGGCCGCGGCCATGGCGGCCCGCCTGGAGGCCGCCCCGCCGCAGGCGCTCGACCTGGCCGGCCAGGGGCTGCGCGACGTGACCAGGATCGCGGCGGGGGACACCGGCCTGTGGACCCAGATCCTGGCCGCGAACGCCGGACCGGTGGCCGAGGTGCTGGCCGCGGTGGCCGCCGACCTGGCCGAGGCCGCCCGGATGCTCACCGACGCCGACCCCAAGTCGGTGGCCACGCTGCTGGAGGTCGGCCAGGCCGGCGTGGCCCGGATCCCCGGCAAGCACGGCGGCGAGCCCCGCGAGTTCACCGCGGTCCAGGTCGTCATCCGCGACGAGCCGGGCGAGCTGGCCCGGCTGTTCGCCGCGACCGGCGCGGCCGGCGTCAACATCGAGGACGTCAGGATCGAGCACTCACCCGGCCTGCCGGTCGGCGTGGCCGAACTGTCCGTGCGCCCCGCCGAGGCGGCGGCGCTGCTGGCCGCGCTGGAGGGGGGCGGGTGGCCGGTCCGCCGGTAGGCTTCCGGCCGCCCCCGCGATTATTTACGCCGAACGAATGACGCTGCCTGCCCCGGCCACCTGCGAGTGTCGCGGCCGGTGCGGATCCCAGGCGAAGAACCGCACCGAGAGCAGCAGGCCGCCCACCGCCCACGCGGCCAGCACGGCCAGGTCACGCCAGTCCAGCGCGGAGTGCTCGAGCGCCTGGGTCACCAGGTCGATCATCGGCTTGGCCGGCAGGTAGCTCATCAGCGTGGTCACCCAGGCCGGCAGCCCGGCCAGGCCGCCGAACCCCCGGAGAAGATGATCACCGGGGTGCAAGAGCACCCCCGCGGTCAGGACGACGAGGCCGATGGCGATGCGGATGGCAGGATGCCAGCCCCCGAATAGCACGTTTCCTCCTTCTCGGTCGCTTTCCAGCCTGCCGGGAGCCGGGCCTCGCCGTCTTCGGCGCCACGGCTGAACCTCAAGACCACCCTGAGGTGGAGGCCGGCGGCCAGGCGGCCCTGGACCCGGCGGTGCAGCGGCACCTGGTCGAGGCGATCGCCCAGGGCGGCACGGGCCCGGCCGGCGATGAGCCCCTGGCGGACCAGCTGACGCCGCGCGAGGCCGAGGTGCTCACCCTGATCGCGGCGGGCCTGTCCAACGCCGAGATCGCCGGGCGCCTGGTCGTCAGCGAGGCCACGGTCAAGAGCCACGTCAACCACCTGCTGCCGAAGATCGGCGCGCGGGACCGCGTCCAGGCCGTCGGCTACGCGTACCGGCACGGACTCGTTCCCCGGTAGCATCGCTCGCGTGACAACTTCAGCCGGCTTGGAGCAAGACCAGGAGAGCGAAACGGACGGGGGGTCCAGGCTCGTCATCGCGATCGACGGGCCTTCCGGGGCGGGCAAGTCGAGCACTTCCCGCGGCGTGGCGACCGCGCTGGGCCTGCGCTACCTGGACACCGGGTCCATGTACCGGGCGCTGACCTGGTGGCTGCTCGAACGCGGCGCCGACACCACCGACCCCCAGGCGGTGGCCCGGCTGGCCGCCCAGCCGGTCATCGAGGTCAGCACCGACCCGCGGGCGCCGTGGACCCGGGTGGACGGCACCGAGGTATCCGAGGCGATCAGGACCCGTGAGGTCACCGACACGGTCAGTGCCGTCGCGGCCGTCCCGCAGGTCCGCGCGCACCTGATCGCGCAGCAGCGGGAGATCATCGCCGCCGCCGAAGGGATCGTGGCCGAGGGCCGCGACATCGGCACCGTGGTCGCGCCCGACGCGCAGGTCAAGGTGTTCCTGACCGCCGACGGCGCCGCCCGGGCCAGCCGCCGGACCGCCGAGGCCAGCTGGTCCACCCAGGCCGACCAGGACCGGCGCGACCGGCTGGACGCGGCGCAGAGCGAGAAGGCCGCGGACGCGGTACGGATCGATTCCACCGGGCTCGCCCTGGACGAGGTGATCAGCCTCATCGTCGGGCTGGTCCCGCAGACCCTGCAGAAGAGCAGGTAATGATGCCGAACGAGGCTGTCCCCGTCGTCGCGGTCGTCGGGCGCCCCAACGTGGGCAAGTCGACGCTGGTGAACCGGATCCTGGGCAGCAGGCAGGCCGTCGTGGAGGACACCCCCGGGGTGACCAGGGACCGGGTCGCCTACGACGCCATCTGGAACGGCCGGGCGTTCACCCTGGTGGACACCGGCGGCTGGGATCCCTCGGTGGAGGGGACGGCCCGCGGCCAGGGGTCGCAGGACGAGCCGAGCCTGGCCGCCCGGGTGGCCGCCCAGGCCCGGGTGGCGGTGGACGCCGCCGACGCCGTGCTGTTCGTGGTGGACGCCACGGTGGGCGTGACCGACGCGGACTCGGCGGTGGCCAGCGTGCTGCGCCGCTCCGGCAAGCCGGTCGTGGTCGCGGCCAACAAGGTCGACGACAGCCGGGCCGAGTCCGAGGCGGCGGCGCTGTGGTCGCTCGGCCTCGGCGAGCCGGTCCCGGTCAGCGCGCTGCACGGGCGCGGCAGCGGCGACCTGCTCGACCTGGTGCTCGACGCGCTGCCCGACGCGCCCAAGGACACCGGGGACGCCGAGGGCGGCCCGCGCCGGGTGGCCCTGCTCGGCCGTCCCAACGTCGGCAAGTCCAGCCTGCTGAACAAGCTGGCCGGCCACCAGCGGTCGCTGGTCGACCCGGTGGCCGGCACCACCAGGGACCCGGTGGACGAGCTCGTCGAGCTGGGCGGCATCACCTGGCGGTTCGTGGACACCGCGGGCATCAGGCGGCGGTTCAGGGAGAACCAGGGCGCGGACTACTACGCGGCGCTGCGCACCGCGGGCGCGCTGGACCGGGCCGAGGTCGCCGTGGTCCTGGTCGACGCGAGCGAGCCGCTCACCGAGCAGGACCTGCGGATCGTCTCCATGGTCATCGAGGCCGGACGGGCCCTGGTCATCGCCTACAACAAGTGGGACCTGGTCGACGAGGAGCGGCAGCGGTACCTGGAGCGCGAGATCGACCGGCAGCTGCACACGGCCCGCTGGGCGCCCCGGGTGAACATCTCCGCCGCCACCGGGCGGCACGTCGACCGGCTGGTGCCCGCGCTGGAAAAGGCGCTGGCCGGGTGGGAGACCCGGGTGCCGACCGGCCGGCTCAACGCCTGGCTGACCGGCCTGGTCGCGGCGACCCCGCCGCCGGTGCGCGGCGGCCGCCAGCCGAAGATCCTGTTCGCCACCCAGGCCGGCGTGCGCCCGCCGCACTTCGTGCTGTTCTCCTCGGGCTTCCTCGAGGCGGCCTACCGGCGGTTCGTCGAGCGCCGGCTGCGTGAGGAGTTCGGCTTCGAGGGCAGCCCGGTCCAGGTCTCCGTCCGGGTCCGGGCCAAGCGCGAAGGCCAGGGGCGCCGTCCCGCGGCCCGGAGCGGGCACCGGCGCTAGGCGTGTCAGCCCCGTCCGTTCGGCCTGATGATCTTGACCTGCTCGAGGCCGACCGCAGGCACGTGTGGCATCCGTACGGGCCGATGCCGGGGCGGATGACGCCGCTGGTGGTGGAGTCGGCGGCCGGGGTCCGCCTCCGCCTGGACACGGGCGCCGAGCTGGTGGACGGGATGTCGTCGTGGTGGGCGGCCATCCACGGCTACCGGCACCCGGTGCTCGACGAGGCCGCGGCCGGGCAGCTGGGGCGGATGAGCCACGTGATGTTCGGCGGGCTGACGCACGAGCCCGCCGTACGGCTGTGCCGGCAGCTCGCCGCGATGGCCCCGCCCGGGCTCGAGCACGTGTTCCTGTGCGACTCCGGCTCGGTCTCGGTCGAGGTCGCGGTCAAGATGTGCCTGCAGTACTGGCGCTCGGCCGGCCGCCCGGCCAAGCGGCGCCTGCTGACCTGGCGCGGCGGGTACCACGGCGACACGTTCATGGCCATGTCGGCGTGCGACCCCGAGGGCGGCATGCACGCCCTGTGGGACGGGGTGCTGCCCCGCCAGCTGTTCGCCCCGGCGCCGCCGGCCGGCCCCGGGACGGACCCGGCGTATGCCGCCACGCTGACCCATCTGATCGCGGAGCACGCGGAGTCGCTGGCCGCGGTGATCGTGGAGCCCGTGGTTCAGGGCGCCGGCGGGATGCGCTTCCACGACCCCGGCTACCTGCGGGTGCTCCGCGACGCCTGCACCGCTCATGACGTGCTGCTGGTCTTCGACGAGATCGCCACCGGGTTCGGCCGCACCGGCTCGCTGTTCGCGGCCGGGCATGCCGGGGTCAACCCCGACGTGATGTGCGTGGGCAAGGCCCTGACCGGCGGCTACCTGTCGCTGGCGGCCGCGCTGTGCACCCCCGCCGTGGCCTCGGGCATCTCCCGCGGCTCGGTCCCCGTGCTGGCCCACGGGCCCACGTTCATGGGCAACCCGCTGGCCTGCGCGGTGGCCCTGGCCTCGCTGTCCGTGCTGTCCGATCCCGCGTGGTACCCGGGCGGCTGGCAGGCCTCGGTGGCCCGGCTGGCCGCCGGGCTCGAGGCCGGGCTGGCCCCGGCCCGCGGCCTGCCCGGCGTGGCCGACGTGCGGGTGCTCGGCGCGATCGGCGTGGTCCAGCTGACCCGCCAGGTCGACGTGGCCGCAGCCACCGCCGCCGCGGTCCGGGCCGGCGTCTGGCTGCGGCCGTTCCGCGACCTGATCTACACCATGCCGCCCTACGTGACCGGCGACGAGGACCTCGCCCTGATCTGCCGCGCCGTCCTGGCCGCCGCCGAAGCATCCGGCGCGTTACCGCGGCCAGATTGACCCAGTGCTCTCCGGCCGGGTCGGAGCTAGAGTAAATGGATCAGCGCACATCCCGGAGGTCCGGCCATGACGACTGCATCCGCCACCGCTCCCGCTCAGGGCACCGAGGAGATCCAGGACGCCGGCCACGTCGACGTCCTCGTCGTCGGCGCCGGGGTCTCCGGCATCGGCGCCGCGTACCACCTGCGGGACCAGTTCCCGGACCGGACCTTCGTCATCCTGGACGCGCAGGACAACCGGGGCGGAACCTGGTGGACCCATCAGTATCCGGGCGTGCGCTCCGACAGCGACCTGTTCACCTACGGCTACCGGTTCAAGCCGTGGCGCGGCCCGTCGATCGCGGCGGGCGGGGCCATCCTCGAATACCTCGACGAGGTCATCGACGAGTACGACCTCGACAAGTACATCCGCTACCACCACCGGGTCACCGCGGCCAGCTGGTCCACCGAGGACCGCCAGTGGACCGTCGAGGTCACCCGGGCCGACACCGGACAGCGGCTGCGGTACACCACCAGCTTCCTGTGGATGTGCCAGGGCTACTACAACCATGACAAGCCCTACCGGCCCGAGTGGGAAGGCATAGATCGCTTCCAGGGCCTGATCGTGCACCCCCAGCGGTGGCCCGAGGACCTCGACCTGGCGGGCAAGCGCGTGGTCGTGATCGGCTCCGGCGCCACGGCCGCGACGCTGATCCCCGCGATAGCCAGCCGGGCCGAGCACGTGACGATGCTGCAGCGCTCGCCCACCTACTACTTCGCCCCGCCCACGACGCACGAGCTCGCCGTGATGCTGGCCCCTCTGGACCTCCCCGATGAGTGGACGCACGAGATCATGCGCCGCCAGTACATCACGCAGTACCACTGGCTGGCCCGGACGTCGTTCGAAGCGCCCGACGAGCTGCACGCGTTCCTCATCGAGTCCATCCGCCCGCTGCTGCCCGAGGGCTTCGACGTCGACAAGCACCTCACCCCCCGCTACCGCCCGTGGCAGCAGCGCATCGCCATCGTCCCGGACGGCGACCTGTTCGCGTCCCTGCGCGAGGGGAAGGCCTCGATCGTCACCGACACCATCGAGACGTTCACCGAGCACGGGATAAGGGTCAGCTCCGGTGAGGAGATCCCGGCCGACATCGTCGTCACCGCCACCGGCTTCAACCTGTCGGTCCTCGGTGACGTCGCGTTCGCCGTCGACGGCGAACCGGTCGACTTCACCAAGCACGTCACCTGGCGCGGCGTCATGATCAACGGCGTGCCGAACATGGCCTACGTCTTCGGCTACTTCCGGCACAGCTGGACCCTGCGGGTCGACCTGGTCAGCGACCTGGTGATCCGCCTGCTGGCCAACATGCAGGACAAGGGCGCCACGATGGTGGTCCCCACCCTGCGGCCCGAGGACGCGGATATGAAGCTGAGGCCGTTCTCCGACCCGGAGAACTTCAACTCCGGCTACGTCATGCGCTCGCAGCACATCCTGTTCAAGCAAGGCGATCGCGAGCCGTGGACTCACATGCTGGAGCACGAGCAGGAGCGCGAGATCCTGCCCAAGGCCGATCTCGACGACGGGACGCTCGCCTACCGCTGAGCCGGGCTATAACCTGCCGTCCCTGCCGTGCCCGCGGGATGGCCGAGCTCGCAGGCCACCGCGTCCAGGAAGCTGCCGATCACGGCCGTGGCGCAGCAGCGCGCGATCACCTGGTCCAGGCTTGCGCCAGCTGGCCCAGGCGGCGGCCAGAAGGCCCCCGCCAGGGACAGCGCCGTGACCTGGTCCCGGGCCGGAACCAGCATCAGGTCGGCAAGCAGGGCGGTGAACAGCTTGCCGTCAGCGCCGATGGCCTCCCACTGGAGCGCGATATGCGCGCAGTCATGTGTTTCGGTCAGGTCTTCGTGGCAGACGCTGGCCAGCCGGGTCAGGCCAGCCGCCGGGCCGGCGAGCTCTACCAGGGCGGTAATGCCCTCGCCGTAGGCCACCTCGGAGGCCCGCGGCAGCATGCCGCCCTTAGCCAGGGCCCTCAGCCGGGTCCTGGCCGCATCGAAGCCGACATTGAGCGCAACGCGGTCGCCGACGACGGTATGGCCTGTCACGGCACCCAGTCGACCGGCCGGGCGCCAGGCTCGCAGCGGTCGCAGGTCCCGCCCGTGCAGGCCGAAGGTCAGCAGCGCCAGGGCCGAAGTACCCGGCGCCAGACGTGATGTGACGCTAGAACGCGAACGCGCCCGGTGGGGCGGCGGGAGATGGGGTAGCGGCCGCGTCGGTCACCGGCCTGGCGCCTGCGGTGAAGCGGGTCAGGTCGCGGCCGTGCAGCACGCGCCCGGGCATCGGGTCGCCGGCCGCCCGCCGGGTGAGCGCGTCCACCGGGAGCGGGCCGGGGCTCGCCGCCAGCACCAGGTTGCCGAACCTCCGGCCGCGCAGCACCGCGGCGTCCCCGATCAGGCAGGCGCGCGGGAAGGCCGTCTGCGCCGTCGCGACCTGCGCCCGGGCGTGGGCCAGTGGCGCGCCGTCGGCCACGTTGGCCGCGACCACGCCCGGCCCGCGCACCGCGCGCCGGGCCGCGGCCCAGAACTCCGCCGAGGTCAGGTGCGCGGGCGTGCGTCCGCCCGCGAACACGTCCACGATCACCACGTCGAACGAGCCCGCCGCCAGCCGCTCGAGTTCCGCCCGCGCGTCCCCGGCGCGGACCCGGATCCTGGCGCCCAGCGGCAGCCGGGCCCGGATGAAGCCGACCAGCGCGGCGTCCACCTCGACGGCCAGCTGCGGCGAGCCGGGCCGGGTCGCCGCCACGTAGCGGGCCAGCGTGAGCGCCCCGGCGCCCAGGTGCAGCACGCGCAGCGGCTGCCCGGCGGGCGCGGCCTCGTCGATCACGTGCCCGAGCCGCCTGACGTACTCGAAGTCCAGGTAGCCGGGGTCTTCCAGGTCCACGTGCGACTGCGGTATCCCGTCGATCAGCAGCATCCACGCCGCCCGCCGGTCGGCGTCCCGGAGGAGCTCGGCCCGGCCGTAGCCGGTCTCCACCCAGTTGACCAGCGCCTCGGCCGGCTCCCTTCGTCGCGTCATACCCGCCATTATCTGCTCGTGGAAACCAGCCCGGGTGTGCGAGGCTGTATGCGTACTTCACGAGCCGCAGGAGGTCCTCATGGCCGTCGAGCAATCCGGAGCCGAGGCGTCCCCGGGCCAGCCCCTCCCCGAGGCTGACGCCCCGGAAGCCGCCCAGCCCGATGCCGCCGGGAATGCCGGCTTCGACGACATGAAGCGCAAGTTCCGCGAGGCGCTCGAGCGCAAGAAGAACGCGCACGGCAGCACCGAGGGTGCGGACCACACCGGCAAGGTGCATGGCACCCACGGCCCTGCCCCCAGCCGCCGCTCCTTCCGCCGCAAGAGCGGCTAACTGTCCCTGGTGACCGGGACGGCGCGGAGCCAGGCGTGGTCGTCGGTGAGGTAGCGGTCCAGGCGCAGCCCCGCGCCGGCCAGCACGGCCGCCAGTTCGGTGTCGTCCAGGCGCCTGGCCGTGAACGTCTGCGTCCAGACCCGGTCGCCGTCTACGTACTCCACCGTGGCCGAGACCAGGCCGGGGACCGGGCGTGACACGTCCCGCATCCGGAAGGTCATCCCGTCCCTGACGTTCTCGGCGTCCGCGGCGGCCGCGAACCATCCGGGCGCGTGCTGCTGGATGATCACACCGCCGTCGTCGGCGACATGGCGCCGGCAGGCCGCCAGGATCGCGGTCCTGGCCGCGACGTCGTCGGTGCTGATCAGGTGCGACGCCAGCAGGACCAGGTCGAAGCGGCGGCCGAGCGCCAGGTCCTCGATCCGCGAGCACACCGTCTCCGCGTCGCGGACGTGCACCAGCATCTCCGGTGACTCGTCGACGGCGACGACCGGATGGCCGAGCGCGACCAGCGGATGAGTGATCCGCCCGGCCCCGCAGCCCAGCTCGAGGATGGACGCCCCCGGCCTGGCCGTGCCGTGCACGATGGCGGGCTCGCCCATGGCGGTCATCTTCGCGTAGAAGTCGACGGCGCAGCCGTCCGGCGTGATCACTCCGGGCCCCGTTCCCTGCGAACGCGATGGATCGCTCATGCCTCCCATTCTCCCGAACCATCCGTCCAGCAAGCCCGGCTCATGGCCCGATGACGCTGAAAGTCCTGGTCCGAAGGCCTAGTCGAAGTCGCCATCCCTGGCCCCGCCGACGAAGGCGGCCCACTCGGCGGGCGTGAACACCAGGGCCGGCCCGGCGGGATGCCGGGAGTTGCGGACCGCGACCTGGCCGTCGGGCAGGCGCGCGACCTCGACGCAGTTACCGCCCTGCGGGCCGCTCCTGCCGCTCTTGCGCCACGTCACCTCGGCTAGCTCAGCGGCAGGCATTCCGTTGCGGACGCTCATGGCTCATCCTCCAGCTGATTGAGGATCGTGGTGAGGATTCCGGGTGTCTCGCCCGGCTTGGCGCTGATGATGCTCAGCCGCTCCATAGCCAGCAGGTAACGGTCGACGTCGGACTTCTTGTCGAAGTAGAGGGCGCTGGTGAGGTGCTCGGTGTAGGCGATGTCCGGCAGGTCCGGTTCGGCGAACCGCAGGATGCTGAACCCGCTCGGTGCCGCGTGGCCGCCCATGCCGAACGGGATGATCTGCAGCGTCAGGTTCTGCCTGCTGCTGAGGCTGAGCAGGTAGCGAAGCTGGTCGCGCAGGATCTCGGTGCTCCCGATCGGCCGCCGCAGGGCGGTTTCCTCGACGATGGCCCACAGCTTGAGCCGTCCCTCGGCGAACCGCCGCTGCCGTTCCTTGCGCAAGATGACGTGCCGGTCCGCCTCGCTGATGGGAATGTCGCCCACCGCGAGCACGGCGGCGGCGTACTGATGGGTCTGCAGCAGGCCCGGGATGAACTGCGGCTCGTAGATGCGAATCGACGTCGCGGCCTCTTCCATCCCGACGTAGGACTGGAACCAGTCGGGCAGGATGTCGTTGTACCTGTGCCACCAGCCGGGCCGGTTGGCCTGCTCGGCCAGGCTGAGCAACTGCTCCCGCTCGACCGCACCCACGCCGTAGTAGGTCAGCAGGTCGAGCACGTCGATCTCGCGGATGGCGTTCCGGCCGAGCTCGATGCGGCTGATCTTGGACTCAGACCCGCGGATCGCCCGGGCCGCCTCCTGCGCGCTGACGCCGCGGCCCTCCCGCAGCCGCCGCAACTGGGTGCCCAGCAGGATGCGCAGCACCGTGGGCCCTTCCGACGGCTCCGGCATGACGCCTCCCCGATTCCCGAGCTATCGCGGAATTGTTCTTCGCAATTGCGTGGCAATGTGTTGCCATCCGCCGTCTGCAAGCGTCATGGTATCCCATATGGGATTGCATGCCACCACCCAAAAATGACGGGTTGGGCACCTCCAGCAGGACACATCTGTCTCCGAACGCTTCCGTCCGGTCGGGTTCATAAAGCGTCGTTAAGCACGTGTTCCGCTTGTTGTGGCCCTTGGGTCGCGCGGGGTTCCGCAGGCCTGGCTGGCAGGCGGATGCCAGCGGTGCGCAGGCCCTGGATCTGCGGTTCCTCCCCAGATCTGCCCCCGGTCCCGGTGCGCCTGGAACGAGCGGAAACTCAGGCGCTGACCACCGGTGATTTCCCGCGGCCCGCGATGACCGGCGGACCGCATACCAGCGGATATCCCGGCCGGCCCGGATTGGCGACCATCCGCCTGGCGGGAAGGGCCATTTACCGCGCCTTCCCGGCTATTGCCATTACTACATTTTCCGCTCTTACTACATTTACCGTACCTTCCCCGGCGGGCCGGGAAGGTCGTCGCCCGTAAGCCCGCCCCGCTTACCCCAGAACCATGATCATGGCCAGGAATGGCCGAATAGCGGCCAAAACTGGCCACGATCATGAAACAGGGCGCGCTCGGCCCTCACCACCGCCCGCCAGCCCTCGTCCGGCGGTCTCTAAGATTGTGATCATGCGCTATGGACCCCTGGGGCAGTCGGGACTGCTGGTGTCGGTCGTCGGGCTCGGCTGCAACAACTTCGGCAGCCGCCTGGACGTGGAAGGCACGCGCGCGGTGGTGGACGCGGCCATCGACGCCGGGATCACCCTGTTCGACACGTCAGACACATACGGCGGCGGCGGCTCCGAACGTGCCCTGGGCGAGGTCCTCGGCTCGCGCCGCGACCAGATCGTGCTGGCCACGAAGTTCGGCGGCCGGGGCGTGGACTTGGGGTACGGTCCGGCGGCCGGTGCCAAGGGCGGCCGCGCTTACATCAGGCGCGCGGTCACCGCGTCGCTGCGCCGGCTGCGCACCGAGTACATCGACCTGTACCAGATGCATGTCCCGGACCCGGTGACCCCGGTCGAGGAGACCATCGCGGCGCTGCACGAGCTGGTGACCGAGGGCAAGGTCCGGTACCTCGGCCACTCGAACTTCTCCGGCTGGCAGCTGGCCGACGCCGCGCACCTCGCTGCGCGCGCCGGGCACACCCCGTTCATCTCCGCGCAGAATCACTGGTCGCTGCTCGAGCGCCAGGCCGAGGCGGAGGTCGTCCCCGCCGCCAGGCGCTTCGGCCTCGGCGTGCTGCCGTACTTCCCGCTCGCCAACGGGCTGCTCACCGGCAAGGTCCGGCAGGGCCAGCCGATACCGGCCGGGACCAGGCTGGCCGGCCGCGCGGGCTACGTGACTGAGGAGAAGCTGGCCAAGGTCGAGGCGCTGATCTCGTGGGCCCAGGGGCACGGCGTCACGCTCCTGGAGACCGCGATCGGCGCCCTGGCCGCCCAGCCCGGCTGCTCGTCGGTGATCTCCGGGGCGACGAGCGCCGAGCAGGTCAAGGCCAACGCGGCCGCGGCGGACTGGCTTCCCTCCGAAGCCGAGCTGGCCGAGATCGACGCGATCGTCCCCCCGCCGCCGACGCCCTGACTGCGGGCGCCCTAGCCGCCGGTCACGGCCGTCTTGTACAGCGCCGCCGCGCTGGCGCCGAGCTCGGCCGAGTATGAGACCTGGGGGGTGTCGCCGCCCTGCTGGTACCCGCCGATGACGCCGATCACCAGGCCCTGCCCGGTCGCCTGGTCGACCTCGCTCAGGAACGGCCCGCCGCTGGTCCCGTCCGTGTAGCCGCCGCAGTCGAACTCGAGCTGGTCGGCCATCGGCTCCCGGAGCCAGTTCTGGCAGGTGACAGCCTGGTTAGCGCCGTTCGGATAGCCGATCACCTGCACCATCTGGCGGCTGGCCGGGACGCCGGTGGCCAGATCTTCCGCTCCGGTCTCGTCCTCGACCGGCGTGCCGGAACCAGGCTGGCCGATCCGCAGGAAGGCGAAGTCGTCGTCCGGGCTGGACGAGGAAGTCCACGCCTGGTCGACGTAGACCTTGGTCACCGCCCACACGCCGTACGGCGTGGCGCCGTTGTCGTAGCCGGGCACGAAGTCGATGGTCCCCGAAGTGCCGGTCACGCAGTGCGCGGCGGTGATCGCGAGGTCGCCATTGGGGCTGTCGACCACGCTGGCCGTGCAGAAATGCTGGCCCAGCTTGCCCCCCGAGGTGGTGAACAGCGCCCCGACCGCCGCGGTGCCGGCGAACGCCTGGCCGTTCTGCGAGGGCCCGGTCAGATGCCGTACCGCCCGTACGAAGCCGGTGGCGATATCGCCGGCGGCACCGTTGGCCGGGGTCAGCGTGACGACCGCGCCCACGGCGAGCGCGGTGAGCAGTGCCGCCCGGCTGGGTGACCGGAAGATCCGACGGGCCCGCTCACGCGGGCCGCTATCGCCGATGGGCGTGGTCTCCTCGTCGCGGACCCCTGGGTGACGCCTGTCTCGCCGCCCGGTTCGCCATAGCACCTGCCCTGGTCACCCGCTTCACTCTGTCCGGAATTCGGTGGCTTTGGGGGGTTCTGGATACCACTTCGATACTCAATTGTGATCGGCAAGGTGCGACTGTACCAGAGGCAAACACTCGGAAGTTAGTCAGAGGTGACCCGGCCAACCTGGGAATTCCCTGTGAGTGGCGGCTTGCCGCCGCCGGTCGGGCGCCGGTCGCGCGCCGGCCGCGGCGGGCGAGGCTCTAATCCGGACCGCGCTGAGCAGGCCTTAGTTACCCTAACGTAATAAAACGGTGATCGTCGGTCACGGCGATCACCGACGGGCCGCCAAGACCCTGGACCGCGAGGCGATGTCGGATTATCTGGATTTAAGTCGGGTGGGTTCACCAGCGATCGTGCACGGTGGCCCGGAAGTACTTGTCGTAGAGGCCCTCGATCGCGTCCAGTGCGGCCTGCGGCAGCGGCGGCAGGCTCGCGGCCTCGGCGTTCTGCCGGGCCTGGGCGATGCTGCGGGCGCCGGGAATCACGGTCGTCACTCCCGGCTGCTGGATCACCCACCGCAGCGCCCACTGCGCCGGGGTCCCGCCGGGAAGACCGCTGGTGATGGCGGCGAATTCGGCCGCGGCCTCGACGCCGGCCTCGAAGCCCACGCCGGAGAACGTCTCCCCGACGTCGAACGCCTCGCCCCGCGCGTTGTAGTTCCGGTGGTCGTCGGCCGCGAACCTGGTGTCCCGGGTGTACCGGCCGGAGAGCAGCCCGGACGCGAGCGGCACCCGGGCGATGATGCCGATCCCCGCCACGGCCGCGGCGGGCAGCACGGCGTCGAGCGGCTTGCGCCGGAACGCGTTCAGGATGATCTGCACGCTGGCCACGCCCGGCCGCGCGATCGCGGTCAGCGCCTGGTCGCTGGTCTCCACGCTCACCCCGTACGCCGCGATCCGCTCCTCGGCGACCAGCGTGTCCAGCGCGTCGAAGACGGCGTCCGAGGAGAAGACCGCGGTCGGCGGGCAGTGCAGCTGGACCAGGTCGAGCCGGTCGGTGCCCAGGTTGACGCGGGACCGGTCCGTCCAGGCGCGGAAGTTCTCCAGCGTGTAGTGCTCTTCTTTCTGCTCGACCCGGCGGCCCATCTTGGTCGCGACCATGATGCCCTGCCCGGCGTTGCCGGCCAGGAAGCGCCCGATGATCCGCTCGCTGCGCCCGTCCCCGTAGACGTCGGCCGTGTCGAAGAACGTGACCCCGGACTCGACCGCGGCCCGCAGCACCGCCATCGCGTCGGCCTCGGACACGTCCCCCCAGTCCGCGCCCAGCTGCCACGTGCCGAGTCCGACCATAGAAACCGGCCGTCCCGTCCGGCCGAGCACCCGCTGCTCCATGATCAGCGATCTTACCCAGGCCCACCCGGGCTCAGGGGCCGCCAGGTCCCGCTGGGGCGGTCGTCCCGGCGGCGGCCCGGTAGGCGCCCGGGGTGACCCCGTAGTAACGCCGGAACCAGCGAGTGAGGTGCGCCTGGTCGGCGAAGCCGGCCTCGGCGGCGGCCCGGGCGGGCGTGACGCCCGCGCAGAGCAGTCGGCGGGCCGCCCGCACCCGGAGCTGGCGCTGGTAGTCGCTCGGCGCCAGCCCGTAGGCCTGGGTGAAGGCCCGGTAGGCCGCGTACCGGCTGCAGCCGGCCGCCGCGGCCAGGTCCTCAGCGGTCAGCTCCCCGCCCCCGCCGCTCAGGTCGCCGGTGCCGTCACCGATGAGCTCGCGGATCCGCGTGGCCACCCGCCGGCCGGGATAAGCGGACCCGTCCCGCGCCGGCCCGCGCCCCGAGGCGTGCCGGACCAGCAGCCGGGCCGTCCCGGCGAGCCGCTCGTACCGCTCCAGCTCCGTAGCCGGCGTGACGAGCGCGAGGTGCAGCCGGCCGACCGCCGCGGCGGTCACGGGGTCCTCGATCACCGGCGAGCGGAACAGCGGCAGCGGGGTCCCGGTCAGCGAGGCGAAGAATTCGGGCCAGATGTGCACCATCCGGTAGGTGAAGCCGCCCTCGCCCGCCGCGTGCCCGTCGTGCGGGTCGTCGGGGTTGAAGGCCATAACCATGCCGCTGGCGCTCACGTGACGCCCGTGACGGCAGGTGAAGGCCTGCGCGCCGGTCTCGGTCACGCCGAAGGAGTAGCTCTCGTGGCTGTGCCGGTGGTACACGTGCGCGGTGAAGTGCGCGTGCATCGCCTCGACCGGCACGCTGTCCGCGCGCCAGTACCTGGCCCAGTCCCGGCCGCTCATGCTCCTATCGTAGGGCGCTCCAGCGTTCAAGACCCGGCCGAGCGGGCGGGCCACACTGAGGTGGTATGACCCCGACCGACCTGACCACCGCCCACCTGGCGGACGGCTGCCTGCGCGCGGGGATCCCGGTGCGCTGCGCGCCCCTGCGGCCCGTCGTCCCGGACAGCCGCCTGACCGGCCGCGCCCGCCCGGCCCGGCACGCCGGCAGCGTCGACATCTTCCTCGAAGCCCTCGAGCAGGCCGAACCCGGTGAGGTCCTCGTGGTCGACAACGGCGGCCGGCTCGACGAGGCCTGCGTCGGGGACCTGGTCGTCCTCGAGGCCCAGGCCGCCGGTCTCGCGGGCCTGGTGGTCTGGGGCCTGCACCGCGACACCGCCGACATCCGGGCCATCGGGCTGCCGGTGTTCAGTCTGGGGGCCCTGCCAGCTGGCCCGCAGCGCCTCGACCCCCGGCCGCCGGACGCGCTGGCGTCCGCCGCGGCGGGGGAGTGGACCGTGACTGGCGCGGACCTGGTCGTCGCCGATGACGACGGCGTGCTCTTCCTGCCCGCCGAACGGGCCGACCAGATCGTCACGCTGGCCGAGACGATCCGCGACACCGAACGACGCCAGGCCGCGCAGATCCGCGACGGCGTATCGCTCCGCCGCCAGGTGCGCTTCGGCCGCTACCTGGCGCGGCGGCAGCAGGAGCCCGCGCTGACCTTCCGCGAGCACCTGCGCGACGTCGGCGGGGCCATCGAAGTGTGATTTCCAGGGGGAAGGACCTCATGACCGTACGTTTCGACACCAAGATCGCCATCGCGGTGCGCGCCGACCTCGAGCCGTGGCAGAAGCTCAACGTCACGGCCTTCCTGGCCAGCGGCATCGCCGCCAGCACCGGGGAGATCATCGGCAAGCCGTACGAGGACGGCTCAGGGAACACCTACCTGGAGCTGTTCCGGCAGCCCGTGGTGGTGTACGCGGCCGACGCGCAGACCCTCGGCCAGGCGCACCAGCGGGCGCTGGCCCGCCAGCTGCCGATGGCGATCTACACCATGGAGATGTTCGGCACCGGCAACGACGACGACAACCGGGCCGTGGTCCGCGCGGTCCCCGCGGACGAGCTGTCCTTCGCCTGCCTGGCCCTGCGCGGCCCCCGCAACGCCGTCGACAAGATCTTCAAGGGCGCTACGCTGCACCCATGAGAGCAGCGCTGTACACGGACATGGGGGAAGCGGCCGAGGTCTTCCGCGTCGAGGAGGTGGACCGGCCCGAGCCGGGACCGGGCGAGGTGCTGGTCCGGGTGTACGCCTCGGGCGTCAACCCCACCGACTACAAGGCCAGGTCCGGGGCGGTCCCGCGCCCGATCGACGACTTCCAGGTCCCGCACCAGGACGGCGCGGGGGTCATCGAGGCGGTCGGCGCCGGGGTGGACCCCGGGCGCGTCGGCGAGCGGGTCTGGCTGTGGCTCGTCGCGGCCGGCCGCCGCTGGGGGACCGCCGCCGAGTGGACCGTGGTGCCCGCGCGGCAGGCGTCGCCGCTGCCGGACGGCGCGTCGTTCGAGCTAGGCGCCTCGCTGGGCGTGCCGGCCATGACCGCGCACTACTGCCTGTTCGCCGACGGGCCGGTGACCGGCCAGACCGTGCTGGTGGCCGGAGGTGCCGGGGCTGTCGGTCATTTCGCCATTGAACTGGCCAAACGGACCGGTGCTCGCGTGGTCACCACGGTAAGCAGCCCAGACAAGGCGGCGCTGGCCGAGAAGGCGGGCGCGGACCTGGTGGTGAACTACCGCTCGCCGGACGCGGCGGATCAGGTCAGGGCCTTCGGTCAGGTGGACCGGGTCGTCGAGGTGGCGCTCGGCGCGAACCTGGAACTCGACCTGGCGGTGACCAGGCCGCACGCCACCATCGTGACCTACGCGGCCGAGCCCGCCAACCCGGTGCTGCCGGTGCGGGCCTGCATGACCGCTAACCTCACGCTGAGGTTCGTCCTGCTCTACGGCGTGCCGATGGCCGCGCTTGAGCAGGCGGCCGCGGACATCACCGCTGCCCTGGCCGCGGGCGACCTCACCGGCCTGCCCGTGCACAAGTTCGCGCTGGCCGACATCGCCGCGGCGCACCAGGCCGCCGAGAGCGGCGCCGTCGGCAAGGTGATCGTCACCCCGTAACGGTGTGGCGGTGCCTTGCGAAGTCAGTCCCTGCGAAGGGCGCGCGGGCGGGGTCGCGCGCCCGGAAGCGGGCTCCCGGAAGTTACTTCTTCGGGAAGACCCCGGTGTCCCCCGTCCCGCCCCAGAACACCTTGGTGCCGACCCGGTCGCGCTGGCCGCGGCCGGAGCACCGGCGACAGCGCCGGTACGAGCCCTTGTAGACCCCGCCGAAGTGCCTGCCGCTCATGTTGCAGGTAGGGCACTTCCGGAGCGGATGGATGCGCGTCGAGACGATGTAGCCGACGGCGACAATGGCAATAACAACTACCGCTACCATGCCTGATACTCCTTACTGACTCGCGCCAGAACCGTCCGTGCCCGGTACCGCCTTACCCACGGGCCGGGTACCGCGACTCCGGCGAGAGTTGACCACCGCCGTGAGTCCTAGGGCCGGATCTCACCCCTAGTACTCGCTCACTAGCACAGAGTAATACACTCCGGCTTAATGTGTGAAGGAATTTTGTCATGACCGTTACCGCAATGAGCGTGATTACCTCATTTTGACTGCCGTATCACTGGCCGTCAGTGGTAAGCGCTGATGCCCAGCCTCACCGCGAGCCCGATGCCGCACAGGCTGACGATGACCCGGAACGGCTCGGGCGGCACCCTCCTGACGATCTTCGGGCCGATCCAGCCGCCGATCAGGAAGCCCGCCGCGAGCGGCGCCACGAACGCCCACCTGACGTCGCCGAACAACGCGAAGCACACGGAGGCCATAGCATTGGCCATCCCCGATACGGCGTTCTTCACCGCGTTCACCCTGACCAGCGACTCGTTGATCATCATGCTGAGCACCACGAGCAGCAAGACGCCCGCGGCGGCGCCGAAATAACCGACGTACATCGCCACCGCGAACAGCGCCGCCATCTGGATCAGCCGGTTCCCCCCGCCCGCGGCCGGTGACAGCCGCTTGATCCGGGGCTGCACGAGGAGCACCAGCGAGGCGCCGCCGATCAGCACCGGCACCACCACGGTAAAGGTGCTCGCCGGCGTCAGCAGCAGCACCGCCGCCCCGGCTCCGCCGCCGAGCGCCGTGACGACCCCGAGTCGCAGCACCCGCCGTCCCTGGCCGGCCAGTTCCGGCCGGGAGCCGATCACCGAGCCGGCTCCGGTGAACACCAGCGAGACCGTATTAGTCATGTTCGCGCTGAGCGGCGGCACCCCCAGGGCCAGCAGTGCCGGGTAGGTGACCAGCGAGGCGATGCTCACCGCCGTGCTGAGAATGCCGCCCAGTGTCCCGGCGGCGAGCAGCACCAGCGCCTCAGAAATCTTCATCCGAAGCCAGGATCCCCCACCCCGCACCCCCCGACCCCGCCAGCCAGGTGTGATCCCCATCGCATCCCACCCTGCCCGCGGCCGCGATGAGGTACCTCGTATCTGAAGTCAGAGCTCAGGTATCTATCATTATGTTTAACGGATACCTCAGGAGCGGTCGTGACGACGGTGGCGCGGTTGCGGGCCCTGGTGACCGTGGCGGACGCGGGGTCTGTGCGGGAGGCGGCCCGGCGGCTGACGGTCACCGAGTCCGCGGTGTCGGCGGCGCTGTCCGCGCTGGCCCGCGAGGTGCGGGTGCCGCTGGTCGAGCGGGACGGCCGGGGGCTTCGGCTGACCGCCTCCGGCCAGGCCTATTCCGTCTACGCCCGGGCCATCCTCGGCCTGCATGAGGAGGGGCTCGCCGCCGCCCGCGGTGATCGTGACCCGGAGCGCGGCCGGGTCCGGGTCGCCGCGACGGCCACCGCAGGCGAGTACCTGCTCCCGGCCATGCTCGCCTCGTTCCTGGCCCACCATCCCGCCGTCGACCTGCGCCTGCAGGTGGGCAGCAGCGAGCGGCTCTGGGAACTGTTCGCCGCGCACGAGGCCGACCTGGTGATCGGCGGCCGCCCGCCCGGCCACGTCAGCGGCGCGGTGGTCCGCGCCGTCAGGCCGAACCTGCTCGTCGTGGTGGCGACCCCCGACCTCGCCGCGGGCTTCGACATCGGCCGGACCAGGTGGCTGCAGCGCGAGGCCGGATCCGGCACCAGGGCCACCGGCGAGGCGCTGCTCGGCGGCCTCGACGCCGACCCGCCCCGGCTCACGCTGGGCTCCGGCGGCGCCGTGGTCGCCTGCGCCGCGGCCGGCCTCGGCGCCACGCTGGTGTCCAGGGACGCGGTGTCACGGCAGGTCAAGGCCGGGGAACTCGCCGAGGTCCCGGTGCCGGGCACGCCGCTGCGCCGCCCGTGGCACGCGGTGACCCACGACCGCGAGCCGGGCGCCACCGCGCTGCTCGTGCGCCACCTGCTCGAGCACGAGGGCTGGCGCCGCCCTGCGGGAGCCAGGAGCCGCGTCGCGGGAGCCAGGAACCGCATCGCGTGACTCCGCACGGAGCCGCCGGCCGGCACGCACCCCATCCGTTCGGGATAATTAATGTTTTAATTGATTATCACGCAAAATACTTGATTGATATTTGAATACTAGCCCGCCCATCATCGGTACTGACGACAGGAGATGGTCATGACCGAACGCTGGAGCGCGGGCGTGCTGCACTACGCGGAGATGGGCTACTGGCAGCCGGACTACGTGCCGAAGCCGACCGACGTGCTGGCCGCCTTCCGGGTGACCCCGCAGCCAGGCGTCCCGCCCGAGGAGGCGGGCGCCGCCGTCGCGGGGGAGTCGAGCACCGCCACCTGGACGGTGGTGTGGACCGACCGGCTCACCGCCTACGACCACTACCAGGGCAAGTGCTACAGCGTCGACCCGGTGCCGGGCCACGAGGAGCAGTACATCGCCCGGATCGCCTACGACCTCGACCTGTTCGAGGAAGGCTCGATCGCCAACCTGTCCAGCAGCATCATCGGCAACGTCTTCGGCTTCAAGGCCCTCAGGGCCCTGCGCCTGGAGGACATGCGCATCCCGCCGCACTACGCCAAGACGTTCCAGGGGCCGGCCCACGGGATCGTGATGGAGCGCGAGTACCTGAACAAGTTCGGCCGGCCGCTGCTCGGCGCCACCGTCAAGCCCAAGCTCGGCCTGTCCGCGCGGAACTACGGCCGCGTGGTCTACGAGGCGCTGAGAGGCGGGCTGGACTTCACCAAGGACGACGAGAACATCAACAGCCAGCCGTTCATGCGCTGGCGGGACCGGTACCTGCACTGCATGGAAGCGGTCAACAAGGCCCAGGCCGAGACGGGCGAGGTCAAGGGCCACTACATGAACGTGACCGCGGCGACCATGGAGGACATGTACGAGCGCGCCGACTTCGCCAGGGAGTTGGGCAGCGTGATCGTCATGGTCGACCTGACGGCCGGGTACACCGCGATCCAGTCGATGGCCAAATGGGCCAGGCGCAACGGCGTGCTGCTGCACCTGCACCGGGCCGGCCACTCCACCTACACCCGGCAGAAGTCGCACGGCGTCAGCTTCCGGGTGATCGCCAAGTGGATGCGGCTGGCCGGCGTCGACCACATCCACGCGGGCACGGTCGTCGGCAAGCTGGAGGGCGACCCGAACTCGGTGGCCGGCTTCTATGACGTGCTCCGGGTCAACCAGGCCGAACCGGATCCCGTCAAGGGCCTGTACTTCGAGCAGGACTGGGTGTCCATGCCAGGCGTCATGCCGGTGGCCTCGGGCGGCATCCACGCCGGCCAGATGCACCAGCTGCTGCACCACCTGGGCGAGGACGTGATCCTGCAGTTCGGCGGCGGCACGATCGGGCACCCGCTGGGCATCGCGGCGGGCGCCACGGCCAACCGGGTGGCCCTGGAGGCCATGATCAAGGCCAGGAACGAGGGCCGCGATCTGCTGACCGAGGGGCCCGACGTGCTGCGGTCCGCGGCCAAGCGCAGCCGCGAGCTCGACATGGCCCTGTCCACCTGGGGTGACGTGACCTTCAACTTCGAGTCCACCGACACGCCTGACGTTATCGCCGTGCCGACGGGAGCCTGACCATGCGGATCACCCAGGGAACGTTCTCCTACCTGCCGGACCTGACCGACCAGGAGATCGCCAGCCAGCTCGACTACGCGCTCGGCCACGGCTGGGCGCTGTCGGTGGAGTTCACCGACGACCCGCATCCCCGCAACAACTACTGGGACATGTGGGGCCTGCCGATGTTCGGGCTCGCGGACGCGGCGGGCGTGCTGCACGAGATCAACGAGTGCCGCCAGGCCTACCCCGACTCCTACATCCGGGTGTGCGCCTACGACTCGCGGCAGGGTCGGCAGACGGTGGCCCTGTCGTTCCTGGTGAACCGCCCGGCGGCCGAGCCCGGCTTCCGGCTCGACCGGCAGGAGACCACCGACCGGCGGCTGCGCTTCACCGTCCACCCCTACGCGCTCGACCGCCCGGCCGACACCAGGTACGGTCCGCCGTGACCAGGCCGGGCTTCGCCCCGGACCGCCCGGGCTTCGCCCTGGACCGCCCGGGCTCCCGGGCCCCGGGCCAGGAACCCGCCGCACCGGAGCCGCTCGCCGACGACGCGACCGTCGACTTGACGGCCGAACGGACGGGCGCGGGCGTGGATCAGACCCTTGATTCGCTCGAGTCGGATCTCGTCGGCCTGGAGCCGGTCAAGACTCGCGTAAGGGAGATCGCCGCCCTGCTGCTGGTGGACCGGGTGCGCGGGCGGTTCGGGCTGTCCGCCGGGCCGCCCAGCCTGCACATGTGCTTCACCGGGAACCCGGGCACCGGCAAGACCACGGTGGCGCTGCGGATGGCCGAGCTCCTGCACCGGCTCGGCTACCTGCGCCGCGGCCATGTGGTCTCGGTCACCCGCGACGACCTGGTCGGGCAGTACGTGGGGCACACCGCGCCGAAAACCCGGGACGCGATCAACCGGGCCATGGGCGGCGTGCTGTTCATCGACGAGGCCTACTACCTGTACCGCGCCGAGAACGAGCGCGACTACGGCCAGGAGTCCATCGAGATCCTGCTGCAGTACATGGAGAACCACCGCGCCGACCTGGTAGTCATCATGGCCGGCTACGCCGACCGGATGGAGACGTTCTTCGCGTCCAACCCGGGCATGAGCTCCCGGATCGCGCATCACCTCGACTTCCCCGACTACTCGCTGGACGAGCTGGTGGCCATCGGCGAGCTGATGCTGCGCGAGCAGCGCTACCGCCTGTCCGCGGCGGCCGGGACCACGTTCCGCGACTACCTGGCCCGCCGGATGACCCAGCCCCGGTTCGCCAACGCGCGCAGCGTGCGCAACGCCCTCGAGCGGGCCCGGCTGCGCCACGCGAACCGGCTGATCGCGGGCGACGGCGCCCCGGGCAAGGACGATCTCATGCGCCTGGAGCCCGCCGACTTCCTGGCCAGCCGGGTCTTCAGCAGCTGAGGAGCCGGCATGGACGCGATGACGCCCTGGCGGGTGCGTGACTTCCACGCCGATGACCTCGACGACGCCGTCCGGCTCTGGGACAACCCGGCGGCCAGCAGCGAGGCGCCGGCCTTCGGCCTGTCCGACCTGATCGCCGCCGTCCGGTCGCACGAGCCCGCGGTGGTCGCGGTGGTCGGCGACGAGATGGTGGGGACCGCGGTGGCCACGGTGAGCGGGGACCGGGCGTGGGTGATGCGGATCAGCCTGGCGTCCGCGTGGCGGCACCGGGGGATCGGCAGCGCCATGCTCGGCGAGCTCGAGCGGCGGCTGGTGGCGGCCGGGGTGCACCGGATCCAGTGCCTGCTCGCGGGCGAGAAGGAACTCGGCGCGCTGGCCCTGGAGCACGCCGGGTACGCGGCCCGGCGCGGCCTGGTCTTCTACGAGCGGCTCGAGCCGGTCCACCCGGCCAGCGCCGGGGTGCTCGGCCAGCTCGGCGGCCGGATGATCCGGGCCGGCGCCTGGGAGCAGCTCGGCGGCATGGTCCGGGAGAAGGAGCTGATCGAGCGGCGGGTCATCTTGCCGCTGGCGCGGCCGCAACTGGCCGGGCGGCTCGGCCTGGAGCCGCCGCGGGCCATCGTGCTGTTCGGCCCGCCGGGCACGGGCAAGACGACCTTCGCCAAGGGCGCGGCCTCGCGGCTCGGCTGGCCGTTCGTGGAGCTGTTCCCCTCGCGGCTGGCGGGGGAGTCCCCGGCCGGCCTGGCCGCCGCCCTGCGGGAGGCGTTCGCCCTGGTCGCTGAGCTGGACAAGGTGGTGGTGTTCATCGACGAGGTGGAAGAGATCGCCGGGATGCGCCAGCCGCGCACGGTCTCGGCGACCCAGGGGGTCACCAACGAGATGCTCAAGCTCATCCCGCCGTTCCGCGAGCAGGACGAGCGGCTGCTGATCTGCGCCACGAACTCGGTGCGCGCCCTGGACGGCGCGTTCCTGCGGCACGGCCGGTTCGACTACGTCATCCCCGTCGGCCCGCCCGACCCGGCCGCGCGGGAGGCGATCTGGGAGCGCTACCTCGCCGCGGTCCCGCACGGCGAGCTGGACCTGGCCGTGATCGTGGAGGAATCACGCCTGTTCACCCCGGCCGACATCGAGTTCGCCGCGCGCCGGACCGCGCAGCTGGCCTTCGAGCGCGTCCTGTTCGAGGGCGGCGAGGAGGACGTGACCACGGCCGACGTCCTGGAGGGCATCGCCCAGACCCGGCGCACCCTCACCCCCGAGCTCGTAACCGAGTTCGAGCAGGACATCGAGGCCTACGCCCGCGTCTGACCGCATCCGCTGACCTGAGGTCAGGTCTTTTGGGGACGATGGAACATTGATGTCGCCAGGACGACATCAATGTTCCATCGTGGCGCATACCGGGCGGGCGCTGGCGCGGATCAGGACCTGCGGGGCGGGTCCAGCGGGACGGGTGAGGCTGAGGGGTCAGCCGGTGCCGGCGTGCGTAGTCTCAGCGGGCCGCGTCGAGCAGGTGGTAGATCAGCAGGAGCTGGGTGATGGCCAGCGGCTCGGTGCGCTGGCCTTCCCGGGTCCGGCCCAGGCACGCGGGCGGCCCCGAGTCGGCGCCGAGCCTGGACCAGATGGCCTTCTCCACCACCTCGCTGTCCTCCCGGTCCGCGTCCCCGTGCACGTGCAGGGCGTCCACCGGGCGGCTGTCGGCGTCGCGGGCCAGCCTGAGGTGGATGGCCGTCCCCGGGCCGCCGGCCGTGCCCTCCGGCACCACGCCGTCCAGGTCGGGATGCCTGATCGTCGGCC
>Ga0335073_10002464_pt1 | contig 25308 bp, 21 predicted proteins | sample Lox_Sample_22_FD_207093 | JGI IMG/M metagenome (GOLD analysis project Ga0335073, IMG submission 207093) | Soil microbial communities from Loxahatchee National Wildlife Refuge, Florida, United States - Lox_Sample_2.2 | ecosystem: Environmental > Terrestrial > Soil > Wetlands | place: USA... | reverse complement strand
CGCACCCCGACTGACGCGCGTACTGAACGGCGAGCTTGGCGATCAGCGGGCGCCCCAGCGCCGTGAACAGCGGATAGCCGAGCCCGTACACCCCATTGGCCTTGATCGCCGGGATGACGTACTCATGGGCGAACTCCTCGCGGGCGTCGACCACGTGGCAATCGATCGCGCCCAGCCGCAGCGCCTTGCCCCGCACGACCTCGAAGTCCTCGCCCGGCTGGCCAAGATTGACGGTGAGCGCCACCACCTCGGCGTCGTAGCGCTCTTGGATCCACTTCAGCATCACGCTCGTGTCCAGCCCACCGCTATAAAGCAGCAGCACCCGGTGGACGTGCGAGGGATCCGCCTCGTAGGTGGTGGTTGGCAGGTGGGTCTGGTCGTTCATGACGCGAACGTCTCCTTGACTAGGCGTCGCTGTTCCTTGGAAGCAAACTCCGCGAAGCGGCCAGCGAACTCTCCTCGCGCCGCCGCCTCGTCCTCGCCCAGCCGGGCGATCAAGGCTCCGAGCGCCAACAGCGCCGCCTGACCGTTCTCGGCTCGGGCGACCTCGGGCGCGAGCGAGCGCAGCAGCACGATCTGGACCTCGCGGTCTTGATGGCGCCCGAGTACGTCCTGGAGCCCCTTAAGCGTCTTGATCATCGGCTTGACCACCTCGCCCGGGTAGAGCGATGCTCCGAACAGCTCGAGCAGGTAGCGAAGCTCCTTGCCCTTCTTGCGGAGCTCGTGGTACTGCTCGGCCGGGCTGGACTCGTCGATCGCCCTCCCCATCCGGACCATCTGCCGGTACACCTTCCGGATCCGCTCGCCGGCCACCGCGGCGATCGGCCGCGCCGCGTCGGGGCGTTGATCCTCGTCGGAGAGCTCGAGCCCGTCGAGGAACGACGTCCACGTGCTCAGCAGCGTCAGGGTTCGTTCTGAGCGAAGCGCCGTGACGAGCGCCCGCCGGGCCCGGGCACGCCGGCGCTCGAGCACCTCGAGCAACGGATCGAGGTCGTCGCGCAGCGCCTCGGTAACGAGCGCCCGCATGGCATCGAACTCGAGCACGTGCACGTCGAGGTCGCGGGCGTCGCCGGTGGCCTGCTGGAGCCAGCGGAACTCCGCGCGGAAATGGGCCAGCTCGACCGGTTCGAACACTCCCTTCAGCTCGCGCTGCACCGCCCGCGAGCGCCGCACCGAGACGCGGAGGTCGTGCAGGAACTCGCTGTCCAGATCGGCGATCGTCCCCTCGAGGTTCGCCTCGATCACCTCGAGCAGGGCGCGCAGCACGAGCACGGCGGCGGCATCGGCGCGCTGCTCCCCTCGCAGTGGCACCTCGACCTTGGAGGGAACGCCCCCCGGCACGCGCCCGACCGCTCGCACCGCCTCGTCGACCAACGGCTGGTCGGCGGGCTTGAAGCCGAGCTCGCCGAGCGTCTCCTCGACCCGGCGCCGCGCCTTGTCGTAGCCGCGTATCCCAGTGATCCGCAAGCGCGGGCGCAGCGGCGAATCGGTGCCCGCCGGGTCGACCAGCTCTGGCTCCTCGAGCGCGAGGCGCACCACGGTCTTCCCTTCGCCGTCGAGCACAGAGATGAGCCGTTCGTGGGTATGCACGTGGACGAGGGGTAGCAGCGCCCGCACGTCGGTTAGCGCTAACAGCGAGTCGCGCATCGGGCCGAGGGGAAGCGATGAGGCGAACAGCGGCTCCGTCGGAGGCGAGGCCGGCAGGGACGCCCGGACAACGCCCGACTCAACCTCGACGAGCGACAGCGCCCCATCGGCGTGGATGAGCGAGAGCCCGGCGGCGTGCAGCAGGCCGTCGAAGGTGTCGTAGTAGGTACGATCGTGAATCCCCTGCAGCCCGTCGTGCACGCGCATCGCCGCGGCCAGCGCGTCGCCGGCGCCGCGCAGCGTCATCCGGTCGGGAAGCAGCAGCTCCGAGCCGGTCACGGCGCCAGCGCCCCCAGCCGCGTGACCGCCTCGTCCACCTCCTCGTCGGTGACGATCAAGGGCGGCTCGAGGCGGATCGTGGCCGGCCCGGTGGCATTGACCACGAGCCGTTGTTCGAATAGCGCGCGGCGCGCCAGCTCGGCGGCATTGAGGTCGGAGTCCACGTCGATGGCCAGCATAAGCCCGCGCCCGCGCACCCGCTCGACGTAGGGCAGCTCCGCGAGCGCCGAGGCCAGCCGGCCGCCGGCGGTGCGCACGCGCGCCAGCAGATCGGGGTCCGAGCAGATCTCGAGCGCGGCCAGCGCGGCGGACGCCGCCACTGGGCCGCCGGCGAACGTAGAGCCGTGATCGCCGGGCTGGAACGTGTCGGCCAGCCGCGGGCCCGTCACCAGGGCGCCGATCGGCAGCCCGCCCCCGAGCGCCTTGGCGCTGGTCATCGCATCGGGGACGACGTCGGTCTGCTCGTAGGCCCACAGCGTGCCGGTCCGTCCCATCCCGGACTGGATCTCGTCGAACATCAGCGCCGCGCCGGCCCGGTCGCACGCCTCGCGCGCCGCCTGCAACAACTCGTCGGCGAGCACGTTGATGCCTGTCTCCCCCTGGATCGGTTCGAGCAGCACCGCCGCCGTGTCATCGTCGACCGCGCGCTCCAGCGCTTCCGGATCCTTGGGGACGACGACAAATCCCGGCACCAGCGGCGCGAACGGCGCCTGCTTGGACTCCTGGGGCGTCGCCGACAACGCGCCGTAAGTCCGCCCGTGGAAGGCCGCCTCGAGCACGATCACCTTGCCTCCGGGACGCGCACGGCGGGCAAGCTTGATCGCGGCCTCGTTCGCCTCGGCCCCCGAGTTGCACAGGAACACCTTGCCGCCCAGCGAGCTCTCGGCCAGTCGCGCCGACAGCCTCATCGCCGGCTCGGTGTAGTACAGGTTGCTCACGTGGGTGAGCCGCCCGGCCTGTTCGCGGATGACCTCGACCACACGGGGATGGCAGTGGCCGACATTCAGGACCGAGATCCCGGCCAGGAAGTCCAGGTACTCGTTGCCATCGGAATCCCACAGCCGGCAGCCCGAGCCGCGCACGAACTCGACCGGGTTGCGAACGTACGTGGGGGCAACGTGGGCCGCCTCGAGGCTCTGGAGCTCGGCCAGGCTCATATCGCGGGGCCGATCTTGGTTCCCTGTCCGGCGTCGGTGAAGAGCTCGAGCAGGAGTGAGTGCGGCAACCGGCCGTCGACGATGTGGGCGTAGGAGACGCCGCCGTCGATCGCGTCGAGGCACGCCTGCAGCTTGGGGCGCATTCCACCTCCGACCGTCGGCAGCGCTCGGAGGACGACGTCCGCGCCGACCTCGGAGATGACGCTGGAGGCGTCGTCGGGGTCGCGCAGCCAGCCGGGCACGTCGGTCAGGAACATGATCTTGTAGGCGTGCAGCGCACTCGCCACCGCGCCCGCCGCCTCGTCGGCGTTGATGTTGTACGAGTTGCCCTCTCGGTCGGCGCCGACGCTGGCCACGACCGGGATGTAGTCCTGCGCCACGTGCGTGAGCACACCGGTGTCGACGCGCTCGATCGCACCGACGAACCCGATGTCCTGGCCGCTCGGCGCGGCCCGGCGGGTGACGCGGAACAGGAGGCCGTCGTCGCCGCACAGACCGACCGCGGGCTGGCCGTGGCGGTTGATCAGCAGCACGATGTCCTTGTTCACCTTGCCCACCAGCACCATCTTCGCGACCTCGACCGTTTCGGCATCCGACACGCGCAGGCCGTCGATGAATTGCACCGGGAGGTCGAGGCGCTGCATGTAGCCGGTGATCTCGGGGCCGCCGCCATGGACGATCACCGGGTTCATGCCGACGTACTTGAGCAGCACCACGTCGCGCGCGAACTCCTCCTTGAGCGCCGGGTCGGTCATGGCCGCGCCGCCGTACTTGATGACCACGGTCTTGCCGTGGAACTCCCGGATGTACGGCAAGGCCTCGAGCAGCGTGGTGACGTCGCGCACCGGCCGCTGGTTATGGGAAATGGTCCCACCCACCCTAGGTGGTGTACTCGGCATTGAGCGTCACGTATCCGTGGCCCAGGTCGGAGAAGTAGCGCTCGATCTCGGCGCCCTCCCCGGGCAGGCCCACCTCGTACTCGATTTCCTCGCCCTGCACGGCGGCCCGCAGGGCGCCGGCGTCGTGGGGTACGTACTGGCCCGCGCGGCACACCTGCACGCCCTCGATGGCCACGTCCACCGCCAGCGGCGCCGTGCCCGGCATCGCCATGCCGACCGCCTGGACGATCCGTCCCCAGTTGGGGTCCCCGCCGTACAGGGCTGTCTTGACCAACGGCGAGTCGGCGACAGCATGCGCGACACGCGCGACAGATCTGTCGTCTCCCCCACGCACGACCACACGACCGATGCGTCGCGCCCCCTCCCCGTCGCGCGCCATGTACAGCGCGAGCTGACGCAGCAGGGCGTCGAGCGCCTCACCGAAGCGGACCTCGTCCTCGGTCTCGGGATCGACCTGTACGCCGGACTCGCCGCTCGCCTGGAGGATCACCGTGTCGCTGGTCGAGAGCTGGCCGTCGACGCTGACGCGCTCGAAGGAGCGCTTGACCGTCACTCCGAGCAGGAGGTCGCACGTCTCAGGCGACAGCGCTGCGTCGCTCTGCACGAAGCAGAGCAGCGTCGCGAAATTGGGCGAGATCATCCCGGCGCCCTTGGCCTGGGCGCTCAGCCGCACGATCCCCGCCTCGAGCTCGACCTCGAGGCTGGCGTGCTTGTCGAGCGCGTCGGTGGTGCGGATGGCCCGCGCGAAGTCGCGCTCCCCGTCGGGCCGGAGCGCGTGGGTGGCGGCGACGATCCCCTGCATGACCGCGTTCATCGGTAGCGGCACGCCGATCACGCCGGTCGACGCCACCGCCATCGCGCTCTCGATCCCCACGCCGCTGGCCAACGCCGCGGCGCCCTGCATCTTGGCCGCGTTCTCGAACCCGGGCCGACCGGTGGCGGCATTGGCATTGCCGGCATTGACGACAACGCCACGGATGCCTTGCAGGTCGCAGCGCTCGCGGCACAGGAGGACCGGCGCCGACTGCGTGCCGGAGCGCGTGAAGCGTGCCGCGCTCGTCGTGGCCGGCGCGCTCGACGTGAGCAGACCAAGGTCGAGATCACCGCTCGGCTTGATCCCGCAGGCCACGCCGGCGGCTCTGAATCCGCGCGGAAGTCCGCCCTCGGACTCGGTGACGTTCCCGGGGACGTCAACCCAGCGCGACTTGAAGAACGAGCCGACGGCGGTCATCGAACCACCTCACGCGCGGGTACCGCTCTGACGCCGATCCCCTCGTGCTCCGGCAGCCCGAACATCAGGTTGAGGTTCTGCACCGCCTGCGACGCGGCGCCCTTCCACAGGTTGTCGAGCGCGGCGAACACGATTACCCGACCGGTGCGCTCGTCGCGGTGCACGGAGATGCGGCAGATGTTCGTCTCGCGCACGTCGCGCACGCCGGGCGGCGCCGCGGCGAGCTCGACGAACGGCTCGTTCGCGTACGCGTCCACGTACAGGCGCTCGAGCTCTCCGGCGTCGCCGCCGTCGGCGAGCGTCACGTAGCAGGACACGAGCTCGCCCTGGTCGAGCGGGACGAGGTGCGGGACGAACGTGATGCGGAGATCGGCGCCGAGCGCCGCCAGCTCCTGCTCGATCTCGGGGATGTGACGGTGGCGTGGGACGCCGTAGGCGTTGAGGTTCTCGTCCACCGTGACGAAGTGGGTCTTGTCGGTGGCGGCGCGGCCCGCGCCGGACACGCCGGACTTGGCGTCGATGACCACATCCGCAATCAGGCCCGCGCGCGCCAGAGGCGCCGTCGCGAGCAGCGAAGCCGTCGGATAGCACCCCGGGTTGGCCACCAGCGACGCGCCCCGGATGTCGTCGCGGTAGAGCTCGGGCAGGCCGTAGACGGCGTCGCCGAGGAGCCCCGGGGCCAGGTGCTCGCGATACCAGCACCCGTACACGGCCGGGTCGCGCAGACGGAAGTCGGCGCTCAGGTCGACGACCCGAACGCCGCGGGCGCGCAGCTCGGCGACGAGCGGCGCGGCGGCGCCGTGCGGGTAGGCGACCACGGCGGCGTCCACCTGGGCGTGGCGGTCGAGGTCGAGCTCCTCGAGCTCCATCGGCACGCGGTGGTGGGGGTAGAGGTCGTCGAGCCGGCGGCCCTGATCACTGCGGGCGGTCACGGCCTTCAGCTCAAACGACGGGTGGCGGTACAGCAGACGCGCGGTCAGCGCGCCCGTGAAGCCAGCGGCGCCGAACACGGACACGCTAGGCGGCACGGATCCGCCCTCCCACCTCGCGCGCGAGCGCGGACGCGATTCCCTGCCGCAGCTCGGCCACCTCCTCGTCGGTGAGGGTCCGGTCGGCGGCGCGGTAGGTGAGCCGGAGCGCCAGCGAGACGTTCCCCGGCCCGAGCTTGTCCGGGTCCCGGTAGACGTCGAACACCTCGACGCCGACGAGCAGCGAGCCGCCGGCACCGCGCACGGCGTCGGTCACCTCGGCGGCGGTCACGTTCTCCGACACGACCACCGCGATGTCCTCGCGGACGTCGGGAAATCCGCTCACGTCGCGATATAGAGTCGTGAGCGGCACGGGCACGGCGTCGAGGTCGAGCTCGAACCCCGCCACCGTGTCGTTCAGCTCCCACTCCGCGGCCACGAGGGGGTGGATCTCGCCGATCCAGCCGACCCGCTCCCCGTCGGCGAGGATGCTCGCCGCCCGGCCCGGGTGCAGGAACGGCTCGCTGCCCCGCACGACCGTCCACGAGACGCGCACGGCGTCGAGCAGGCCGGCCAGGACGCCTTTGGCGGCGAAGAAGTCGACCGGCCGTGGCTGCGGGTCGCGCCAGGTGGCGGGACGTGCGGAGCCGGTGAGCAGCACGCCGAGGTGGTAGGGCTCGCGCGGGAGCCCGTCGTCCCTGGGGAGGTAGATGGAGCCGGCTTCGAACAGGCGCACGGTCGCGGCACCGCGGGCGCGGTTGTGACGCGTGATGTCGAGCAGCGAACCGAGCAGCGTCGTGCGCAGCAGCGACTGCTCGGCCGACAGCGGGTTCGCGAGCTCGACGGCGCGGCGCAGAGGGTGGTCCTCGTCGAGTCGGAGGCGGTCGCTTAGGTCGAGGCTCGTGAAGCTCCAGCCGACGGCCTCGTGCAGCCCCTGCGCGATCAGCGCGTCGGAGGCCTGCCGGCGCAGTCGCTGGCGCGGCGTCAGCTGCGCGTGCGCTTCGTGACGCGAGGGCAGGGTCGCGGGCAGCTTGTCGAGGCCGTTGATCCGCGCCACCTCTTCGATCAGGTCCGCCTCGCGCGTGACGTCGCCACGGCGGAACGGGGGAACCGTCACCTCCAACCCGTCGTGGGCCCACGCGGTCCCGAACTCGAGCGCGCCCAGGATTTCGGCGCTGCGCTCGCGCGGGATCTCGACCCCGAGCAGCCCGGCTACGCGTGCGTCGCGCAGCGCGATCGTCTTCGGTGGCGGGCCGTCTCCGCCAATGTCGATCGTGCCGGGGTGCAGGCGGGCGCCGGTCAGCTCGAGCATCAGGCGGGTCGAGACCGCCTGCGCCTCCATCGCCTGCTCGGGCTGAAGCTGCTTCTCGAAGCGGCTCGAGGCCTCGCTGCGCAGACCGAGCTTCAGCGAGGTGTGATGGATGTTGGCGCCGTCCCAGTTCGCCGCCTCCATCAGCACGCGCGCCGTGCCCGCCTCCACCTCGCTGCGCGCGCCGCCCATGATCCCGGCGATCGACGTCGGCCCGTCGGCGTCTTCGATCAGGACCATGTCCGAGTCGAGCGTGCGCGTCTGCCCGTCGAGCGTCTCGATCGTCTCGCCGTCGCGCGCCCGGCGGACGGTGAGCGTCGAGCCGGCCACGCGGTCGAGGTCGAACGCGTGCAGGGGCTGGCCCGTGAGCAGCATCACGTAATTGGTGATGTCGACCACATTGGAGATCGGTCGCTGGCCCGCCGCCATCAGCCGCGCCTTGAGCCACAACGGGCTCGGCCCGATCTCGACCCCCTCGAACACGCGCGCGGTAAAGCGCGGGCATAGGTCGGGACACTGCACCTCGACGGTCGCCGCAGTGACCTTGCCCTGGCTACCCGGGTCCTCGCTCCACGGCGGCCGCGAAAGTGGCGCCCCCGTCGCCGCATGGGCCTCGCGGGCGACGCCGTAGACGGCCAGGCAGTCGGGGCGGTTAGGCGTGATCTCGAGCTCGAGCACGTCGGTGGCGATCGGCAGGACCCGTTCGAGCGGCGTCCCAGGCTCCAGTCGAATGGTCGGCGGCGCCTGACGGCGGCGCCTTAGACGGTCGGTCTCGAGGACCATGATCCCGTCGTGGTCGGTGCCGATCGCGACCTCGTCCTCGGCGAGGATCATGCCGTTGGACTCGACGCCACGCAGCTTCGCCTTGCCCAGCTTCGATCCGTCGGGCATCACCGCGCCCGGCTTGGCCACCGCCACCGTCTGGCCGGCGGCCACGTTGGGGGCGCCGCAGACGATCTGTTGCGGGCTGCCGCCGCCGATGTCGACGAGGCATACACGCAGACGATCGGCGTTGGGATGCTGCTCGGCCTCGAGCACCCGCCCGATGACGAAGTTCTCGAGCGCGCCCACGCCGTGGCTGAGGATCGCCTCGACCTTGGTCCCGGTCATCGTCAGCCGGTCCGCAAGCGCGTGCGTGCTCAGCGGGGGATCGACGTACTCGCGCAGCCAGTGCAGCGGAACGCGCATCAGCCGAACTGCTCCAGGAAGCGGACGTCGTTATCGAAGAGCATGCGGATGTCCGGGACGCGGTGCTTGAGCATGGCGATCCGGTCGATGCCCATCCCGAACGCGAAGCCCTGAATCTGCTCCGGGTCGTAGCCGTGCTCGCGCACATACTCGAACACGTTCGGATCGACCATCCCCGAGCCGAGGATCTCGAGCCACGCCTCCCCCCGGCATACCGGGCAGCGGCTGCCGTCGGGCATGAACCCCTGATTGCAGTTGAAGCACGAAACGTCGACCTCGACGCTGGGTTCCGTGAACGGAAAGAAGTGCGGGCGCAGACGGACCTGGCGGTCCTCGCCGAAGATCGCGCGCGCGAACGCGAGCAGCGTGCCCTGCAGATCGGCGAGCGTGATGTCAGTGTCGACGGCGAGCCCCTCTACCTGGTGGAACTGCGGCGTGTGCGTGGCGTCGTTGTCGGGCCGGTAGGTGCGCCCGGGAACGATGAGGTAGAGCGGCGGCGGGTGATGCTCCATCGCCCTGATCTGCATCGGCGAGGTGTGCACGCGCAGCAACTGCGCGTTCGGGTCGAAGATGTCGGGCACCGGCGCGACGTAGAACGTGTCGGTCATCAGCCGCGACGGGTGCGTCGGCGCGTGGTTGAGCGCGTCGAAGTTGTAGTAGACGGTCTCGACCTCGGGACCCTCGGCGACGTTGAAGCCGAGCCCGATGAACACGTCCTCGATCTCGCGACGGGTCTCGGTGATCAGGTGAAGCCGCCCGATCTGGTGCGCGGGGTCGGCGGGGAGCGTCACGTCCACCCGGTCGCGCTCGAGGCGCTGCTCGAGCTCGATCGCCGCGAGCTGGGCGGCACGTCGATCAATCGCTTGCTCGAGGGCCTTGCGCGCCTCGTTGGCCGCCTTGCCGGTGGGCCCGCGCTGCTCGGGCGGCAGCTGGGCGACGGTCCGCAGCAGGTTGGGCAGCTCGGCCTTGCGCCCCAGGTACTGGATGCGGACGTCCTCCAGGGTCGCGGTGTCGCTCGCGGTGGCGATCGCCCGCTCGCCGTCGGCCCGGATCTGCTCGATGCGGTCGGTCATTCCGGCGCCATCCTACGGGTCAGTTCGTAGAGCGCGATAGTGGCCGCCATCGCCGCGTTCAGGGAGTCGGTGGCGATCGGGATGTGCGCGAGATGATCGGCGCGGGCTGCGACCTCTTCTGGGAGCCCGGTCCGCTCTGAGCCCACCAGGAGGGTGACATCAGATCGTTCTTTGGCGCCTGAGGTAACACATACGTACCCTGAGCGCCAAAGTTCCGAGAGCGGTTCGCCGGCACCGGGCACCAGAGCGATCTTGACCCCCGGAAGGTCGGCTAGCTCGGCGCGGGTGAGCGGGACCGCGAACACCGCGCCCATCGACGCCCGCACCGCTTTCGGCGAGAACGGATCGGCCGTGCCCGGGCCGAGCGCCACCGACGACGCCCCGAACGCCTGCGCTGACCGGAGCACGGCCCCCACGTTGCCCGGATCGTGCACGCCGTGCAGGTACACGCACAGCGGCCCGGCCGGCGCCGGCGCCCACCGCTCCTCGTAGACCGCCAGCGTGCGCGTCCCTGACCCCAGGCCCGACGCGGAAGCGAGGAGATCCGGGTCGACGAGCGTGCCGGGCAAGCCGGTGCCCACCGCGGCATATCGCTCGATGGCGGTCCACCCCTGGGCATCAGCAACTGACAACAAATCCTCACCCTCAGCCACGAACAACCCCGAGCGCTCGCGCCATCGCCGGCGCTGGCGCAGCTTGCGGATCTCCTTGAGGCGTGCGTTATCGTGACTCGAGATGGGCATGGTCCGTGCCTTGTCGTTGGTGTGTTGCTGTCTGCTGCTCGCCGCCTGCGGGTCCTCGAAGAGCAGCAGCACCAGCTCGACGAGCACCACCACCGCCGGCGGGACCTCCACCGGCGTCTCGGACGCGGTGCAGGCCGCGCGCGTGAAAGCCTCGGTGTGCCTGCGCGCCCATGGCATCAACATCCCTGACCTGACGACCGGCGGGGGACGGCTGCTGAACGCGGCACGGATCATCGCCAGCTACCCCCAGGCCAAGGTGCAGGCGGCCGAGCAGGCGTGCGCGAGCGAGATCAAGCAGGCCTTCCCGAACCTGGCCAACGTCACCCCCGCCGAGCAGGCGCAGCGGCTCAAGGAGGCGACCGTGTTCGCGCAGTGCATGCGCGCGCACGGCATCGACTTCCCTGACCCGACGACCGCCGCGGCCAATCCGCAGGCCTATCTGAAGGCGGTGACCGCGATCGACACGAGCAGCCCGGCCTACAAGGCCAACGCGCCGGCATGCCGGGCACAGGCCCTCAAGGTGGGGGGCTGACGATCTGATCTCGGTGGCTGTGGTGGGGGTCGTGGTCATCAAAAAAGGCGCCTCTCCGTAGGAGCGGCGCCCGGTTGGCGGTGCTGGAGGTCGGCGTGTGGTCAGCCAGCCGCCAGCGCCTCGCGGGCGCGGTCGGCAAAGCGTCGGAAGGTGTCGCCGTCGCGGACGGCGATGTCGGCGAGGATCTTGCGGTCGACCTCGACGCCGGCGAGCTGGAGCCCGTGCATGAACTGCGAGTAGGACATGTCGTGCTGCCGGGCCGCGGCGTTGATGCGGGTGATCCACAGCCGGCGGAAGTCGCGCTTGCGGTTGCGGCGGTCGCGGTAGCGGTACTGGTCGGCCTTGAGCACCGCCTCCTTGGCCACGCGGTAGTGACGGCTGGCGTCACCGCGATAGCCCTTGGCCAGCGCGAGCGTGGCGCGGCGCTTCTTGCGGGCGTGGACGGACCGCTTCACGCGTGTCATCCGCGCTCCCTCCGCTTGACGCCGAGCAGCACCTTCACCCGAGGCTCATCGTGGGGGCTGATCCACGACGGCTTCGCCTGGCGCCGCTTGCGCTTGGGCGACTTCTTCTCGAGGATGTGGGTCGAGAACGCGCGTCGTCCACGGACCTTGCCGGTCGTGGTCACCTTGAAGCGCTTCTTGGCGCCGGAATGCGTCTTCATCTTGGGCATGGGAACTGCCGCTAGTAAAGCAGACGTCAGCGGCTGACCGTGACCGTCGTCGTGCCGAACGGCGCGGGCCCGGAGCGGAACTCGGGCTGGTCGGCGAGCGTCAGGCGGCGGCGCCGCGCGGATGCGAGGCGGCCGCCTCGTCGTCGGGCTGTCCGTTCGGCACGGCCTCGGGCACGGCCTCGGCCGCGGCCTCGGGCGCGGCCTCGGGCGCGGCGTCGGGCACGGCCTCGGGCGCGACGTCGGGCGCGGCGTCGGCGGTCCCGTCGGCGGAGGCCTCAGCCTCGACGGCGCCGGAGTCGCTCGACGCAGCTTCGTTCGCTGGGTGCTCCTCGCCGGCCTTCTCCTGGCGGCCGTCCTTCTCGCCGGCGAGCACCGCCTTGGACGGCGCGAGCAGCATGGTCATGTTCCGCCCATCCTGGACCGGGGTCTGTTCGACCACCGCGATTTCAGACAGCTCGCCGGCCAGGCGCTCGAGCAGCGCGGTGCCGCGCTCGGGGTGTGTGACCTCGCGCCCCCGGAACATGATCGTGATCTTGACCTTGTCGCGGTGGCGCAAGAAGCGAGCCACGTGGCCCTTCTTGGTGTCGTAGTCGTTCTGGGCGATCTTCGGGCGGAACTTGATCTCCCGGACCGTGATCTGCTGCTGGTGCCGGCGGGCGGCCTTCTGCTTCTGGGCCTGCTCGTACTTGTACTTGGAGTAATCGAGTACGCGCACCACGGGCGGGCGTGCATCCGGGGCGACCTCGACGAGATCGAGATCGCGCTCCTGGGCATACGCCAGCGCCTCGGATGTCTTCACGACCCCCACCTGCTTGCCGTCGTCGCCGATGAGGCGCACTTCGGGCACGCGAATGCGGTCGTTGATCCGAGTCTGGTCCCGTTCGGGCGGGCGCCGATCGAACTTACGAGGGACCGGCACTAGCTGCGATGAGAGGGGAACGTCAAGCGGTGACGGGCCCTATGTGATGTCGCGCATGGATCAACGAGTGCGAGTATAGCGGCGGATCTAGAGGTTGGTGCGGCTTTTCACCTGTTCTGAAAGGCGCTCGATGAAAGCACCAACCGGCTCCGATCCGACGTCCCCGCGGCGATGCTCGCGGACCGCCACCTGCCCTGACTCCTGCTCCCGGTCCCCCACGACCAGCATGTAGGGGATCTTGCGCAGCTCGGCGTCGCGGATCTTGCGGCCCACCGACTCGGACCGGTCGTCGTCCTCGGCCCGCAGCCCAACCGCTTGCATCCGGCTCGCTGTCGCGCGCGCGTAATCGACGTGACGGTCGGTGATCGGCAGCACGATCGCCTGCACCGGGGCCAGCCAGGGAGGCAGCTCCCCGTTCAGGTGCTCGAGCAGGATCCCAATGAACCGTTCATAGGACCCCATCAGCGCCCGGTGGATCATCACCGGCTGGTGCTCGGCGTTGTCGGTGCCCGTGTAAGTGAGACCAAAGCGCGCCGGCATGTTGTAGTCGAGCTGACAGGTGCCAAGCTGCCAGGAGCGCCCCAGTGAGTCGGTCACGTGCATGTCGATCTTCGGACCGTAGAACGCGCCGTCACCCGGGTTGACGGTGTACTCGAGGCCGTGGCTGTCGAGCGCCTGGATCAGGGCGGTCTCCGCGTGATCCCATAGGGCGTCGTCGCCGATGCGGTTGTCCGGGCGGGTCGAGAGTTCGAGGTTGACGTCGAGCCCGAACACCTTGTAGGTGGCAAACGCGAACTCGAGCACGCCCGCCACCTCCTCCTGGAGCTGATCCTCGGTGCAATAGATGTGGCTGTCGTCCTGGGCGAAGTGCCGGACGCGGAGGAGCCCGTGGAGCGTGCCGCTCGGCTCGCGCCGATGCAACAGGCCAGGCTCCCAGTAGCGAAGCGGCAGCTCCCGGTATGAGTGACGCTCGGTCGAGTACAGAACACAGTGACCGGGACAGTTCATCGGCTTGACCGACATCTCGTGGCCCTCATACTCGGTCAAGAACATGTGCTCGCGGTACTTGTCCCAATGCCCCGAGGTCTTCCACAGCGAGTTGTCGAAGATCAGCGGGGTCTTGACCTCGACGTAGCCGCGTTCGCGCCCCATCTCGCGGCTCAGGCCGACGAGTGAGTTGAACACCTCCGTCCCCCCGGGCAGCCAGAATGCCGCGCCCGGCGAGACCTCGGAGAAGGTGAAAAGCCCGAGTTGCGGGCCCAGCCTGCGATGGTCGCGCGCCCGCGCCTCTTCGAGATGATCGAGGTACTCCTGGAGGTCCTTGTCTGAGAAGAACGCGGTGCCATAGATGCGGGTCAGCATCGGCCGGTTCGAATCGCCCCGCCAGTACGCCCCCGCCACCGACTGGAGCTTGAACGCCTTGATCCGCTTGGTCGAGGGTGCGTGGGGCCCGCGACACAGGTCGGTGAACGGGCCGTTGGTATAGAGCGACACCGTCGGCACGCCGTCGTGCTCGACAAGGTCCTCGATCAGCTCGACCTTGTAGTCCTGTCCCTCCCGCAAGAAGCGATCCAGCGCGTCCCTCGCCGGCACGTCCACGCGCACGAACGGCTCGTCGGCGGAGATGTGCTCGCGCATCTTGGCTTCGATTCGCTCGAAGTCGGCCTCCGACACGGTGACGCCCTCGGGGAAGTCGAAGTCGTAGTAGAAGCCGTTCTCGATCGGCGGTCCGATCGAGATCTTCACGCCGGGGTAGAGCTCCATCACGGCGGCGGCGAGCACGTGCGCGGCGTCATGGCGAATGAGGCTGAGGGCCTCCTCGCCGCTCCGGTCGGTCACGATCTCGAGCTTGACCGGACCCGCGTGTCCGTCGGACCCGTCGAGTAGAGGTCGGGCCAGGTCGCGCAGCTCGCTGCCGACCTTCACCGCGAGCGCGGCGCGGGCCAGCCCAGGTCCGATCGCGGCCGCCGCGTCGGCGCCGGTCGCGCCATCGGCCAGCGCAAGCATGTTGCCGTCGGGAAGCTCGTACTCCATCGCTCCGTGGATGCTAGTGAGACGGGCCGGAGCCGCGCGGATGCTCAGCCGCGCTTGACGCGGAAGGTGAACGTCCCAACCACCTGGGGCGCGACCTCGAACTGAGGGCAGGCGATATCCGCCGGCGGTCCGCAGCGGACCGTCTGATAGAGCCACACCTGTCCGTGGTAAGTGCCCGCGCACCAGAACGACCGCCCGCCCGGCGAGAGCGTCGCCCTGACCGTCGCTCCCTGAGCCGCTGCCGACGTGGACGCCGACCCGCTCGATTTGCACCCGGTCCGCTTCGCCGCGCTCGCCGTCACGCGGTAGCTGCGATCCAGCGTTCCACTCTGCCCGGTCGATACGCCGGCGCGGAAGCTGACCCCAAAGTGGGTATTCGTCGAACCCGTCTGCGGCTTGACCGCCACGTGGAGCGTGGCCGCGGCCCTTGCCGGCGCGGCGTCCGAAACCGCGGGAATGCCCGCGATCCCCAGCACAGCGACCGTCGCCGCGACCCTCCACCGCATCTCGCCGACGAGTCTACCCAGGGAGGGGCAGACCGATACATTTATGACCCTCCCGGGCGATTAGCTCAGCTGGGAGAGCGCCGTCTCGACAAGGCGGAGGTCGCTGGTTCGAGCCCAGCATCGCCCATGAATAAGCCGATCGGACACGGCTTGGCGCGGCATCACGCTGCGGGCCGTCCCACGGCAGTACGTCATCTGGTCTGGGTGATCTCGGAGCCGGCCTGTGTCGTTACGTTCGCCGCGTGATGACAGTGACCGGGGAGCGGGCGACGGCGAGTGGCTCGGGAGTGGTGCTGCTCACGCTGGCCTCCGGCCAGTTTCTGATGACGCTCGACAGTTCGGTTATGAACGTGTCGATTGCCACGGTCGCCAAGGACGTCGGAACGACGGTGACCGGCATCCAGACCGCGATCACCTTCTACACGCTGGTGATGGCCTCGCTGATGATCACCGGGGGAAAGCTCGGCCAGATCCTCGGTCGCAAGCGGGCCTTCGCGATCGGGTGCGTGATCTATGGCTGTGGCTCGTTTATCACCGCGATCTCCAAGAGCCTGGCGGTGCTGATCGTCGGATGGTCCGTTTTGGAGGGGATCGGAGCCGCGCTGATCTTGCCGGCGATCGTCGCCCTTGTGGCCTCGAACTTCAAGCCGTCGGAGAGGCCGCGTGCGTATGGCCTCGTTGCGTCGGCAGGCGCCATCGCCGTGGCGGCAGGCCCGTTGATCGGCGGCCTGTTCACCACGTACGCGTCATGGCGCTGGGTGTTCGTGGGCGAGGTGCTGATCGTCCTGGCGATCCTCGCCGTCGGGCGGCGGATTGAGGACGCACCGCCGGGTACGCGGCCTCGCCTTGATCTGGTGGGAACGGCGTCGTCCGCGCTCGGCCTGGGCCTTGTCGTGTTCGGAATCCTCAAGGCGGGGACGTGGGGCTTCGTCCAGCCCAAGCCGGGGGCTCCGCACTGGCTGGGCCTCTCGCCCGCGATCTGGCTGATGCTCGGCGGAGGCGTGGTCCTCTGGCTCTTCCTCAGGTGGGAGAACCACCAGGTCGACCGGGGAGCCGAGCCGCTCATCGACCCGTCGATTCTCATGAACCGGACGCTGCGCGCGGGGCTGACGTCGTTCTTCTTCCAGTACCTGTTACAGGCGGGGCTGTTCTTCGCGGTCCCGCTGTTTCTGTCGGTGTCGCTCGGCCTGTCTGCGATCGCGACCGGCGTCCGGCTGCTGCCGCTTTCGATCACGCTCCTGCTGGCCGCGGCCGGTATTCCCAAGGTCTTTCCCCACGCATCACCGCGCCGCGTCGTGCGGATCGGCTTTCTCGCGCTGTTCGCCGGCATCGCGGTCATGGTTGGAGCCCTCGATGCCGGCGCCGGTGCGGACATCGTGACCTGGCCGATGCTGCTCGCGGGGCTGGGCATCGGCGCGCTCGCGTCGCAGCTCGGAAGCGTGACTGTCTCGGCGGTACCTGACGAGCAAAGTGGCGAGGTGGGCGGCCTACAGAACACCGTGACCAACCTCGGTGCGTCGATCGGCACCGCGCTGAGTGGCGCGGTCCTGATCGCGGCCCTGACGACGTCGCTGATCACCGGAATCAAGAACAACCCGAACGTTCCCTCGGAGGTCAAGGCCAAAGCCCAGACCGAGCTCGCCAGCGGCGTGCCGTTCCTGTCCGACAAGGACCTCCGTGCCGCGCTCGACAAGGCCGGGGTACCGAAGTCAACCGCCGATGAGATCGTCAAGGAGAACTCGAGCGCTCGCATCGACGGCCTCCGGTCGTCGATGTCGGTCATCGCCGTGTTTGCCTTGGGCGCGATGTTCTTCAGCCTGGGCATACCGGCCGAGCAGCCCGCCGCAGACGGAACGCCGGACGCCCTCAGCCCATGACCCGGCGCATCAGCCGGGGCAGCTCACCCAAAGTGGGTGATGCGGCGCTGCTCGGTCGGCGCGACACTGCGCTCGTGCGGGGCGATCACTCGTCAATCAGCAAAGGGGCGTGACGTGATCAAGGCCCTCCGCCGGTCGGTTGCTCGGCTGACGCTCGCACTCGTCGCTGGGGCGGCGCTGGCCTTGGCCGTCGGCTGGACCGGCAGCGAGGCGGCGACGACGACCACGACGACGCCGTCGACCACCACCGAGACCTCCACGCAGACGGTCACCTCGACGACCACTACCACGGCTACCGGACCGTCTCAGACGACTACGGTGACCGAGACCAAGACTGCCGCTCCCACGACGTCGATCAACAATCACACCACGACCGTCCAAACGGCCCCCACGTCTCCGAGCGCCAGCAACGCAAGCAGCACTGTGCCCACGTGGACGTGGGTGGTCATGGGGCTCGAGGCGCTGGCGATCGTGGCGCTCGTCGTGCTGCTCTTCCGCGAGCGAGATCGGCGGACGCTGGCCGAACAACGGCTCGGCGACCGGGGGCCATATCCCCCCACGTCGGGGTACGGCAGCCAAGGGCCCGGATATAGCCAGGGGCCCGGATATGGCAGCCAGGGGCGCGGATCCGACAGGCCTCCCTCGTAGTCGATCCACGAGCTCGCGTTCGACGGCGAGCCTCAGGGCTCGGTGTCCGGCTTGGCCTCAGCGTCTGCCGGCGGCAGACCGAGGCGTCGGCGGGTCTGGGATCAGCCCGCGCACCGAAGTGCCCTGATCAGGCGCGGACCGGATCTCCAGCCGGCCACCGACTGCCTCGATCCGGTCGTGCATGCCGGTGATCCCCATCCCGCCCGTGTCTCCGTGTGGGCTCATGCCGGCGCCGTCGTCGCTGACCGTGAATTCGATCAGTTCCTGCCGGCGGGCGAGCGTGACCGTCACCCGGGCGCTCTCGCCCGCGTGCTTGGCCGCGTTCTGCATCGCCTCGCGAGCGCAGAAGTAGATAGCTGCCTCGATCGCCTCCGACGTTCGTCCCATGCCCTCGTCACGGACCCGAACCGGGAGCGAGAACGTGTCCGCCATCGCGCGCAAAGCAAACGCTGGTCCGAAGTCCCGCAGCCAACCGGGGTAGATGCCGCGCGCCAGCGCGCGCAATTCCGTGAGCGCCGATTCGGCCTGGTTTGCGATCGAGTCCAGTTGGCGGATCAGTTCGGGGCGATCGGCCAGCTCCCGCGCCATGGCGAGCCGTATCTGTATCTCGACGAGGCGCTGCTGCGCGCCGTCGTGCAGGTCCTGCTCGATCCGCCGCCGCTCCTGCTCGGCAGTGTCGACGAGCCGCGCGCGTGAGGCACGCAACTGCCCGACGAGGCGAGAGTTCTCGAGCAGCAGCACGGAGGTCGCGGCCAGCCCTTCGACGACGTCCGAGTCCGTGCTCACCGCCGCGTCATGAGTCAGCACTGCCACCGGCTCGCCGTCGCGCGTGATGCTCGTGACGCCCCGCGCCCGGTTGTCGCGTGGCAGCCCCACGGCTACGCCGTCGATGTCGACGTAATCGGCGTGGTCGGGATCCCACAACGAGAGCGTTAGCGATGAATCACCGAGCGCATCACCGATCATCTTCTGCACATCAGCTGGGGTGAACTGCTCCCCGCTCCCCCGGAGCGCGAGCAGACCAAGGCTCTTGGCCGCGAATACGTCCCCGCGAAGCTGCCCTACGAGCATGGCCACCGGCACCGCCAGCGTCACCACGCCGTCGACGATCCTGAACGCCCCCTTGGTGCCCGGGTACGCCGGGCCGACGAACAGAAACAGCACGAACTCGACGATGTTGGCGATGAACACGATCGCCAACGGCGTCATCGAGCGCCTCTGAAGAGACGCCGAAGACCGCGCCTTGTTGAAGATCAGCATCGCCAACACGATCAGCGAAATCGCACTCACGACGCTGAATGCGACGTTGAGCGCCGCACCCGTCGCGGCGGACGCGTCGACGATCTGCAGCGCGTTGTGCGGGCAACGCGACCCGCAGTCGGTGAACGGGCCCCCAGGCGGAAGCGTCGGCGACAGCACCAGGATCAGCGACCACACCAAGGCGGTACTAGCGGCGTAGGACCCCACGAAGGCGCGCTCCACCGCGGACCCAAGCCATCCCAGGGGGAAGCACAGGAAGATGTACGCCAGGTACACGATCACGGCCGCCCATACGACCATCCCAAGCGTGTAGGCCAGCGAAGCCCCCGAGGCATTCAGCGAAGCCACGCTGTACAGGAACCCAGCCGCCGCGACCAGCGGACCGAGCCGGCTGGTCCCGCGCCGCCACCACGTATACCCCCCGATCGCAACGTACGACCCCACGAACGCGCCCCTCCACGCCGCGGTCGCAACGGGGTTACCGAGGATCGGGCTGCGCGCGACCCCCCATACCGTCAACGCCGTCGCTGCGACCCCGGCGATCCCAACCACGACCGCCGCAAGCCCACGCGAGCGAGCACGCCGAGCCCAGCCGACGCCACCAATCGATGCAGTTGCGGTCCCCATGACGGCTGGTAGGTGGGCATCAGTTGCCCGTCAGCACAGCGTCCAGCCAGCCTGAGTCTACCCGAAGCGAGATCGAGCCCAGGTAGCCATGCTCATTGGACTCCCGCGAGAGCATCGTGCTCTCGCAGGGCCTTTTCGACCGCTTCGATCTGAGCTCTGAGCTCGCGGTTCTCCCGCTCCAGCAACGCGACCCGGCGCCGCTCACTGACCAACTCCTGCACGAGTCTGCGCAGCGCGGTGCCGAGCTGTTCACCTGACACCTCGTCCACGGTGGGACGAGCGTGGCAGGGCCTCCCGATGGCCACAATGAAGCCAGCACCCGGAAATAATGCGTGTGCGCACCGTTGCACTGAAATCCGTCCCGCTCCAGACTGTGATTGGTTCCGGTGCGCCTGCCCTCTCGACTGACTCTGTACGAGATCAACACCGCCGTCTGGCTCGAGCGCCTCGGCCGCGCCCGTGGGCGCCCCCTCGGGCTCAGCGAGGTGCCGCCGGGGGAATGGGATGCGCTCGCCGCTCTACCCGTTGACGCCGTGTGGCTGATGGGCGTGTGGCAGCGCAGCCCCGGGGGGCTTCACATCGCGTTGGCGGACCCGAGCCTCGATGCGGCATTCCATGCCGCCCTCCCTGATCTGCGCCCGGAGGACGTGATCGGCTCCCCGTACTGCGTGCGCGACTACGTGGTGGATGAGCGCTTCGGAGGCCCTGAGGGTCTCGCCGCGGCTCGTGCTCAGCTCGCCGCCCGAGGACTGGGTTTGATCCTCGACTACGTGCCCAACCACATCGCGCCGGATCATCCGTGGACGCGCGAGCGGCCGGAATGCCTCCTGCCGGGAACCGAGGAGGATCTCGACGCTCATCCGGAGGCCTTCATCCGTATCCCCGGGGGCATCGCCGCCAGGGGACGCGACCCGTACTTCCCCCCGTGGCCCGACGTGGTGCAGCTGAACGCGTTCTCGCCGGCGTTGCGGGACGCCGTCGCAGACACCTTGATCGCCGTGGGGACGCAATGCGACGGGCTGCGCTGCGACATGGCGATGCTGATGACCAACGAGGTGTTCGCTCGGACCTGGGGCGAGCGGGCCGGCGTCGTTCCCGTCGACGACTACTGGCCGACGTTGATCGGACGCGTCAAGCGCGAGCACCCCGACATGCTGTTCATGGCCGAGGCGTATTGGGACATGGAGTGGGCCCTCCAGCAGCAGGGGTTCGACCTGTGCTACGACAAGCGCCTTTACGACCGGCTGCTCCACGACCCACCCGACTCCGTGCGGGGGCATCTCCAAGCCGACCCCACCTACCAGGAAGGCCTCATCCGGTTCATCGAGAACCACGACGAGCCGCGGGCCGCGGCCAGCTTCGAGCCGGCCCAGGCGCGCGCGGCGGCGGTCGTGATGTCCACGCTTCAGGGCGCCCGGCTCTACCACGACGGGCAGTTCGAGGGCCGCCGGATCCACCTGCCGGTGTTCCTCGGCCGGGAACCCGAGGAGCCGCTCGACGAGGAGCTGCGTGCGTTCTACCACCGGCTGGTCCGGGCGGTGGCGGACGCCGAGCTGCGCGAAGGCGACTGGCAGCTCTGTGACCTCGGGGGGTGGAGCGACAACGACTCGTACCGCCGGCTCGTCGCCTGGTGCTGGTCGACCCCCGGGTCCCGCCATCTGGTCGTCGTCAACCTGTCACCCGACGACGCACAGGCACACGTGCGCCTCCCGTGGAGAGATCTCAATGGAGCAGCGTGGCGGCTCGAAGATCGCCTGGACGGCGAAGTATTCGAGCGAGAAGGCGACGAGCTCGCGGGTGAGGGGTTGTACGTCGCCCTCGGGCCGTGGGCGGCGCACTTCCTGTCCTTCTCGTCTCACCCGGTCGGGGTGATGCGGGCCGCGCCTCGCCCTGAGACCGTAACCGCGTGAGGGAAAACCACGAGCGAGGCAGGTGCCAATGAATTCCGTCACCCATCAAACCATCCGGCTCAGCAGCGGCAGGCACACCTCGCCTGAGAAGGGTGCTTGCGTGATCGAGCTCGCTTCGATGCTCGCGGGCGAGCCGTTCAGCGATCATCCACACTCGGTCTGCCCGGTCATCGCCGCGTTGCTGAGGCGCTACAACGACTCCCTCGACGACCGCCGCCGACAGGACCTCTACCCCTATGCCGCCGAGGTGGTCGGAAGTCGCGGCCCGGCGCGGCTCGAGCACGAGCGCGTTGAGCACCTGAAGGACCGCCTGTCGCAACGACCCCGGCGCCGCTGGTCCTGCCTGTTCGGCCTGACGGATCCATCCCTCGACGCTTTGGCGAACCGCGTGGTTCACGAGCTGGCCCGTCGCGGGGACGAGTCGCATGCGTTGATCCTCGGACTGGTTGACGAGCTGCTGGCGCTCGACACCCGGCCTCGGGTCCAGGTGCCCGCGACCCTCCCCTCGGTCCCGCCGCAATCCGCGTCAAACGTGACGGTGACCGGCTAAAGGCTGAGCGACCGTCACGGACCCTCGGACGAGGGTGCCCCGTCCCCTTTTGGAGCTCACCTCGAGGGTCCCGCCGACCGCTTCGATCCGATCGCGCATGTTGCTGAGTCCACGACCCGGTTCAGCGGTTCGACGGCTGAAGCCGGCGCCGAAGTCTCGTACCTCGAAATGGAGCAGCGAATCCTCATGCCGTAGCTTCACCGTGGCGGTTACCCCGGGCCCGGCGTGCTTGGCGACGTTCTGGAGCGCCTCCAGACAACAGAAGTAGACCGCCACCTCTAGATCCTCCCCGTATCTGGTGACCCGGCTCGCTTGCACCTCGACCGGCATCGTCGAGCCGCGCCCGGCCGCCCTGAGCGCCTCGATCAGGCCGCACTGGGAAAGCAGCGAAGGGTAGATGCCCCGCGCCAGCGACCGGACCTCGTCCAGGAGGTCGTCCATCTGCTCCCCCAGGGCGGTGAGCAACCGGTCGGCCTGGCCCGGATCCGCCTTGATTGCCTCGGCGGCGAGGGCAAGCCTGATCCGGACGCTCACGAGGTGCTGCTGGACGCCATCGTGCAGATCACGTTCCAGCCGCCGGCGTTCGGCGGCCGCCGTCTCCATCAGGCGGATGCGTGAGGCGGCCAGATCCGAGGTGGACGCCTTCAGGTCGGCCTCGAGTTGCGTGCTCTCCAGGCGGATCAGCGCCGCCGCTCCCGCCGCCTGGACGAATCCCTGGTAGTCGGCCAATTCGCGGTCGTACATGACCGCGGCCACCGGACGGTGGTCGCGCTCGATCCAGGTGACCGCCTGGTCATCGGCGAGCTCGAGCACCGGAGCACCCGTCGCGTCCACGTAGGTGCTTCGTCCCGGCCTGCGGTAGGCGATTCTCAGAGAGGGATCGCGCAGCACCGCCGCCATCAGCGACTCCGGCTCGGCCTGCGGAGTGCGAGCGAGCTGGTTCACGAACTCCGCCAGGGTCTGCCCCAAAAACAGACGCTCGCGGCTCAGCCCGAGGAGGACGCCGAGTGGGATCGCGGCACGGAGTCCGACGTACAAGACACCGAGGGTGCCAGCGGTTCGAAGCCCCGTGTTGATCGAGATCAAGTAGGCGACCAGGACCACGGCCGCTGCCGTGGCGACGGTCAGCACAGGCGCGAGCGACCGCCGGACCGGAGCGGGACGTGACCACGACCGGCGCCACACCAGGACCGGCGTGCCGACCGTCAGCGCCAGCCAAACGAGCGCCGTCAGGGCGGGGATCACCTCGCCGGCGTCGGTGCCGGAGCTCAACGAGAAAATGTTCGACGGACAGGATGGCCCGCACGCAAGGAGGGGGGTCTTAAGTGGAGGCTGGCGCGAGAGCACGACGACTCCGAGCACCCAGAGCAACACAAACGCACCGCCGGTCAGGGCCAGAAACCTTCGCTCCACACGCGAGGGCAGGTGCCCGATGGGATGGGCGAGCATCACGTAGGCGAATGTCACCGGCCCGGCGCCCGAGCACAGGACGCCGATGCTGAACAGCGTCCGGTTACTGGACCCGTCGAGCAGCCATAGCGCTGAGAACAGCCCCGCGCCGATGAGAAGCGCTCCCATCCGGGCCTGGACGTGGCTGGTTTGCGCGTAGATCCCGGCCCCGATCAGCGAAACGATCACCGCGACTCGCAGAAGCGCGCCGACGTGTGCCGGGGACGCTGCCGGGTTCTGGGCGGTCACGTAGGCGACGCCGCCGGCCGCGGCGAGGCCAAGCAGCGCGAGGCTCGAGAGCCGCCAGGCCAGTGGCAAGCGCTCCCAGCGCTGTCCGGCTCGTTCGCCGAGACGCACGACCAGCCCGGGGGCAGGCTGATCGGAAGTGTCCTGCCCCAACGGCCGCTCCAGCGGTCTCCTGGGACGCGAAACATCGGCGGCGAGATTTGCGCTCAAGGCATTGGACGGGTTCTGGCCAACTTCGCGATCAGACAGGAGCCAGGCTCCCCTGCCGAACCTAAAGCCCCGCTCGAAGTCCGGTCGTAGGTATTTTTCCGCGCTGGATTGTGCAGATGGGAAAAATCTGTAGATATGCGGGCGCTTTCCTGCACCGGCCTCACAGGACGGTTCCATCTCCGGGAGAGAGCAGCCGGACCTCGACGGAGGGCGCGTAGCGCGCCGTGAAGGCGACGAATTCCCGCGGCGGCCGCCCCGGATCGGCGGCGCGCCGAGCGGGGCGCGCGAGCGCGAGTGTTCCCCAATGGATCGGGATCGCGACGGCCGGAGCGATCAAAGAGGCGGCGGCAGCGGCGCTCTCCGGGTCGAGGTGGCCCGCGCCCACGCGCGAGCCCCAGCCCCAGACCGGGAGCAGGGCCACGTCGACCAAGCCCCGCAGCTCCGCCATCGATTGGAACAGGTCGGTGTCGCCGGCGAAGTACACGGTGCGCGATCCCCGGATGAGGTAGCCGACTGGATCAGCCGCGGCCCCAAGCGGTCGCCGCCGCCGATCGTGCTTCGCGGGCGTGGCCACGATGCGGACACCGCCGAGCCTCATCTCGTCGCCGGCGCCAAGCTCGGCCACCTCCGAGATCCCTCGGGCGCTGAGCCAGGCGCGGCTCCCTTTGGGCGCGACGACCGGCCCGGAACGCGGCAGCATCCGGAGTGTCGGAACATCGAGATGGTCCGCGTGCAGGTGCGAGATGAGGACGCCGTCCACGACGCCGATGGCGCCAGGACCCACGCCCGGAACGATGCGAACCAGCGGGCCGACTCTGCCTCGCAGCACCGGGTCCGTGATGAGCCGGACGCCATCCAGCTCGATCAGTACGGTGGCGTGACCGAGCCAGGTGATCTCCACGTCGCCCGCCCCCGAGCGCGGTCAACGCGCCGGCCCGGCCACGTCGGCCGGGATCCGGGCGACGATCCTGGTTCCGCCACCCGGCTCGCTCTGGATCGCGAACCGGCCGCCGGTCGCCTCGACGCGATCCCTCAGCCCTTGAATCCCGAACGCATCGCGCTCGACCGCGCCACCGATCCCGTTATCACGCACCTCGAGCGTGAGAACCGAATCGGCGAGGCGAGCCCGGACTCTGATCGTCGACGCGCGCGCATGTCGCTGAGCATTCGTCACCGCCTCGAGGATGACGTAGTAGGCGGTCACTTCCGCGGTCTCATCGAGCCGAACCTGGGGCAGTTCGATCAGGACGATCGGCGTGACCGACCGCGCCGCCACCTCCTCGATGGCCCGCGCCAGGCCGAATCGGCGCAGCGTCGCGGGGTGGATCCCGTGGACAATTTCGCGGATCTCGTCGACCGCTTCCATCACCTCG
>Ga0335073_10002463_pt1 | contig 25313 bp, 21 predicted proteins | sample Lox_Sample_22_FD_207093 | JGI IMG/M metagenome (GOLD analysis project Ga0335073, IMG submission 207093) | Soil microbial communities from Loxahatchee National Wildlife Refuge, Florida, United States - Lox_Sample_2.2 | ecosystem: Environmental > Terrestrial > Soil > Wetlands | place: USA... | reverse complement strand
CCGGCTTCGCGACGCTGTACCTGTTCGTGGTCTCCGCGGCCATCTTCGTCTGCTGCCTGTCCATCCTGGCGGCGACGATCAGGCTCTGCTTCGGGATGGCACGCGACAACCAGCTGCCCATCTCCGGTCCGCTGGCCAAAGTGTCGCCCAGCCTGCACACGCCGGTCTGGACCTGCATCGTGGTCGCGGCGCTGGCCGCTGTGCCCTTCATCAAGTACTCGGGCGCCGGGACCGTCGCGATCGCGGCGACCGGCATGATCTACCTGAGCTACTTCCTCGGCAACCTCGTTATCATGCGGGCTCGCGCACGCGGCTGGCCGAAGTCAAGCGCGCCGTTCCGGCTCGGCCGCTGGGGTCTGCTGGTAAACGTCGTCGCACTGCTGTACGGCGGCGCGATGCTGGTCAACTTCGCCTGGCCCCGGGCGGCGAGCAACCCCGAACCCCGGCAGACCGGCGGGCTGCTCAGCCTCGGGTGGGGATTCCTGAACCGGATACCGATCCTGTGGACGGTGGTCGTCGTCATCGCGCTGGTCGGGGCCATCTACTATCTCTGTGTCGGGCGGCGTAAGGCCTTCGCGCCGGTGACCGCGCCGTTCCCGGACGACCCGCTGCCGGCCGAAGCCAGCGCCGTTCCGCAGCCCGACAGCTAAGCACCCTCCGACAGCCGGCAGCAGGGGAGATTCGGCTATGGCGTCACCGCCGCGGGCCGGGCGCCGCCGCATTCGCCCCGCGCTGCGGACCAGCACTCAACGGCCACCCGAGATCGTCCGCGGGCCGGGAGCCACCGTGCACACGCAGATCGAGGACTGGCTGGCCAGCGAGATAGCCGCGGGCGCGCTTGTCTCCGGTGACAAGCTGCCCTCCGAGCACGACCTGGCCACGTGGTTCGGCGTCAGCCGGGCGACCCTGCGGCACGCGCTCGCCGAGCTGACCCGGCGCGGCCTCGTGACCAAGGCGGTGGGCAGGCACGGCGGCACGTTCGTCGCCGCGCCCAAGCTGGAGCAGGACCTGACGAACCTGGCAGGGTTCTCCGAGCAGTTGCGCCGTCACGGGATGGTCGCAGGCGCCCGGGTACTGTTCGCGAGCGAGCACCCAGCCGGACCGGCCGCGGCGGCGGCCCTGGCGATCGGCAAGGACGACCTGGTGTACGAGGTACAGCGGGTCCGGTTCGCCGACGGCAAGCCGATCGTTCTCGAGCGCTCGCTGTTCCCGGCTGTCCGCTTCCCCGGCATGCTCGACTCGCGGCTCGACGGGTCGCTGTATGAGCTGCTCGAGGTCAGGTACGGCCTGCGGCCGCACCATGCCAGGGAGAGCCTGGAACCGGTGACCGCACGAGTGCGCGAGGCCGAAGCTCTCGAGGTCCCCGAGGGCGCGCCGCTCATGCTGGTCGAGCGCATCGCGTACGCCCGTTCCGGTGAGCCGCTTGAGTACGCTCATGACCTGTTCCGCGGCGACCGGACCAAGGTGGTGGTCTGGACTTCCCAGCTAGCGGATTGAGTCCCGACGGTACCCCTAACCAATTATCCCGAACGGACCATGGTCTCCCCGCTCACCTGATCCCTGCGACGCCAGCGCAGGCCGGCCGATCGAGGCGGTACTCCCGCGCCCGGCCTGCGGAGCCGCCCCTACCCTTGGTACATGCCGTACGTCGTTGACTTCGAGAACGTGTCCACCACCGGCTTGGAGTCGTCCCCGGTCGCGGAGGCCCTGGCCGGCCTGCGCGCCAACGAGGCGCGCTACTACAAGAACAAGTACGATCACGTGTTCACCGTCAGCCGCGCGAGCGAGATGCCAGAGACGCTCGGCTGGGTGAACCGCATCCTCGCCGACGAGCGCGGCATCGTCATCTCCGCCCGCCCGCTCGAGGTGACGTCCTTCGAGGTGGATGGCTTGCGGATGGCTTACGTGTTCTACGAGACCGGCCTGTCAGTCAACGTCATGTACGGCATCAAGGACGGGGACAAGCGCGCAGTCGGGTTCAAGCTGTCAGAGGGCATGGAAGTCCCCGGGGAACTCGCGTCAAGCTTCAAGTTCGCGCGCCAGAAATCGAGGCTGGCCGGCGTGATCCGCGGCTCTTTCTTCGTGATCAAGGGTGAATACTGAGTCCGGATCCGCAGGCCGGTGATGGCCGCGGCGGGTGCCAGCGGCAGACCCAGAGCAAAGACAACCGCGCGAGGCGGGAAAGCGCGCCAGTCCGGTCCAGGGCGAGCCTTCGGGACGGCCGGCCAGGGGCGTGACCCGTGTCGCGGCGGGAGCCCGCCAGCCCGGCGCTGGCAGCGCGGCCGGCCGGCGCTTGGCTGGTTCGGGGCTACTGGCCGACGCGGCCGTCGGTTCGCTCGCGGAGCAGGTCGGCGTGGCCGAGGTGGCGGGCGTACTCCTCAACCATGTGGAGTATCACCTCGCGCAGCGCGACGGTAGCGCGTCTCGCATGGGGCCGCGGACGGCGAGGTCGGGTGAGCCGGCGGCGAACTGCTCCGCGAAGGCGACCTCCTCGCGCCAGGCCCGCCAGGCGTCGGCCACCACCGCCGGGTCCGCGACCGCACCCGCCCAGTCAGCATCCTCGGCATCGTCGGACCAGTCGTCGGCCACGTGGCGGATCAGGCCGACAAGGGACATGGTGGAGGGCGGCACCGAACGCAGGGCAAGCTGTTCCGCGTCGAGATCGGCGCACTTGAGTTCCAGCGCCAACCGGTACGCCCGCAGATAGTCCAGCAGCGTCTCCCGCTCGGCGCCGCATCCGGGGATCTTCACCCGCCGCGCTGAGCGAACTGGGCATTAAGCCGCGCGATGCCGTGTTCGTCGGCGACAGCGGCTGCGGCCTGAGAGTACCCTGCTGAGCATGGCCAGGCCCCGGGCGCTCCTACTCGATTTCTACGGAACCTTGGTACACGAGGACACGACAGTCATCCAGTCCATCTGCCGGGAGGTCAGCCGGAACGCGCCGGCGGCCAGCCCGGGCGAGGTGGCCCGGACCTGGTCATCCGCCTTCGCTGCGATGACCGCGGCGTCGTACGGTCCGGGGTTCCGTCTGCAACGTGACCTCGCCTGGAAGTCGCTGACGGACACTGTCCGCTACCACCACTCGACCGCTGATCCCGGCAGCCTGCTTGAGGCCCAGTTCGCCTACTGGCAGCGTCCGCAGATTCATCCCGACGCCCGGGAACTGATCGCCGTCACGCTCCCGGCGTGCGCGGTGTCCAACATCGACCGCGCCGACCTGGATGCCGCCCTAGCCCACCACGAGCTGACCGGCTATTTCACTCACCTGGTAACCAGCCAGGACGCGCGCGCCTACAAACCGAGGCCGGAGATGTTCACCACCGCGCTCGGGCTTCTCGGGCTCGGCCCGCACGAGGTCCTCCACGTCGGCGACTCACTGACCAGCGACGTCGCCGGCGCGGCACGCCTTGGCATGCCGGTGGCCTGGGTCAACCGCCAACGGCGTCCCGCACCAGAAGCAGGCCCGAGGCCGACGTACGAAGTAGCGGACCTCGGCGAGCTACTGGTCCTGCTTGACGGCTGAGCGCGGGCGGGCGCGGCAGCAGGAAGCTGGTTAGTTCTCGCCGCCGTCGTGGCGCTCGGAACCGGTGATCGCGCGCGGAGGACGCCACGGCCTGCCAGGCGCAATCTGCCGCACCGACTCGACATTCTGAACGGATCGACTGCGGCCGGGCCAACCGGGTCAGTCACGCTCGCCTCGCCCATTACCCGGACGCGGGCCCGCCACCATCGCGTCTCACGCCCGCCACCCGCTTAGCCCGCCACCCAGGCGAACGGGCCGAGCCAACGACCTGCTGAACGATCCGGGCCTAACGGTCCCGCCTTGACTCTCGGGCGGCCGAGGGTTGGATATTGCTGGTGTGGACTCAGGCGAGTTGGTCGGTGTCGGTGCGTTCGCGCAGCTGTCGGGGCTGACGGTTGAGACGTTGCGGCACTACCACCAGGTCGGCCTGCTCGTGCCGGTCGAGGTCGATGCCCGAACCGGCTACCGCCGCTACGGGTTGCGCCAGCTGCCGCGAGCGCGCGCCCTTGCCGCGCTGCGGGACGTCGGCATGCCGTTGGAGGATGCCGCCGCCATCGTCGACGCCACTGACCGGGGCGCGCGACGGGCGCGGCTGGTCGAGCACCGTCGGCGCCTGACGGAGGCGGCCCGGCAGGCGGCCGGCCGGGTCGACGCGATGGACCGGATGATCGAGCGGGAGGACGTCATGGAGTCACCCCTGCGGATCGAAGAAGGGACGCCAATGCTCTCAGACGACAGGCTCGCGCGGGAACTGCTGGGCACGCTCGACCGAACGGACTTCGGTCACCTCGGCGTCCGCCACGAGGGCAAAGTACGTGACAGCTACGTCGACGGCGACGTTCGCACCATCGTGACCACCGATAGGTTGTCGGCGTTCGACCGGCTCCTCGGAACCATCCCGTTCAAGGGACAGGTCCTCAACGAGATAGCGAACTACTGGTTCGACGCCACCTCCGACATCGTCTCGAATCACCTCCTGCAGGTCCCTGACCCCAACGTCGTGCGCGTCCGCGAGTGCGCTCCGGTGCCGCTTGAATTCGTCGTTCGCGCTTACATCACCGGCGTAACGAAGACATCGCTGTGGTCCAGCTACGAGGCGGGCGCGCGGAACATCGCCGGCAACTTGATGCCCGACGGTCTTCGCAAGAACGAGCGGTTGGAGGCTCCGATCCTGACCCCGACGACCAAGTTCGAGGCGCATGACCGGAACCTCGGTCGCGCCGACGCAATCGCCGAGGGCCTTGTGACCGCGGACCTATTCGACCGGTGCGCCGACGTCTGTTTCCGGCTGTTCGCCCGGGGCACCGAACTCGCGGCCCAACGCGGCCTGATCCTGGTCGATACGAAGTACGAGCTGGGTCTGCTCGGAGACGAGATCGTGCTCATCGACGAGGTGCACACGCCTGACAGCTCGCGTTACTGGTACGCGGACACCTACGACGAGCTCCTGCGAAAGAACAAGGATCAGCGAGCACTCGACAAGGAGCCGCTGCGCGAGTGGATGGCAGAGCGAGGTTTCCGCGGCGACGGACAAGCCCCCGTCCTGACCGACGAGGTCCGTATCGCGACCGCGACCCGCTACATCCTCCTCGCTGAGGAACTGACTCAGCGATCGTTCAAGGCCCCGGAGCTCACCGCGGCCGAACGGGTCGCCAGCGTCCTCCGCGACTGACTGCCCGCGTCCGCCGTGGCGTCACGCAACGTCGTGAGCTGTGCAAACGCATCATCGCGCACGTGTTCGCGCGTGTATTCGCCGCAGCCCGCCCGACTGACCTCCGACTCAACGTGGAGCATGACGCGGTGCTCGGCGCCAGGTGACCGCGCGGGCGTCCGGGCAGTACTTTAGCGGCCCTTCGAACTGAACCGGGGTCGGTATGCAGCTTGCTTACCGTCCGTGGTCGGTCCCGTGCGTCCGTTCACGCCGCCATTGGCCGCTGCGACCGCGCAGGCCAGGTGGCCGGGACCGCGGTGTTGACGGCGCTAGGACCAGACGTGATCGAGGAAGTCCTCGACGGCCGTAATGACCTGGCCGAGCACGGCGGCCGAGGCAGCTAGCCGGCCCGGCATGAACATCCCGTGATCAGCGCCGTCGACCTCGACGACGTCAGCAGCGAGGGAGCGGGCGGCCTCCCCGTCCCAGAACCGGTCAGCGGTGCCGCCGACCAGCAGGCACGGGCCCGTCGCACGCCGCAGCGCCGCCACGGTCCCCTCGTCCGTCAGCAGCGGCGTGAACCACACCGCCGCCAGGCCGCGGTCAGCAACCAGCGGGGCGGCCAGCGACCCCAGCGACTTCCCGACGACCACGGGCGCGGCCCCCGTGGCCGCCGTCATCGCATCGACCGCAGCCCCGGCCTGGAAGGCCACCCGCTGGCGCAGCTCACTGAAGTCCGAGTCCTCTGGAAGCTCCCACGCGACCGGGTGCGCCCGCCCGCCCCGGCGTTCTACTGCGAGCCTGGCGTACATCAGCAACGGCCCGTCAGTACCGTAGTTCCCGCCCGGTGCCAGGACCGCTGACCGGCCCGCCCGCGACTGCTGCATGCGGCTGATACTACGGGCTCGCCAGCGCCTCGGTCTCAAAGCAGGACCCTGCCGGGATAAGGCAAGCGCGGGCCTGATGATCCGATTTGTGACGATCAAGTACAACGAGCCCGCGCCTGCACAGGATACGGCGTCGGTGCTGCTGGGGATGGAAGGCGTGACGGTGACCGTGGCGGAAGAACGGGTGCACGAGTACGTGACGACCAGGCCGCGGGACGTCAGGTACGGCAGCCGGGGAATAGACCTGTTCCCGGAGAAGCGCAGGCTGGCGTGCGGGAACGGGGCCTGCCCGCGGGGCACGTTCACCGAGTGCGCCGCAGGTCCCGCCGCGGTGCCGCATTACCCGCAGGCTGCTGGAGCACTGCGGGGGTCCCGTCCACACGCCAGCAGTAATCAGACGGAAGCGCATCCCGGTTAACTTCGAAGAGCCACTTCAGCGCCGCGCCCTAGCAGTTAGCTTCCAGCCTCTTCGGCACACCGGAGCACTTGATGAGGCCGTCCGACTGATTCGCCGCAATATATTGCAGCAGGTATTGGTAGAAGCTCTTGGCTAGCGCCGATGGGTGCGGGGGCATGTACAGGTTGGCCACTGTCGCGAAGGTATACAAGCCATTGCGAACGTTCGCCGGCGTGGGCGCGATGCCGTCGATGCTGAGCACGGAAGCGTCGGAATAGCCGGCGGGATGCCCGTTGGATTCCTGGTCAACCTCGGCGTAACCGATCGCGTTCCGCGTTTCATTCACGAAGTTGAGAAGTTCCGTATTGCTGTACGCAGTGCAAACATCACTCCCCGCCGGGGGCGGGCACCCGTTGCCCGAAACTTGCGGCCCTGGTCCTTGACTTTGGAGGAATCCCAGGAGGGTAATACGGGTCCCAGTGCCAGCCTGGCGGCCCGCCGCGACCTTGCCCGGCTCGCCGCCCTGCAGGTAGAGCCGCTTCAGCTCACTGCTGCTGATGTCCGATCCGGCGTAGAGACCGGTATGCGCGACCACGGAGAAAATGAGCACGCCCAGCGGGTCGGGCGTCAGAAACGGGGCGCTGGAGGTTTCTCCGTTGAACATGGCGATCATTGACCCGGCTTGCGCAGGATTCTTCTGCACTGCCGCATTCACCGTCGCCGCGGCATAGGCGCTGTCTACACCCTTACCGCCGACGTCACCGTAGACCACTTTGATGATGCTAGCGTGGCACTGCCGCGTATAAATGCTGGCCGCAGCCTGTACGACCGGGCCGAAAGTGGAAGAGCCGATAAGCTCGATCGAACCCGGTGCGCAGGCTACGACGACGGCGGCTGGCGTCTGCCGCAAGGTCGGCTGAGCCGACTTAGTTATCGGCCGAGCCGGCTTAGTCAGGAGCGGCGGCTTATCGCTTCCGCCATGATCCGGCGACCCCAAGAGGGCTGCTAGCACAGCGGCAACACCGACCATGACGGCGGCACCAGCAAGGATCCCGCGTTTCCGCGCGAAGTACCAGATGCCCGGGGACGGGGCGGGGACCTGGCCGTGCCGCGACGGCCGTGGGCCCGGACTGGCCAGGCCCGCGGCCACGGCCACGCCGTGCGCCGGTGTCCGGTCCCGGCCGCCGGTGTCCGGTCCGGCTGGGCTGCCTGGACCCCCGTAGCGGTGCACTTCGTTGGCCAGCTCAGCCGCGCTTGCGGCAGCCGGGTCCTGGTTCTGGCTGAAGCCTTGGTTGTACCGCCCGCACCAGGTGCACGGCCACGGCGTGTGAAATCCCTGCAAGCCGTCGACATAGCTGACCCTGGAGCACGCCGTACAGCGTCGCAGGAAGTAACCGTTCCCGCAGTTGCTGCACTGCCAGTGGCTCTGCTCGGGATCCGACTCGCCGGATGTCCCGCACTCCGGGCACGGCACATGCGTAAGTTCCTGGCCCATGCTCGAATGCTGACACGCCGCTGTGGCGGCAGGTTCTGGCGGCAGAGCCCGTTAGAGCGCCGTAATTTTTGGCGACGCTTGACAACGTCAAACGCGATGCCTCCTCCGGAGCTGGGCTCAGATCCAGGGATTGCCTGTGAATTGGATTCGTGCGCCCTCCAGCCTCAAGCGTAGCTTTGACCGCAGGACAACCGATACCGGCAAAGACGCCCGATAGCCACACGCCAGGCAGCGGCTGACCCTGGAGAAGCAGCGTAATTTATGCCACGGTTGGTTATGGCGCTCGTCATGGCAATGGACGTCCCACAGGCGAGCATGAACGCCGAGCGGCCTGTTCCGCACGGCTCACAGAGCGACTACAAGAATCCCTTAGTCGCGCAGATCGCGGGATTGCGCGCTGCCCGTCGGCCAGTCCGCTGGGGTTGCCAGGCGCGTCGCCGTTCCCGCAGCTGCTGGCCGTCATCGTCATCGGCAGCGCGGCGCGCTTGCCGGCGTCTGGCACAGATGACCGCCGCTAGCCCAAATGTCGCCCAGAGCGTACGCTCAGCATTACCGCACGCCGCCTTCCGGGCGCCGGATCGGGACTGACCCGGGGAGACAGTTATGGGCATCTTTTCCTGGTTCGGATCGCGCAGGTTTCCCTGGTACCGCTCTCATGTGCCAGCCGGCAGCCCGGGCCGGCCGCGCAGCCTGGTGGCACAGGCCGGACACGACAGTCGCAGGAGCGAGCAGATCAAGAAGGCCGCCGCCGCCGACGTCGCGAGGGTAGAAGAAGACGATAAGTACTTCGCCGCACAGTCACCGGGGGACCAGGAAGATGATCTTTGAAGCGGTAGTGCCTATTTGCGAGAGATCCGGCGCAGCTCGGGTGCAAATACGGTCTCGGCTTACATGCAAGACCACTGCACTCTGCGCGCCCGTCGAGAGCGTCTGACAGCCTAAACTACTGTTCGTTACCCGTCGGTGCGCCTTCTTAAAGGCTCAAAGAAGGAACGCGACATTTCCGGAACCTGGCAAACGACGCGCGCTGTGTGATTCTCGGGCCCGAGATCACTGTTCGCCGCCCTGGCCATGACGCCTGCCTTACCGGACTGCGTCCGTGCATCTTTCCGGGGCGAGGACCGGTGCGGAAATGCGTCATCCCGGCACGCGTGCGGCTGGCTCCTACCCCTGCTATCCCCTCATCGCCCTTCATCTCTACGATCGTGTTATGCCGGGTCGGGCGGGAATGCTGGTCGGCGGCCGATATCTGCTGGCCGATCCGGTTGGCGAGGGCGCATGGGACGGGTGTGGCGCGGCCATGACCAGCTCCTTGACTGCGTGGTGGCGGTCAAGAAGGTCCTGCTGCCGGCGCAGTCACCGCAGGCGCGCGCCGAGCTGGCCGCCCGGACGACGCGCGAGGCGCGGGCGGCGGCCCGGCTCGACCACCCCGGCGCGGTCACGATCCACGACGTGGTGGCGCATGATGGCGCCCCGTGGATCGTGATGCGGTTCGTCCCCGGCCCGTCGCTCGGCGCGGAGATCGCCCGGGTGGGCCGGCTGCCCTGGCAGCGGGCGGCCGAGATCGGCGGCCGGGTCGCGGACACGCTCGCGGCCGCGCACGCGGCCGGCATCGTGCACCCGGTCGCGCCAGCCGCGCGGCCGGGTCGGCGAAGATGGCGCGGCGGCCCTTAATGATCCGAACAGCGGCCGCAGTGCGGTGAGCGCCCGCCGGTGCAGATTGGCCTGGCGGGCAGGGCGCCGAGAATGTCCTGGCGGGTGATCTCGCGCAGCGACCGGTGGCCCGCGCTGGCTCAGGCATGCTGGATGGGCGCGGCGCGGGCTACATGCGTGCCCGGCTGAGCCGCGCTTATCATGAAAGGGCAGGCTACGACAGCAGACGTGATCGCCGGGGACGTTACCCTGCAGGCTTTGCCAGTTGTGCCGGCGGGAGGTGCCTTTGCGATGGGACCACAGGATCCCGGTGCCGGATGGGCGGCCGATGGCAGTCACCTGCGAGCCTCCGACGCGGACCGCGAGCGGGTGATTGATGCCCTGAAGACCGCGTTCGTGCAGGGTCGGCTGAGTAAGGAGGAGATGGCCAGGCGAACCGGCCAGGCGCTTGAGTCGAGGATCTACGCCGAACTGGCCCTCGCCACTGCGGGCATCCCGGCCGGGCGAGCGGCCACTCCGCCATCGCGCCAGCCCGCCGCGCCAGTGCGCGCCAGAACGGTCAACTGGAAGGTTATCGGCTGGGTCGTGAGCGCAATCGTCGTGTTGCCTGGACTGGCCATCGCCTTCTTCGACACGTACTACGGCAGCTTCTTCATCCTTCTTTTGCTCGGTTTCGCCGCGTCGGCCCTGATCGGCGCGCCTCGAACGCCGGGAGTCGGCCGCCGCAGCGTGTTGTGAGCCGCGCAGCGGGCATCTGCGCCGCCGGTCCAGCCACACAGGTTCGCGGTCGTCAATGGAACTACACCCGGTCATTCCCTCTGAGTGTCTGGATGTCCACGGTCTGGAGCGCCGGGATCAGCCCGGCCGTTCTGAGATGACCAGGCTGATCCGGGTGCCGGGGGGTTATCGGGCTGCTCCGGCGATGAATGCCGCGACTATGTGGGTGGCGTGCCGGTCCAGGCTGGTGCGGCCCGACAAGCACGGGTGGCACTTCGACAACACCTTCGTCAACGAGCTGCTGGGCGGGCCCATCACCACCAAGGGATGCGGTTTGGCGGCTTCCCGTTGACAACTCGCCACGTGCCGGGCGGGAGCCTGACGCTGATGCCGGTTTCTGGGTGCTGAGGAGCACTCACTTTGCCTGGACAGGCTTGCTGGCTGTCCTGCGCGGCGGTGAGAGGCTCCCTGATGCCCAGGAGCACCGCTCTGTCCGCGCGAAGCGGAACCAGCGCGCTGCTCGTTCCGGTCCGCCGTGCACTCGCGCATCCGGGTCCGCGGGTTGTTTGCCGGATAATGGCGGAGATCGGTCTCGATGCTGGCAGCGGACAGGACGGTGTGCTCGTGGAGAACTTCTGGGAGTCGTTCCGCCTTGACCCGCGGCAGGCCGGTAACGCGTCAATGCGCGCTTCGGACGCCGACCGGGAGCTGGTACGCGCCGTGCTGGTCGACGCGTACGGGGACGGGCGCCTGACCCGCGAGGAATATGACGACCGGCTGAACACTCTGTACGGCAGCCGGACCCTCGGTGAGCTGCCCGCGCTCGTCGCCGACCTTACGCCGTCCGACAGCCCGCCCGCGGTGCCCGCTCCGCTGCGCCCGGCGGACCTGAGGGCACGTGGCGCCCGTAAGTGGCGCAGGGACGTGGAGGAATCGTTCGTGGCCTTCCTGGTCCCCAGCGCGATCTGCACGGTGATCTGGATCGCGGTCGGCGGTGGCTTCTTCTGGCCAGTGTTCCCCATGCTGTTCCTCGGGCTCAACCTCGTGAAGACCGTCGTGCAGCGCGAATCGGCCATCGAGCGCGAGGTTGCCCGGCTGGACAAGGAGGCGGCCAAGAAGGCGCTCCCGGACTCCCCGGCGAGCCGCGGTGACCTGGGGGAGACGGCGCACGAATGATGAAGCTGAGCCGCCGTACTGTAAAAGTCCAGCCATGCCCGGTGCGCTGCATGGCCAGGCATCAGGGGCTCTTTGCGCAAGCCGCGGACCAGCGGCAGTCGCTGAGTGCGATCGAAACGCTGGCCCGCCGAGTTCCTTATCGCCGACTACGTGTGCGCATCGATGCGGGCGTGGGAGCGCATCACCGAGCACAGATCAGCCGTTTCGGTGCGGGCGTTCCTGCCTGCAAGAGCAGGACCAGTCGGGGCAGGTCCGTCCGCGAACCTCTCGTTAGATAGAGCCGAATCACAATAGCTACCGGCCCGGGAGAGAGCGCGGCAGCCCGAACCACGGCAGCACGCTGGCCTCGAAGCGGGTCATGGCGCAGATCTGGCCGCCGGCAAGGGTGAGCACGTAGAAGGCGGTCGCATGGCGGATGCCGGCCGGGTCCCGCAGGTAGGCTCCGAACGCCGGCTGGCCGTTGGCTCGCACCGCGACGAGGTCGAACCTGCGGCCCGCGGCGAACAGGCTGGCGCAGTAGCGGATCACCATGTCCCGGCCCTCGTATCCGAAGGGTACCGGCGGCATCGCGAGGAAGACGTCGTCGGTCAGCAGGGCCACCAGCGCGTCGAGGTCGGCCGACTCCCACGCGCGGGCGAACTTGGCCACGATCGCGTCCTCGGCAGGTGAGCCAGCGGCAGGCGGCGGTTGGTGGCCGACGGCCGACTGCTGCCGGCGCTGGAGGCTGGCGCGGGCTCGTTTGAGGGTGCTGTTTGCCGATTCGAGGGTCACCTCCAGCATGCCGGCCACCTCGCTGGCGTTGAATCCAAGGACGTCGCGCAAGATGAGGACGGCGACCTGGCGTGGCGGCAGCAGCTGCAGGGCGGTCACGAAGGCCAGCGAGATGGCTTCGGTCTGCTCGTAGCGGGCCTCCGGCCCGGGCGGCACGTCGACGGCACCCTCGAGGAGGGCGTCAGGACAGGGCTGCAACCAGACGGCCTCGTCGCGCGGGGTTGGCGCGGGCGGTTCGAACGCAGACACGTCCCACTTGCTCGCCGGGCGCCGGCTCGCTGCGCGGCGCGCGTTGAGGCACCGGTTGGTGGCGATCTTGTATAGCCAGGTGCGCAGCGAGGCGCGTTCCTCAGTGAACCCGCCGATGCCTTGCCAGGCGGCCAGCATCGTCTCCTGGACGGCGTCCTCGGCGTCGGCGAAGGATCCGAGCATCCGGTAGCAGTGCACCTGCAACTCCCGCCGGTGCGGCCCGGTCAGCTCCCGGAACGCCTCGCCATCTCCGGCCCGTGCCCGTGAGAGCAGATCGGCTGTCACCATCCCGCGCGCCTTCCTTCCGCATCACGTGGCGATTCCACCCCGGTATATACACCGCCCGGAGGGCGAACTGGGCGGCTCGCGGGCGCCCAGTTTCCCGGCGCCGCGGTGTATGCATCACCGACCGCCCGAACGATCCGAGCGCCGGATCGTGCGGCGGCAGCTGGGATCGACCCTGTCTTCGTCAGGCTGCTCCTGTGCGGCCGGGGTCGGCTGGCCTGCGTGACCGCCGCGGTCGCGGCGTGCCGATTCTTACTGCCCGCGCCGCCTGCGGCGGCGGTAGCTGACAACACCGATCAGAAGGAGGAGCAGACCATGACCATCCACGAATACCTTGTGAAAGCCATGCAGGATGACGCCCGGCGGGCCGCCGAACGAGACCGGCTGCTCCTCGAGGCACGGCGGGCTCGCAGGGTCCGCCGCCAGCGTCTGGATCCCGCTGCTCCAGCGAGGAGCGGCAGGTGGCAAGAAGGAGACCACAGCAATGAGGACGCCGCTAGGCGGCCGCGGGGAGGCTGGTCATGGGTTTCTGCCGTACTGCACCGCCGGAGACAGCGAACCGCAACTTTCCCGTAACCAGCAATAACACGCTGACGGTTGCTGAATAGCTAAGCAGTGAGTTCTTGGCGGTGTGCTCGCCCGGGATTCCGCGTGATGGCTACTGTTTGATTGTTATTCCGGGCGGATTCCCGGTCGTCGGGCCGTGTTGACATCCGCCTGCGCCTCATGGAGGCTGACCTCTATAACGCCGCCTTGCGGGACGGCCTTTTCCTGCTTCTCGACCACATACGCATGAAGCTCGCCGGGGTGTCCGTGGGGGACCGGGTGCCCGTGGGGGAGAGGCGTAACCGAGGCCGGCACGGGAGATAATGAGCCTTTTTGACTGGCCGGTTTACCGGGCGGCCGCGGTAGCGGACCCGGAGCACCTGGCGGCAGCCGAAGGGATATGCCAGCGCTTGTCCGCGCGTGAGATCACCGAGGACGATCTTGTCGCCGTGTTCCGCCGGCACTGGGCTGACCCTGACTGGCGGGAGGTCCTGCCCCTGGTAGCCGGGATGATCCCGGCAGATCTCGCGGCGCGGGCAATCGATTCGCTGCTGGCGGCTGATCCCTTGTGGCGACTGCGGCATGATTGCGCCCCCTGGCATGTCCTGGTTGCCCTCAGCTGCCTCGGCGAAGTCCGCGATAGGGACAGGCTTGCTGGCCAGAGCCGGGCCGTCGCCGCCGAGATAGCGTCAGCACTGCGGACATACGGGAGAAATGACGACACTCGCATGGACGACCTGCTGCCGGCGCTTGAGCAGAGCGGGGCGGCGGCCTTTTCCGCGCTGGGGCCGGACTGGGCCGGGAGGGGTCCCTACCAGCACTGGTACCTGACCCAGGGACAGTTCCTCGGCTACGGGGTGGCGGGAACGGCCGCGCTCCTGTACGGTGCGCTTCTCCCCCGTGACAACGGTGCGGCCCGCCACCTGGTTGCCGTTGCCAAGTCTGGGCCCGAGTTCGTGCGGCGGGCGGCGGTGCGGGCGCTGGCCGCGTACTGGAGCGGCCACCCCGCCACCCTGGCGCTGCTGCGCGACCGCGCCGCGAACGACACCGAATGGGTCGTGCGCGAGGAGGCGGTGCGGGCGCTGGCCGCCGGCTGGCACGACGACCCGGGCACCCTGGCGCTGCTGCGCGACCGCGCCACCGCCGACCCCGACGGGAGCGTGCGGCGGGCGGCGCTGCGGGCGCTGGCCGTCGGCTGGCACGACGACCCGGGCACCCTGGCCCTGGTGCGGGGCCTCGCCACCGCCGACGCCCGCGGGGCGGCGAGCTGGGCAGTGGTGGAAGCGCTGGCTGTCGGCTGGCACGACGACCCGGGTACGCTGCCGCTGCTGCGCGACCGCGCCACCGCCGACGCCAGCGAACGAGTGCGCCAGATCGCGGTGGAGACGCTGGCTGCCGACTGGCAGGACGACCCGGGCACCCTGCCATTGCTGCGCCACCGCGCCACCGCCGACCCCCACGAGGGCGTGCGCACGGCTGCGGTTGAGGCGCTCGCCGTCGGCTGGGCCGACGACCCGGGCACCCTGCCGCTGGTGCGCGACCGCGCCGTCGCCGACGCCCACTGGCTGGTGCGCCAGGCGGCGGTGCGGGCGCTGGCCGCGGGCTGGCGCGACGGTCCGGGCACCCTGCCATTGCTGCGCGACCGCGCCACCGCCGACCTTCACCAGAACGTGCGCTGGGTGGCGCTCACGGGACTGACCGCTGGCCGGCACGGTGATCCTGCCATCCTCGCCTTGCTGCGCCGCTGGGCCGGCGATCCCCATGAGGACGTGCGCTACCTGGCGCTTAGGGAGCTGGCGGCCGGCTGGGCCGACGACCCGGGCACGCTGCCGCTGCTGCGCGAGCGTATCGCGGTCGATGCCGACGAAATGGTGCGCTGGGTGGCGGCCGATACGCTGGCGGCCGGCTGGCATGACGACTCGGGTACGCTGCCGTTGCTGCGCGATCGCGCCGTCTCCGACGCCAGCGAACAAGTGCGCCAGACCGTAGTGGAGGGTCTGGCCGCTGGCTGGCCCGGCGACCCCGGCATCCTGCGCCTGCTGCGCGAGCGGGCCGTCGCCGACGCCAGCGAGTGGGTGCGCCGGACGGCGGTGCAGGCGGTGGCCGTCGGCTGGGCCGATGATCCCGGTACCCTCGCCTTCTTGTGCGACCGCGCCGTCGACGACCCCGACCGCAACGTGCGTGCGGCGGCAGTGGAGGAAGTGGCGGTCGGCCGGCACTGGCATGAACACCCCGCTGCCTTCCCCCTGCTGGCCAGCCGTGCGGTCGGCGACGCCGACGGGGCCGTGCGGAAGGCGGCGGTAGAGGCGGTGGCCGCCGGCTGGCACTGGCGCGATGCCCCCGGCACCCCGGCCCTGCTGCGCGACCGCGCCGCGAACGACACCGAATGGTACGTGCGTGAGGCCGCACTCCAAGCGCTCGCCGCCGGCTGGCCCGACAATCCCGGCGCCCAGCCCGTCCCATCATGACGGCCGCGAACCGCAAGCCTTCCCCAGGCATGCAGATGCTCCGCCGCCGCGGAACAGCACGTTATGCGCGACAATCGACGCCGTGGCAACTGATGCCGTGAGCCACTTACCCTATCCTCGCCAAAGACCTGGACATCGGCTTGGTCGGTGAGAGTCTCGGTGCCTCATCCAGATAACCGCGTCGAGGACCCGGAGCAAGGATACGACTGGGGGCAGCCCGGCTTGTCGGTGGAGATCTTCCAAAGAGCGGAGGATAACCGCCTCATCATCCCGGAGTGGCTTGTCAAGCCAGAGCCACGCTCCGTCTGGGCGGCCGAGGGCGCACCGGACTACCTGGTCACCCATCGACGTCATCTTGTGCTCTCAGCAGGTGGCACGCTTGATCGGCCTCGCTACCGTCTTCGACCAGCGATCATGCGTCCCTCGTCCCGAGGCCGACGTCCGCGGGATCCTGCTGTGCAGACCGGACACTTGCTGGCCGAGGTCACCCTCTAGCAGGTCCAATGCAACCTCGATCGGAACCGTTACGCTCAGGCACTGAACCGCCAACTTTCCCAGAGGTCACGGCCTCCAAGGAACCCGGGTGGTCCAAAGTAGCGGCGCAAGTTGGGGACGCTTCGCGGATCTGCGAGTATTTTCCAGCACTTGCGCCACGCTGAGCGGGGCCACGGGTGCCTCCCGTCCTGTCGCTCCCGGCAACTACAGGCGAACCTACGCCGTGCGCGGCCGGCGGCGCGGAATGGGAGAAAGTGGTCACAGCATGCTGCCGGCATCGCTGATAGAGCCAAGGCCGACTGCGTCTGAGCAGTGGGTGTCAACGGCCGACCCGGCTCGTCTGCACGCCGCCCACCGCTGCAGCACCTGTCAGGCACGTCGTGACCGGCCCTGCCTCGGGTGGCGGTCACGCCTGGTCACAGCAGGCCTAAAGCGCGGACCGCGATATCGCCGACTCGGAGCGCCTGATGAACCAAGTTGGCCAAGCACCCAGCGCGCGCAGATCATTCATTATCGTCCAGGTCGTCGGGTCAGAACCGACGCAGATGTCAAGGTGACGGTTTACCGATGCGACCACCGGTAGGTCGGGTGCGGCCTATGCGGTGAATGCCCCCGGGTCGCTGGGCTCGCGCCTCATGCGTGGGGATGACTGATGACGACGTCGGCGGGCTGCAGGCAGATCCGGGCAGCCCGCCGACCTTGCGGCGTCAGCCGGAAGGCCGTCGCGGCCGACATTCAGGTGGCGCTTCGATGGACCGTCCCTGGTCCGGGGCAGGCTCTGGCTGGGCCGGGCAGGTGCTCTCACGACTGACTGCCGTGTCGGCCGGTGGCTGAGGGTCTGGGGCGTCGTCAGCGCCCGGGCACCTCGGCTGGGGTCATCCTGTCAGGTGGGGATGGCCGCTCCGGCCAGTTGGCCGAGTATGCGCTCGGCCTCGGCCTGTTCCGTCGGCGGGCCGACGTTGGCGATGCCGTGGGCAGAGAGCGCCCGGTCCAGTTCCTCTATCGTGAGGTGCTGCGTGGCGTCCGGGACGTCGGTGCCGGTGGCCGGCCGGCCGATCTGTCGCACCGCGGCCAGGAAGCTGTCGTCGGCGTGGACCATCAGGACCCGGGCCGGCCCGCCGAGTACCCGGAAGGTGTGGGGGACTCCGGCCGGGAACTGCACCCAGCTCCCTGGTCCGGCCTCCCACACGTCGTTGCCACAGTGGATTAGCATGCGGCCCTTGAGGATGTAGAAGCTGTCGTCGAGGGTGGCGTGCACGTGCGCGGGCGGGGAAGCACCCTCGGGGAGGATGGCCTCGGCCACCGTTACCGGCGCGCCGGGCGCGGTCAGCACGTCGATAAGCACTCCCAGGAACAGCCACCGTCTCGGGCTTGGCATTCCGGCCATGTCAGGCGCCGAGCTCAGCGAGCAGCTGCTCGCGGGTCACCTCGTGGCCGTGCGACGCCTTGGCGTGCTCCTGCACGGCCGTAACCAGGTGGTCGAGCTGGTCGTGGGTGGCGACCCGGAACTCCACTCCGCAGGGGCAGCGGAGGACGCGGCCGTGCACGGTGCCGCCGGCCGGGATGAAGTCGATGGTCACGCACGGCTCGTCGCCGACCACCCAGGCGTCGTGTCCGGGGCCGACCAGGTGGGCGTCTCCCGGCCCGAGCTCAAGCTCTCGGCCGTCATCCATCCTCACGTGGAACCGGCCGGACACGACGTAGGAGCTGTGGGTGAGCTGGCAGCTGCCGGTCCCCGCGAGCGGTTTCACGTCGGTGGACCACCGCCAGCCGGGCCGGAAGGCGCCCCGGCCCACGGTGAACCCGGTGAGATTGACCAGGCTGACCTCGCCGTGCTCGAAGCTCCTCTTGTCGTCCGGCGCGGCTATGTTCTTGGACTCCAGCATGAGTCTCCCCTTCTCGCTGGCCCGACATGTCTCGGGCGCTGGGACGACGATGCGCCGCGTGGGGGATCGCGCGCATCGGGGAGAACACGTAGGACCGAATCGCGCCTACGTAGTGGGGTGGCGGGACGTGACGGCCAGCTCGGTGCGGGAGCGGGTTCCGGTCTTGCGCAGCAGGTTCTCGATGTGCTTTTCCACGGTCCGCGGCGACAGGCGCAGGGCGGCGGCGATCTCCTTGTTGGGCAGGCCGTCGATGACCAGGCGGAGCACGTCGGCCTCCCGATCGGTGACTCCTTCGCCGGCCCACGGGTTCGGGGAGGCGCCTCTCAGCAGCTCGCTGCAGCGCATGGCCATCCGGTCCAGTCCCAGGCCGGTGAACCGGTCCCGGGCTGCAGTCAGCCACCGGACCGGATCCCCCCAGCCGTCGGCCAGGGCCCGGGGAGCGGCGATGAACCGGGCCAGGTCGGCCCAGGTCTCGCAGTTGACAAACGCCGCGGCGTGCCCGGCGACGATGGCGTCGGCCCGGCCGGGACGGCCTGAGCGGCCCTCGAGGACCGCTTGGGCGAAGGCGATCAGGCCACGGTTGAGGGAGAAGGCGCCCACCCCGAGTCGGCGGACCTCCTCAAGGGCCGCCGGGGCGCGCCGGTCGCCCTGCGCGGCCTGGATCAAGGGCCACAGCGCCCGGATCGATATCGGCTCGGCGTTGGGAAGCCGGGACAGGGCGGCAGCGCCCTCGCCGAACGGACGCAGCGCCGCGTCGGTGTCGCCGGCCATGAACAGGGCCATCCCCACGCTGGCCCGGCAGAACCCCGCCAGCATGGGGTCGGCCGGATCGGCGGCCAGCGTACCGGCCGCCAGCCGCTCGGTCGCCGCCACGTCGGCGCGCATGCTGGCGCTGCCGGCCATCAGGGCCAGGGCCTTGGCCGCCACCTGATCCAGCCGCAGGCGGCCGGCGATGTCGAGCGCCGATCCGGCGTGAGCGTCGCACCGTTCCAGGTCCCACCGGCCGGTGAAGGCGGCCGATAGCTGCAGGTCCAGGATCGCGACCGTGCTGAGCGCCCCCATCTGCTCACCGAGCCGGCGGGCCTCGAGCAGGCGTCCGGTGTCCATCCGCTCGAACATGTCGACGGTGCCCAGCTCGTGCAGAGCTCGCAGCCGCCACACCGGCAGGCTGGCCTGCTCGGCGGTGGCCAGGGCCATCCCGAAGGCCACGGCGGCGGCGGGCAGGTCGTGCAGCCGCCTGCTACGGCCGACGATCTCGTAGGCGTGGCAGTGCACGTCCGGGCCCGCGCCGGTCATGGCGAGGACCTGTTCTGCGGTGCGCCGCGCCCCTTCCAGGTCGTCCTCGGCCAGTGCCACCTCCGCGGACAGGACTGCGGCCCGGGCGGAGAGGCTCGGATCTGCCCCCGCTGCGGCCAGGCGGACGGCCGCCTCGATGTGCTGGCGGGCCATCGGCCACCGCGACGCCGATACCGCCGCGTGGCCGAGGCGCAGGTGCGCTTCGACCCGGGGTTTCCTGGTCGCGGGTTCGTCGCCCAGCCGCCTGATGAGCCGGGCGCCAGCGGCGGCCGCCTCATCGACCCGGCCAGCCAGGGCCAGCGCCTCGATGAGCATCAGCTCGGCCTCGGCCCGCTCCGGTATGCCCCCGAGTAGCTCGGCGGCCCGGCGCAGGGTGTCGGCGGCCGTCGCCAGCGCCCCGACCTCCAGCGAGTAACGGCCGGAGTCCCGCAGAAGCCGTCCGGCCCGGGCCCGGTCTCCAGAGCGGGCGGCCAGGTCGGCGGCCACGTCCCGCCACCCGCCTTCCAGGCCTGGGTGGGCGGCGTCGATAGCCGCAAGCGCGCCGGTCGCCGCCTGTCGCAGCCGGGGCGGGAGCGTGGCCATCAGCACGGCTTCCCTGGTGAGGGCGTGGCGGAACTGGAATCCCGCCCCGTCAGCGGTGACCAGCACCCGGTCGACTGCGCGGGCCAGGGCCTGGGACACCACCATAGGGGGCAGCCCGCTGGCCGCGGTCAAAATCTCCCAGTCGAAGTGACGTCCCATCACCGCCGCCGCCTCCAGGACGGCGCGCTCGTGGTCGGGGAACTCGGCGAGCCGCCCGCGCACCGTCTCGCTGATCGACGCGGGGACGCCGGGCGAGGCCAGGAGTTCCTCGACGAAGAGGGGCACGCCCTCCGACGCCCGCGCGACCCGGGACCGCTCTTCGGCGTCCCTGCCGGGGGAGCACGCGGCGATCATTTCTGCCACCTCGCGTTCAGGCAGGCGACCGAGCGGGAGGTGTACCGTGCCCGTCCTTCCCCGCTGCCGCTGGGCCAGGTCCGCTGCCGGGGAGAGCGGCTCGGTGCGGAGCGAGATGGCGAACAAGAAAGGCTGATCGGCGGCGTTGTCGGCCAGGTACTCGACCAGAGACACCGTATCGGGATCCGCCCAGTGCAGGTCCTCCAGCGCGACGACCAGCCCATCAGGCCCCAGGTAGCGCAGGAGCCGCAGCACCGCCTCGCCCCGTATGGCCTGCGAGTCCGCGGTGCGGCCCAGGGGAGCCGCCGCGCTACCTGCCACTGCTCCCGGCAGCAGGACGGCCAGGTGCGGCAGCCATGGGGCCAGCGAGGGATCATCGGGCAGCGGACGTCTACGCAGCAGTTGCAGCAGGGCCTCGGTAACCGGCCGGTACGGAACGCTGGTGGAGGAGGGGATCGCGCGGCCCGTCACCATCAGCACCTGATGGTCGGCGGCCATCCGGGCCAGCTCGCGGATCAGCCGGGACTTGCCGATGCCAGCCTCACCTGTGATGACGGCGCAGCCGCCCCGGCCAGCGATCGCTCCGGCCAGGGCCGACTCCAGCGCCTGGATCTCGGCCCGCCGCCCCACCAGGATCGGGCACAGCACCACCCCCACCATTCCAGTTTGCCGCATCTTCGCCTAGCCGGGCAGCAATCATCAGGCTGAGGCCCGCTGAGCCCTTCCCGCCTGGGCTACCGACTCACGCCGGCCAACAGCCGCGCATACCGGCGCACCCCTTTGCAGTCCGAGCGATAGCAGGACGTGATGGCCGGATGGTACCCGGACAGGACCTCGGCGAGCCGGACGGGATCAACGTGGCGGAAGAACTGGCCCGGGACCGCTCCGGCGAGGGCTGATGATCTACCTGGACTCCGCAGCCGTGGTCAAGCTCGTCCACGCCGAGGCGGAATCGGCAGCGCTCCGCGACTGGCTCGGCGAGCGGGCCGAGACCGGATGGATCAGCTCCGTGCTGACGGAGACCGAGTCGTTCCGGGCGCTCGCCCGGCACGCGCCCGGTGCCGTCTCCAGGCTCCCAGCGGTACTTGACCAGATCGACCTGATCGACCTCGTCCCGCCCATCCGGATCCTGGACCAGACCGCCAGGGCCGCCACCGTCCGCAGCCTGGACGCGATCCACCTGGGCACCGCCCTGCACGCGGGCAGCGCGCTTACCTCGTTCGTCACCTACGACATGTGCCCGCTCGACGCGGCGATGGCAACAGGCCTCCCCGCCGACTCACCCGGCCAACCGCAACGGCGGCACCCAGGGACGACCGCCCTGCCGCAGCAACGTTGAACGATGCCCGCAACGTATGCCCCCAGAAGCCGACCTACGCCACCACCAGTAGCCGATGAACCGTATCGCGGTCAGGACGCGCTCCATATCGCAGGATGTTTGCGTGATGGAGCGAACCTTCGGGGCTTCCGGGCCCGCCGTCGACGGCGAGATCCGGGCGAACGCGATTGCCGACGGGTTCTTGCCCGAGGGTATCCGCAAAGAGATCTACAGGCTGATGGATCATCCGGTTGCAGGTCGTGGGTTTGAGGCGTGCTGGGAGCTGAAAGCGCTCGTGCGCGAGGGGTTGCAGGTTCTGGAGAAGGCGGGTCTTGTGGTCTTCGAACCGTCGGTCAATTTCCCGAAGTTCCGGGCGACGCGCCTCGGGACCGACGCGCTGGAACAGAGCGCCGTCGAGCGCGTCATCCGCGGCGAGACCCTGTAGCGCTGGGCGGCTTCGCTAACACAGAGTTGATTCCTTCTTATGCCTCGCGGAGTGGCACTACGTCGATGGCTTTCGCGAGTTTCCCGGCGTGCCAGGGGCAGCAGCGGAGCTTGGCGAGGATCTTCCAGGTCTTTTCGGCGCGTTTGCCTGACGCCGGGCTAGGAACGACGCCATCACTGAGGAGCGCTACCGCAAGCTCTCATCGACCTGGCCGTCGAGCGTATCCGCGAGGCCGAACGCTGTGCGCAGGCTGGCTGTATCCGGCGGCGCACGTCATGGCAGGCGCGGGCACCGAGGCAGCGATCATGGCCCACATATGCGTGTGTGCCCATGAGGTCTCAAGTGCGCATCCCGGCCCGGGATGAACCGGGAAGCGCGAGGTTGAGTTCAAGATTCTCTCGGGACGTGTTCTAAGAGTCCGGGACGGGGAAACTGGCTTGTCCTGGTTGCCCTGCGCACGGCCAGCTGGACGCCTCCGTAAGGGCAGCGAGTGCGAAACCAGTGCAGGCGCCAGTGAACAGTGCCTGCCAACTGGTCCAGCCGAGTACTCGCGACTGTACCTTTCAACCACACCCCGCCATCACTAAGATTTGGTAAAGGCTCGTCCGGCGGCGGCCCCTCGGGCGCATCCAGGTTCCTGCCTGCCGGACTTGCCTGCCTTCAGGACCGGGTCCCCCTGTGCCGCAGAGAGCGGGGCGACATGTTGCGGTTGTCCGTCTTGGGCGCACAGCAGATCAGCGATGACCGGGATGGTGGTGGCATCCAAGTCCGGTCATCTCGCGCGCTCGCCCTGGTGGCCTACCTCGCGGTGGACGCCGGGGTGCCGCACTCGCGCCAGCGGGTGGCCGGCCTGCTGTGGCCGGAGTCCGGCGACGCGCAGGCCCTTACGAACCTGCGCCGCGAACTGCATCATCTGCGCCAGGTGCTCGGCAACGACGGGCCGCTCCGTGTCACCGCCAGGGACTTGTGCTGGGCGGATGTGCCATCATGCCAGGCCGACGTGCGAGTATTCGAGACCGAGCGGATGGCGGCGCTCGCCGCCGCCGACTCCGGCGACGACGCTGCGGTGATCGCCCGTGGCACCCGCGCGATTGCCCAGTACCGCGGCGACCTCCTTCCCGCCTTGTACGACGACTGGGCCGTCGAGGCGAGGGCGCGGCTCGAGCGCCAGTGCGTGGAGCTGTGCGACCTGGTCAGCGCCGCCCGGGCGCGGGCCGGCGACCTGTCAGGTGCGGCGGCCGCCGCGCGCCGCCGGATCGAACTCCAGCCGCTTGAGGAGATCGGGTATCGCGTGCTGATGGGACTCCAGTGCGACATGGGGGACCGGGCGGCGGCGATGAGCACCTATCATCATTGCGCGTCGGTGCTCGAGCGAGAGCTTGGCGTGGCGCCCGACGATGCGACGCGTGCGGCGTTCAGGCGGCTCATGGCGCGCGCGGATCCTATCGAGCCGACTGGACGCAGGCCGACGGCCGGGGACGAGCCGACGGCTGGGCACGGGCCGGTGCGGTACGAGCGGGGCACGGGGCATGGGTCCCCAGCATTCGAGAAGGCAGCACAAAGCCGGGAGCGGACGGCTGCACGGCCCGGTCAGGCAGGTGCGGAACTGATCGGGCGGTCAGCGGAGCTGGCCGTGCTGGTCGGCACCTGGCAAGCCGTGGCAGCCGGGGAGCGCAGCGTGGTACTTGTCGCGGGAGGCGCGGGCGTGGGGAAGACCCGCCTGGTGAGCGAGGTCGCCGAGCTGGCCGGAAGGCAGGGCGCAGTTGTGGTGAGCGCCCAGTGCTTCGCCGCGCCCGGACGGGTCGCCCTTGCCCCAGTCGCCGACTGGCTGCGTGATCCCGCGGTCCAGGCGGCCGCGGCGACACTCGATTCGGCCTGGCGAGCTGAGGTCGCGCGGCTGGTGCCCGACGCGAGCCTCGCCGGGCACGACCTAGGGCCGGAGACAACGGCGGGCGCCTGGCAGCGGCACCGGTTCTTCGAGGGGCTGGCCAGGGCGCTGCTCAGCGTCGCACGTCCGCTGTTCCTCGTCCTCGACAACGTGCAGTGGTGCGACCAGGAGACGCTGGAGTTCATCACCTTCTGCCTCGGCCTGGCCGAGGACGGGACCCGGCTGCTCGTGGCGGGCACTGTCCGCGACGACCACCGCCGCGCCGACCGCGAGCTCGCCGCCTGGGTCATCCGCATGCAGGCCGCCGGGCTGCTCACCGAGCTGCCACTGTCCCCGCTTGACCCCGCCGCCGCGACGCGCCTCGGCGAGGCGGTCTCCGGGCGGCCGCTGGCGGCGGCGGACGCGGCGACCCTGTACGCGACGACCGGGGGATTCCCGCTGTACATCATCGAGGCGGCCCGCAGCGACAGCGCTCACGGCGGCAGTGGCGCTTCGCGCGGTCTCGGCGAGCGCGGCGAGCGCGGCTATCCGCCGCCTCCCGGGGACCTGTCCGCGGTGCTGCGCAGGCGCCTGGCGCAGCTGACACCCACGGCGCAAGAGGTCGCCGGCCTCGCCGCGGCGGTCGGCGCGAACTTCTCACTTAACCTGCTCACCGAAGCCAGCGACCTGGCGCCGGACGTCGTCGTCGCGGCGGTCGACGAGCTGTGGCACAACAGGATCCTGCGGGAGTTCGGTGCCGGCTACGACTTCTCCCACGACCTGCTGCGGGAGACGGCGTACGCTGAGGTCACGCCCGCTAGGCGCTGGCTGCTGCACCGGCGCATCGCGCAGGGCCTCGAACTGCTGCGTGCCGGGGACACCGACGCGGTCGCCACCCAGCTCGCCGCGCAGTACGCGCGGGCCGGCGACCAGGCCAAGGCGGTAACCTACTACCAGCTCGCCGCGCAGGTCGCGGCGGCCCGGTTCGCGTACGCCGAGGCCATCCGGCTGTACCGGGAGGCGCTTTCTGTCATCACGGCCATGCCGGCCGGACGAGACAGGGACAACCTGGAACTCTCGCTCCTTGCCAGGCTGGTGGCGCCGCTCAGTGCCAGGGAGGGCCGGGCCTCACCTGCCCTGGAACGCGACCTGCAGCGCTCCGTCGCTCTCGCCGAGTCCCTCCGCCGTGACGACATCATGCAGGCGAGCCTGCTCGCGCTGGGCGGCGTATGGTTTGTCAAGGGCCGGACGG
>Ga0335073_10002462_pt1 | contig 25315 bp, 22 predicted proteins | sample Lox_Sample_22_FD_207093 | JGI IMG/M metagenome (GOLD analysis project Ga0335073, IMG submission 207093) | Soil microbial communities from Loxahatchee National Wildlife Refuge, Florida, United States - Lox_Sample_2.2 | ecosystem: Environmental > Terrestrial > Soil > Wetlands | place: USA... | reverse complement strand
GTGTCTCCGGGTAAAATCAGTGTGTTTTGGTACGTGCCGATGTTTGTGTATAGCAGCGAGAGGGGAAATTCCGGCGTGTTGACGACGTTATTGATGGTCGTGTTGTTGCCGACGCCTGTTGCGTCGCTGAACACACAATTGTCGCCACTGGGAAGCGTGCCGCCCACCCAATTGGCTGAGTCGGACCAATTGGTATCAGCGGAGGTATTCACTATGGCCTGCCAGACCGCCTGGGCGGCGGAGGCCGTGCCGGTTGCGGATACCAGGGCGGCCAAAACAAGGACGATTTGAAGTTGGGATATGGGTGTTTTGAGGGTGGCTTTCATAATTTTTTCACGCAAGCGCGGCGGACAATTTATGACCATAAACGTACAGGGCTATCTTGAACTAAGTTGACAGACATGGATGCTGTTTCCAATAGAACATTTGTTCTAGCGGGCCGGGAGGATCTGGGAGGATCTGTTTCATTCCTGTCGTCGTCCGCAAAATGGCAGAGAAAATGCGAAAAGATCGAGGAAAGGCATGACAGAGGGGATGACAGGATTCGAGCCAGAAGTTGGACACACTGTCCTGCAATAGGTCAAAATGCGGCCCTGGCTGAGGCGGGAAACCGCTTAAATGGATGGCATCGGCTATGCTTATAGCGACGGCAGTTAGCGTATGAGCGCGCAAAATCCGTTTCAGATACCAACCTGCTTTAAGCTGGATATCGAGCAACGCCGCCGGGAACGATTCAAGAAAACCGTCGTCACTGCCGTTATTGTCAGCATCGCGGTTGTTATCGGTCTGCTCATTGAAGGTTGCGTGAGTGAAAAGTCCCAGGCGACAGAGGAACAAAATCAGGCCACGGCTTCGATCCAAACCCCTGCCCAACCCGCCACGGATTCGGCCTCGCAGCCCGCTCAACAATCGATTTCCCAGGTTTCTCTCCCCGTGCAACCATGTCCTGTTGCCACGGTTCCAAAACAAACTGCCGCGCCGGCTGACCCTCCCCACATCTCCGGCGCGGCGGTTTATCTCGTCAAGTCCGGCGACACATTGAGCCGTATCGCCAAAACGCATCACACAAGCGTCAAAGCCATCGAGACGGCCAATAATCTTAGTACCGATCGGCTTTCCGTAGGGCAAAAGCTGAAGATCCCGTCGGTGTAATTTGAACAGGGAGCTTGGCACTCCTTCGCGTCACTTCGGCTAGGATTCATCGTTGAGGCCGACATTCTGACGATAAGATCAAGGGCGCACAGAGGCTTTAAAGTAATCTGCCCCGGCCTCGAGTAATCTTGAGGTTCAAGAGACATTATTTAACATCCTCTGCCACAATCAAATCCGATGCTATTTTTTCCTTGCCACGTTTGGAGCAAGTTTCTTTCGCGAATGGCTGAGGTACATAAGCGAGCCGAGCTTGCGGCTCGGAACATTGATACTGACGAATTGTTGAATGGACAATTCGAGGAAGCCGTCTTGCTCTGTGAGGTATCTCGAGACACCGTTCAAGTAATACATTTACCGAAAAGCTTTTTTGAACGTTATGGAAGGCAAACGAGCCGCGACAGGAACGGGCAAGTCAAATTCAATGTCGCAGCGCGAGATGGGCGGTTTTCGGTTCAAGTCCCGGATCCAATCGGCTGGATAGACGTCACGGAATACGCCGACACGAAGCCCTTGATTTGTCCGCGTTTCGAACATATCTGATCCGGCAACATCACAAACTGATTTGAATGCCCTCTTGAACACAGGAACCGATGGGTTATCCTGTGGGCATGACCGCGTTGCTTGAAAAGGCCATAAAAAAGGCTTCCGCTTTGCCGGAGGCGGAGCAGGAAGCGATTGGCGCGTTGATTCTTGAGGAAATCGCCTCGGAATCGCGTTGGCATGCACAGTTTGCCTCTTCACAAGAGGCGCTGGCACGGCTTGGCAACGAAGCATTGTCCGAATTTAATGAGGGTAAAACGCTGCCATTCGAAAAAGACAGTGACCTCTCACACCACTAAATCATTTCGGAAGTTGTTTGGGGAACTCCCAAAGGAGATTCAAGAAGGCGCATTCAAAGCGTACAAGATTTGGCGAAAAGACCCTCAACATCCCAGCTTGCAGTTCAAGCAAGTTCACGAAACCAATCTCATTTTTTCCGTTCGGATCGCTTTGGGTTGGCGAGCCGTCGGAATTAAACGAAAAGACGTCATGATCTGGTACTGGATCGGATCGCATGACGATTACGATGGGTTGCTGAAAAAACTGTAATTGCCGAAAGGCGTATGCTCACCACCCATCCGATAATCCATTAATCCGCTCGCTCTTACCGCCGCCGTCTCGCCATCCCGAAATGATACCCGCCGTGGACCCGCACGGCGCGCGCCTTGCCTGGAAAACCCATCGAGCGGCCCGGCTTGTTTTCGTCGAAGAGTGCCGTATAGCGATAATCAAAATTCTCCAGCTTGATCCGGGCAATTTTTTGACTGATGAACCGTTCAATGGCAAAGACGTGGCTTGCGTCTTCAGCGGTCATGATGGTGAAGGCATCGCCGGTGGCTTCGGCCCGGCCAGTGCGCCCGATGCGATGGATGTAATCTTCCGGATGCTGCGGAACGTCGTAATTGATGACGTGGCTGACGTCCGCGATGTCCAGGCCACGCGCGGCGATGTCCGTGGCGACAAGCACTTCAAATCGGCCATCGCGAAATCCGCGCAAGGCCTGCTCGCGTTCGCGCTGGGTGCGATTGGAATGCAGTACGCAAACCGCGTGGTTGTTGCGCTTGAGCAATTGCGCGACGCGGTCGGCCCCATGCTTGGTTCGGCAAAATACAATGACGGAATCGTAATGGACCGAATCCAGCAACTTCAGAAGCAAATCCGTTTTTTGGGAATCGGCGACGGGATAGATGACATGTTTGACGGTTTCAGCGGGTGAGCGGCGCGCGCCGATTTCGATTGTTTCAGGATTGCGCATGGCCCAATTGATGAGCGTTTCAATCTGGGGCGGAATCGTAGCCGAGAAGAGTGCGGTATGGCGATTGCGCGGGCAACGCTCGACGATTTTACGGACGTCGGGCAAAAATCCCATGTCCAGCATCCGGTCCGCCTCATCCAGGACCAAATATTCGACCTTGTCCAATTTCACGGTGCCGTGTTCGAGATGGTCCAGTAGACGGCCTGGCGTGGCCACGACGATGTCCGTCCCGGCGCGCAACGCGTCATTTTGGCGGCCGTATCCGACGCCGCCAAACACGACGGTGATTTCCAGGTTCATGAAGCGGGCGTAATCGCGAAATGAGGTTTCCACCTGGGCAGCCAGTTCCCGCGTGGGTTCCAGGATGAGGGCGCGCGGGGCTTGTCCCTGGGAATGCGCGGCCAGTTTTGACAAAATGGGCAATGCGAACGCGGCGGTCTTCCCGGTGCCGGTCTGCGCGCTGCCAATGACGTCACGTCCGGCCAGAACGAGCGGGATGGCGCGAAGCTGGATCGGAGTAGGCTCGATATAACCCATCGCTTTGACGCCGTCCACGACCGGTTGCGCCAGACCTAATTTGCTAAATTGCATGTGTTAATTTAACACGACGGCGAATTAAGGAAAGCAAGGAATTCCGTCCCCGGTTACAACGGCGATGGAACTTCTTCCGCGGACCGGGAAGATTCCGCGGGGGTTTCTTTCCGGGGAGCTTCGTTGCGGGCTGATTCGTTTGCCGGAGCTTCCGCAGGCTGTTCGTCTCCCGCAGCGGGTTCCGATGCAGAAACCGCCCCGGAGGGAACATTTTCGATAGGAGCCGTTTCAATAGAGGACTCGATTTGCTGAGGCGGGACCGATTCCGCGGGTGGGGCGCTGGCAGGCCTGGTTTCCGGTTTGGGCGGCCTGGGGACGGGCTTTTTGGCGGTCTCCAGCCGGCCGTCCGCAAATTCCAAAACATGGCCCTGGTGAATGAGCCAGTGCAAATCAGCGATCAATGCCGTCTGTTCGGCCGTCGGTTCAGGCTGATGCGCGGGGGCCGCTTCCGTTTGGCCATCGGTGACAGGAGCGGACGCGGCAACCTTTGGAGCGGGCGCCAGGGCGCCCACCAACTTGCGCCGGGAGCAGCCCGGGGTTGCGTTGATGAAATCCACGAGACGCCTGATATTTTCGGAAACGGGAGTTGTTTCGAGGTCGAGAAATTGCGGGCGCGCGACGCTGACATGGACGACCGTTTTGTTGACCTTAAAAAATTGCAGGCCGTAAGAGGCAAATTGTTTGCTCAAGGAGGTGGCCAGTTGCAGGGGAAAATGTTTTTGTTTTTCCCATTCGACACGAACCAAACGTTGCAACTCGTGGCTGCGCAAGTTGCGGCTTTTGGCCCCGTCAATAAGTGCTGTTTCAGCAGGTTTGATGATGGCTTCCTTGTGGGTGGAACGAAAATGTTTTTCGACCTCGTCAAACGACGCCAGCTTGAGCGGTTCAGGGACGTTCAGGCAAATGTATTCCGTTTTAAAGCTGTGCTCTTCGATCCACTTTTTGACGACGGCCTCCTCTTTCACGATCTTCACACGGGCCTTGAACACCTCAAACGGCATTTTGGAAAAGCGTTCAGTGTGCAGTTTGCGCAACTGGTTTTGGTAGTCGTGATAATTTGGCGGCCCAAGAATGACTCCGCTCATGCCGCACTGGGCGACAAATGTATAAGTCCCTTTGGGCGGGTCCGTGGGCGTCCGCTCGGTCTGGTAAAAGGTTGTAAAATGATTTTTGAGGACATGGGCGACGGCTTCGTCCTCCGAAAGCCAGGGGCTATCGTCCAAAGCGCAAAGGAACAGCGGTTGGATGATCGCGCCATCGGGCTTTTTCCTGACGCCCAGGCGGACGGCGTAACGCTCGGGTTTTTGCAAAACGAGATTGGCGATTTGAAAGAGCGGATAGGCGCGGCCGGTGACCTTGATTTGACGGGCAAGATGTTCAACGCCCTTTTCATCGGCTAAAAATGTGACGGCTATCTCGGGCAACGGCGCGGGCGGTTCCGGATGGGCCTGTTCACGGCGTCCGGGGCGAAATTCCTTTTTGGGGCCGCGCTTTGGGCCGGAGCGGCGGGGGTCGTCGCGGCGGCCTTCGAATGGCTTGCCGCGGCGCCTGTCGCGCGAGGGCTTTTCCCGTTCTTCACCCGAAAAATGCTCGAAACGGTTTTTTTCGGGCTTTTCCTGAGCCCAGGCGGGAAGGAAAAGCTTCTCCAAGTCCAAATCTGCTTCTGAAAAACCGCTCATGTGGTGTTGAAAAGAGTCCCGCCTCTGTAAAGGGCTTAGTTGGTTTCGTTCTAAGTGTTGAGCGGTTTTGATATTCAGCCGCCGTTGTCCCCAATGGCCTCGACGGGGCATCCTTCTTTGGCCTCTTTGCAGCGGGCTTCTTCTTCCGGTGATGCGGGCTGCTTGTACACGAACGAATACCCCCCGTCGTCATTGCGTTTGAAATTGTCCGGAGCGGTCTCGCGACACAAGTCGCAGTCAATACACTGGTTGTCCACGTAGTATTTGCCCTGGACATTTTCTGGATATCTGTTTGCAACGTCGGCCATAAGTTCTTTCGGGGAATATGGAGTCAATCTGACAGGCTGGCAAGTCACATTTGAAGGTTTCAATTTAGCGCTGCTTGTTGCGTTTGACCTTTTCGGGAGCCAGGATGGCGGTTTCGATGGAACGCTGCAATTTACCTGCCTTTATTTCCGCTTCGCGCAGCTTGCTTTTGCTGGTCTGGATCCGCTTTTTCAGGCCGTCCAGGTCTTTTTCGAGTTTCGATCTTTCTGTTCCCATAACCCGAGCCATCTGCTAGCCTAATTGAATTCCTTCGTCAACTTTTTAAATTTAGAAACGCTTTTACTTGAAGTTTGACAATTAAAAGCCGTTTCTGTTTGACGGCGAGCGATAAAACCGCGAGAAATAATGAGCTGTGAAATCTCAAAATCTCCTTTTGGGCATTTGTCTGGCCGCGCTGATCGTCAGCGAATTTTTCCTGATTTCGGCGAATCGACAGAAAGGCGAGGCGCTCGCCCAGTGGCACCAGGCCCAACAGCAGGCGGCGGACTTGCAATCGCAACTCTCGCAAGCCACCAATTCCGAGGACGCTGACTCTGAATTGGCCCGCCTGCGCGCGGACAATCAGGATATTCCCCGGCTGCGAAACCAGATCCAGCAATTGCAGACCCAAAACGCCAATTTATCGCAATTGCTCAAGGCGACGCGCCAGGCGGGGCAGGCAGTGCAGCAGCAGTTGCAGGACCTGGAAGCTCAAAATGAACAGGCCGCCGAGGACCAACAAGCCCAACAGCAGGCCCAGCAGCAAGTAGTGGATCGCATTGCCGCGCAACAGCGCAATCAGTGCATCGCCAATCTTCGTCTCATCTACGCCGCCAAACAGGCATGGGCCCTGGAGAAAAATAAAACCGACACCGACACGCCGACCGAACAGGATCTATTGCCCTATATCAAAGGCGGTGTCTTTCCGGTGTGTCCTTCCGGGGGAACATATACGATTGGTCCGGTTGGACAATTGCCGACCTGCTCGATCCCCGGCCACGTTTTGCCGCCGCAATAATGGCCGGCCCCCTGGGCCAGCCAGCCTTCGAAAGCTGTTCTTCTGTCCGGCAAGACGCAAAATGAGGGTTTAAACCGACCAAGCCAAAAGGCGCTTCACAGCAATCTTCGTGCCTGTTGTCAGCAGCCGGAAATTGCTTCATTTTTCGTTTGGCTTTCCCATTTTCTTGAATAAGTTATGCGCTCCATGATTGAGACTGACATCGAACTTTTAAAGGGCATCGCAAACCAACTGCGCATTCATTCCATCAATGCCACCACCGCGGCTGGCAGCGGACATCCTACTTCGTGCTGTTCGGCGGCAGACGTCGTGGCCGCGCTTTTTTTCGGGCACATGAAGTATGATCCGAAGAATCCGCGCTATTACAATAACGATCGCTTTATTCTTTCCAAAGGGCATGCCGCGCCACTCCTTTACGCCACCTGGGCTGAGAACGGTTTCGTGCCCGTTGACGAATTGCTCAAGCTTCGCCAGTTCAACTGCGAGCTCGAGGGGCATCCGACGCCGCGATTGCAGTTTGTCGACGTGGCGACCGGTTCGCTCGGACAAGGACTGGGCGCGGGTGTGGGAATGGCGCTCGCCGGCCGTCTCGATCAATTGGACTACAATACATACGTGCTAATGGGCGATGGCGAGATAGCCGAAGGATCTGTCTGGGAAGCCGCATCGCTGGCCGGATATTTCAAGTTGAACAATTTAACCGCGATTGTGGATGCCAACCGTTTGGGCCAAAGCCAGGAAACGGCTTTCGGCCATCACATTGGAGTGTATCGTGATCGCTTTGAAGCCTTTGGCTGGCGGGTCGAGGACATTGACGGCCATGATATCGAAGAGATTCTCGAGGTGTTGAGCGGTGTCGGTCTGAATGACCAGCCACTGGCTATCATCGCCAAAACGTATAAAGGCGCCGGGGTCTCATTTTTGCAGGATAAAGAAGGCTGGCATGGGAAGCCGCTGAGCAAAGAGGAAGCCGCAAAAGCCAACGCTGAACTACAACCCAACTCAAAATCCGGCATTGGCGTTGGAATCCCAAAACCCACTTCATTGCCCGAACCTAAAAATGCTGCGCCAGCCAGTTTTCCTCAAATTAACTATAAAATCGGCGATTCCGTCGCCACCCGCGAAGCCTATGGCAACGCTCTGCTGCGCGTAGGCGAAGTGGACACACGCATCGTCGCGCTGGACGGGGACACAAAAAACTCCACTTATTCGGAAAAATTCTTCAAAAAATCGCCGGACCGCAGTTTTGAATGCTTTATTGCCGAACAAAACATGGTTGGCGTTTCGACAGGATTTTCCGCGCGGGGCAAGCTGCCATTTGCCTCGACGTTTGCCTGCTTTTTTACGCGCGCATTCGACCACATCCGCGTGGCGGGCATCTCGGAAGCGAATTTAAAATTGGCGGGTTCGCACGTGGGCGTGAGCATTGGGGAAGACGGCCCATCGCAGATGGGCCTGGAAGATTTGGCCATGATGCGGGCGGTTATTGGCAGCACGGTGCTTTATCCCGCGGACGCTGTGAGCGCCGAAAAGCTGGTCGAACAGATGGTTTTGACCAACGGCGTTTGTTATTTGCGAACCTCGCGCCCGAAGTCACCCGTCATTTATAACAATGATGAAGCGTTTCCGGTAGGCGGAGCGAAGGTGCTGCGCGAAGGCGACAAAGCAACTGTCGTCGCCGCTGGCGTAACAGTGGGCGAAGCGCTTAAAGCCGCCGATGCGCTGAAAAACGAAGGCATCAACATCACCGTGGTTGACGCCTATAGCATCAAGCCTCTGGGAAAGAAGGAGATTCTCGCCGCGGCGCAAAAAACGAACAATACCGTCATCACGGTTGAAGATCATTTCACCCAGGGTGGATTGGGCGATGCCGTGGCTGGTGAATTGAGCGCGGATGGCGTCAAAGTCCATAAGCTGGCGGTAAACGGCATGCCTCGCTCGGGCAAGCCGAACGAATTGCTGGCGCATTTTGGGATTGATGCCGATGCGATTGTGAAAAAGGTCAAGGCGCTCTAATTGCGCCACGGCATAAACAGCACATTGGCAAGACCGCGCTGCCACTGATAGATTCGTCGCATCGGTCTGATCGGTCGTGTCTGGATGTGAACGGACTGTGAATAACTTTTGGTGTTCAATCGAGGGCGCCTTCTCCATAAAGGGTGAATGGCTGTTCCCACTTTATTACCCACGGCCGTTCAGAACGAAGCGTTCGGCGGCGTCACGTATCACATCGAAGGCGAACTCGTTCCGGCCTTGCACCTGGAACTGAGCAATACCGGCGTCTATTTCGAACATCATATTTTGCTTTGGAAGGACCCGGCGGTGCAAATCGGCATTCATCCGCTCAAGGGCGGCTTCAAGCGAATGCTGGCCGGCATGCCGTTTCTGCTTACCGGCGCGCGGGGTCCGGGGCGCATCGCGTTCAGCCGCGACGGCGCGGGACACGTTTTTGGCCTGCACCTGAAGCCGGGAATGGCTGTGGACGTGCGCGAACATCAGTGGCTGGCGGCTACGGAAACCGTGGACTACACTTTCTCTCGCGTTCGCGGCGCGGCGAACATCCTGCTGGGCGGCACTGGATTTTTCATCGATAACTTTTCGTGCCCTGCGCGGGAGGGCATACTGTGGCTGCACGGTTTTGGCAATGTGTTCGAAGTGACGCTGGGGCCGGGTGAGGAAATTGACATCGAACCGGGCGGCTGGATTTACAAGGATCGGACAGTGCAGATGCAAACGATGTTCCAAAAGCTTTCGACGGGATTATTCGCCAGCGCTGCCAATCTATTCTGGAACCGCTTCACAGGTCCGGGAAAGATCGCGCTCCAATCCATGTATGTCCACATGGAAGGCGGGGAGTAGTGCCCGTTGAAACGTTGAAAAGAGGTTTAACGGTGTTTCCAGTTGAATAGTTTACCCGTCGCCAGCCATTCAATGGCGGTTTCGATGCGACGGGCACGGGTTTCCGCCCGTTTGGCCCCGTGATCCATTCGATATACGAGAGTCTTTCTTCGGCATGGCAGGAAGCCGGGAAGCATTTTTAAGCTTTTCAATCGCATTGTCACTGTTCATTTCAAAGACTTTACCTTACATTACGCTCAATAAATGGCAGTTACATGGGAAGTGAATTGACATTTCCGGCAAACTTTTTTTGGGGCACGGCGACCTCGCCGACCCAGGTGGAAGGCCACATCCTCAACGAATGGACGGATTATGTGGCATGTGATGGGGGGCATTGTCGCGTGGCGTGCAATCACTATCACCTTTATGAGAAGGACGTCGAGTTGATGGCAGGGCTCGGCGTGAACGCATATCGGATGGGCATTGAATGGTCGCGACTGCAATCAGCCCCGTTTGCGGAACTGAATCGGAAGGAGCTGGACCGTTACATTCACCTCCTGGACTGCCTGAAAGCGGCCGGCATAACGCCGATGGTCGTCTTGCACCACTTTTCAAATCCTCTTTGGATCACCACGTCCGGCGGCTGGCTCAACCCGGCCACCATTCCGGCTTTTGTCGATTATACGGCGAAGATTGTCGCCGTCCTGAAAGACCGGGTTTACCTCTGGAACACGTTCAACGAGCCGGACACCTACGCGTCACTGACCTATTTATTGGGGGGATTTCCGCCGTTCCATAAATGGCGTCTTGGCGCGTTCCGTCGCGTGGTCAAGCACATGGCAGAAGCGCACATTCGCGCCAGCGAAGCGATACGGCGAGAGCACAATGGAAGCGGGAGGCCTGAGATCGGCGTGGCAAAAAATTGGACGTATTTTGGCGCCTTCCGGTCATTCGCTCTATGGGACCACGTTGTGGCGGAACTAACCCATCACACGTTCAATCGCTTTGTGCTGAATGAATTTACAGGCGGAAAGCGGCGGAATGCGTCAACATTTCTCGGACTCAATTATTATGGCCGCGCGCGGCTCAAAGATTTTCGGGCCCTGGTGCCAACCAACGGCGTGTCCCCCGAAACACTCAAGAAACTCGGATTGGTGTGCGACGATATGTTTGAGCGGCATCCCGCCGGTTTTGGAAAACTGCTCAGGAGACTACACCGGCGATGCGGCCTGCCCATCTATATCACTGAGCATGGGTCCGCGTCGTTGGATGACGACTTTCGCATCGATGATTTGACCGGGCATTTGCGCGAATTGCGAGGAGCGATGAATGACGGCGTGGATGTGCGCGGGTTTTTTTACTGGTCGTTGCTCGACAATTTTGAATGGCAGTTTGGTTATACCAAAAAATTCGGCCTGTTCTCCGTGGATTTCAATGACGCACAGTTGACGCGCCGCTCCACGCGCGTGGGGAAGTTTTATCAGCAAATCTGCGCGGGGGCCAGGGCCGAACCGTCACGCCAAAACGGGCGCGAACTGAAAGTCTCGTGAACGCAAAAGGACAAAAGCAAAGGCCCGCGTCCACGAAATGGATCATTTCGTGATTTCAGGGAATGAACCCCATTGCGCAATCGGATTTTATAATTTTTCATACCCAGTGCCTTGCCCGAAGTTTCAAACAATGGACGGGGCGAGACCTTTTGCCGGGAAACTATTCGCCCCGGGATCTCGCGGCCAGGATTTTTGACGCGCCGTTTGTCCTGGTTTCACACGACACACAGGCCGACCCGATCCTGAACTACGGCAATCAGGCCGCACTTGATCTTTGGGAAATGTCATGGGACGAATTTACCCACACGCCGTCCCGTTTGACGGCCGAAGCGATAAAGCGCGAAGAGCGCGCAAAGCTGATGGAAGTTGTTACGCGCCAGGGATATTTCGAGAATTATTCGGGCATCCGCGTGTCCAAAACCGGGCGACGCTTTGAAATTTCCCGGGCTACAATCTGGAATTTGACCTCCGACGCCGGCCAATTGCAGGGACAGGCGGCCACGTTTTCCGAGTGGAAATTTCATTGAAGACAGGCGAGATTGAACGGCTGCTTGATTGGATGCATCGAAATGGCATGCAATTAAACCTTATAAAGATCGCCGTGGTGACGCTGGCAACGGCAGTTTTGGGGTTGGCCTTTTACGCAACGCATGGACAGCCGACGGCCGATTCAACGGTTTCAACCAATCAATATCAATCTATGGACCAAACGAATTTTAAAAAGCCCGATGCGGCCGAATTAAAGAAAACACTGACCCCGGAACAGTTCGCGGTCACGCAACAATCGGCAACGGAACCCGCGTTCAACAACGAATACTGGGACAACCATGAACCTGGCATTTACGTGGATGTTGTTTCCCGCCGGCCACTGTTCAGCTCCCTGGACAAATTTGATTCGGGGTGCGGTTGGCCAAGTTTCACGCAGCCATTGTCCGGGACGGATGTTGTCGAACGCTTGGACGATTCCTATGGCATGGAACGCACGGAAGTGCGTTCGAAAGTGGCTGATTCCCATTTGGGCCACGTCTTTGACGACGGCCCGGGACCGACACATTTGCGCTATTGCATTAATTCCGCCTCGCTTAGATTTATACCGCTCAACAAGATGGAGGCCGAAGGTTACAGCAAATATCTTGAGCCCTTCATCAAGGCTGGACTGTACAAACCGGGAAACGCCTCCGGCACGACAAACGGGCCGGTGAAGCAATAAGATTTACTCCATCGACAGGAGTTTTTCCCACAGTTCCTGATTCAGCAGCGCTTTCTGCAAAAAATCGCCTTCTCCGGGCGGCGCGGCGCGTTCGGGCTGCAATGGCAAACGCAAAAGAAACGTCGTTCCAAACCCCGGCAGGCTGCGGGCTTCCATTTTTCCTCCATGATGATGAATAATAAAAAAGCAAGCCATAAGATGGATGCCGTATTCGGACGCCACGCGGCCCTGCACAGCAAACGGATCGAAGACGGCGCGCAGGGCATCCTGCGGCAAACCCGGACCGTTATCGCCGATTTCGACCACGATTTCGGGCTTGCCCTTTTCCATCAATTCGGCCGAGAGAACGACACGCGTGCCCGCGGGGAGCATGGCTAGCTCTTCCTTGAGCAACAGCTCAAACAGGCGTTGAAATTTCGGCTTGTCCACGCGCAATTTTGGCAGAGCATCCGGGATCCGGTTTTGAACCTCAATTCGGCGGGCGGCAAATTGGTCCTCGAGCGATTTGATGGCCTGCGCAACTATTTCATGCAGCAGTACCTCATCTGCAAAGGGCGCCGAAGGGTTTTCTGAAGCGGTCCACAGGTCCTTGAGCAATGCATTGATTTTCTCAATCTGCGTTTGGACGTTTTGGTGATAATCCTTCCAGAATTCCGGGTTGCGCAGACTGTTTAAGTCGGTCTTTTCCTCGTTCATTTTGACCGGCGCCAGATCCAGAAACGTTTTGACCGCCACCAGCGAATTGCGAATATGATGGCTCAAACCCGCGGCCAGAAGCCCCAGGCTCACGATGCGGTCGGCAATGAGCATATTGCGCAGGACAGACATTTTTTCCTGCAATAATTTGTCCCGTTCGCTTTGTACGATAAAGAACTCAAGTCCGTGTTTGAGGGTTTCCTCCAGTTGGGGCGGGTCCCATGGCTTGGAGATATATTTGTAAATGGCCCCGCTATTGACAGCGGCAATGGCCGCATCCATGTCGGCGAACGCCGTGACCAGAACGCGGATGATGCGCGGGCGCAAACGCCTTGCCCGTTCCAGCAGCCAAACGCCCTTTTCCCCGGGCATGCGCTGGTCGGTCATGAGCAGACCGATCTCATCTTTGTGCAGTTCAAGCAAATCAAGCCCTTCCCTGGCGGTCCCGGCGGTCAGAATCCGGAACCGGTCGCCAAAGGCCCGGGCAAAAGCGGAAAGAGACATCTCTTCGTCGTCCACGTAAAGCACGGCGAATTTTTTATAATCATAGTCGTTCTGCATTTTTATAAATAAGAGACAAGAGTTGTGCCGCGCAGCGGTTTTTGCAATTCAAAAAGCGCTGGTTCCGTAGCGGGCGCGTTCCGGCCATGGCATTAGTGCGCTTTTTCACTTTTGCGCCACGCTCGCTTCGGGCACGACGACCGGCGGGATGCCGACGCCGTCTTCGGCTTTTACCTTTCTTGGTTTTTCCGGAAAATCCACGGTAAATTCGCAAAACCGGCCCGGCTCGCTCTTGACAGTGATATGGCCGCCGTATCCGCGGACGATCCGGTGACAAATGCTCAAGCCAAGGCCCATACCCTCGCCGACATCTTTGGTGGTAAAAAATGGATCAAAGATTTTTGCCATGTGCTTTCCTTCGATGCCCATTCCGTTGTCCCGGACAACGATGATGCTTTTACCGTCCACAACCCGGCCGTCGATCCGGATTGCCGGCTCCTCGCCTTCAAATTTTTTGCCGGACATCGCGTCCAGCGAATTTTGCAGGAGATTAACGAGAACATGGACGAGTTTGTTTCGGTTGGCTTGCGCCTCCTGCCCCGCCGCGACGTTGTTTTCGATGCGGACTTTTCCCTTCCATTCGCTGGAGAGAAAACGGAGCGAAGCGTTTACGGCTTCAGCCACGTCCACCGATTCCGGCGGTCCGGATTCAGGGTGCGTGAAGACGCGCAAATCCGAAACGATATTGCGCACCCGCTTGAGGCCTTCTTCGGCGTCGTTCAGGATTACCTCAAATTCGGCCTTATCCGCGGCCGGCAAATTTTTGGTTTTGTTGCGGAGCGCAAAAAGGCCGGTCGTGGCAAAATTCAGGGGATTGTTTATTTCATGGATGATCCCGGCGCTCAGGCGGCCGAGAGAGGCGAGCTTTTCCGATTGGACCAATTGCGTTTCCGTATCCTTGATTTGCTCGATGGCTGATGTCAGGGCCTGGTTTTGTTTCGCCAGTTTGCGCTGGAAATTGTGGGACTCCACAAGGTTTTTGATGCGCGCGTGAAGTTCAGTGGCCGAAAAGGGCTTGGCCAAAAAGTCGTTGGCGCCCATTTGGAGCGCGTCAAACTTGGTTTCTTCATCCGCGCGGGCCGTCAGCAAAATGACAGGAATGCCCGCAGTCGCCTCTCGCGCGCGCATTTCCTTGCAAACATCCAGGCCATCCATTTGGGGCATCATCATGTCCAGCAGCACTATGTCCGGCAAAAACAGTTCGGCCTTTTCCAGCGCCTGCACACCGTCGACGGCCTCGATCAAGTCATAGTCGCGTTCCAATTCCGTCCTGAGAAAGTGTTGCATATCCGGCTCGTCGTCAGCGATCAGGGCCACCGGCTTGTGCCCGCTCAATGCAGCCGGCGTGGGCGTTTTTGCAGGTTGCCGGGCGCCCGCAGTCGCGAAAAATTCCGCGCGGCGATACAAGTTTGCCAGCCATTCGCCGGAATCAGGGCGCGTGTCAGGCGTCGATGGAGAAGGGGCTTCCGATTCAATCGGGGCGGCCTGTGGCGCCGGTTTGAACGGCAACCGTACGATAAATGTTGTTCCCCGGCCTTCCACACTGGTCACGCTCACACTACCACCCATCATTTCAGAAAGCTCCTTGACCAGGGCCAGGCCGATGCCAACACCCTGGTACTTTCGGCGTGACGAATTGTCCGCCTGCCAAAACCGGTCAAAAACAAAAGGAAGGCTTTTTTCGGCAATCCCAACGCCTGTATCACTGACAATCAATTGGATATCGTCGTTCTTTCGTTCCGCCCTAAGTTCAATGCGCCCTCCCGAGGGCGTGAATTTGAGGGCATTAAACAACAAGTTGAGCAGAATTTTTTCGAGTTTGTCGCGATCGGTCAAAATGGCTTCCAGTGTGTCATCCACGTGCGTTTGCACCTGGACATTTTTTTCCGCGGCGACCTGGCGGATAGCGCTGGAAAGGCCCTTGAAGAAGTCCTGCACGCGCAGCGATTCGCTCCGAATGTCCATTCGGCCGGACTCGAGGCGAACGAGGTCAAGCAAATCATTGATCAGTTTCAACAGCCGCATGCTGTTGTTGTGCATGGTTTCGAGGAGTTCGCGAGCCTGGTTATCGAAAGCGCTTTCCGAGCGCCGAATCAGCGATTCCAGCGGCGCAATCAGGAGTGTGAGCGGCGTGCGCATTTCGTGGCTTAGATTGGCAAAGAAACGACTTTTCAGCTTATCCAGCTCGACAAGCTTGCGATTTGTTTCCTCCAGTTCGCGTTTGCTTTTATTCAATTCGTAATGAAAGGCGAACTCACGGAAGCGCAGTTGATTGTTGAAATAATTGCCGAAAATAACAAAGACGCCGGTGACGCAAATGAAATAAAAATTATTGAACAGGCTGCCGCGGTCCACCGCGCCGCCATGAATAAAACTCGCGGCGAAATACAAAAGCAGAACCTCGAAAAAGATGATGATACTGTCCAGAAGCGTCCACCGCAGCAGAATGGCCGCGCCGACCAGAACGAGGTTCAAGCCGGCATAATAGGGTGAACCCGCCCCCTGGGTGGCGGAAATCATAATGGAAATCATGGCGGTGGGAACCGCCGGCATAATCCAGCCCAGGAGGCGATAGTTTCTCAAACCCAGGGGCGTTTTGACGAACCACCACAGAAATAACAACACCCCGGAACAGCCGAATCGAAGCCCAAGAAACTCAAAAAAGAATTTCGGGTATACCAGCGCGTCCAAAGTGGCGCCTGCCGGAACAAAGAAAAACGCCAGCATCGTCGCCGTCCGATAATTGCTGACCCGGACGGTGATTTCATTTTCCGCAAACGCCCGCTGAATCTCCTTTGAGCTTTGGGATTTAATATCGGCCATTATGTTTTTTTGATTTCTGTAAAAATGTTGACTCCCGAAGCTTCAACAAGAATTCGGGTTTCTTCTTTCGAAGCAAGTTTTGGCGCCAGCGCGGCCATCTCTGCGCTATCCCGATATTCCAGGTGCCAATCCACCATGTACTCCATCCACCCGCGGGAGGGATTGTTAACGTGCACATTGGTGGTTAATATTGTGCCGCCGGGCGCGGTAATTTCATAAAAAACTTCCATCAGTTGCTCGCAAACCGCATCGGCCAGGTAATCAAAGAGCCCGCCGCAGTATACGAAATCGTAATGCCCGCGCTGAAAGCCTGAACTGGCTCTTAGCAATTGGGCAACGGATTTCTTAATAACTCGAATCATACAATCACGATTTTTTTCGTGGCTGATTCGCTCCAGTATGGTTCGCGTATACTCGACCGTTTCGTCATTAAAATCCAGCAAGGTTAGATCCACATTGTCAGAATAGGGAAAATCGGCGAGGAATTGCTGGATTTCGATCGCGGGACCGCATCCTAAATTGAATATGCGTGTTGGCCGGCCCTGGGCTGAACGAATGGAAGTTTCCAGTTTAAGCCGTTCGGTGAGCGCCGCGATGCGATTTCGATGGGCGACCACCGGCGGAGTATCCAGGAAAAACGCGTTCAACACTTTCGCATAAAGGGAATCGCCCTCAAATGGATTTCTTGCCATCATGTTCACCATTTCATAATCGCCGGCATAGCCCAATGGTTTTTCAAATGTGCGGCGCATAAAGGGCGCGCATAATACCAGCGGATGGAGGAGGCGCTTTGCGTAAAGCGCATAGGCGGTTCCAAAAGGCCCGCCGGCTCGCGGAACGGATTTTTCAAATTTCTCAAACAGCGAGCCAAGAACCGGAAGCACCCGAGGCAGCAGATCGTGGAGGATTTTGCGTTCGAATTTTCCCTGCAAACCATCCGCTTGCGCCTGTATCCGTAATTCCAACTGCCCCATCCACGAACGCAGATCATGCAAAAACATTTGAAGGTCCGCGACCGCTATTTTGAATTCAGGCGACAGAGCATAAAGCTTTTGGCGCTCGTCCAGGAAAGTTGCCACTTCAGAGCCCAGCCTCTCCTTCGCTTCCAGATCAAGGATCAAATTCAGATCTGCCCAGTCCAGCGCCTCAAGAGAGGCTTCACAAACCACCTTCGCGCCGGCGTCCAGGACATTGTTGATCACCGCGTAGCCTGAATAAATTTCGCGTTCCCGCAATATGATCCTAAAATCCGCCAACGCCTCTGACAGCCGCGGCAGAGCCGCCGGGCTATATAATTCAAATACGGCCGCGTGCCGCTGTATGCGGACCGGCGTGCCGCGAAGCGCAACGCCCTCGGCCGTCCTGAAGGATATGCCATTTTCTATAGCCTCCACCGATTCCGGCGGGGGCATGACAGCGGCGGGCCTTTTGTGCACCCTCGGCAGCATCGCCGACATCCCGTTTCCATTTCCATTCCCATTTCGCTTTTGGCTCATATCACCTAAAAGTGGAACATTTTTTACGCCAAACAAAGCTTTTAATGCGGCAAACCCGATGTTTACGACTAATTTGGCACCGTCGTTGCTTTGTTAGCCATATCGCTCGCAGATAGAATCTAAAGGTCACCGGACAGATAGACAGGCCTGTCTCGCGATAAGACAGCATGTCCAAAGGTCAGTTTAAAAAATCATGCAAAAGAAATTAACTGGAACTGCGGCTCAACGCTATGCGTTGGCTATCGCCCTGACGCTCGTGTCAGCCGAATCGTCTCACGCGGTCGGATTTCTTTTGCCCAACCAGGACCCCGAGGCTATCGGACGCGGTGACGCCTTTGCCGCGACGGCCGACAACCCGTCGGCCATTTATTATAACCCGGCCGGGATCACCCAGTTGCCGGGCACGCAGGTCAGCCTGGGAATCTATGCCATTTCAGCGTACACATCGTACGAAGCACCTTCCGGTCCAGTCAGGGCCCACACAAATCCCACGCCACAGTATGTTCCGCAGGTCTATGCTGTGTATTCATTCGACAAACTTCCCATTTCCGTGGGATTTGGACTCTATGCGCCATATGGATTAGGCATTAACTGGGGAAATGGAGACGTTCCCCAACCTGAGCGAGGAAACCTGACCTATGTCACAGCCAATCCGGTCGTAGCCTGGAAAATCTGTAAAATGCTATCGGTGTCAGCGGGGGTGACTGTCAATTATGCCGATGCAAGCTTCCAGGAAAATGACGGCATCGGAATTTTCAAGTTTGCCGGGCATTCCCTCGAGCCTGGCTTCAACGCTGGAATTCTATTTCAGCCGCACCCAATGTGGTCCTTTGGAGTGAACTACCATTCGGAATCAGACGCGACCTTTAACGGAAAAGCGATACAGGTAGGCGACCCGCTTTTGCCGCAAACGGTGTATACGACCACAACAATCAATTTTCCGCAAACTATTGTCGGCGGTATTTCGTTCCGGCCAACGCCCAAATGGAACCTGGAATTTGACCTAAGCTGGACCCAATGGAGCAGGCTCGGCCAAATCACTCTTCAAAACAGTCCCTTTGGCCCTTACTCCCTGGCGCTCAATTATCGGGACAGTTTTATCTATGATTTTGGCGTCACGCGGCAATTGGGCAAAGGTTACTATGCAAGCGTCGGCTACATTTACGCCCAGGATTCCAGCCCGAGCGGTGATTATCTTGGACTGATTCCAGACGCGGACCTGAGCCTGGGCAACTTTGGCTTTGGCCATAAGGGCAAGCATCTGGACTGGGCCATTGCCTATCAATTTGCCTACTACGGTGGCCGCAACGTGAACAATGACGCCCACTCGCTCGATGATGGCGAATACAAGACATTCAATAATGCTGTAAACGGCTCGGTGACGCTCAAGTTCTAATCAATGGGCGCGCGAGCAAGTATTGAATATTAGGCCCCAAGACGCGTCTGTTAGAAGAGGCCCCTTTTAAAAGGCTGTTAAGCAAATACTGCGGGATTTTCCACACCGCTGGCGACGTCGAATTCAATTTCCTTAATCCAATTCTGCATCCAGGCGTCCGTTATCTCAGGGTTGTTATTGAGTTCGGGATGCGTCTGCATCAACAAACTCAAGCGATTTTGAAATGTGACGCAGCCCGCGCCGATTTTTTGAAAGCGCAAGACCGGCGGGGCAAAAAGCCAGTTCCCGAGACATTCTTCAGCCGTGATTTCCTTTCCTGTGTCCCAGTCGCCGAGGTTTGAGAATCCGCCGATATTCCAGCTCGACGTGGCGAGCTCCTTTTCGAGCAGGAATTTTCGCATGCCGCCGGTTGTGAACCGGCCGAGCTCGTACGCGTACCAATTTGCCCAATGCTCTTTTCGCGCCAGGGCGGCGTAAATGTTCCGGTGAATGTCATGCACCGTTTCGTAGGATTGGACCTTGACGCTGATATAGCTGGAGAAGTTCGCGGTATCGCGCTCCCGAAACACTTTGCCACGCAGGTTTACCGGAACCATCCAGGGCACCACCGAGGAAGGGTCCTCCAAAAAGAACCGGATGCCCTTGGACAGGTTTTTCAGGAGGAAAGAGTTTACGGTCACGCCGGCCTTCCGGCAGACGCGCCGGATACTCAAGGTCTCCGTCTCATCAAACACATGCCACGCTACCGCGACCGGCGGCTTGTCATTGGACGGAGCGGCGGGCGCGCCACTGAACGGCGCCCATTTTAGGCCTCGCCGCGGTTCCAGATACTTGGGCAATAATTTCAGGACCGCCAGTTTCGAGGGCGACGCCGGATGCCGGATTTGGGGCAATCGCCCCAATTTGGCCCCGCGTTTGCGAAGGATATCGGCAAAGCCGCCGATTCCGTCGAATTCTTTGTGCGGAAGAAACATCCATTCAGGCTCGGTATCTCCGGGCGCAATCCGCCCGAAACGAATCCCGATGAATTCCCCCAATTCTTCCGCCGAAATGAACCACGGTTTGATTGGATCAAAGGCTTCTTTGTCCATACATTCGCCTGTCTGGCCGCAATTTTCAGGCCACCGCAACGCGTGTGGGCATGATTTTTTCGAGCACTTCGTTTGCCCAGCGCAACATGCGCTCCGTTGTTTCCCAACCGATGCAAGAATCGGTTATACTCACACCATAACGCAAGTCTTTAAGTTTGGCAGGAATTGGCTGGTTGCCTTCAAACAAATGGCTCTCCGCCATCAATCCAATCAGTGAACGGGTGCCTTCGACCCGCTGCTCAATGACGCTGTGCCACACGTCCTCCTGCCGGGCAAATTTCTTCTCCGAATTGGCATGGCTGCAATCCACCATCAGCACGGGCTGCAGTTTTTCTGAAATCAGCTTTTCCTCGGCCGCGCGAATGCTTTCAGCATCGTAATTGGTCTTGGCGCGTCCGCCCCGCAGCACCACGTGCGCGTGGGGATTTCCGGTCGTGCGCACGATGCTCGTGACGCCGTCTTCGTTGATTCCCAGGAAACTGTGCGGATGCCGCGTCGCGCCCATGGCGTCAATCGCCGTTTGCAGGCTGCCGTCAGTGCCGTTCTTGAGCCCCACCGGCATGGAAAGACCGCTGGCCATTTCACGATGCGTTTGTGATTCGGTGGTGCGCGCGCCAATCGCCGCCCACGAGATCAGGTCGGCAATGTATTGAGGGACGACCGGGTCCAAAAACTCTGTCGCCGCCGGCAAACCCATGCCCACAATTTCGAGCAGGATTTCCCTGGCGATTTTCAGGCCGGCTTCGATGTCCTGCGAACCATCCAGGTGCGGGTCGTTGATGAGCCCTTTCCAGCCGATGGTCGTCCGCGGCTTTTCAAAATAAACACGCATGACAATTTCCATGCGGTCCGCAAATGCCTTTCGCATCGCGTCCAGGCGTTCGGCGTATTCAATGGCCGATTTTTTTTCATGGATGGAGCAGGGACCGATCACCACGAGAAGGCGCGGGTCTTCCTGGCGCAAGATGCGGATGATGCGTTCGCGACTGCGCGCCACCGTCGCGGCGATGGCTTCACTCGAGGGCAAATGCGTCCTTAATTCGCGCGGCGACAACAGCCGCACGATTTCTTTTACATGTAAATCCTGAGTTCGATACATCGAGGTTATACTAGCATAACTTTGACTTGATAAAAGACCAAAATGGCCGCCAAAGGCGTTGAAGCGGGTTCGGCTGACCGACATTGAGCAAACGACCGGAAGAGGCACGATGGGGAGGAGGAATCGGGCAGGCGGGGACGCCCGCCCCACTAAGGCGCTTCAACGCTTCAACATTTCAACGTTTCAATGCTCCTTATTGAGTTTCCGCTGTTCCGCAAAGAAGTTCTTGAGCAAGGCCCTGCATTCCGGCTCGCGCAGGCCGCTGGTAATCGCGCAGCGATGGTTTAGGGTGGGAAATTGAAGCAAATTCATCGCGCTGCCGGCTGCGCCGCCCTTCGGATCGCTGGCGCCAAAAATGACCCGGGCAATCCGGGTATGAACGATGGCCCCGGCGCACATGGCACAGGGCTCCTTGGTCACATAAAGCGAGCAATCGGTCAGGCGCCAGTCGCCAACCGCTTCCTGTGCCTGGGTAAGGGCCAGCATCTCGGCATGGGCTGTGGCGTCTTTGAGGAGCTCCACCTGATTAAATGCGCGCCCGATAATCCGGCCCTCCCGCACAATTACCGCCCCGATCGGCGTCTCCTCCGCTTCATAAGCGCGCGTCGCCTGGCGCAAGGCTTCGCCCATGAAATAATCGTCGCTGTGCAGGTCGATGATGGGTTCGTCCATTCATTTAGAATTTAGAGCGAGGAAAATAAAAATGAAGGAATTAATCTCGGTCTACCCTGATATTATGATATGAAGTCGTAAAGGGTGCTACAAGTGCTACATCGTTGAATTCCAATTATTTAGGGTGCTCCATTTCAGCAACCCAAGAAGCAACAAGAGCAACGTTATCGTTATCGAAGAGGCGACTCAACCTTCCATCAATCCTGCGTTCGTACTTCTTCCAGGGTCCAATCGTTTCGTCCATCCGGATGGCAATGACAATGCGCGGCGAAAAAACCCCCGCGATATTTCCAAAACCAGGGCCAGATTTGTTCACGGTCCGTTTGCGGAATTTTGAGCGAACCGATTTCGGCCTTTGAAAAAAATTGAAATCGTCCCTCACGACACGCTTCCGGCAGCGCCGTGAGCTTCTTCTTTACCTCAAACAGAAACATGAGCCAGTGCGTCCGGCCCTGGTAGCCGTGCTCACTCACCATCCCCGCCAAATGCAAATCCGAGGGTGAAAGCGTCACACAAATCTCCTCCTGAGCCTCGCGGCAGGCGCAGGTGTACGGTGATTCTCCAATGTCCATCTTCAATTTCCCGCCGCAAGGACTCCAAAAGCCGCGGTTGGGCTCCTGGGAGCGTTCGAGAAGCAGGATGTCGTCGCGCTCATTGAAGCAGTAGAGCAGTGTGGCGATTTGGAAATCGTGACAAACCTTTGGATTCATAGTAAAATCAATGTAAATCGATGAAAACGTATCTGTATAACAGAATCAGTTCTGGCAGACAAAATACCGGCGACGGCCTCGCCCGACAATCGGAATCAACCGAGGTCTTGGACTTCATCCGGCGTCACAAGTTGCAGGTGGTTCAAAAGATGGTTTATACCGGCTCAAGTTTCACTGGCAAAAACTTCAACAACGAAACTGTGCTGGGGAAATTCATCAAGGCCGTAAAGGATGGCGAAATTTCGAGCCCGGTTTGCCTGTGCTTCGAGAACTGGGACAGGTTTGGCCGTGACGTTGAATGGAAGAATACGAAGCGTTTTTTGGATTTGATTCAGGCCGGTGTGTCCATCGGCGTGGTATCAATGGACTTCGTGATTGACCAAAAAGTGCTGGCCGAAAATTCGAGCATCCTTCAACTGGTGGTCAATGACATTCAGCGGGCTCGTAGGGAATCGGAACGCAAGAGCGGCCTCAGCAGGCGTAATCTTTTTGTGAAAGTAGAACGAGCCAAGAAGGGCGAGAAAATTTATTTTGGCGGTCAGTCGCCACGATGGATTACCGGCGTAAAGGACGGAAAATTTACTCTGGACGCTGGCATGGTCGCCGACATCCAGCGTGTTTTTGATTTGTACATCAATGGCAAAAGTTGTGTGGGAATCGCAAAGATTCTGAACGTGGAAAAGAAGCAGCGTTTCGGCCCGTCACGCAAATCCGAGACAACGATGAAATCCAAGACGCATTGGTACAACACGACCATACGAAACGTGCTGACCAATAAATCGCTGACCGGCTGGTGCAAGATAAATGATTTTGAATCGGGCAACTATTATCCACGCATCATCGAGCAAGGCCTGTTCAATCGTGTTCAAGGCCGAATTGGACTCAACGCCACGAATCGAGGCGGCACAACCAAAACAGGGATGGTGACGAATATTTTCAGAGGTTTGACGTGGTGTAAATGTGGCGGTGACGTTGGCGTCCGGTATCATAAAGTCGGCGACACATATTACAGTTACATGGGTTGCCGAAAGGCCCATGTGAAACTGTGTGATGATAAAACGTGGTGGCAGACAAGGCGATTTGAGGAGCAGATTTTCTTCATCGTCTTGGAAAAATCGCCGGACGAGTTGCTGGCCAGGCCGAAGGCTAAGGAGACATCCATTTTGGAAAAATTGAATACGGAACTCAGCAACGTCAACATGCTGATTCGCCGGAACAATGATTTTCTGTTAGACCCCGCCTTGAAAGAAATGGCCGAAATCAGAACCAACCTTGTCAAACTCAATACACGCCGCACGCAGTTGAAGGCTAAAATTCAAGTTGAAGAATCGAAATACGCAGCCGTCGAAACCAGTCCCAAAAATTTAATTCGGTTGAAAGAAATCTTCGATATGGATTTGGAGGATGAAAAAGCCGAGGCCGATAAAATCCTCACACAACTGGGGGATGACAAGGTGAGGCAGGAATTGAAGAACATCATTCCCGAATTGATTTCCCGAATTGATTTTGACCTTTCGGGTCTGTCGTTCGACGTGACGCTGGCGAATGGGAAGCACGTCAAACAGACATTTCTTTGAGGGCAGCAGGCAAATCTTCCCGCCCGCTGTTGCCATTTCCCGGGCCTCGTGTACCAGTCCAGGTCGCCGGATGAACCGGCTGATAAATTATGAAAACTGACACGAAAACGAAAAATGGAAACAGGAACGCACAGTCGGCGCTGGCCGACATCAACGCCCAAATCGCTGAACTCCAGCAGAAACGGGTCGCACTGGCTGAACCGCTCAAGGCCCGCTATGGGGAACTCCGCACGGAGATGACCGCATTGGCGACTGAGATAACCGCTCTGGATTCGGCGTGGAAACCGGAGCCGATGAAACCGGGGGCGGAATCTCGAATCATCGAGATTATCACGGCACACGGTTCGCCAATGGCTGTCGAGGAAATCATTCAGGCGGTCGGCAAGGTGTTCACGCCGTGGAAGGTCAAGAACACTCTGAAACGGAAATCCTCCGGCTCGAAGGCCGTATTCACATTTGCCGATGGCAAATACGCAGTCAAGGCGTCCACCTAAATTCGCTGTAAAAATCAGCCCCAGCCATCCGCTGGGGTTTTTTTATTGCACAGTGCGGCTGGCATTCGTCACCACCGGAGCCCCCGACACCAAAACCGTTTCATCGCCCGTTGCCATGTTCGTTTTGGTGACTGTGACCCAATACCCCAAACGCTGATAAAACTCGTCCCTGACCATGCCAGCGATTCGCTGCTCGTCACGCTCAACGCCGAGCCAGCCATCGTGCATAGGTATATATAAAATCTCGCCGTCTGAGTTACCCGTAGATGTGAGGGAGATTGTTGATTGGTTTGTACTATTAAGGGTTCCTGCTGCAATGAGTTGACGTGGGACTTCCTGAGCCATGATTTCAGATTCGACACGCTGGCCAAACCACGCCATGCCCTTTTCCGCTCCTTTGGCCCTTACCAGCCGTGCAGCCAGGTTCGGTAGATGCTGATGAAAGAATGTGTACACGTAATTGCGCACAGCCCCGTTGATGAATTTTAGAAAATCTACCTTGATTTCAGAACGGTCTTTGTTTTCGCCGCACTCGCTGGCGATGGCCATGTAAATGTCACC
>Ga0335073_10002461_pt1 | contig 25316 bp, 23 predicted proteins | sample Lox_Sample_22_FD_207093 | JGI IMG/M metagenome (GOLD analysis project Ga0335073, IMG submission 207093) | Soil microbial communities from Loxahatchee National Wildlife Refuge, Florida, United States - Lox_Sample_2.2 | ecosystem: Environmental > Terrestrial > Soil > Wetlands | place: USA... | reverse complement strand
GATCGCGCGGCTGGTCGCCGCAGACGAGGACACGGTGCGTGATGTGATCCACCTGTTCAACCAGAAGGGCCTGGCGGCCCTGGACCCTCGGTGGGCGGGCGGCCGTCCCCGCCTGATCAGCGATGACGACGTGGAGTTCATCGTCGCGACGGCCACCACCCGCCCGGAAAAGCTGGGTCAGCCGTTCACCCGCTGGAGCTTGCGCAAGCTGGTGAGCTACCTGGCGGCCAACCCGGCCAGGATCGTGGCCATCGGGCGGGAACGGCTGCGGCAGGTCCTGCATGCCCGGCAGATCTCCTTCCAGCGGACCCGGACCTGGAAAGAGTCCGCCGACCCGGACAAGGACGCCAAGCTGGATGTGATCGAGCACGTGACCAGCAAATTCCCGGACCGGTGCTTCGCCTTCGACCAGTTCGGCCCGTTATCGATCCGTCCCTGCCACGGCACCTGCTGGGCCAGGCGCACCAAGCCTGACCGGCTGCCGGCCACCTATCACCGCACCCACGGGATCCGCTACTTCCACGGCTGATACTCGCTGGCCGATGACCAGCTGTGGGGCGTGACCCGGCTGCGCAAGGGCGGCGACCACACCTACGTGATCCTGGAAAACTTGTCGGCGAACGCTTGCGGGCATATATATGCAGCGGCCATTCACGCACTATTTTCATGCATGACAGAGCATTGTCGGCGTGCTGAGTGATGCCGGAGAGCGCGGATCGCGGGAGTGCCTCGTGTGCCGGCACCGACGGCACGTCAGCGCGTGGGGCTACAGGTTCTCGCACCCGACCGCTTGACTATGGAGTCTTCGCCTGGCTTGCGGCCGGGCTTATCCTAACGTTAGCGCTGCTAACGAGATCGCCGGGAGCCAAACCGGGAGCCAACGACCACAGGCACAGAGCTACGTCCGGCCACGTCCAGCCATTTGGCTGCTAGTGGAACCCACGTCAGGCCACACTGGGCAATGCCGGGCGACGTCGCGGGAGTGCCTCCTAAGCAGTAGGTCGCGCGTTCGAGTCGCGCTCGGGGCGCAGATGACGAGGTAGTAGGCCTTCCCGGGGCTGGCGCCCGCGCGCTCGCCCGGCACTTATGCACTCACAAGACCGGTCCGCGGCATGTACGGGCGGTGCGAAAACGCGAGGAATAGCATCAGCGATTCCCCTCAGCTTCCGCCGTTCCCATCACCGAGGAACACGGATATCCCGCTACCGGAACTCGAGGCTGGCTTGCCGGAATGCAGGCCTGCTGCAGCGCCGTCGCCGGCCGCGGCGCGGGCGAAATGAGTATTGGGCTGCCGTTCACCTGAGTAGCAATACTCAGGTGCGACCGCCACATGCCAGCCAAGCTGGATCACATGGACGAGATACCCGTTTATTCGTCGGCCTGGCTGTCCCGGCGCGAAGCCCGGCACACGCCCCGTGACGCCGCGGCCTGGGCCGGCGCGTGCGTGCTGGGTGCCCTTACTGCGGCCGCGCTGGCGCCGCCCGCCCTTTTCGTCTGGCTACTCCTGGGCCACACCAGCACCGGCTGGCAGGCCAACCATGCCAGCCATGTGGCGGCTGCTACGACCGCCATGCTGATAGTCCTCGCCCCGGCCGGCGGTGCGGCTGTCTTCGGGCTGGCGACGATGTTGTCCCGCCGGCGGGTGTCCGTGGCGGAACGCGCGAGGACGATGGCCGGCGGAGCGTTCCTGGCGAGTCTGATGCTGACGACCGGCGGCTTCCTGTGGATCGTCGGGCATGCTCAGATCACGTTCTAGTTCTGAATGCAATACGCCACCTATTTCCGGTCGGCTGATTCCCCGGTCACGGGCGGATCAGGCGTTGCGAGGCTCAGCCGATGCGCTCGGCCAGTGAGACGATGATCCCTTCCGGCCCCCGGACGTAGGCCATCCGCCAAGCGCCCTCGTACTCGCCGATGCCGGCGACCAGTCCGTAGCCCTCGGTAGCTGCCCAGTCGACAGCCGCCTGCAGGTCGTTGACCTCGAACGCCACGTTGCGCAATCCCAGTTCGTTGGCCATGGCGGCCGGTGAGCCCGGCACGGGGTCGGGTCGCACGAAGCTCGAGAGCTCCAGGCGGGTGCCATCGCCGGGCGGCTTGAGCATGACGATCTCGGTGCGGGAGCCTGGAATGCCGCAGACCGTGTCCAAGAACTCGCCCTCGACGAACGTCCTGCCCTCGACCTCCAGGCCCAGCGCCACGAAAAAGGCGGTCACGACGTCGAGATCTGCGACCGTGACGCCGACGTGATCGAAGCGTCGTACATGTGACATAGGCTCGTCCTCTCCGTCGTCGCATCGACCGTGCATCCGCCACGGTAGGCGTTCTCATGCAGCGTGGCTCCCTGGGGCCAGGAAGCCACGCCGCGTGGTGTCAGTCGGGAGGCCCTCCGGCCCTCACCGGCTCGGCGTGGATGTAGACCGGCCCGGCGTGCGCGCACGCGGGGAATGGGTAGGGGATCGTTTTCGACGCGAACTGGCCGGGCGGGTATACGCGCAGCCCGGCGGCGGTGGGCAGGGTCCCGGGTCGCCATGGCTGCTTCCATGGCGGGGGCAGCAGGCACCGGGTGGCGTATCCGGCCGGATCGTTGATCTGCAGGTGCGCGGTGGCGGTGGCCCCGCGGGCGAGCCTGACCGTGGTTGTCGCGGGGGCGCCCCAGCCTGCCGGGCTGCCGAGCTGGCGGCCGCTGAGGCTGACCGCTGAGACCCCGGGATAGCCGCGCAGCGTGCAGGCGTGCCCGGACAGGTTGGTGAACTCCAGGTAGTAGACGGCGCCCCCGGCGAAGTCGTGGCCCGGCGGCACGTCCAGCCAGAGGACCAGGCCGGATGTGGCGCAGCGCGGCGTGCTTGGTGCGGGGGCAGTTGCCGCCGGGCTGCCGGTGGTGGCCAGCGCGGCCACCGGGGTCAGGGCAGCGGCGCAGGCTATGGCAGCCGCGCCGGTCAGCCGGGCTGGGAAGTGAGTGGGAAGGTGCATGGCGTCCCCCTTTGCTCGATGTAAGGACCGATGCACCTGTTACGACCGCGCAGCCGGCTCATGTGGCTTGGGGACCCCTCCCCAAGCCCGCCCGGCAGCGTCCGTGATGACGCGCGAACGTGCTCGCCGGGCAAGACCATCCTGGAGAACTGGACCGTCGACACCATTTCCGTCACGCTGGCAGCGGAATGTGAATGCGTTCCGCTACTCGGCGGCGAGAGTACCGAGTGCGGGCCACGGCGGACCCTGGCGGAGTAGGGACAGGATGTGCCGGCCGTGCCGGTGCCCATCGGGGAATTCATCGCGGATGTCCCAGCGCCAGGCAGCGACCATCGCAAGCACCAGCCGTCGGCACTCCGCCAGCAGAACTTGATCGATGTCCCGATAGCGCGCGCTGACCTCCTCTGGCACGTGCGCAACATCAAACTCGATCGGTCCACGGCAGCACGTTTCGAAGTCGATGAACAGCAGGCCGTCACGGGTGCTGAGGAGGTTGCCGGGATGCGGTTCGCCGTGCAGCAATTGCTCGGCAGCACCGCGGCCGCGGATCCGTTCACGAGCGCTCTGCACCGTGCTGAGGAGGAGATGCCGCTCGTCCTCAGCGAGTGCGGGGGTTTGGCCTGGGTGCCTGACTAGCCGTTCAGCCTCTGCGGCTCGGTCCAGGAAGTGCGGGGTAGCGATCTGGACGCTTCGCATGCCGGTGTGCAGGCGTTGGAGCACGTCTGCGTATGCGCCGGGCAAGTCCAGGTCAGGAGCCACGACCTCGTAGTAGGTCCACAACGTCACGGCGAAGCCGTCGCGTTCGTAGACCCGCGGCTCAACCCGGGGCTCCAGCGCCGCGACCGGGCTCGCGGTTCCAGCCAGTCGCAGAGCGAGCTCGACCTCTAGCGCGGCTACCTCTTGCCCCGCCAGTGCTACCCGGGCGAAGACGCCACACGGCAACAGACGGAGAGCGAGCTTGTTCGAGTTGTGCATCACGACCGTGTCGTCGACCCGCAGATGCAGCTCTCCGGCCAGTGCTGTCGCCGCGGCCATCGCGCGCGAAACGAGCTCCGCCTCCACAACGCGCATCGTCGCACTTGCTCGCTCATCGGCGTGCACAACCGCGCGCCAACCGCGGTCATGAGAGCGCGCAGTCCGCCGCCAGCTCCGGCGGACAGGGGAGCACGGAACCGGCGCATCGACAGCCGGGCTGGTCTTGGGCCATCTCAGCACCGTGCTGGTTAGCTTTGGCTTCCACCTGCTGTGGCTGGGCTGGGGGCGGGCGTAATGATCTACGGCCAGCCGTCCCGATCTGTCAGACACGGTAGATATTGGCGGGTCTCTGCCATGCTCAGGAGGCGGACGCTGCTGCGGGAAGGAGCCGGCTGACTGGTGCCGACGTCGAAGGCTGGGCGGTGCAGGCTGGCCTGGGCGCCTTGGTGGCTTACGGGTGGAGCGAGTTCCTGCGGCCGCCCCGGCGGCGGCGCCTCATGGTCTCGCGGCGGATGACGCTGTCTTTGGTCCTGCTGATCTTCGCCTGCGCGGCAGGGTGGACGCTGGCTCTGACCAGGCCGCCACGCGGAGTTGGGCTTGTCCGATGGCCGCATTCAAACCATCAGTCCCAGCACCCCTCACGCGGCGTATCGTATCCGGGCACTTGACAGTGACCAGCACCTCGATTAGCACGGCGTTGCCTGTGTTCTCCTGCATCCTGCCCAAACGGCCGCGCAGAGAGCGCCCAGGTGGCGGAAACGGCGCTGAGCCGCTGATCGTCTATGTCCGCGAGGAGATACAGGTCAACGCATCCAGCGAAAGCTAGCTGAGGCTGAGTGTGTAGCGCACCTCGTCGGTGTCAGGAAGCTGGTCCGTGACACGGAATCCCTGGCGTTCGAGCAGCCGCCGGGAGGCAGTGTTCTGGGCACCCGTCACGGCCGTGATCCGGCGGATCCCAGGAACCGCCGCTATGCGCCTGACCAGGGCGCCCACGGCGGCGGTGCCGATGCCCTTGCCTCGCAAGGACGGGGCGAGGCTGTAGCCGATCTCGATGTGGCCCTCGCCGTCGGGCGGGCCGTGGGTCCCCATATCGCCGACGATCTGCCCATCGGCGCGGCGGACGACGAGCCAGACGGTCGGCAGCACGGCGGCCGCGCCGGAGTCGATGTCGCGGATGGCGAAGCCCAAGGCCTGGGGAATCCGGTCGTGCAGGGCTCCTTGCTCAAACGTGCGCGTGATCGGTTCGCCGTCGAGCACGGCTTGCGCGAAGCGGCGAGTGACGGGCCGCAGCGTGACGCTTCCGGCCTCGATGGTCCAGCGGCGCTGCCAGTCGGCAGAATCTGGAACCGCTGGCTGTGTCATCTGGCTTCCTCTCACGGCATTACGTGCCCGACAGACCTTAGCCAGCCACACCGCGTTCCGCGATCCCGGGACGCGGATGTCGGATCGGGCCGCCGCCGTTCGTGGAGGAGGTGGAGGGTGTCCGCAGGGGGCCACCCGGGCAAAGGAGGAGACATGACCGAGTACCTCATCGCGTTCAACGACGAGTGGGTGCCCGACCACACGGTCGAGGAGTTGCGCGCGAAGTCCAGGGCGGTCAGGGCGCTGGTGGCCGAGATGAAGGCGGCCGGGGTCTTCATCTTCACCGGCGGCCTCGACGACGCGGCCCCGGTGTTCAGTGTCGATGCGTCGAGCGGCACGCCGCTGTTCACCGACGGCCCGTTCGTCGAGTCCAAGGAGCACCTCGGCGGTTTCGCGGTCGTGGACGTGGCCGACGAGGAAGCGGCACGGCTGTGGGCCGGAAAGATCGCGGTCGCCTGCGGCTGGCCGCAGGAGGTGCGACGCTTCCGGGTTCCCATGCAACTTCCGGAGACTTCTTAACGAGGTCGGCGGGCGTTCCTGCCGCGAGGCGGGGGAGGTGCTCCAGCAGTGCCGGGACGCCAGCCCGTCATGGCCTGGGCCCGATCGCGCTGCGCAGCAGCTCAACGAACTGCCGCACCCGCAGGTCCCGCATCTGCGCGGACGGCGCAGCCGAGCCGAACAGGCCGGGGTCGAGTTCCTCGGTGAGGATCGCGTCCTGGCAGCGGTCCATCAGCCAGTCGACCAGTGAGACGACCATCTTGGTGTCGATGTCGGTGCGGATCTCGCCGCGGGCGATACCGAACTGGACGAACGCCTGAGTTCCGTAGGGGTCGTCACGGAGCAGGAACTGGGTGATCTCCCGTCGCAGCTGCAGGCTGGAGCAGTAGTTACCGACCAGCGTCACCCGGTACGGCACCCAGTCCTCATGGATGAGATGCGGCGTGTGCTCGATCCAGTACGTGATGACCGCGAAGAAGCCCTCGGCGAGGATTTCCGCGGGCGCGTCCAGGTAGGCGCTGAACGAGCGGGCGGCCGCCTGGTAGGCGGCCAGGAACAGGCCGGCCTTGCTGTCGAAGTAGCCGAACACTGCTCCCTTCGCAACGCCGGCCTCCCGGGCGATCTCCTCGATCCGAACGTCCTCGTAGCCGCGCTCGGCGAAATGCCGCATCGCCACCCGGACTATCTGCTCCTGCCTGGCTGCCTGGCGCGCGGCCGCACGGACGGGGACGCGGTCGCGCGAGGCGGCCGGCAGCCTGGCTGGGGGCGCCGCCACCGCTCTCGCGGCGGTCCCCTCAGGTGCACCAGAGTCTGCAGTTTGACCAGTGGTCATCTTCACGTCTCATCACCCAGTTGAGGCCAGATTGTTGACGTTCTCGGCCGTCCTCCCCATACTCGTCAATCAACCGATGGGATTATCTGACCGGAAGTCATAATGGTAACTGGCACCCAGGCCCGCGCGACATGGGACGTCATCATCGTGGGCGCGGGGCACAACGGTCTCACCGCAGGGGCGATGCTAGCCAGGGCCGGCCTCGCCACGCTGGTGCTGGAGCGCCGGGATGTGATCGGCGGGTGCTGCGTTACCGAGGAGATCGCGCCCGGCTGCCGCGCCTCGACCACCTCTTACATCGCATCGATGCTGCGACCAGAGGTCATCAGGGAGCTGCACCTCGGCCAGTACGGGCTGCGGATGATCCCCTGCGAGCCCGCGGTGCAGGTAGCCCTCGAGGGCGGTGACGTGCTCGCGGCGTGGGGCGACGCGGAGCGGACCGCCGCGGAGATCAGCCGGTTCTCCGCCGCGGACGCGCGCGCTTTCACCGCCGCGGATCAGGAACTGCGGGCCCTGGCCCGCCGGCTGCAGCCGCTGTTCATGCAGATGCCGCCGGATACCCGGGCGACCGGGCTGCGAGGCCTGCGTGAGCTGCTGCGGCTCGGCCGGACCATGCGCGGCGTGCGCGGGGCTGAGCTTGACGGACTCACCCGGCTGCTGACCGGCAGCCTCGGCCAGTTCATCGACGCGCGATTCGAGTCCCGGCAGGCCAAGGCTCTGCTGCTGGCCAACAACCTGTATGGCAAGCACGGCGGCCCCTACCAGCCCGGCACACTGCTCGGGCTCGCCTTCCACCTGCTGTCCGGCGGCGAGGAGGCGGTGCAGGGCTTCTTTGGCCATGTGATCGGCGGCATGGGCGCCATCAGCAACGCGATCGCCGCCGCCGGGCGCGCGGCCGGGATGCAGATCGCCACCGGCGCTCCGGTCGCCAGCATCCTGGTGCGCGGCGGCCGGGCCACCGGGATCGCGCTCGAGGACGGCAACGAAATCGAAGCCGGCACGGTGCTGTCGGGCGCGGACCCCAAGCGGACCTTCCTCGGCCTGGTCGACAAGGAAGAGCTGCCGGACGACTTCAGGGCCGCGGTCGGCGGGATCAAGATGGACGGGCCGTGCGGCAAGATCAACTTGGTGCTCGATGCCGAGCCGCAGGTGACCGGGATGCCCGCGGACGCCGGGCCAGGCCGCCGCGCGCTGTTCACCCTTGCGCCCGAGCTCTCGGTCGCCGACGCCTGCTATGACCGGGCCAAGCAAGGCGAGCTGGCCGACGCCGACCAGCTGTTCGTCGACTGCGTGGTCGCGTCCAACGTCGACGAATCGCTCGCGCCGCCAGGGCGTCACATCATGACGTGCTTCGTTCAGTACCTGCCTTACCGGCTGGCCACCGGGAACTGGGATGACCTCAGGGACGAGCTCGCCGACCGCGTGCTGGCCAGGATCGCCCGCTTCGCGCCGAACGTACCGGACGCCGTGGTGGCCAGGCAGGTGCTGACCCCGCTGGACCTGGAGCGCGACTACGGCCTGACCGAGGGCAACATCTTCCACGGCGACATCAGCCCGGATCAGCTGTTCCACATGCGGCCGGTGCCGGGCTGGGCGCGCTACGCGACACCGGTTGAGCGGCTGTACCTGTGCGGCGCCGGCGCTCACCCGGGAGGCGGAGTCACCGGCGCGCCCGGCTACAACGCGGCCCGGCGGGTGCTGGCCGACCTGCGGGCGCGGAGGCGACGGTCATGACCGCTGATGCGCGGATCCCGCTCGAGACCAGCTTGCCTGCGGCGAGCTACACCGCCGAGCGGGAATTCATCCGGGAGCGCGAGGCCGCCCTGTTCCGGGACTGGTTCTGCATCGGCCGAGAGGAGTCCCTGGGCGAGCCCGGCGACTACCTGGCCGTCGATGTCGCCGGGGAGAGCATCCTGGTGGTCAGGAACGACGATGGGCTGGCTGGCTTCTACAACCTGTGCCGGCACCGCGGCTCGCGGCTGGTGCCCGTCGCCGGGTCTCAGCCTGCGGCGAGCCCGGCGCGCAGCGGCTGCATCGGCAGCACGATCCGCTGCCCCTACCACGGCTGGACGTACGGCCTCGACGGGGCGCTCCGCTCGGCGCCGTTCCTGCCCGACCTGCGCCGGTACCGGGACCGGTTGTCGCTGCACCCGGTCTCCATCGCCACCTGGGGCGGCTTCGTCTTCGTCGGGCTCAGCCCGCCGGGCGGCCCGCTGCGGGACCAGCTCAACGGGACAGACGACCGGCTGGCCGCCTACCCGCTGGCGCAGCTACGCACCGGGCACCGGCTCGTCTACCGGGTCGCCGCGAACTGGAAGGTGATCCTGGAGAACTACAACGAGTGCTACCACTGCGGCCCCGTCCACCCCGAACTGTGCGAACTTGTCCCGGCGTTCGGCCGCGGCGGCGGCGGCCTTGACTGGGACGCGGGCATCCCGCACCGTGACGGCGCTTACACCTTCACGATGACCGGCACCACCCGGCGCGCGCCGTTCCCGGGACTCCCCGAAGCGGCCAGGACCCGTCATCTCGGCGAGCTGGTCCTGCCCAACCTCATGCTCAGCCTGTCCGCCGATCACGTCGCCGCCTTCACGGTCTGGGCGCATGACGCTGACCACACCACGGTGATTTGCGACTTCCTGTTCCACCCAGACGAGATGGCGCACGCGGATTTCGACCCTTCGGACGCCGTGGAGTTCTGGGATCTGGTCAACCGTCAGGACTGGGCGATCTGCGAGCAGGTTCAGGATGGCATGCGCTCGCGGATGTTCACGTCCGGCTACCTCGCCCCGACGGAGCAGCCGAGCGCCGACGTCGGGCGCTACATCCTCGGCCGGCTCAGCGGGGAGCCAGAGCGGCCGCGCTGCGGCTAGAACCCACGTCAGGCCAGGTCAGGCGACGTTCGGGCGGTGCCTGCTATGTGGGGTCTCACGCCGTTTGGCAGCCGTACGGGGGTTTTTACAACTTTTAAAGGCCTGCTCCCGTTGACGACGCGCAGGAGGGGCCTTACGTTCTGTTACTAATAGGAAACTTTCCTATTATATACGCCCTTGGAGCGGGGTAGGGAGGCCATGGATGTGACCAGCTTGTTATCCCAGGTTCGCGTTCTCGTGCGCGCCGCACAGCGGTGGCGCCCCGCGAGACGGCTGCTAGGCACCGCCGTTGTCGTTGGTCCGGTCTGCGCGCTGGTGGCCGCCGGGTTGCTCTCGGCCCCTTCCGCACTCGCGGCACCCGCCGCGTCCCCGCAGACAGTGCCGGGACCCCCGGCTGGCTGGACGACGGTATTCAGCGACGACTTCAACGGCGCCGCGGGTTCCGGCGTTGACTCGCAGTGGATGTACGACACCGGACCGGGCTCCAGCTTCGGCACCGGTGAAATCGAGACCATGACGAACTCGACGAGCAACGTCCATCTCGACGGCAACGGCGATCTGGACATCACCGCACTGGGCAGCGGCACCTCGTGGACGTCCGGCCGCATCCAGACGACATCCGCCAACGTCGGCGCGCCGGCCGGCGGCGAGCTGGAAGTGACCGCGTCGATCGAGCAGCCGAACCCGGCCAGCGGTCTCGGCTACTGGCCCGCGTTCTGGATGCTCGGCCCCGGCCAGTGGCCGGAAAACGGCGAGATCGACATCCTGGAAGATGTCAACGCCCTGTCCGAGCATTCGAGCACCATCCACTGCGGCACCGACCCAGGCGGTCCGTGTGACGAGCCTAACGGCATCGGCAGCGGGCTGCTGTCCTGCTCGGGCTGCCAGACCGGCTACAACACCTACACGATGATCCTCAACCGGACGAACACCTCCGATGAATCGATCACGTTCTACCTGAACGGCAACCAGACCTTCAGCGTGAGCGAGAGCCAGGTCGGCACCTCGACCTGGCAGGCCGCGTACGACCACAACATGTCGATCATCTTCGACCTGGCCATGGGCGGCGGGTACCCGAACGGCGTCTGCGGTTGCACCTCCCCGACCAGTTCGACGAGTTCTGGCGGCACGATGAGCGTCGCGTACGTCGCCGCTTATGAGACAACGGGTGGCGGCTCCACCTCGACCGGCCCGATCCACGGGTACGAAGGACTGTGCCTTGACGACCGCGGCGCGATCACCACGGACTTCAACCCGATCCAGGTCTACACGTGCAACGGGACGAACGCCCAGCAGTGGACGGTCGAGTCCAACAACACGCTGGAGGTGCTGGGCAAGTGCCTGGACGTCGACGGCGCCGGCACCGCCAACGGCACCACCGTTGACCTGTATGACTGCAACGGCACCGGCGCCCAGGTCTGGGAACCGCAATCCAACGGCGAACTGATCAACCCCAACTCCGGCAAGTGCCTCGACGACACCGGATACGGCGGTTCGGGCACTCAGGTCCAGATCTGGGCCTGCGCCGACACCTCCAACCAGCAATGGACCCTGCCCTAACCAGCCCTGCCCCGGCTGCATGCCGATGATCTCGGTCGCAGCCGGGGCAGCGCACTCCCTCGTTCCCGGCCCCCCGCTGGGTCAGTCCGGTGAAGGGGCCTGGGCCGAAGCGGCCCCGCGCCACAAAGGCGGCCATGGCGAGATAGGCCGCGGGGTAGCCCGCCAACGCTGACTCAATGCAAGGCGGCGCGCGGGCTGGGTGGTCGCGCCCACTTGCGGGCATTACCGGGCGAGAGTTACCGTCCTGAGACATATGGGGAGACGGAGCAGGCCCCCTCACTCGCGCGATGGGCTGACGCGCCCAGGGTGCGCGGTCACGTCACGGTGATCGTCGCCAGCGGCCTCTTATCGCTCGCCGCGCCGCCTCGGACGACTCGGAAATGCCGAGGCCCGCGCCAATCGGGATACCGCGAACTCGCGCCCCCACGTGCTCATGGACGTGGAGGTGGCCTATGAGCTGACGCCAGCAACGCCCGGCTTCACCGAAGTCAAGAAGTCAACCGGCCTTGGCCAGCGGAACCAGGAAGAGGTATACGAGTTGAAATCCTTAAAGTCGATCAGCCCCGGCGCCCGGCGCCTCGCCGCCGTTCTCGCGGGAGCCGCGCTCTTGGCGGGCGGAGCCGCGCTGGTGCCCGCGGCGAGCAGCGCCTCGCCGTCGCGATCGGGTTCCGGGTGGGTGGCCACCTGGGCGGCCAGCCCGATGCAGGGCACCGCGCTGGAGTCCTCGATGGCGTACGCCGGCTTCAGTAACCAGACCGTGCGCAACATCATTTACACCAGCGTGGGCGGCGATTCGCTCCGGGTGCAGGTGAGCAACACCTTCGGCACCGCTCCCTTGACGGTCGGCGGCGTGAGCGTCGGGGTTGTCCTCGACGGCGCACAGCTGGCCCCGGGAACGGCCCGCACGGTGACCTTCCACGGGAACACGTCGGTCACGATCCCGGCCGGCGCTCAAGTGCTGAGCGATCCGCTGACCATGAAGGTGACGCCGCTAGAGGAACTGGCCGTCAGCCTGTACCTGCCGGCTGCGACCGGTCCGGCCACCAATCACGGTGACGCTCAGCAGACCGGGTACGTCGCGTCCGGCGATCAAGCCGCCGACACGGCCGCGACCGCCTACACGACCACCGATTCCTCGTGGTTCTTCGTCGACGGCCTGGACGTGCGCAACCCGGCTGCGTCCGGCACGGTCGTCGCCTTCGGGGACTCGATCACCGACGGCTACCAGTCGCAGGTCGATGCCAACGCCCGCTGGCCGAACTACCTGGCCCGCCGCCTGCAGGCCGCGTTCGGCGGCAGCGCACCAGCGGTGGTGGACGAGGGCATCAGCGGCAACCGTGTCCTCAACGACTCCGCCTGCTTCGGCGTCAGCGCCGAATCCCGCTTCGGGCGGGACGCGTTGTCCCAGCCGGGCGTGAAAGACGTGATCCTGCTCGAGGGGATCAACGACATCGGGTTCAGCGGAAACCCGGACACCGGGTGCTCCGTGCCGAACAACCCGACCGTGACCGCGGCCCAGATCGAGGCCGGCTACCGGGACCTGATCAACATGGCCCACGCCCGCGGAGTCAAGATCTTCGCTGGCACGCTCACGCCCTTCGGGGGCTCGCACGCCATCTACGACGGCAACTACGGCACCCCGCAGGGCGAGGCCCTGCGGGAGGCGGTCAACACCTGGATCCAGACCAGCCACGCCTTCGACGGCGTCATCGACTTCTCGCGGGCGACCCAGGATCCCGATGACCCGCTGTACCTCAACCCGGCCTACAACAGCTTCAACTCGGCCGCCAACGGCTACGACAACCTGCATCCGGGCGACCTCGGCTACGAGGCAATGGCCGGCGCCATCAACCTCGCGCTGCTGAAGTAGCGCACCGGCGCGTCCGAGAGGAGGGCGAACCGCAAGCTCGGCGGCCCGTGGACCGGCCGCAAGGTCGCCTGCGGCCATGCGGCCGGTCCCGCCGGTCAGGGGGCTGTGTCCGGCCGGGCGCTCCGGCCTTCCGGGGGTTTATCGCCAGGGTCCGGTCCCCGGTTTTGCGGAGGCAGCCGCGGGCCAGGGCACTGTCCGGGATGGCGGCGCCGAGGGCGCCGCCCAGGCGGGGACGGCGCTCGGTCCAGTCAGGGCGTGTCGTGGCCGGCTTGGCGGCTCGAGCCGGCGGCGCCAGCCGCGAGGCTCGGGTCGTCCTAGAGCAGCGTCTTCAGCTCATCCTCGGTCCAGGAGAGCCGGCCGGCCCGCAGGTCGTCGATGACCGACCGTACCCAGGCGAGCTGGGCGGTGGCCGTGGCCAGGACGTATTCCGCCTCCAGCGAGATCACCCGCGGCATGCCCGCCGTCGCCGCCAGCCCGGCCTCCAGCCCCTGGTGCATGGCGCTCAGGAGCTTCTCGCGTCGCTCCAGCAGGACGAGGGCCTCCTCGGGGGTCAGCATCATCACGTGGGACAGCGCAACCGGAAACTCCGGGAAGTCCTGTTTGGGGACGGCCAGCATCTCCTCCAGCCACTCCCTGGTGGCCGCGCGCCCGGCGTCGGTGATCTTGTAGACGGTCCGTTCCGGGTACTGGTGGTCGCGCTCGGTTTCCGCGACGCTGACCAGTCCGGCCGCCTGCAGGCGCTCGATCGTCCGGTACAGGCTGGTGCGCTGGCCGACGTTGACGACCTGGTCTTTTCCCCACTGCTTGATCAGGCGCTGAATGCCGTACGGGTGCAGCGGTTGCGTGTGCAGCATGCCCAGCACGGTCAGGGCGAGCGGAGAGCTGCGGACGGTCGGGCTCATGCCTCCCATGCTAGCGCGGAAACTAGATGCGCAATTACTAGTTGACTTGCATCTAGTTTCAATGCAACTATAGGGCGCATGACGACGAAGACGGCGAACGTCCAGGCCGACCACTCGGTGGTGAAGCGCCTCGGACACTGGACCCGCCAGGGCAGCCTGCAGGTCCGGGCACGCAAGGGAAAGGTCGTCCTTGATCTCCGCTCGCCGGAGATCGACGGCGACATCGACATCGACCTCGACCTCCAGCGCTCCGTGGTGACGCTGCTGGTCGCCGACGACGCCACCATCGACCAGTGGGCGCTCCGGTTCACCGGCCGGGGCCGCGTGAAGGACGGCGCACCGGGCCATGCCGGCGCCCGCATCCGCCTGCACGGAAACGCCTGCGACAGCCAGGTGCGCATTCAGCGCGCCGGCGTTGCCGAGCTGACCAGCCTGAGGTCGCTGGCCCGCCTGAAGGAACTGCACCGGGCGCACCAGCCCGTCGCTAGTGAGAGGTGACAGAGATGATCCGTACTGCTCTTGTAATCGGCGGCGGCATCGCCGGCCCGGTGGCCGCGATGGCGCTGCGGAAGGCCGGCATCGACGCCGTGATCTACGAGGCCTATCCCTCGGCGGCCGGCGACGCGGGCGGCGGCCTGACGCTGGCGCCCAACGGCCTGGACGCGCTTGACGTGATCGACGTCGGCGGCCTGGTGCGCCCGGCCGGCACGCCGATGACCGGCATCGTCATGCAGGACTGGAAGGGGAAGCGGCTCGGGGAGTTCGGCAACCCGCCGGGCGTGCCGCCGATGCAGTTCTTCTACCGCAGCGACCTGTACCGGGTGCTGCACGAGGAGGCCACGCGGCGGGGCATCCCCATCGAGCACGGGAAGCGGCTGGTCGGCGCGACGCAGACCGCGGACGGGGTGACCGCCCGCTTCGACGATGGTACCGAGGCGACCGGCGACATCCTGATCGGCGCCGACGGCATCCACTCCGCGGTCCGCAAGCTCATCGACGCCGACGCTCCCGACCCCAGCTACACCGGGCTGATCAGCTTCGGCGCCCGGGTCGCCAACCCGGGCGTGCCCTCCACCGAGGGCAAGATGCCGATGAGCTTCGGCAAGCACGCGTTCATCGGCTACCAGGTCTTCGATGAGACGTCGGCGATCTGGTTCGTGAACCTGCCGTACTCCGAGCCGATCTCCGTCGCCGAGGCCCGGCGGACGCCGGCGTCGAAGTGGCTGCCGCTGCTCGTGGCGACGTTCGCCGACGACCGGACGCCGGCCGCCCAGCTGATCAGCCGGACCGACCCGGCCGATCTGCTGATCGTGGGGCCGATGGAGAACATGCCCCGGGTCCCGGTGTGGAGCCGAGGCCGGATGGTCCTGGTCGGCGACTCGGCGCACGCCCCGTCCTCCAGCTCGGGCCAGGGTGCCTCGCTGGCCATCGAGAGCGCGATCGTCCTGGCCCGCTGCCTGCGCGACCTGCCCTGCGATCAGGCACTGGCCGCCTACGAGACCCTGCGCCGCCCGCGCGTGGAGCGGGTCATTAAGGAAACCACCAGGAAGAACAGCAACAAGACGGCCGGCCCGGCCGGCCGGGTGTTCTTCGCGCTGGCCATGAAGATCTTCACCAAGCTGGCCAAGCCGGAGAAGGTGGCCTGGATGTTCGATTACCGCATCGACTGGGATGCCCCGGTCGGCGCCGTCGAACCGGCCGCCAGTGCCCTGCAGACCGCATGATCCCCATGGCCGCGAAGGGCCTTCCGCTACCCCCGGCGGAAGGCCCTTCGCCGTGTGGTGGCGGGGCCGACGTGGTCGGCCGGGGCCGGCCTGGGCCGGGGCCTCAGGGCGTCAGGGCGCGGCGGGCATCTTCCAGGCCCTTTTCGTTGCCGGCCGGGCCGCCGATGCCGGTCAGATCGATCAAGCCCGACGAACCAGGTCTGGGAGCCCATGCCGCCGTTGTGCACGATGACCGTCGCCCCGGCGAGTCCCCAGTGCCGTCGCAGACAGGAAGCCAGCACTGGTTCGGAGACCACGGCCCGAGTCAACCAGAACCGCGCGCCCCGAACCGGGGGCCCGCGCGCCGGTGCCCAGGGCCAGGCATCAGGCGTCCGGGTCGTCGAGCCAGGCCAGGTGGACCGCGAGCTGAAGGGTGATCTCGCTGAGCAGGCCGGCCTCATCGCGGTACCCGCGGGCCAGCGGCATATGACCGGTGGCCGAGCCGGAACCGTCGGCGGTCACCGCCGCCATGTCCAGCGCGCCGCCCCGCAGCCGGCCCGGCCGCCGAAGGGATGCCGACAGCACGCCGCCGGGGCGTTCGATCGAGGTCGATCCCGTGGCCAGCAGCAGCCGGGCTTGCTGGCGCAGCAGGCCGGCCTCGGAGTCGAGAATGCCGCCCACGCGGCGGTCGAAGGCGTCCTCGACATCCCGCTCGTTCGCGGCGTACGCATCATCCGCGGCGCTGGCGCCGTCCGCGCCGTCAGGATCGGTCATCGGCCGGCCGCGATCCGCGCCTGATGACGTTGATCACGGTCACGGCGCGCACCTCCGGTAGTCCAGTCTCAGCACAGACGGAGCGTAAAAAATGTGTCGCTAGGAGCACCACCAGATACCCGGCCTGCACGGTCCGCGCGACGTCAGCCCGTGTTTCGGGCGGGCCGTCGCGGCGCGGGCGGCCAACTCGCCGGTACGATTGCGGGGAATGCGGCGTGGGGCCTTTGGGCGCCACCTTAAGCTGGGCGAAGACGTGCCAGCAGGGCCAGCCGAGAAATACAGGCGTCCCGGAGCTCACGCCCGGGCGGCGCGGTACTGGCGCCGGCAGTGGCCGCGCAGGTCCGCTAGTGGAGGCATGGCCTAGGTGACACGGGTGTCCACTCACTCGGCCGACCCACCCGGATCGACCGGGCAGCTCGGCCGGTTCCGGACGTATGACCCGCTGGACCGGGGCGGGGCGGCCGGGCCGATCGAGCGGGTCATGAGCACGGTGATCCGCAAGCTCTCGTGGAGCCGGCTCTCGAACCCCAAGGTCGCCGTCACCGTGTCCGGGCTCGGCCTGCTGCTCGGGCTGCTCGTCGGAGCCTTCGCGCCCAACACCGAGACGCTGTCGATCGAGCTGCCGCTGTCGCACCTGCTGCCGTCGCTGCAGAACTACGACGCGGTCGCGATGGCGATGCTCTACACCGGGGACGTTCTCGCGTGCCTGGGGCTGGCCGGCATGCTGTGGGCGCACAGCCAGGGGTGGCGGCCCGACCCCCGCCGCCTGCTGCTGGTCAGCGCCGGCATCGTCGCGGTCATGGTCAGCCTGACCCCGGTCGGCTCATCGGACATCGCCAGCTACGCGGCCTACGGCCGGATCGCCGCGCTGGGCGGCAACCCGTACACCCACAGCCCGCTGGCCGCGCTCGGCCCGCATTCGCCGTACACCAACACCGTGGGCACGGTCTGGCGGGGTCAGGCCTCGGTCTACGGTCCGATCGCCACCCAGATCCAGGCGTTCGCCGCGCTGATCGGCGGCCGCAACGTGGCCACCACCATCTGGGTCCTGATGATCCTGACCGGCGCGGTGTTCATCGGCGTGGGGTTCCTGCTGCTCAAGACCTCGGACGATCCGGTGCGGGCCACGCTGTTCTGGGTGGCCAACCCGGTCATCCTGCAGCAGCTGGTCAGCGGCGGGCAGCTCGACACGTTCGTGGCCGCGGCCGCGCTCTGCGCGATCCAGGTGGCGCGCAAGGTCTCCGGGGTGCGCGGCGACGTCATGGTCGGCGTGCTGATCGGCGTGGCCTGCGGGATAAAGATCAGCGCGGTGCTGATCGCGATCGGGCTGGCCTTCCCGCTGCTGCGGCGCAAGGAGTGGCTGCGGGTGACCCGGATCACCGCCGTGGCCCTGGCCACCTTCGCGGCGGAGTACAGCTTCTGGGGGCTCGGCGCGCTGAAGGCGACGTTCGGCGGGCTGAAGTGGGTCATCATGCCCTCGCCCTGGCGGATCTTCCAGATGATCGCCGAGGCGCTGGGCATGGGCCAGGGCGCCACCACCCTGATCATCGGCGTGCTCTGGCCGATCGCCCTGCTCGGCCTGGCCTGGGTCATCTACCGGCGGATCTCCTCGGACCAGCCGCGCGAGATCGTGGCCCCGTTCGCCCTGTCCTTCGCCTGGGTGCTGGTCGCCCCCTGGGTGTTCGCCTGGTACACCGCGATGGCGTGGGCCACGCTGACCCTGGTGCCGCGCAACCGGATGACCCGCTGGCTGACGATCGTCACGGTGTTCCTTGCCCTCTGGCTCTCCAACGGCGGGCACGGCCCGGTCGCGAAATGATCTTGTTCAGGGCTTCTGGCGTCGCGACCGACCCGGCCGGCCAGGTCGAGGCCGGGGCGGCCGGGGCGAGCAGCCGGCGCCGCTGGCGCGGCGCGCCGACCGTCGCCAGGCGGCACTGGCCGGCGCTCGTCCTGCTGGCCGCGGGCCTCGCGCTGCGGGTGGCGGCCGAGCTGGCCTACCGCCCGGCGTTGTTCTTCGTCGACTCGGTGCGATACCTGTACGACGCCGAGGGCATGGACCCGGTCGGCTACAAGGGTCCGCTGCGGGCGCTGCTGTTCATCGGCAACTTCGATCTCGTGACCGCGGCGGCGCACCTGCTCGGCCTGGCCATGGCCGTGGTCATCTACCTGCTGCTGATCCGGCGCGGCGTGAACCGCTGGCTGGCCGCGCTGGCCATCGCGCCGGTGCTGCTCGACGCCTACCAGGTGCAGATCGAGCAGATGATCATGCCGGACGTGTGGTTCGAGGCCCTGATCGTGGCCGGACTGGCCATCCTGCTCTGGCGCCCGGCGGCGGGCTGGCGGCGCGTCGCCGCCGCGGGCATCGTGCTCGGCACCTCGGCCACCGTGGCCCAGGTCGGCGAGGCGCTGCTGCTCCCGGCGGTGATCTACCTGCTCGCAGCCGGGGGCGGCTGGCGGCAGGCGATCGGCAAGGCAGCCGTCATGTGCGTCGCCTTCGGGCTGCCGATCGCGACCTACTGCTCCGTCTCGGACGCGCTGACCGGCGACTTCTTCCTGTCGCATTCGGGCGTCACGTCGCTGTACGGGAGGCTGGCGGCGGCCGCGGACTGCGCCACGCTGAAGCTGCCGTCCGACGAGCGGGGGATGTGCCCGACCGCGGCCCAGGCGGCGCACGGGCCGGACTGGCTGGAGTATAACGACGGCTCCCCGATCCGGCCGTACTACTCCAACCTGCCCCGCGGCGAGGTCGACAGCCTGATCTCCGATTTCAACCACCGGGTGCTGCACCAGCAGCCGCTGCGGGTGGCCGGCGCCTACGGGCGCGACGTGGTCAAGCTGTTCGCGCTGACCCGCGACGGCCGGCCGGGGGACACGCCGATCTCCCGCTGGCAGTTCCAGACCCGGTACACCTACTTCCCGCCGTGGACCTCGGAGGCGGTGGTGAAGACCGCGACGGCCCGGTTCGGCGGCGGCTCACCGGCCGTGTGGCGGCCGGCCGCCTCGTTCCTGCGCTCCTACCAGCTCGGCGGGGGGTACACGCCGGGGCCGCTGCTGCTGGTGCTGGCGGTGGCCGGGCTGTTCGGCTCGGTGGTGGCCGTGGTGCGGCGGCGGCTGGATCCGGGGACGCGGGGGCTGGCCCTGGCGTGCCTGCTGATGTTCGGGTCCGGGGCGTTCGTGATCCTGGTCTCGGACTGGTTCGAGTTCTCCTGGCGCTATCAGCTGCCCGCGCTGGTCACGCTGGTCCCGGCCGGCGTGCTCGGTCTCAGCGTCCTGATCCGGTCGCGGCGCCCCCGCGCGGTCAGCTAGCGCTTTCCGTCGAGGAGGGCCCGGGCGGCCGCCACGGTGGCCCGGGTGTCGCCGGGCTTGTCGACGATGACCCAGGCGCGGTCGCCGACCACGTTGACGCCGTACCTGACCCCGGGCGGGACGCACCTGGCCAGGGCCGGCAGCAACCGGGGCAGCTCACACGCCAGCAGCCACTCGGCCCGCGCGGGCGGCTCCCCGGCATACGAGTCCGACGCCATCACCTCGCGCAGGCGGGCCTCCACCTGGTCCAGGTTGGTCATGCCGGCCAGGACCTGGCTCGGCACCGCGCCGCGGTCCTTCACCATGGCCAGCAGCACGTGCTCGGCGCCGACGTAGGCGTGGTCCATCTCCCGGGCCAGCCGGGCCGCGGACTCCAGCAGCCGGTGGTACCGGGGCGTCGGGGCCGGACTCTTGTCTGGGTCCTTGTCGTCGCTCATCAGTACTCCTGTGGCTATCGGGCGCTTTCGCCACTCACCGCACAGAATAGGCTGACATCATGACCGGACCGTTCCGCGAGCGCCGGGCGGCCCGGGTGGTGCTGCTGGACCCGGACGAATGCGTCCTGCTCATGCGATACGACGACGCCCCGCCCAACGGCACGCACTGGTCCACCCCGGGCGGGGGCCTGAACGACGGCGAGGACTATCCGGCGGCCGCCGTGCGCGAACTGGCCGAGGAGACCGGCTGGAGCGACGTGGCCTTGCTCGGCGAGGTCATGCGGCGCAGCTTCGACATGGCCTATGGCGACCAGATAGTGCACCAGGTCGAGCGCCTGTACCTGGCCCGGACCGACCAGCGCCGCCGGGAGATCCGCGGCGTGGAGGCCATGCACGCGTCCGACGGCATCGCGGCCTGGCGCTGGTGGACGCTGGACGAACTCGACGCCACCCGCGAGGAGGTCTGGCCGGCCGGCCTGGCCGACCTGATCAGGCAGGCGATCAAGCCCTAGCCTCAGGCGCGTTCATGGCCGCTGGTACCGTATTTCAAGATCGCCAAGCCGAAGGCCGAACGGATTGAACACCGAACGCGCGCCCGCATCCGCCCTCGACGACATCCTGAGCCGCGCCCGGTTTCTGCTGCTGGACTTCGACGGCCCGATCTGCTCGCTGTTCGCCGGCACGCCCACGGCACCGGTGGCCGGGCGGCTGCTCGGGGTGCTGCGGCGCCACGGGGTGGCGCTGCCCGCGGCGGTCGCAGATAGCGGCGACTGGTTCGCGATCCTGGCCTGCGCCGCGGCGGCGGGCGCTCTGCCCGGGGCGAGCGTCGAGGCCGAGCTGGCCGGCCTGGAGTGCCAGGCCGCGCAGACCGCGGCGCCCACCGCGCAGGCCGGGGACGTCCTGGCCGCCTGCGCGCAGGCGGATATGCCGGTCGCCGTGGTCAGCAACAACTCGGGGCAGGCGGTGCGCGGCTACCTGGCCGGGCACGGCCTCGACGGACTGGTCGCGGCGGTTGCCGCGCGTACCGGGAACGACCCGGCCACCCTCAAGCCGAGTCCGTACCTGGTCGACGTCGCGGCGCGGGAACTCGGCGCCGCGACCGCCGACTGCGTGCTCGTGGGCGATTCCCCGGCGGACATGCGGGCGGCCAGGGTCGCCGGCGCGCGCGCGGTCGGCCTGGCCGCTCAACCCGCGGACCGGGCCCGGCTGGCCGCCGCCGGAGCGGACGCGGTCATCCGCGGCATGGGCGACCTGCTGTCGGTGCTGCGGGCCCGGTGCGGCAACCTGGGCTGATGTCGTCGGGGGGATCGGGACCAGCATGACCGCTTCGGAGCAGCCGGCCTGGCAGTTCTCGCTGAGCACGGTGTGGGGGCAGGGCCGGCAGACGCCGCTGCGGCAGTTCCTGCGCACCGAGACGGGCAGCGCCGCGGTCCTGCTGATCGCCACGGTCGCGGCGCTGATCTGGGCCAACGTCAGCAATGCGTCGTACCAGACCTGGTGGGGCACGGTGGTCTCGATCCATGCGGGTCACGGCAGCCTGTCCGCCGACCTGCACCGCTGGGTGAACGCGGGGCTGATGGCGTTCTTCTTCCTGGTCGCCGGGCTGGAGGCGCGCCGCGAGTACGACATGGGCGAGCTGCGTGAGCGCCGGAGGCTGGCCCTGCCGCTGTTGATCGGGCTGGGCGGAGTAGTCGTGCCGATCCTGATCTACCTGGCCTTCAACGCCGGTCACCCCACGGTGCGTGGCTGGGGCACGGCGATGTCCACCGATACGGCGTTCGCGCTCGGCCTGCTGGCGCTGGTCGGCTCGGGCGTGCCCGACCGGGTACGCACCTATCTGCTCACGTTCGCGATCGTCGACGACATCGTCGGGATCGTGATCATCGCCGTGGTCTACAGCGGCCAGATCGACCTGGCCGCGCTGGCGGCCGGGCTGGTGTTGCTGGCCGGGGTCGGGGTGGCCCGGGCGTTTCGGGTGCGGCGCGGCCTGCTCTACCTGCTGCTCGGCGTCGGGGCCTGGATCGCGTTCTTCGAGTCGGGCGTCGACCCGGTCGTGGTCGGCCTGGTCGTGGGCCTGCTCACGCCCGCCTACCCGGCGACACGCAGCGACCTGGAGCAGGCGTCCGAGGGATTCCGGGAGTTCCGCGAGCAGCCGACTCCGGAGCTGGCCGAGTTCGCGCGGGAGCGGGTGCGGACGGCGATCTCGCCGAACGACCGGCTGCAGCAGATGTTCCACCCGTGGACGAGCTACCTGATCGTGCCGCTGTTCGCCCTGGCCAACGCGGGGATCCCGATCAGCGGCAGTTTCCTCGCGCACGCCTATACCCAGCCGGTCACCCTGGGCATCCTGGTCGGCTACGTGGTCGGCAAGCCGATCGGCACGGTGGCCACGGCCTGGCTGATCACGCTGTTCACCCGCGGGCGCATCCGGCCGCCGGTCGGCTGGGCGGCGGTGACCGGAGCCGGCACCATCGCCGGCGTGGGCCTCATCGTTTCCCTGCTGATCGCGGTGCTGGCGTTCCGCGGCCCCGAGCTGGCCGAGGCCAAGCTGGGGGTGCTGACCGCCGCGATCTGTGCCTCCGCGCTGACCTGGATCGTGTTCCGGCTCACCGCGCTGCTGCCGAAGCGGCTGCGGGTGCGGCTGCTGCTCGGCGAGGCGGAGAGCGTGATCGACCTCGCGGTGCCGGTCGACCCGCGCCGCGACCACGTGCGCGGTTCGGCCAAGGCGCCGGTGACGCTGGTCGAGTACGGCGACTTCGAGTGCCCGTACTGCGGCCAGGCCGAGCCGGTGATCAGGGAACTGCTGGCCGACTACGGCGATCTTCGCTACGTCTGGCGGCATCTGCCCCTGCCCGACGTGCACCCGCACGCCGAGCTGGCCGCCGAGGGATCGGAGGCCGCGGCCAAGCAGGGCAAGTTCTGGGAGATGCATGATCAGCTGCTCAGCCACCAGGGCGCGCTGAGCGACGAGGACCTGGTCCAGTACGCGGGGGAGCTCGGCCTGGATGCCGGGCGGTTCGCGGCTGACCTGGCCCAGCATGCCGGAGCGGGCCGGATCGCGGAGGACGTGGACTCCGCCGACCTCAGCGGCGTCTCCGGCACGCCGTCGTTCTTCATCAACGGCCGGCGCCACCACGGTGCCTACGATCTCGGCACGCTCACCGACGCCGTGCGCGTGGCCCGCGCCCGCGCGCTGATCAGCCGGGGCCGTACCGCCGGGCGGGCATCGTGACCGGGGCCCCGGCGACGCGGCTGGCGCGGCCGGCGTTTCCTGGTGTCAGACTGAGGCCGGGAGGGAAACGCGGGGAGGGGCAGACTATGACCGGTTCGGTAAGCGCGTGGGCGGCGGGCACGATCGATATCGGGGGGGACCTGACCGTGCGCCGGATGGGATTCGGCGCCATGCGGATCACGGGTGACGGCATCTGGGGCGATCCGCCCGACCCGGACCGGGCCCGGGCGGCGCTGCGCAAGGTGGTGGAGCTGGGCGTCAACTTCATCGACACCGCCGACTCTTACGGCCCGGACGTCAGCGAGCGGCTGATCGCCGACGCCCTGTACCCCTACCCCGACGACCTGGTCATCGCGACCAAGGGCGGGCTGGTGCGCCCCGGGCCCGGCCGCTGGAACCCCGACGGCCGGCCCGAGCACCTGCGCGAGGCGTGCGAGGGCAGCCTGCGGCGGCTCCGGCTGGACCAGATCCCGCTGTACCAGTACCACCGGCCCGATCCCAGGGTGCCGCTGGCGGAGTCGCTGGGCGCGCTGGTGCGGCTCAAGGACGAGGGCAAGATCCGGCACATCGGGGTCTCCAACGTGTCCGAGCACCAGCTGCGCGCGGCTCAGCAGGTCACTCCCGTCGTCTCGGTGCAGAACCGTTACAACGCGGCCGACCGGAAGTCGGAGTCGATGGTGGACCTGTGCGAGCAGGAACAGCTCGCGTTCCTGCCGTGGGCCCCGATTCAGCAGGCCGACGGCAACCCGGCGGTCGACGAGGCGGCCAAGCGGCACAACGCCAGCCCGCGCCAGATCGTGCTGGCCTGGCTGCTGGCCCGGTCGCCGCAGATCCTTCCGATTCCGGGCAGCGGATCGCCCGACCATGTCGAATCCAACGTGGCCGCGGCCTCGATCGAGCTCAGCCCCGAGGAGCTGGCCGCGATCACCCGCGGCTGAGCGCGGTCAGGAGAACCCCTCAGGAGAATGCCCGGAGTTCCTCAATCGTGGCGCCCGCCAGCTCGTAGTCCCCGGGCTCGGCGGCCCGCCCGGCGAAGATCTTCATCATCGTGCCCGGGCTGGTCCGCAGCGTCGCCGCCGGGCGGCCGGGCCCGGCCGCGCCGAGCGCGAGCGTCCGTCCCGGCAGGCTGACCTCGACCGGCGGCAGGCCCCGGCGCCGGGTGAGCTCGGCCAGCAGGACGCAGGCGTCGTCGAAGCCATCGCTCGCATAGGCCAGCGGCTCGCCGAGGGCGGCGCGCACGTCGCCGCCGTGCACCCACTCGCCGAGGCCGACCGGGTCCAGCGGGCCGCCCGCCCCGCCGATCACCGGCCCGGCCGTCAGGTAGCCCTCGGCCAGCTCGGCCAGCAGCCGGGGCAGCGGCCATCCGCGCCGCTCGGCCACGTCGGCCTCGTTGAGCTCGGGGGTGAACGCGTGCAGGCGGCCGGTGACGACCCTGATCAGCGCGGCCGAGCAGTGCGCGAGGACGTCCCGCACCGACCACCCGGGGCAAGCGGTCGGGCGATCGAAGGCGGGCTCGGCCGTGCGCCGCAGGATCGGCAGCAGGCCGTCGTGCTCGGCGCGCAGCAGCCGCTCCGGGCGCTGCGGGTCGCGGATCGCTGCGGCCGGCTGCGCGCTCATCACCAACTCCCGTCCAACTCGTGCATCTCGCTGCACCGGTCCCGGGGCTATGTTCAAATGTCAGGCATGCCGCGCCGAAGTCCGCTGCCGCAACTCGTGCGCGCCGGCGGCGCTCGCGCGCTGCCGTACGCTTTGCTGGCTGTTGCCCTCGTCTACGGCGGGATCTTACTCGGGACCGGGCTGACCTCGCTGTGGCACGACCGGTCCCTGATCGCCGAGCTTCGCGGGCACGGCGCCACGGCGACCGCGGCGGTCGGCAGCTCGGTGCCCGAGCGGCTGACCGGGTCTGGACATCCCCGAGACCGGGCCCCTCGTTCGGCTTTCACCTCCCGGGCGGGCGGCTCGCGCTCACCGAGGACACGCAGTTCGACGGGGGCCCGTCGGCCTTCCCGCCGGCCGGTGACG
>Ga0335073_10002459_pt1 | contig 25331 bp, 21 predicted proteins | sample Lox_Sample_22_FD_207093 | JGI IMG/M metagenome (GOLD analysis project Ga0335073, IMG submission 207093) | Soil microbial communities from Loxahatchee National Wildlife Refuge, Florida, United States - Lox_Sample_2.2 | ecosystem: Environmental > Terrestrial > Soil > Wetlands | place: USA... | reverse complement strand
GAATGGCGGTTTATCGTTTGGGTCCGCAGACGAGGCCAATGCCGGTTCACCACGATCACCGCCCCGATGTCGAAGGCGATCTCCACCGCGGCATAGCCAATGGCCACGGCAACGGCAGTCGAGAACCAGTAAGCGGCCAGAATCGAGACGATCGTTCCCGTGATACCGGGTCCGGCACCGAAGATGCGTTCAAGATCCATGCGGCCGAGGGCCAGCAGGCGCAGCGTTATCGTCTGGCACCTCAAATTGATCCCTATCGCTGCGATGACGAGCATCGCGGCCAGCACTGGCATCTTGGTGTGGGACATGTACGGGGCGAGCAACCCTCCAGGAACCAGTGAGGCGACCACCAGGATCGTGGTGAGAATGGCGCTGCTTAGCCGGTAGAACGCCCTCGCACTCCGGAAGGTCGAAGCCCGGTCGGCATTGGCGCCAGCCGTGATCCTTCGGAGGAACACGAGGGACATTCCCATGTCCGCGACGGTAGCCAGCGCCGACAGGGACAGTAGTTGTGTCCACAGCCCGAATTCGTCTGTGCTCAGCCATCGCGTGAGTAGGGGAAGGGAAATGATCGAGACGACGAGTGCCCCCTGAGACCAGGTCCAGGCGGCGATCGTGTTCGCGAACAGTTCGCTCCGGTCGCGTGTCGCCCCCGTCGCGGCGTGTCGGCCTGGTGCTCTCGCCACCTGACGGCTGGCCGCTCTCGCGGTCTGGCGGCCGGGCGCCCTCGCTGCGTGGCGGCCGCGTGCGTCGGCGGCGTGACGGCAGGGAGATCTCACCGCGCGGCGGAGGGGTGCTCTCATTGTGTTACGACCGGGCGCCGGGCGTTCTTAGTCGCTGGAGACTCGGGTGCATCAGATGGGCGAGTTGCTGTCAGCACAAGCGAGCGTCGGCGGCAGACCAGGGCAGCCGCGAGGATAATCCCTGCGAATGCTGGAAGCATTGCAGCGATATCTCCGCGGGTGAAGATATCCAAGGGAATTCCTGCGCTGACAGCGGTGAACACCGACTCCCGTATGCTCGTCGAACGCGCAAGCCGCCTTGAGATTAGTTCGATAAGCGCGCCCAGCAACAACGAGCCAATAATTACGCCAGGCAGGCCGAAGTTCGCGTACATTTCGCTGAACTCAGGCCAGGCAAGTCCGGACCCACCCGGGTCGATCGCCGATGTGAGTTGGACGATGGATCCTTTAGGCTTACTCTTCCAAAGCGCGCGGGGAACGAAAAATTCCGCTGTTTCCAGATAGCTCGTTCCGTCAAGATACGGCAACTGGCTTGGCACGATGTTGGCTAGGCCGGCCGTCGGAAGGAAGAGATCATTTACGCCTACTGATTCCGCGACAACATGCCCCAGGGTCAGCTGACGAGTGCCGGCTGATCCCCGGGCCACTCCGATCACTCCCCCGATGATGATCAGCGCCAGCACACCCGCTATGAGCAGGCGTCGTGGCTGATAACTGCGCTTACCGGTCTTCAGCCAGACGAGACCTGCACTAAACATAGTGGCGAAGAACTCTCCTCGAACTCCGTTACCAAGGAGCACGAGGGTCGCCAAACTCGTCGAGAGCAGCGCGGGCCAGCGGCTGGCGTGCCTGCAGCCCAATCGAAGAGGGAGGAGCACCAGGGCCAGTCCGGCGAAGCTTTCCAGCGCCTCCAGGTATCCGAAAGACCCGGTCATTTCGCGCGCAAAGGTACCATAACCGCTTGATGTTGTATAGACGAAAAAGCTGCGAAGACTCGCGCCTCCTAGAACGCTCAAGGCGACGACGGCCATTACCCCCACCGCTACAGATTGCCATGAAGCCTGGTCAAGACGAGGCGGTGATAGGTCCGGGAAGATCCTTGTGAATTGAGGGAACGGCCCGGATGCCCGTACAGTTAATGCACCAGCTAACATCCCAGATTGCGCCAAAGCGGCGATTTCAAGGGCTCGAGTAACTCCGGCACGGTAGTCATCGCCGGCGATCGTCGTCATGCCGGATATCTGGGCCGCCGTGGCCGGGATGATCACGAACAACAGCATTACTGCCATGATCGTCGCGAAGAGCAAAGAGAATGACGGCCTGGTCAGTGCCCACACCACGGAAATAATCCATGCCACCCATAGAATCGTCAGCCAAGCGTCACCACCAGAGGTCGGCATCTGCGCCACGGCTGCCCCAGCGGCCACCAGCACGGCGACGCCAATACCGGCTATCCACCACTTCATCGGGCTGTTATCACTTTGCGAAGTGTCCACCGAATATGCTCTATCTCGCCTTTGGTCAATGAGGGATAGATAGGTACCGAGATAAGAGCGCGATGCAGGCGGTCCGATACGGGAAAATCTCCTCGACCTTCCCACTGGCGTGCGGGAACTGGCCGACTGAAACTCACTCCATGGGCCCGTCCTTGCTCCACAATGTGGACAGCATCGCGTTCAACCGACACCAGATATCGCCACCAAGTGCCCGAATGAAATGCTGGCGGCCGGAGAACGCGGTAAGCGTCCGTTCCTAGAGCCTCGTCATACAGTTGTGCGATGTCTGCACGGCGGCGAAGAAACTCCGCAAGCCGACCTAGCTGGACGCGTGCCAAAGCGCAGGCCAGGTCGGACATTTTGCCGTGGGGAACCGGCGCATCGAAGGGTAGGTCCGATTCCGGATCGGCCCATCGCCTAGCGGCCTCAACGTCCTCGAGACTTGCCACGACAGCGCCTCCCTCACCTCCGCACAGCATCTTGGTAGCCGAGAAAGAGATCACAACAAAACGCCCGAATGAGCCGACGGCGCGGTCCCCCAGCTGTCCGCCGACGCACGTGGTTGCATCCTCAATCACGGTAATCGGGACACCATTCGTCTCTGTCGCCGAGGCCGCCGGAAGCCCGAATTGGTGAATCAAGATCGCCGCTTTGCAATGCCGAGCCGCAGCCCTGAGGCTTCCCCGCGGAAAGGACAGGTCATTCGGACCGACATCGATCAGGAAAGGACGTGCCCCGGCGCGTACCACGGCCCTTTGGATCGAGGCGCAGGCAAACGCCGGAATGGCCACCAGTTCTCGATCCACGTCCGTGACCCGAAGCGCGATCTCCAAAGCTGCGGATCCGGATGACACGGCCAAGGCGGCCGGGCGCCCGAAGGTCGTTGCCAGGGCGCTCTCGAATTGCCTGCTGGCCTCACCGCCTGCTCCTACCCAGCCACGTGTCATCGTCGCTAAGACCGCGCTTTGCTCGGCGCGTCCCAGTTGGGGCCGCGAGTGAGGGATTAATAGGTCATATGAGCCGTTAGCCAACATTCAGATCCAAAGAGACCTCGGACAGAATCTGTCTCGCCGTGGCGATTCCGTCATTCGCCAGCAGATCAAGGATTGACGGATCAGCCAATCCGCGGCGCGCGATGGGGGCCTTCCACGCTTGCACCGCGACCTCCACGCCAGCCTGGCGAAAGCACTCCAACGGGAGATAAGACAGCCCTGGCCCTCCTGAGATGTAGGACGTGCCACCAACCTTCTTTACGAGGTCAAGTACCAGTTGCCCCTTAGCGGAATGCACGTCAAGGTCGGAGCTGCGGACAACACGGGTCTCCGGCGCTAGAAGCTGCAAGCAGACTTCAAACGTTCGCCAGCAGGCTTCGTTGATGGTTTCTGCGTCATGCTGGTAGACAGCATCGACCGACCCTGCGATCGCGTTCCAATGGGGTCGCTTAGAATAACAGTGCTGGATGGTGGTCTTGTGGCGACGCCATGTCGGCTGCAGCCCGGCTTTTGACCACATAGCGAGCCTGGATCCCTTGAGAGGCAGGCGCAGGATCGTAGGCCGTCCATCGGACGTCTCGATGACCGTCCTGTCTTCCCACTTCGTGGCGGAGCGGGAGAACTTGACCGAGTCAAGCCAGATGTATACATCACTGGCGAAGATGCGGTTCCACACGTGAGTGCGTGCCCAGTACGTGGGTTGCATGATGGCCACTTTCACGGTCGCTCACCGACCGTCAGCCGCAACGCCCGGAATGCCTCGGCATACTCGAGTCCGGCGAAGGCGCCGCGCAGGCGGGCCCAACTGGTTACCACATCAGGGTCGATGATCTGCCGGCCGGCCTGGGATCCGTTGTAGCGCCGGACCGCTGCCAGCTTGGTGTCCATGACCCCCGAGATGTCCACGTAGTAGTTGAGGTCAGACTCGCGCCCATCATGGGACCAAGCCGATCCTGGGTACTCATAGGACAGCACGGTTCTGGCCACATAACCGGACCTGGACAATGGCCGGGTTGCTGCCAGGCCGGTCTCGAACATCACAATGTGGTCTTGGTGATATGACGGCGAAGGGATGCACACCGTCTCAGGGCTCTCGGCGGCTAAGATCTTCTCGACCTTTCCGACTAGAGCACGTCGGTCGAGAGAGAGCATTCTCGCTTCGTAATCCTTGCCATTCAAGACGACGAAGCGGAAACCGAGTTCTGTGGCAACCTCCTCGACCTCAATCCCACGGTCGCGTGATTCCACACCGAAGATAACGACCGGGTCAGACGCGCGAGCAAGCAGGCCGCCGCACCCAAGCGTCTCGTCGTCCATGTGTGGCGCGATCACTACCAGATCACTCACGGTGCTTCCCCTTTCGTTCCGGGTGCGATTCTTTCGCGATGTGCCGGATCGGGACCGTTAAGAACCATCACCCTGCCGTTCTCCGCTACAGGGGAGAATCCTATTTTCAGCAGGGCGTTCTTCAGATCGGCAACGCTCACCGGCTTTCGCCTATATACGGTTTCATGTAGTTCGATTACGAGTCGGCTGGCGCCCGTCAGAACGGGTTCGGCTGTGAGGATCAATCCGGCTTCGGCCCCTTCGATATCGCATACGAGGCTGTATTCGGTCCAATCCTGGATTACCTCGGCAAGGTCGACGGCGGGAACGACCAATTGTCGCCTCGGAGGGGTGTCATGGGCCGCACCTGCCTGGGAGCCGAGATGGGACCGGCCCAATGTCAGTGCGACTTGCTGGGAACGGTCGGCCGGGTCGGGGGAGACGGCACCGTGAATGATCCTTACCGTGGCACCTGCCTTCTCCGCCGCCGCTGCTGTCGTGTCACGCAGCGTGGCGAGAACGTTAGGATTGGCCTCAATGCATACCAGTTCGGCGCCCGGCGCAGCCACGTCGAGAATGTGCGCTGCGGTGACGCCGAGACTTGCGCCGAGTTCCAGCACCTTGATACATCCCTTGAGGTGCTCACGGATGAAGCGGATCTCGGCGCCCTCGTAGATGCCGAACGCGAGCTTCGCCTTGTCGACTGAAGTGAAGCCGGGAGCAGAAGTATCTATAATGACACCCTTGTTGCGGATGCGGTTCCGGCAAACATGGGAGATAACGCTGCCGAGAAGGGGATTGGACAAGGCGTGCCCGATGCGGACCTTGCTGACCTGTCTGGATTTGCGGATGAACCCTCCTGGCTGGCAGCTCATGTTTGGCGCCATGCTCGCGGGCAATGTAGTTGTTCGTCAGCAGCTCCCTTAAAGCGGAGTCGTAAAATAGCTTCGAGCTGCCGTTCATGAGTTTTTAGAGAACCACAGCCGGCGGTAATGTAATCTGCCGCTGTCTGCCTGACGTAAGAGTCCAAGATCCCGCATCTGCTCTCGGTAAGCCATGGAATGGTGTGCCGAGAGGTTGCCAGCTCGGCATAGCAAGATGAGTCCGGCGACCATTCCCTTGGTTGCCGGGTTTCCGCATAAATCTCGTCCGACCTGTAAGTGCGGGCCATAACGGTCCCCCTCTCCATCCCTAATCGGTGTTCTCCCAACATGTCGAGTGCCGTTATCTGGACAATTCACGTTTAAACGTGCTCGCTGCTGGTTAGGGTCTTGATTGAATTGACGATACTGGCACCATACATGAACGTCGTTCGCTTGGCCGCCTCTTTCAGGCCTGCCGCTGATAGCCTTTCCAATTGTGACGGATCGTCGGCGATCGTCTCGATCGCCGATATGATCGCTTCCGGGCTCCGTGCAGGGATAACCATTGCGCTCTTGGGCGCTCCGGCTTCTTCGGTTGTTACCACCGGAAGGCCGAGAGCGGTTGCTTCCAAGGTGACGAGCGCGCTTCCCTCCGAAAGTGACGGAAAGAGCAGAAGATCGGCATTTCGGAACTCCTGCAGCAACTGTGATCGTGGAACGGGGCCATGGACGGTTCCGACTTCCGCGAGGCGCCCGACGCCGAATGACGAGAGATTGACTGAACCGAAGAACTCCATCTGAACCGGAAGATCCGGCCTCTTACGCAATGCCTCGTAAATATATTGTATGCCCTTTCCAAGTACTAGCGTACCGGCGAAAACGACGCGCAGGACCCGGCGGGCTTTATGCTCTCTGATAGTTCCTGCCAGGTTTTGCCTGCTGATTGGATAAGGAATGACACGAAACTTCGCCGGATCAGCTCCAAATGCGCTGGAAAGTTGTATTAGATGGTGTGATGGCACCCAGATTAGATCAGCTGTCTGCCATTCGGCTTCGATGCGATGGTCCCAGCTCCGCGATTTTGTTACACCTTCAGGAGCCCATCCCGGGAAACGTGAATACTCATCGGCTGTTACTGCCAGTACATGACGGTTGGGAGCAGAGACCTGATCCATGATCCGGTATGACCGGCCTCGGAATAGTTCGAGGCAAGAGGACTGGGCGCCTACGACAACCTCTGAGTCACATTGCCGCGCGATAGAGGAATAGATTTGTATGAGCACTCGATCCATGGCCGTCGTATCCCGTCCAGACAGCCTTAGGCGTCGCCGGATCCGGGCGGCGACGGTAATCTGTGGGTGCATTTGAATGCGTGTCATAGGTATACCGTCAAGAACGCGGTTCATCGTTCGAGGCCCGGCAATGTGCTTGAGCGCGTTGGCGACCTTTCCAGGAGGGAGGCATGCGTCTACGTGCACACTTCGTAATAGGCCGGCTGATTCGAGCGCGACAGCATTCTGAAGGCCCATCCGAATGCTCGGGGAGAAGTAGTCGATGGCGAGTCGCTCTCCTGCGGCGCCTGGTGCTCTCAACAACTGATGCCTTCCTATGGTTAATAGCGGCCTGTGCCCCGCGCAAACGGCGATACAGCTCTCGCGGCCTGACCGGATGGATCCTGCGGTGTCGGAGCGTCAGTAATACCGCCTGCGCCGCCGCTAGAGACCACCAACGGGCCGGATGTCGCTTGCGCCCCGTCACCTGTTCAGTCGGGACTGCTGGTCCCCGCGGCGTGGATCGTGGCGCGCATCGTGGAGAGCAGTGCCTCGGTGGGCACGGCCGCGCCCCCTGTGACGGCCTTGAAGAACGCGTCAGCGCAGGCGCGGTGGCCCTTGTCCTGGCGGCCCTTCCACAGCGTGTGTTTACCCTGCCTGGCGACGCGAAAGTCGTCGATCACGAAGCGGTGCTGACCTGCGGCAACCTCGATCCATTCCTTACCAGCCGTCGGCAGTGCGCTGCCGTAGCAGATCGTGGCGAGCGATCCGTCGTTGAAGCGCATCGAAACGGCGGCATCGTTGCCGGGCACTGCACCCGTACCGCCCTGGCCGTCGCCGGCGAGCACCGACACTATCTCCACGATGTCGGTGCCAATCAGCGCGTGGGCCGTGTCCACGAAATGGCAGACCTCGCCGAGCAGGCGGCCGCCCTGGCGGCGGTCCGAGTACCAATGGGTGTCGTGGATCGGTCCGGCTGCGACCCGGTAAACCAGGAACTTGGGTGCGGCGATTTGGGCGAGCGCGCACCGAGCGGCGGTGATAGCCGGGGACCAACGACGGTTGAACCCGACCATGAGTTGCTTGCCCGACGAATGCCATGCGGCCTCGACTTCGTCAAGTTCCTCCAGGGTCAGCGCTATCGGCTTCTCGCACCAGACGTGCCTTCCTTCTTTCAGGGCCAGCGCTGCCAGTTCGGCGTGGGTGTTGTGCGGGGTGGCAACCACCACGACGGCCACGTCCGGGTCGTGGATAACGGGAAATGAACCGGTAGTCGCCTTCTCGAAGCGGTGCCGTTCCGCGGCCCGCTGGGCGGTGATCCCGCTGGCCGACGTTACTGCCACGAAGCGCTTGAACCCTGCGCGATGCAGTGCAGGCATCAGCGTACCCGTCGAGAATGCCCCCGAGCCGATCCAGCCGATCCCGGGTTCGGACTCATGCGAGGCGGTTGGCGGCCGGAGCACAACGGGGGGGGCGTCGGCAGGTGTGGATTCGTAACTGAGTTGGATGGCCAGGTACGGGTCGGTCCTCTTCTCGATCAGCTCGTATGCCTTGGCGGCGTCGCCGATGTCGAAGCTGTGGGTCACTAGGTCGGACACCTTGAGCCGACCGGCGGCGAGGAGGTCGAGCACAGCCTCGAAGTTCCGGCCTTCGGTCCAGCGGACGTGCCCGGCTGGGTAATCGACCCCCCAAGCCTCATACGATGGGTCGTAGCGGCCTGGGCCGTATGACCGTGCGAACCGCAACGAGATCTCCTGCTCGTAAAATGGCCTCCGATCTAGCTGCAGGCCGACGTCGCCCACGATCACCACCGCAGCCCGGTCCCGGCACAACGCGGGAGCCCGGGTCACCGGCGCTGATGACGAACTCGCCGCGCATATCAGCGCGGCGTCCGCTCCCCGCCCGCGCGACCAGGCAAGAACCTGCTCAGTCGTCGCCTCGCCCAGCTCGTCTAGGGCCAGAACGCCGGAACTGGTGGCGATGACGCGGGCATGCGCGGCTGGATCGATGCCCGCGACCTCGCAGCCGGAGGCCATGGCCAGCCGGGCTGCGAGCTGACCGACCAGGCCGAGCCCGATTACAACTACCTTGGCACCCGGGCCAACCTCGGCCAGTCGTAGTCCGTGAAGTGCGATCGCGGCCACGGTCACGAACGCGGCATCCTGGGGCGACACGCCGTCCGGGACGGCTGCGCACAGCAGGCCGGGAACCGCCTGGAACTCGGCGTGGTTGGCTTTGCCTGCTCCCCCGGTCGCGACGAGCTGACCAGCTCGCAGGCCGCTGACCGCAGAGCCGACCTCGACCACCTCGCCGGCGGCCGAATAGCCGAGTGGCAGGTCTTCGGCGAGGCGGTTGCGTACGGCGTGCGCCGCGGTGGTGACGCCCTCGACTCTAGCCTTGCGCACCACCTGGCGGACCAGGTCCGGCCGCGCCCGTGCCTTAGCGATCAGGCTGGATTGTGCCAGCCCAGTGACTGCGCGCTCAGTCCCCGAGGAGATAACGGACGTGACTGTGCGCACCAATACTTCAGTTGATTCTATTGTCGGGCGAGGAACATCGAGCACTTCAACAGCCCCGCCGGAGAGTGGCTGGACAATCTGCTTCATTGCGTCTCCATAGCTCGGCCTCAGCAGGCCACGTCTCGTCGCCAATGGGTCGTGACCCGCGCTGGCAAGACTGTTTGCATCCGGCAGGTCAGTACTGGCGCTATTGCTGTGGCCTCGAAGCCGGTGGCAACACTTCGGAACTCCACATCGAGCCGCGACGGCCCTGACGCGCTGATATCTACGGGGAAGTCTCCTGCGGGCGTGGTAACCACCGCCCCGCCTGGCCGCAGCCGGATAGTCGATCCCGGTGCGAGATGCCAGCGGACGATGACCTTGTGCTGCTCCCTGCCGGTCACCTTGTCATCCACCCTCAGGCCAGCGGTAGAGAGCGACCAGCGGCGGCGATGCAGTGGCCGCCCGGCGAGCCGCTGATAACCGTTGTGTGCGGCCTCGGCGACAAGGTGGCCGTGGCCGTCAATGCCGGTCACCTGATCGCGTACTCGAGCCCGACGCCCGACCCGGAATGCTCCCCACATTTCGGTGGAGTCAACGCCATCGATTTCTGCGGTGTTGTGGGCGGCTGTGGACCGCTCGTAGCTACGCACGTCTCCAGCTGCGTACGTCGAGGTCCCGGTATCAACGAGCAGCGGTTGTCCATCGACGTAAACCAGGCAGCCGAGTGTGTCAGCGTGTGCATGCCCGGGCAGCTCGTCGGGACAAGGTGCACCGACATCGGCGATCAGATGCCAGCCACCTGCTACAGCGCGGACTATCCCGGTATCGGGCATCAGCAGCAGTGGCGCTGTGGGTGGCGGGCCTGGCTTGAGCGCGGTGACCAGGGCATCGGAAACCGGGTACCCGTCATTCAGCAGCGGCACCGTGCCGTCTGGGCATAGCACCGTCCCGAGCCAGCGGCGCATCTGGGGGACCGCCTGGCTGAGTTCGGGGGGCGGGGGTCGTCCGGCGGTTCTGAGCAGGCGTGACAGGTCCATGAGGTCGGCGAGCACCTGGCAGTGGTAGGCAGGGGCACGCTCGTAGTGTCCGCCGTCAGGCAGCACCTGCGTGGCTAGCTGGCGTCTGAGAAGCCGGAGCGCTCGCTGAAGCAGTTGCTCACGAGCTAGGAACACTCCCAGGCCAGCAAGGGCCTTGAGATCCTTGATCAGGTGATTTCCGCCTACGTCAGACTCAAGATGGCTGCGCAGGAATGCCGCGTGTGCCAATAGCGCGCTGACGAATTCGGGCTCGATGTCGCTGCCGGCAACTAGATCTCGATACAGCCCGCACCAAGACCAGGCCCGCAGCGCAGCAGGATAGGGAAGCCAGGCGTCGCCGCGCCCGAAGGGGCACGAGTCCTGCCAGGACCGCCACAACCGGGAGAAGACCGCTCGAGCGGCGGGACGGTCCGAAGAAGCGGCCAGACCCCATGCCCAGTCCCAGTAGTGCAGGTGGAAGCGCCACAGTAACGGCATACCGGTTTGTTCCCAGTCGGGCGGATCGCCAAGTTCTCGTGCCTTGCCCAGAACAAGGATTCTGCCCGTGCTCAGCCCGGCGAGACTTGGCCAGTTCTGGGGTATCCGGGCATCCACAGGTATGAAGCTCGCTGGCCAGCCGGGCGCGGTCGACGCGGCCGCGCTGGCCAGCAGCCGCGTGCCCACCGTCGGCCAGCGACGCAGCGCGGCTCGCTGCGTCCGCAACCGCGCGCGGTGCGCTACCTGGGAAGGCCGCAGATGCACGGCCATACGACCGTACAACGCAAGTTCCTCGCGGATCACGTCATCGGCCCCTATCCCGCGATGACGCGATGACCATTGCCTTCATCGGTCCCCATCCCTGGGGTTGTCAAGGATCTTGCGATACTCGCGTGCGAGCTCCGCGCGGTCGAAGAACCGCTCCACATACATGCGGCCCCGTTGTCCAATGGCGGCCCGGCGAGCCGGATCGGCGGCGAGCGCGCCGACCGCGTCCGCGAGTGCGCCATCGTCCTCCGGCCGCACGACGATCGCGTCGGCCTCGCGTAAGATCTGCGCTGCCTCGCCAGTCACCGAGCCGACGACCGCCTTGCCCGCGGCCAAGTACTCGAACATCTTCGACGGGATGAACGTCGCGAACAGCGGCACGTCGCGCAGCGGCACTAGGCAGATGTCAGCCGCGTCGAGCAGGCCGGGCATCTGGTCCAGCGGCACGGCCGGGGCCATCACGACGTTGTCCAGACCGAGTTCGCCGACCCTCCGTTCCAGACTTGCTTTGTCCGAACCTTCGCCCACGAACGCGAACCGGATCGCCTTCCCGCGCAGTAGTGCTGCGGCATCGGCCACGGTCGGCAGCGCCTGCGAGATCCCGTGCGTGCCTGCGTATAGGACCAGACAGTCGTCCGGCCCGGCTCCGAGGCGCGTCCGGATTTCCTGCCGGGCGGATTCGGTCAGACCGGTACGGAACCGCTCCGGTGTGACTCCGTTCCTGATCGTGTGCACCTTGTCCGCCGGCACCCCGCGGTCGATGAGGTTGGCGCGGAACCCGTCACTCACCACCACCACCTGGTCGGCCGCGGCATACGCAGCTAGTTCCAGCCGTTCGAGCAGGCCTATGATTCGGCGGTTGGTCAGCACGCCGAGCTCGGCGAAAATAGCGGGCCACAGGTCGCGGACCTCGACTACGAACCGGGCTCGTTTCAACCGGGCCAGCAGCCATCCGGACCCGATAGCGAAGAACGTCGGCGACGACACCACTACCGTGTCGGCCCGGCCGCAAGCGCGCCCGCCCAGTAGCACGCTGCTGACCATGAAGCTCAGGTGAGAGAGCGTCTTGCGGGCAATGCCCTGGTTGGGCGTGGCGTACAGCCAGGTACGTACGATGCTGTAGCCGTCCTGTTGCTCGCGGCGCCTGATCACACGGCGGTACTCCGGCGGCAGCACCCCGGTCGGATAGTTCGGCATGCCAGTCAGCACGGTGACGCTGTCCCCGTCCGAGGCCCAGGCCGCAGCCAGGGCGGACAGCTGAGTCTGCGGAGCACCCACCTCGGGCGGGAAGTAATGGCTGACGATAAGAATCCGCTGGATGCTGCCGGCGCTGACGGCGACTGGGCTCATGTCAGGTGACCTGCGCCTGAACGCGGGCGAGGCGACCAAGCAACTTGGAAGTGCAGATAGATGGCGAGCGAGCCAAACCCCGGCCAGGTCGTCGGCGGCTCGCTGGGCCGGGTCGAAAGCGAGGCTGGACGCCATGCGATGACCGTGGTCCGGCATCCCGATAGCCGCCTGGCGCAGCAGCGCAATGGTTGCCGCTCACAGTGACTAAGGATCCGCAGTCCACCGCAGTCAGCATGCTCGTGAGGTCCCTAGGCATGGCGCCAGATACTAGCGGCAGTGACGACGGTGCGTAGCAGTTTGCTTACGATGAGTCGCACAATGTTGTCGCGTACCGGCGCAGTGGCCGCACATTGGAGGCTTGGCACAGACTGGCCAGCCCGGCAGCAGTCCGGCGCCCGCCGGGTGGCCAGTCAGGCCAGATCGTCGACGAAGCCCGTGGCCGCGAACACGGCCACGGCGCCCGCGAACGTCATCGCAATGGTGCCGTGCATCAGCAACAGAGCCCTCTTCGCTAGGCCGATAGCGACCGGTGCGCCCCGCCGCACGGACCCGGAACGCTGTGCGACGACTGCCCAATGGGCACATCGATGGCCGCCCGGCGCAGGAGCGGGATCAATACTGGCTCGGCCGCGGTGACGAAGCGGCACATATCAGCGCGACAGGCACGCTGGCCAGGTCCCAGGTGCGTCGCACGATGAGAAGGGCGGAAACGACGGTGCCTAGCGTTTTTCTCATGGTCAGCGGTGGGCTCGATGAGGCCGGGTATGCCTGCGGAGAATGACCGGAATTATGTACTGATGGAAACTGTTCGCATGATAGTTCTGAGATCTCGTGGCGGGCCGGATAAGGAAATGTAGAATTCCGGTATCTGGGTCGCCTCATCAAGTGATCATGTTGTAGCGTTCCGGCTCGACGGTGGTCTTGAGCAATTATCTGATGCCTCTTTATATGGCAAGTCGTCCAAACCCAGCCGTCTTCAGGACTTATCGACAGTGTCTTGCGCGAGCAAAGAGTCTCGACAATGGGGAGGGCCAGGCAGTATGAGAATGTTCATTGCGGGGATGGACGGCTATCTTGGGTGGTCCCTGGCGCAGCATCTAGCCCGGCGCGGTCACCAGATCGCCGGCGCCGACGCACTGATGCGCAGGTCCTGGGTGGAGGGAATGGGATCGGTCAGTGCCATTCCCATTGCGGGGATCGACGACCGTCTCGAGGCAGTGCGGGAGCATACCGGGCAGGCGGTGCCGTTCTGGCAGGGAGACCTGCGGGAGTATAACTTGGTTGAGCGTATCTTCCGTGAGTTCGAGCCGGAAGCGGTCATTCATCTTGGCGAGTGCCCGTCGGCGCCGTATTCGATGATTGACCGAGATCGGACGATGTTCGTCCAGATGAACAACCTCACCACCACGTTCAATCTCCTGTTCGCCATTCGTGACCTAGCTCCCGGGGCGCACCTGCTCAAGCTGGGGACAATGGGTGAATACGGCACTCCTAACGTCGATATCCCAGAGGGATTCTTCGAGGTGGAGTTCCGGGGCCGCAAGGACCGGGTCCCATTCCCACGGCAGGCGCCTAGCTGGTACCACTGGTCGAAGGTGCACGGGTCGAACAACATCATGTTCGCCTCGAAGGTCTGGGGCCTGCGAGCGACGGACGTGATGCAGGGCGTCGTATTCGGTACCCGGATCGAGAGTATGGGGGACGACCCGAGGCTGCGGACCCGACTGGACTTCGACGAGGCGTTCGGCACAGCGATCAACAGGTTCGCCTGCCAGGCGGTGATAGAGCATCCCCTGACGCCGTACGGCGCGGGCGGGCAGATGCGCGGGTTCCTGCCGCTGCGCGACTCGATGCAGTGCCTGACCCTGGCGCTGGAGAACCCGCCGGAGCCTGGCGAGTACCGCGTGTTCAACCAGTTTGAAGAGGTCTACAAGATCCGTGACCTGGCTGGGATCGTCGGCGACGCGGCCCGCGACATCGGCCTGCGCGGCGAGGTCACGCCGGTGGAGAACCCGAGGGCGCTGGTTGAGCGGCATGATCATTACTACGCGCCCGACCATCGCAGGCTTAGCGAGCTCGGCTACCGGCCCACCCACGATGTGGCCAAGGAGGTCCGGATCATGCTCGAGGACCTGCTGTCCCACCGGGACCGCGTAGCTGCGCACCAGCAGGCCCTGCTGCCCAACGTGCACTGGAACGGCGCCCGGCACCGTGTCGGGTATCTACCAGAACCAGCCGGCGAACAAGACTCGGCCGCCCAGAGCACCGTTGCCGCGGTGACCTGAGGTCCAGCCGTTCGTCCCGGGCGGCCGCTGCGTTGGCTGCCGCTCGGATGCGGCGGTGCATCCAGAGGGCTTGTTCCACGCAGTTGTCGACACAGGGCTTCCGGAAAGAACGCGCCCACGGGGAGGGGCCTGCACTATGGGAATGTTGATCGCGGGGACAGACGGTCATGAAGCGGTCGGCCAGGATGATGAGTACATCCCGTTCCATCGGCCGCTGATCGAGGAGGAGGATCTCGCCGCGGTCCGCCGGTCGCTGGAGACCGGCTGGCTGACGCACGGGCCGGCCTGCCGGGAATTCGAGACGGCGTTTGCCACGCACGTCGCCGCGGGCCGGGCGGTGGCGCTTTCCTCGGCCACCGCAGCGCTGCATCTGGCGCTGGTGGCGCTCGACGTGGGGGCCGGCGACGAGGTCGTGACAACGCCGCTGACCTTCTGCTGCTGCGCCCAAGTGATCGAGCACACGGGCGCGAGGCCGGTGTTCGCCGACATCGACTCGATGACCATGCAGGTCGACCCGGCCGAGATCGAGCGGGTGCTCGGGCCGCGCACCAAGGCGATCATCGCGGTCGACTACGGCGGCCACCCGTGCCGGATCGACGAGATCATGAAGATGGCCGGCACCCGCGGGATCGCCGTGGTCGAGGACGCCGCTCATTCCCTGGGCGCGGCCGTGGGCGACCGGCCGATCGGTTCGATCGCCGACGTCACAGCCTTCTCGTTCTACGCCACCAAGAACATCACCACGGGCGAGGGCGGAATGCTCACCACGGCGAACCAGCAGCTGGCCGACCGCGTAGAGCGGCTGCGGCTGCACGGCATCGAGCGCGATGCGTGGCGCAGGTACGCCCGCGGCGGCGACTGGTCCTACGACGTGCCGGAGATCGGGTTCAAGATGAACATGACCGATTTCCAGGCGGCGCTTGGCCTTAGCCAGCTGCGCCGGGAACCGGCGATCAGGGCACGCCGCGAAGCGATCGCGGAGAAGTACTCGGCCGCGTTCGCCGGGCTCGGCGAGCTGGTGGAGCTGCCGGTTGTCGAGAAGGGTGTCCGCTCTGCCTGGCACCTATACCCGCTTCGCCTGGCCGGCGCGGTGCGTGGTCGGCGCGATCAGCTTATCGAGGACCTCGACCGGCTCGGCATCGGCGCGAGCGTGCACTTCAAGCCGCTTCATCTCAATACCTACCTCAGGGAGCGGCGGGGTTTCGGTCCCGGCGCGTACCCGGTCTGTGAGGACGCCAGCTCTCGGGTGCTGTCGCTCCCGTTGTATCCCGGGATGTCGGAATCCGACGTCGGCCGCGTGATCGACGCGATGACGACCCTGGTCGGCGGCTATGCATGCTAGGCGCCCGCCGGGCCGGAGCGGCAGGACGGCATCGGCCTGGGTCAAGCGGAACGTCGACGTCTTGCTTGCCACGCTGATGCTCGCGGTGACGGCGCCGATCCTGTTAGCCGTGTGCCTGGCTATCGTGCTCGACTCACCGGGGCCGCCGCTCTACCGGCAATGGCGCATGGGTCGCGCGGGTCGTCCTTTCCGGATCATCAAGCTGCGCACCATGGTGACGAACGCGCACCGCCTGGGACCGGCGCTGACGCAGCACCGCGATCCCCGTATCACGAGGGTGGGCTCGCTCCTGCGCCGGTGGAGCATCGACGAACTCCCGCAGCTGATCAATGTGCTGGCCGGTCACATGAGCCTGGTCGGCCCACGCCCCGAAATCGTCTCGATCGTGGAGACCTACACGCCCCAGCAGCGCGAGGTGTTCCGCGTGAGGCCGGGGATGACCGGCTGGGCTCAGGTCAATGGCCGGGACGACCTGCCGATCCCGGAAAAGCTGGAATTCGACCGTGAGTACGTCTCGCGGCGCAGCACGCTCATGGACCTATCGATCATGGCCCGCACCGCGGGCGTGGTCGTCAGCGGCCGGGGGACCAAGCGGTGACCGGGACCGCCAGCACCGGCCATCAGCGCGAGCACGAGCGCATCCGGGCGGCCTACCGCTTCTATGACTCCAGCGCGGGCGAGCAGCGCAAGCGCGACGAGGCCAATCCCGGGGTCCGTCGCAACACGGATATCCGATGGGCGGTCCTGAACCGGGTGCTGTCGGAGCTGGTGCTTCCGCCCGGCCCTCGCCTGCTGGACGTGGGCTGCGGGGCAGGAGAGGACCTGCGGCGCATCGCCGTCGAATTCGCCGGACTCCGGCCGTCCCTCCACGGCGTCGACCTGCTGCCCGACCGGATCGCTCGGGCCCGTGAGGCCGTCCCCGGCGGGACGTTCCAGGTCGGCGGCGCCGAACACCTGCCGTACGACGATGGGCACTTCGATGTGGTGATCGCAGCGACGGTGTTCAGCTCGATGCTCGATGACGAACTCGCACGCGCCGTGGCGTGTGAGATGAGGCGGGTGACTTCGAAGACGGGCGTGATTCTCTGTTACGACACGCGTTACCCGAATCCCTGGAACCAGCACACCAGGGCGATGAACAGGCGCAGGCTGCAGCGATTGTTTTGCGGAGCCCGGATCCGGTTGTGCTCGCTCACTCTGTTGCCACCCTTGGCCCGGCGTCTTGGTGGCCTCGTCGAACTGGCCTACCCACCCCTCCACACGGTGCCGTGGCTTCGCAGTCATTACCTCGCCTTGATCTTTCCCTCAGCCGGGCGTGGTGAGGACTGACCATGGCACCGCTCTGGGACGTTGGGAAAGTCACGACGTTCGAACGGCCGGGCGGTATCGGCAACCTCCATCTCTGGTCGCTCAGGGCAGGCGCCTGGGGCGTGAAGATCATCGGCCGCGGGCGGCCCTGGTTCTGGATGAGTCGGGTAACCGTCGTCTTACGTCATATTTTCCCGGGCACCGCCCGGGCGACCTTCTGCGTCTTCGGCTCACGCCTCATCGAAGTGGACCTGGCCGACGACTACTGGATCCCGTCCATTCTGCTCTGTCATGCGAATGAGCCAGAGATCCTGGACATTCTTCCTCTGGTACTTGGCCCGGACTCCTGCTTTGTGGACGCCGGCGCCAATATTGGCTGGTGGAGCCTGCTGGCCAGCACGATGATCCCGGATCCGTCGCGCATCATCGCGGTCGAGCCCATTGCGAGCACCTTCCGTGACCTCCTACGGAATGCGGAGCTCAACGGGATGCCCTTCAGGTGCGAACGAGCGGCAGTCTGGAGCCGCGGAGGCGAACAACTCTCGCTGAGCTACAGCGGTCGCGCGCGGGAGGGAGCCCATGTTGACTCGGGTGACGCATCCAATGGCCAGGCCGTGCACGTCGAGCTTGTGCCCTCGGTGTCCCTGGGGGAGATCATCGGCAGGTCAGCGGGGAATAACGGGATGCTCGTGATCAAGCTCGACGTGGAGGGGGCAGAGATACTGGCGCTGCAGGGCATGCGAGAGCGGGCGCACCAGGTGGATCTCATCATCTACGAGGATCACGGTAAGGATCAGGAGTCGCGCGTGACCGCCGCCGTCCTGCAGCTCGGCTTCGAGGTCTTCTTCGCTAACAGGTCTGGGCGTACATTGCTAATCGGCTCGGCCGAGGAAGCGCGGAGTATGAAACTCAATATCGCGGTCGGTTACAACTTCTTCGCCGTGCGGCCAGGCTCAGCGCTGGCGGGCATGTTTCGCGCCCGGGCGGCCGCGAGCGCCTAAGCGCGGCTGAAGCCTGCGGGCTCGCCGCAAGCGGCCAGCGTCAGCTTGCGCCGGCCTCGCCCGCCTCCCACGTGCTGATCCTTCGGCCCAGCGCCGCCTGGGCCAGGCCGACCAGCATTCCCGCGTTGACTACGGCTAGATTCCAGGCCTGTGCGGCGACCGGCACGTGAAAATTCATGCGCGCGGCGGCCGCGCCGAGTGCGGCACTCACCACGGCGGCGACGTAGAGCGCGAGCACGGCCGGGCGAATCGACGCGGTTCCCGGCCCCAGAACGCTGAGGGGAATCGCCAGCACGAATACGGGGGTCATCCACCGAAGCAGTTTGTGCGACACAAGCGACCACCACAGCCCAGGGTGCGTGACCGGGCTGACCCGTCTCAAGTCGCGCAGCGTGCCAGCGACGTTCTTGGTGACCATGCGCGCCCGTGACCGGAACTCGGCGGCGGCCGTAGGCGCCGCCTCGTCGATGGCGACCGCTTCCGGTACATAAACGACCTTGAGTCCTTTGCGCACCGCGTGGATTGGGGTGGAGAAGTCCGCGTCCTCGTCCGGCAGCAGGTTTTCGAAACACGCCTTCCGGACCGCCATGCACGCTCCGGTGGCGGTCGCGAGCAGGCCAAGGCTCGATTCCATGGCGCGCAGGCCAAGCTCGAACGCCCAATACGCGCCCGCGCACTCGCCGTTGGCCGACCGCCACAATAGCCTTCCCACTGTCACGCCGACGGCAGGGTCGGCGAACGGATCGGCGATGGCCCGGACGAAACCGGGCTTGAACTCGGTGTCGGCATCAGTGAAGATCACGACCTCGTGGCGGGCCTCGCGAACGCAGTCATTAGTGGTCAGTGCCCGGCCACGCCGCTGCGAGAAGTCGAGTACGCGCACTCTTGAGTCGAGATAGCCCCGGGCAAGGTTGACGGTTTCGTCATCAGAGCCGTCGGAACCGATGATCACCTCACCGACCGGCCCGTCCTGGGCGAGGACATCGGCGATGCGCTGACAAACGACCGCAGCCTCGTTGTGCACAGTGACGACGACCGACACTGGGGAGCTGAACCGTTCGGCTGACCCGGAAACGCGGCCCGAATGTCTCTTTCGCGCCAGTCGCCCCAGGAAAAGCAGGGCAGGATAACCCGCGTAAACGTAAATGATCATTAGGAGGCAAGTCCAGAAAATGGAAGCTGCTGTCGGTCTCATTGGCTATTCCCGTCCTCCGAGGCACTGACGAGATAGGGAAATGCGGTCCCGATGTCCCGCCATACCGCGCGGGCTTGCTCCCCGGTCGTGTGGGCGGCGGCATAAGTGCGGCCGGCTTCGCCGAGCCGGTGGCGCAGCCCCGCGTCGTTGAGTACCCTCTCCAGGGCCTCGGCCAGCCGAACCGGGTCGTCGGCTGGAACCAGAAGACCCTGTTCTCCGTCCACGACGATGTCTGGGATGCCGCCGATGTTGGTTGTAACGACCGGCAGACCGTGGGCCATCGCCTTCAGCAGGACCTTGGGGATCCCCTCCTGCCGGGACGGGTGAACGAACAGGTCCGCGTCGTCGAAGAGCTGATCGAGATCTGACCCCTCGGACAGCCAGCCGTGGAACCGGATCTGTGCGCCAGCCACTCGGCCAGCCTGCAGGCGGAGCTCGGCAGCCTGCGGACCATCGCCGACCACGTCGAGCTCAGCCGCTTGGCCATCGGCGACCACTTGCTTCAGGGCCGCTAGCAAGACGTCGATGCCCTTTTCCGGCGCCAGCCTGCCCGCGTACAGCATCTTGAACGGGGGACGGCCGTTCCGCCCGTCCGCGGTCGCCGGTAGTGCGTCGACCAGGCTGGTGAAGGTGACCGAGACGCTCATGGCCCGTGCGGCCCGCAGGCGTTCTGCCAGGTGACTCCCGTAGGCGAAGACCGGGGCGCGCCGGGCCATCCACACGATACTTGCCCACTCGAGCAACGCGGCTAGGCGGATGATGGTCCGGCGCCCCGGCCTGCAGCTTGAAGAAAGGGCACCGGCTGCGGGCGGACCGACCAAGAAGATGACCACTGGCTTGCGGAATGCGCGGGCGATCACGTACGCCAGCATCCCGTTGGCGGCCGGTACACGAATCAGCACGAGGTCGCCTGGGCGTATTGCTTTGATCAGGACGGGAAAGTTGTGGCGCAAGGCCAGCGGGAGCTTGCGCACATATTCCGCGAGCCGCACGTACGGGAAGGTCGGTGCCACCTCGCACCCGGAGAACGACCATACCGGGCGCGGAGAGCCGTGACGCCTAGACGGCAGGTTCAGCACCGGAGAGCAGAGCGTCACCTTGCGGACCTGGCTGCCTAATTGAGCAGCAAAACGGCAGAAATCACCTCGCCGTAACTGTAGTTCACCATCGTGTGCTAGGAAGGCATTATCGTCGATGACGACTAGAGATAGATCAGAATGTCTCATCTAGGTAGCCCCCGGCCACGGAATGGCGACTCGCCGCTTCGGTCTCGGCGCAACTTAGATGGATGATCGCCAGCTGATAAATGATCCAGAAGTAGATACTTTTGTAGAACGTGTCGGTGGTGGCCATCAGCGCCAGTGTTACCAGCAAGCCGAGGCCCTGCAGGTAGAGCGTGCGGGTCTCTAGGGTCTGGACACGGCGCCGAAGCTGGCGCGCCAGTGTCAGGTAGCGGTAAAGCGGAAGTGCGAAGAGGAGGCAGAACAGGAAGAGTCCGGGCAGGCCGAGCTCGGCGAAGAGGTTCAGATACGCATCATGTGCGTCCTCGCCGTACGGGTTGAGCAGCGAGAACTCGAAGTATCCCAACCCGTTGCCAAGGTGGCCGAGCCCCGCCTCGTAGGCCATGTCGGCCAGTGGCAACCGTGAGCTTTCATCGATTGTCTGGAAACGCGCGACCGAGAGTTCTTGGCTCCCGAAGTAGCTGTGCAGGATAAAGAGGGCCGCCAGCGACAGTAGGACGGCTACGACAACAGAACGCAATCGCACAGGGATCAGACTGGCACCAATGGCTGCTGTGACGAGGGCAGCGATGACGATACCGACGGTCGACGACCTGGATAGGCTAAGCAGGATTGCTGCGATTCCCACGGCACCGGCAAGAACGGCGAGAAGCCGCACGCGCTTGCTAGTTCCGGTCATTATTGCACGCACGAAAGCCATGGGAAATATGGTTGCGATCATGAATGCATCGGAGTTCCGGGTGCCGAGCTGTGTCGCGCTCTGCGGCGCGAACTCAAACCAGGGCGTTTTGCCGGCAGCAACGAGGTAGAGCGCGTAGATGACCAGCAGGGTCATAAGCGTGAGCAGCAGCGTGGACGCTTTGTGCAACGTTCTGGGGCTTATCCGGCTACAAGCGACGATGGCGGCCGTGCTCGCGAGATAGAACATCAGTGACAGCAGGTGGGAAAGCTGCGGATTCTGCGACCATATTAGGCTAAGTGTGGCCCAGGCGCCGAAGAGCATGAGCACGATCGCACTGTACCGGGCCGTGCGAGACGATGTCCTAGGGGTTTTGAAGGAAATCAGGCACCAGTAGGCGAACATCCCAACCGCCAGCGCCGAGTAAGGAAGAAGGAAGGAGTGGGTGGGTATCCGAAAGGCGCTGAACGGAATCGTCGGGACGAGGATAATTACCAGAAACAAAGCACCCCGGTCGATCACTGTCTCATGACCAGTTGGCGAGCTGGACGGCGCGTGGGCAACCAGAGCCTGCGACCGGTTCAATGCGGCGTCGTCATGCGCCGGGACGTGCGTCATCATCATGTGGCCTTGGCAGATACGAGTGCGGGAGTGCGGGTGGTGCTGGCATTGATCTTGCGGTTCAGCGTGTAAGCAAGCGTGGCCCCTACGGCTGCGTCAGCAAGCACTACCGAGCCTGCCGCGCCAGCCAGTCCGAAGTGCGACGTCGCGGGCAGGAACGTGGCGCCGAGAACTATCAGGCCGATCAGGGATACCAGCGTGTAAAGCTTCTGATGGCCCGCCGCCCCGAGGCCGGTGCCGTAAGTGAACCTGGCCGCGTAGCAGAAAAGGTCGATGGCGAGAATCCGGAACAGCGGCACGGCATGTCGGTAGGCGTTGCCCAGGCTCAGCGCGACCGCCGGGCCGGCGAAAATGACGCCAGCCGCCGCGGCGGCGAGGCCGCCGGTCAACATGAGGTTCCGGAGCCGCCGATGCAGTTGCAAGAACTTTCCGATATCCCTGGCGTGCCAGTCAGAAAGCGTGGGGTACAGCGCCATTGGTATCAGGTAGCTGGCACCGGTCAGGCTGATGATGAGGCGGTAGACAGCCGAGAACAGCCCTAGTGTCGTGGAGGTGTATAGAACGCCAACCAAAATGATTGGCAATGTGTCGTAGACCAGAAGTAGGCCGCCGGCCAACGCAAAGTGAATTGAATGTCGCATATGAAACAGCCAGGACCGGAAACGAAAAGAGATCGTGACCCGAATATTGGCGCGCCATCGCAGATAGGCACCGAGCACAGCCGAGCCGGCTAGCCACGAGGTGGACCACAAGAGAGCTGCGAGGGGTGCCTGTGATGGTCCGTGTATTAACGTGCCCGCAGAAGCCAGAAAAGCGACTCCTGCGGTTATACTGCCGACGGCAAGCGTCCGGAACCGTTCGAGTCCCTTCATGGTGAAATCGAGGTAGAGTGGGCGAAGCATAAGATAGAGACTGGCTCCGGCAAATATGATCCGGGCCGTGTCCGGCATTGGCCAGACCAGCAGGATGATCATGGACGCGATCGTTCCGGCGAGGCCGGCGGCGACCCTTAGCCCGAGCAGGACGCTAGTAGTCTCACGAACATCTTTCTTGTTCCGAGCCACCTCTCTTATTCCGTACATGGTCGTACCGAGATCGGTGGCCTGCCATGCGTAAAAAGTTAGCGATTGGGCGAGAACAAAGATCCCATACTCGGCGGGACGCAAGATGCGGGCGAGATAGAGATTGGCAACGAAGAACCCAATTTTACCCGAACCATCGCCCACGCCCAGCCAGAAGACGTTCGAGAACTCACGCGTACCCAATAGGCGGCCGAATACGGCGGTTATGCCCTTCGACTGGCCGAGCGCTCGGGCGCTGTGCTTGCCACGAGACGGTGACAGAAGAGCAAAAGGGAGGACTGCTGAGCCTAAAGAAAAAAACTTAGCTGGAGACAGCTGCGTCACGAAGGTCCTCAAGTGGATCGGAAGAGACGTTTCCAGAGCCCTGGGCGATGGGCCTAATGCTAGGGCAGGCACAACAAGGCCTTCACCTGATTGAGGAATTTCGCAGCCGAACCCATAGGTCGGAGAAGGGAAATTATCTTTAATTTAACAGATACTTCATTATGCAGTTCTTTCGGGCATCCAGAACCATAACGTCAGCGTTGTCGGCCACCGAATCCGGCCGTTCGAAAATTAACAGACTCTTGGAGTGCCGCCACAGTAAGTTAGGAATCATGCGAAAACTAGATGGGCAGAGGACATGACCGCCTTATCGAGTGCCGCCGTTGTCGGCCTCGGCTACATAGGGCTGCCAACTGCGGTATCGCTGGCCACCGGCGGCCTGGAAGTGATCGGCGTCGATGTCAACCCCGACATTGTCGAAAGGGTCAACCGGGGCGAGACGCCGTTCGACGAGCCGGACTTGTCGGTCGCCGTCAGCGGCGCGGTCGCCATGGGCAGGCTGCGGGCACAGCGGGAGATGCCTGTGGCCGACGCGTATGTGATCGCCGTGCCCACCCCGTTCACCGCCGACCACAAGGCGGACCTGAGCTACATCACGGCGGCGGCCGGGGCGGTAGCTGCGGTACTGCACGGCGGCGAGGTCATCGTGCTGGAGTCCACCGCTCCGCCGGGCACGACCAGGATGGTCAGCGAGCTGATCGCGGCCCGGTGCCCCGATTTGCACCTGCCGCATGTCACTGACGTCTCGCCGGACGTCCACGTCGCGCACTGCCCCGAGCGGGTGCTGCCCGGTCGGATCATGATCGAGATCGCGACCAACGACCGGGTGATCGGCGGGCTTACCCCGGCCTGCGCCGCGCGCGCGGCCGAGTTGTACCGGACGTTCTGCCGCGGCGAGCTGATCGTGACCGACGCCGCGAGCGCGGAGATGGCGAAGCTGGCCGAGAACGCCTACCGGGACGTGAACATCGCCTTCGCCAACGAACTGGCCTTGATATGCCAGCGCCTTGGCCTCGACGTGTGGGAGATCCGGCAGATGGCCAATCACCATCCCCGGGTCGAGATCCTGCGGCCGGGTCCTGGCGTTGGCGGGCACTGCATCGCGGTCGACCCCTGGTTCATCGTGGAGTCGGCGCCGGACCTCGCCGAGCTCATCCGCACCGCGCGCGGGGTCAATGACCGTATGCCCAGCCACACCGCCGACCGGATCGTCGCCACCTCCCGCCGGTTCCGCGACCCGCGGATCGCCTGCCTCGGCCTGTCCTTCAAGGCAGATGTCGGGGACCTTCGCGAAAGTCCGGCCGTCGACATCACCGCCCGGATCGCGGCGGCCGTGCCGGACGTCAAGATACTGGCGGTCGAGCCGCACGTGGCCACCCTGCCTGGCCAGTTCGACGACCTCGACAACGTGGTGTTAACCGACGTCGAGCACGCCGTCGCCGAGGCTGACGTCGTTGCGCTGCTGGTCGACCACGGCTGCTTCCGCGCCATCAAGAAGACTCAGCTTGCCGGGAAGGTCGTCTACGACACCCGCGGCATGTGGGATTGACTCCTGGCCGCCCTTCGCTTAGCGAACCAGCGACGCGATCAGCAACAAAGCCATGAAGCACACCAAGACTCGCAGGACATTCACCTAGTTACTTGGCCCGGCGTGAGCTAGCCCGATGCGACGGGGGTGCCGCGGCCGCCGAGCCGTTGAGCTGGGCGGGCACGGCGGGTAGGGAACGGTCTGAGACATATGTGCCGCCGTAGCCGTACTGGTATCCGTACCCGTAGCCGCCAGACTGCCGCGACGTCTCGTTCAGGACCAGGCCGACAACGCGCGCGTTGACCTGGGCCAGCTTTTCCGCAGCGCGCTGTAGGTCATTGCGGCTCGTCTGGTTCGCCGCCACGACCAGCAACGTGGCGTCGGCGTCCTTCGCCAGCACCA
>Ga0335073_10002457_pt1 | contig 25337 bp, 21 predicted proteins | sample Lox_Sample_22_FD_207093 | JGI IMG/M metagenome (GOLD analysis project Ga0335073, IMG submission 207093) | Soil microbial communities from Loxahatchee National Wildlife Refuge, Florida, United States - Lox_Sample_2.2 | ecosystem: Environmental > Terrestrial > Soil > Wetlands | place: USA... | reverse complement strand
ACAACGCCGAAGCCTCTCCCGACGGGCTGGCGGGACGTGAAGGCACGTTCTCGATCTGCACGTTTTGGTACGTCGAGGCACTGGCGCGCGCGGGCCGCGTGGATGAGGCCCGGCTGATCTTCGAGAAGATGCTCACCTACGCCAACCACCTCGGCCTCTACGCCGAACAGATCGGACCGACCGGCGAGCAGCTCGGCAACTTCCCCCAGGCGTTCACCCACCTTGCGCTGATCAGCGCGGCCGTCAACCTCGACCGTCAACTTGCATGAAGACGGTCTTCCACAGTCGTCGGCGGCTCTCGCACCATCGGTCCGCCGAGCTCGCTGGCGAGCGATAGCCCTGCAGGCCGCGCGCACCGGATCGGCGATCACGCGCCCTAGCTCGCAACCCGGCTGGCAAGGACATCTCTAACTCGGAAGACCCCATGGCTTCGATTACACACTCCAGTCATCCCCCCGCTCTCGCTATGCCCCACGGGCGCGATGCAATCGGGGGCGGCTCCAGGCAACGCTCGTCGACGTGGTCGACCTCTCACTGCAGGGCAAGCAGCTGCACTGGACGGTCGTGGGTCCTCTGTTTCCCCGCTGCACCTTCAGATAGACGAGTTGGTTGAGGCCTGGCGCGAGCTGGCCGACACCCTTGCAGAGAGACTGTCGCGATCGCGGTCTCCGGAACCACAGCGAAGAGTCAGGAACGAAGACGCGGACGAGTCGTTCGCTCAACCGCTCGTATTCGCGGATGCTGCTCACCGTGTCCGGAGCGCCGAAGGGGTGCTCACTGGAGACCACCCAGGTGGCCGTTTGGAGCGACCGTCAGATCGAGCAGGCTGAGCTCGGGATCGGCGACCAAGCGAGGTGTGCGCACCGTTCCGCCACAATCGAACACGACGATTGTCTTGTCCCTCGCCGGACAGTCCGATGCCCGACGCGACACAGAGCCAGCCGCCGCGGGCCAGCCCGAACCCGCGCGGGAACGGGACGACACCATCGGGCAGAAGAGGTTCCGCGCTGCCGTCAAGGGTGGCGGCCATTCCCCAGTATCGTCCGCCGAATCGCCGACCCGCGCGGTCTATCGCTCGATCCGTCAGGCGCGCTCATCTAGCTCAACAGCCGCGACGACCGCGCGTTGGCGCTTGATATGCGCGGAGCTGTGGTACGCGACTCTGGACGGGTACCGGCCTGAACTCGGGCGGAGGCACGTTCGGGCCGATATCGACTCGCCGGCCGAGTCGAAACCCAAGCACGACATCGTGGCCTCCACCGTTGGCCTCGCCGATGCTCGTGACGAGAAGTGACCAAAGCGTCACGGCCAGCCGACGACGTCCGCACACATGACGGCTCACGCATCACGCGCGTGCTGTGCTCGTAGGTGGTTCGGCCGCCCTTATCGCCATGAGTGTGGAAAAAGGGCCTTTGGTCGCTCGAGTAGGGCTCTCACCACAGCCAGGCGGGCGTGGTGTGACAGCAGGAGCGTGACAATGAGCATGTGCAAGCGAGCCGAGACCGAGACGGTGCGGGGTGCGCGCAACGAGCGAGGTCCCTGCGGATAACCGAAAACGGCCGAGGACTACATCCACGACTTGAGCACCGCGGCCGGGCTCGGAGGGCCAAGCACGCTTGACGCTCGACCCTCGCTCGCCCGGGTGCTGTCAGCTAGCTGCGATGCCCTCACCGCCGACCGGAACGGAGCCGATTTCGGTCAGCGCTCCGCCGGGATTGACGGCGAACTCGTCGAGGATCCCCTCGGCACCGGTCTGGACGTAGAGGTAGCGACCGCTCGGAGTTCCCGTGGCGTCAATCGTCCCCGGGTCGGTGGGAGTGTTGCCCAGCGTCGCCAGGGCGCCGGCCAGGTCTGATACCCCGGTCTCGGTAGCGCTGCCGGCGTTGCTGACGTACAGCAGATCCGGGCGCACGGCGGCGATCCAACAACTCGCCGCCTGTCCGGTAGCGACAGTGCTCACCTGGGTCAGCCCGCCGTCGGGCTGGACATCGAAGGAGACGATGGTGCTGGTTCCAGTTTCGGTGACCACCAGATGGCCGGATCGGTCGAACGCCATCGCGAACGGGATCGACCCCGCACTGTTGACCACCGGGGTCGCGGACAGGCCGCCTTGACCGTCGACGCTGAAGACATCGATTGAGTTGGTGTTCGCCTTGGTGCTCACCAGCAAGTGAGACCCGTCCGGCGTGAAGACGACCTGGCCAGGAGTGTGAACGAACTCGGTCGGGGTGTTTTGGAAGCTTTCGTCGAGCCCGAGGCCGCGCCGCCACCACGGGACCTCGAACAGACGGTCGCCGAGCCGGATGTATCCCTGGACCGATGCCCCGTCGCGGGCGTTCAAGACGTAGACGAGGTCACCGTGGACCGCGATGCTCACCGGAAAGACGCCGCCCGACGAGACTACCTGAAGGAGGTACAGTCGGTCGCCGCGCACTGCGAACATGCTCACGGTATTGCTGCCCGCGTTCACCGCATACAGTAATCCGGTCGCCCGGTCAAGCACCAGCGAGCCTTGGGAAGCGAGGTGGTCGGCGCCGGCGCCTCCCAGAATGCCGCCCAAACCACCCGTCGGATACGTTCCAGCTAACGTGAGCGTGCCGTTACGGTTCTGGTCGTACACCGCGACAGCGTTACCGGCCACGTTGTTCGTCTGTACAAAGACGGCGTGACCGGTCGCCGCGCCGCGCCACCACCCACGCCCGCGAGTATTCGCCGCATGGGCAACAGCAGGACTCGCGGCCACGGCAGCGAGCACCGCGGCGATCCAAAGCCGCGCGGTCACTCGGTTGGTGAACGCATTAAGCGGCCGCCAATTTGGGAAACGCATTCCCACTCCCTTCGTGCTAGAGCTGTGACGAAATCTGCACCTGGTCATACCGGCCGATGTCCCCGCAATAGCAGCTTTCGGCGCTACCCGGCCGGCTTGTTGCTGCCGCCGGCTCAGAAGGTGCACAACACATCAGTGGGCGACGGAAACGCGTTCTTACTACCCGGCGGAGAATCCTCGCACTAGGACCTGGCACACCTACTACGAGCCTCGGGAGCGGAACAAAGGCGTGAGTTCCGCGGGGAAGGCTCGTCCAGCGGAACGAGTTGCCGGAGATGGCGCAACTGGGTCATCGACTACCAACGCGCACTCGGATGTCGCGGCGGCTGCCCGATCGGATCTCTCGGAAGCGAACTGGCCGAAACCGAGCCGCAAGCCAGAGGCCATCTGTGCCGGGATGAAGCGCTGGGAGGCCGCCATCCGACACGGCCTGCGCGAGATGCACGCACGCGCCGACTCGCGACCGAAGCCGACCCCGACACGCTCGCGCTCCTCGCAGCACTACAAGGCGGCCTGCTCCTCACCCGGATCGAACGCGACACAAAACCGCTCCAAGCCGCGCTCGAGGCAATGCTGGACCTGATCGCCACGCACAGCGGCACCACCAGCGCTAGCACCGCGACCTGCAGGACCTAGAGTGTCGCGGCCGCTGGCTGTTGCAAACACCGATTGCAGAAGTAGCGCGTCGAGACCAGAGCAGGCGTCTGCGGCGGCGGCTGTCCGCACCTGAGATTCGCCAAAGGTGCGCATCTGTAAGCCCTCGACGCTATGGCGTCGTGATCGGCGACGCCGGCTGCCCTCCTTTGCCGCGATTGCGGGAGTCGCCCGTGTGCTTGCTGCCGGCCTGATCCGCGAGAGCTGCAAGCGCACCTCGCTCTCGCTCGCGTGGGCGAGCGGCCACCCTCGTCAACGTCGACCTCGCTCCTGGTCCGGACGAGCAGCACCAGCGACGAACCGGCTGCTGGATACATCCGCCGCTTCCGGTTTGACCCGGCGAATCGGACGCCAACCTCGGGCACGAGAGCTTGGTCGCGCGTGGTGGGCAGATCGCCGATCGCGCTGCTGCTCGGTGATCAAACGAGCCACGACGTGGCTGCTCTCGACACCGCTCAACGCGATCGCTGTCGGACACAGGGAGCCACGCTGGCACCGTCAGCGTCAGCTGCCTGGGTGGCAAAGGCAGGTGTCGGCGCTGGCCTCGACGACCGACGACCTCTTCGCCGATCACGCGTCTGCAAACGGGCCTCAAGTGTCGACTCCGCTTGCAGGAAGCAGAACGAGGAGCGCGGTGTATTCGAAGAACAGCTGGGTGTGCGGCGGGCGTCCGAGCCAGCCCGCGCGCCCTGGATCGTGCTGCCAACCCGATTGCACAGCGTTGTACGTGAGGTGCATTTCGTCCTCGCTGGCCATGTGCTCGCCGAGGATCAGGGCGAGTTGGTCGGACAGCTGTTGGGCATCCGAAGCGCTGAGGCAGAAGACGCGGACTCCGAGGTGCTCGGAGCCGACGGTGCCTTCGGGAAGTTCCTGGTTGCTCACGGGGCCAATGCCTTCTGGAAGGCGTGTTGAAACTGGTGCTCGAGCGGCCGGGCGGCGTGCTGCAGCCGCCCGACCCAGCCACTGCCGTGACCAGTTGGGTGGTTCTCGCCGCCGAGCAGGAGCAGCGCGAGCGTCGCGATGACGATGATCGGGGCGAGCGCGCGGAAGAGTCGGATCGCCGCCCAGAGTGTCAGGAGCTTGATCACGCTTTCTCCGGTCTGGCGTCAGACACTCTCGGACTCGAATTGGAGCTGTGCGGACTCGGTCTTTGGTTTCGACCGATTGCGGGGGCCCTTCGGCTCGTCTTTCGGTGTGGGAGGGTCTGGTACGAGGTGATCGAGCGTGCTCGCCGGGTGCACGTCGATCTCGCATGGGTGGCGCTGTCCGGTCCCGATTCGTTCGGGCTCGAGGTGGGGGAGCTGCGCGCGGAGTACGCGGGTCCGGCGGGGGTGGCCGCCGAGGGTGCTGTAGATGATCGCCTCGCCGCGTCGGAGTTCGGCGAAGGTGTCGGCACCGACGCGGAACTGGCGTACGCGGCGGCGAGAGCCTTGCCCGGAGTGGGCTGCGCCGTGTCCGGTGGTCTGGTCGGTCGATTGCCAGATCGCGGTGGTGCCCATCAGCGTCGCGAGCCAGTCGCGCGTCTCGGGTGCGTTCTGGCGGTGGATCGCGAACCCGGTGAAGTTGTCGGTGAGGGAGGCGAGGAGCCCGGCCTGTCCGGTGAGCGCTTCGGGGTCCGCGGCGGATTGGGTGACGACAATCACCTGCCCGTGGTGTGAGCGGCCACGCTGCAGCATCGCCAGGGCACGGGTAGCCGCGATGTGCATGACCCCTCCGAACTCGTCTAGCAGGAGCGTCCAGGGTGCGCCCGCGATCTGGGCGGCGGCGTACATGTCCGCGAGCGCGAGGACGGTGATCATCGCCGCCTCCTTGGGCATGTCGTCCACGTAGGTGCGCCAGAGCACCACGGCACGCTCGGTCATGGCGCGGGCCAGACCGACAGCGACGTGCTCGCCGGTCGGAGTGACCCGGGGAGCGAGGACGGGTCGCCAGGCTTCGCCCATCACGACTTGGAGGCGTACTGCGCCGCCGGCGATGGCTTTGCGCCCCTCCTGGGTTTCGATCCATTCGCCGGCTTCGGTGACGCGGCGGTGGAGCTCGGGGTCGTCGGTCGCGAGCTTGAGGAGCTTGGGGAAGCGCCGGAGTTGGCAGCAGTCGATCAGGAACGGCAGCGAGGGCGGCCAGGAGCCGGCGTGGTGGAGCACGCGTGCGACGACGCCCAGGTAGAGCCTGAGCATGTCGGAGTAGTACTCCTCGCTGGCTTTGATCGGCTCGACGGTGCGGGCGACGATCTCGCCGACGTCGCCGGAGATGGGTTGCCACCGGTCGGTGTCGGGGGAGCGTGGGTCGATCAGGATGAACGTGCGTCCTCCTCTGGCGGCGATGTCGCGCAGCATTTGTTCGGCTTGCTCGTCGCCTTTCTGGTCGATCGCGAGCACGGCGGAGTGGTCGTGGAGCGCGCGTGCTGCGACGACCCGTAGCGCGGTGGTGGTCTTGCCGGTGCCGGTGCCGCCGCAGGAGAAGATGTGCTCTCCCTCGCTCCTGGGTAGCCGCGGCGCGTCAGGCTCGCCGGTCATCGGTACGTATGGCTCGTGTTCGGGCCACGGGCGCGTGTGGACGATCTCCCCCTGGGAGCGGATGTAGACGCGTTCCCCGTGCGGTCTCGGAGGGCCGGGCTGCCAGATCCATCTCCGGCTCAACTCGTGTTCGCGGAGTTCCTCGCCAGCCCCCAGATCGGCCAGCCGCCAGCGCCGCGCGAAGAGTGCGCCGGCGGTGGGCCCAGCGGCCAGTGGCGCGAGGACCAACAGAAGGCCCCAGCGATGAGCCAGGATCGTCAGCCCGCACAGCAGCGAGGTCGCGCCGCCGAGGAGGTAGAGGTTTCGAGCCGAGAGGGTCGTGCGCGTGCGAAGCAGCCAGGCGCCGGTGACGCCGATCGCGGCACACACCCAGAAGGCGATCAGGCTCGCCGCGAGCCAGATCACGCGGTCTGCCCCTGCGCTTCGGCTCGAACGGTGCTGAGCAGCTCGAGCCGTAGCGCGCCGTCGGGTAGCCCGGCAGCCGGGCCCATCTCGCGGATCCTCTGCGCCACTGCGTCGTCGCGACACACGTAGATCAGTCCAGTGATCCGGCGCTCGGTCAGCCATCGGACGTAGAGGCCGAGAATCGCGCGCAGGCGCTTGTCGGCCTTGCGTTGGAGCTCGACCTCGATCGCGACCGTCCCGCTCTCCATCACGACCGCGAGATCCGGGCGGTGGCCGCTCCGCCGCCACCCCGTTCCGGTCAGCCATTCGAGCTCGCCCTTCAACTCGGGCTCGGCGAGCACCTCACGCGGCCCACGCCACTCGCGCCGACGCACCGAAAGCCAGGCGGCTGTCCACGCGCACGCGCAGTCGTGCTCCCACCACGTCGGCGCCGGCGCCGCGGCGGCCCCGACGGCGAGCCCCGACATCCGGACGCCGCGGCGGGTGGCCACGAGCAGCGAGCCTTTGCCACGGGTCATGCGATGGCGCTCCAGCCAGCCCTGACGCTCCAGTCGTCGTGCGTGAGACCCAGCGACGCTCGAACACCAGCCCATCGCAGACCTCCATGCCTCCAACGGTGCCGGCCCGACCCTCACGAGCCACGCAAGGCCAGCCATCGACGCCGGGCCAGGAAGCAGCTCAGCCATCGATCTTTCCCTCCTGTCTTTCTCTACTCCACAGACCTCGACCCACCCCGTTCGGCAGACAGCCATCATCGGCCCGCCCCCGCCCCCGGAACATCAAGAGTCCCCAGCCGATCATCAGCAGCCGAGGCGGACTACCTCCACACGTGGTGGGGGGGTAGTCCGCCTCGGCTGCCCACCGCGCCGGGCGGCGAAAACCCGATGAACACGGGGGCGGGGGCGGGCCAAGGTCAGGCATGAAGTCAGGTTCCTAGCGGTTGAATTCTAGCCGTACTTAGCAGCTTACTGAGCTCTATAACAATCGATGATAATCTACAACGTACCGCTACGTTCGGATGCGTTCAACGTCTCTCCGTTCATGCGACCGCGCCGCGAAGATCGCCTCAGGTCGAGGGAGCAAGCACGGCACTTACCGGACGCAGTGGAGCCGGACGCGGCGTGGTTCCATAGGGCGCGGCTCGTTTACGCCGCTAAACGGGCGCCGCGGCCTCGTGGCCGGTTTGCCGGGCGAAAGGCAAGGTGTGCTGCGGGCTGAGCGAGTTGCGGGTCCGCGGCCACGTGGAGGTGGAGACCGCTTTCGTTCCGGTGCGTGTCCCAGGTCCACGCGGTCGTGGCCGCTTGGGTCCCGGTTGAGGTCGGCTCCGCCGTGGCGATCGGGGCCGGTAGGGCTAACTCCCTGCTCGGCGATCGGCAGCGTGGTCAGCACTTCGCTTATGGGCCCCTTCACGCGCTAGCAGCGTTGCAGCTCAGGCTGGTTGAGAGGTGTGTACTCCGGCGGCGTCGAGTGGTGCGCCGGCAAACTGGCCGCCGGGGCATTGCTTTGCTCGGACTACCCGTCGGGGGTTGCGAATGCCGGCGGCGCCGATCAGCCCTCCGATGATCACGAGCGAGCCGGCGATGCCGATACCGACACGGAAGGCCTGTTGTGAGGATTGCTCGGAGGCGACGGTGATCGCCACTGCCTCATGTGGTGGTAGGTCGCCGACGGAAGGCGTTCCTAGGGTCAGCTGTTTGGCTGCGGCGACAGCGGCGTGTCCCCCAGGAGTTAGATGCTGGCCGGCCAGGCGGTGATCGAGCGACGAGCTGAATTGTGCGGCCACGAGCGCGCCGATCGCGACGGTCGCGATCAGGCCGGCAACGCGGGCAACCGCGTTGTTGACCGCGGAGGCGATTCCGGCCTCCCTCTGGTCGACGCCGGCGAGGATCGCCGCGGTCAGCGGCGCGACGGTGATCGAGAGTCCGAGCGAGAAGACGAGGATTCCCGGGAGTACCTGGGTTAGGTAGTCGACGTGGATCCCGACGCCGAGCAGCATCAGCATTCCCGCGCCGGCGATCAGCGGGCCGCCGCCCATGAACAAGCGCGGACCGACGTGATCGGCAAGCGTGCCGAACCTCGAAGACAGCAGGAACATCACCACGCTCGCGGGCAGCAACGCCAGCCCGGACTTCAGCGGTGTGTATCCGGCGACCTGCTGCAGATACAGCACTAGGAAAAAGAACAGCGCCGAGAGGCCGCCGTAGAGCGCGAGCGTCTCGACGTTCCCGACCGCGAAGTTTCGGCTTTTGAACAGGTCGAGTCGCAGCATCGGGTCGGTGGTGCGCGATTCGTAGAGCAGGAAGGCTGCGAACGTGACCATGCCGCCGATCAGCGACCCACTCACCGCCGGGTTCGACCAGCCCAGCCGCGGCTGCTCGATCAGGGCGAATACCGTGCCGCCGAGACCCAGCACGCAGAGCGCCGCGCCGAGCACGTCGACCTTTCGTCGCGTTTTCGCGGTCCTGGTCGGGGGCACCGCCTTCAAAATCAGCCAGAGACACGCAGCCACGAGTGGGAGGTTGATCACAAAGATCCAGCGCCATGAGGCGACATTGAGGATCACTCCGGCCACGAGGGGACCGAGCGCCCCCGCGATCGTCCCCCATGCGGTCCACGTGCCGATCGCTGGGCCGCGCTCCCGCTCCGGGAAGGTCGCGACGATCACCGCCAGCGAGCTCGGGGTGAGCATGGCCCCGGCGACTCCTTCGAGCGCGCGGAACGCGATCAAAAACCCGATCGAAGGCGCGAGCGCACACAGCAGCGACGCCACGCCGAAGCCGCCCACCCCGACCGCGAACACCCGACGCTCTCCGAAGATGTCACCCAGCGACCCGCCGAGCAGGATCAAGGACCCGAGCGTCAGCAGATACGCATTGCTCACCCACTGCTGACCGGCGATGCCGCCCCCGAGACTGCGCTGGATCGACGGCAGCGCGACGCTCACGACACTGCTATCGAGGATCGCGACGCTCGACCCGAGAATCGTCGCCACCAGCGTCAAGCGCTTTCTCGACGCCGACACGCCGAGCGTCGCCGACGACGATGAGATGGCGGCAGCCGCGTGACTGTTGGGCATTCGACTTGTTAGGGCGCGCACAAGGGGGTCTCCTAGACGATCTGTCCCGGCCGCCGATTCCGACCGCGTATGACACGGCAGTCCTAACTCCGGTGCGGTGCTTCCGCCGCTCACATCCACCTGGCTGCCCGCGTCTAGATAAGCGGGCTCCGTGCGAGTGCCCTAACCGAACGGGCGCAGGTAGTAAGGATCGACGACCACGCACTAACCGGGACCTCTGCACCCCAGCACTGACCCACGCCTATACATGTCACGACGGCGTCGCCGCTAGTTTGTTCAGCGGGCGGACGCGCCAGCCGGTGCCGACCGAGCTCGAGGATCTGAACGGGCGGCCACTGAGCCGTGCTTTCAGCAAGCGACCAGCTCGACGATCACCGCCGAGCTGGTGGGTCTGAGCGGCTTGGAGAGCAATATCGATGCCGCTCTTCCCCCCGGCTGGCCACCCGCGCACCACGACAACCTGCCCATCCGCCAGGTCGCAATCGCCGCCGCACGGCACGGTGCGTCCCCCAGAGATCACACGGAATTGGGATGACGTTTAACGACGCGGACGCCGCGCACGCGCCGCAATCCACGCGAACCGATCGCCAACACAGGGGGGCAGTTCATCGCGCTCCACCCCCTCACGGCCAGGCCCCGCTTGGCTCGGGCGAGCATCCCGCGAGCATGAGCCTCGAACCCCTCCGCGCCTAACGGGCGACAACCGATGGCCCGGCCTCGCCGACGCTGCGGTTCGCGGTTCCGCGGCAAGAACCGGGCTCAGCTAGGACTGGGGTCATCTGCTGGCGCCCGTCAGTCCGAGTCGGACGCCGCTGCGCGAGCATGACCTTGTGGTCGGAATGATGGAATGGAGCAGCGTGGCGAGAAGCTCGTAGGCGGGGCTGTGGCCGGCGGCACGGCGCTCGCCCCCCATACCCAGCCGTGCTGTCCGAGTCCGTTATTCCGTATACGCCCCACTCGTCACTGCGCTGAGACTTCAGCTTGTCGAACATAGTCCCGAACAAGCAACGTGAGAGAGCTCAATTACCGCTGTTCGGATTCGCGAGCCGATTTCAGACCACGATCGCCAATATTCGGATTGATGGAAAGGAACTCAGATGAACGGTTTACTAGCAGATGTCATCGACGCCCATGGCGGGATGGAACGCTGGAACGCTTACGAGAAAGTCGAAGTGTCGATCGTCACCGGGGGCGGGTTTTATGCGCTGAAGGGGTTGATGGGAGACTCCATTTCGCGCCGCGTAACGGCATGGCTGCACGAACAGAGGGTGTGGGTGCTTCCAGTCGGGGATCCGGACATGGGCGCAGCCTTCACGCCAGAACGTGTCGCCATAGAGAAGCTGGATGGAACGGTTGTCGCTGAGCGCTTCGCTCCAACCGAGGCGTTTGCCGGCCATCAGATGCAGACGCCGTGGGATGAGCTCGATCGGGCGTACTTCAACGGAGAGGCGCTTTGGACCTATCTGACAACGCCATTCTTGCTAGCAGAGGATGGCGTAGAGGTGGAAGAGGTGGAGCCGTGGGAACAGGACGGCGAGACGTGGCGCGTGCTGCAAGCTAGATTCCCCGGCTCGCTTGAGACGCACAACCGAGTTCAGGATTTCTTCTTCGGCGATGATCTTATGCTTCGACGGCACGATTATCACGTCAACATCGCGGGTGGATTCCCGGCCGCACAGCTAGTTACGCAGCCCGTGAGTGTCGACGGCATGCGCGTTCCCACGGTCCGTCGCGCCCATACGCGAGGGCCGGATCGTCAGCCCATCTCGGAGATGTTGATGATCAGCATGGACATCAGTGACGTGAAGTTCACTTGAAGCGCGGTACTGGTCAGCGACCACGCGATCTGACTCCACGACGGTCGTTGATACGGACACGAGGACCGTTCCACGCGAAGGCTCAGTCGTAAGATAACCACTTGCGGAAGGAGAAACCCGTGTCCTACGACACAAAAATCGAAGACGACGTGCGCGGAGCGCTGGCGCTCGACCGGCGGCTCACGTCACCAGATGAGGTCGCGATCTCGTCCGTCGACGGAACCGTCGTCCTGTGCGGCACGGTCCGAAGCTTCTCGGAACGCTACGCGGCGGTCAGCGACGCCCGTCACGTCGAGGGCGTCTACGACGTCGATGATCACCTGCAAGTTCGCATCCTCGACGCGGATCGTCGCGCCGACGCCGACATCCGGGGTGCTGCGCTTGAGGCCCTGCATCGGGACACTGAAGTCCCTTCGAAGCTGGTCGACGTGAAGGTCAGCGACGCCTGGCTGACCCTGACGGGCGAGGTGAGTTGGCAGGATCAGAGCAACGCCGCCTACTACGATGTGGCGAACCTCCAAGGAGTTGCCGGGATCACCAACGAGATCAAGGTGATCACACCCTGACCCAGCAGCCGGCGCCGGCGCCGCCCAGCACAGGCACCGGTGGCTTGCGATAGGGCGGCCGACAGCGGGAGCGACTCGCGAAGCGATCGTCCGCGTCCGCTTGCGGTGTCGTGAAGAGGATCCCGGTCGTCAGCGTCCCAGCCGCAAAGACGCGGGCGAGAGCGTCGGATGATGGTGCTGCCTTACACCTAAACGGGCCACAGCGGCCTCGTGACCGACGTACGTTTTGCCGAGCTGTCGAGGACCGTCCACGACTGTCGATTCGTTAGATGCGAGGCCCCCGACGCCGACGTACCTTGGTCGGCACTTTCCGAGTTTGTGCTGCCTCGGATCGCTCGAAGCAAGAGCAGCATCCATTGTTGAACTTCCTGAGGCGGCCGTCGCGGGGTCACCTCGCGTTCCTGGGAATCCCGGCTGCTGCTCGCGGCGTCGCCGCGATCGTCTGGCCCGGCGTCACGGTCGGCGTCGCCGTCGCGAGCTGATCGCCCAGAGCGCGGGTAAGCTGGTTGCGCGAGCTGACATCCAGCTTTCCGAACACCTTGTGCAGGTGGTAGGCGACGGTGTGCGGGCTGATGAACAGCTGGGCCCCGATCTGGGCGTTCGACTCGCCGTCGGCGGCGAGCCGGGCGATCTGTTGTTCCTGCGGCGTGAGCTCGTCGCGCAGCTCGGGCGCCCGCGCCCGAACGTGTTCGCCCGTGGCGAGCAACTCGACCTGCGCACGGTGCGCGAACGCGGCTGCCCCGATCGCCTGGAAGATCTGATGGGCGGCCCGCAGCTGCACCCGTGCGTCGCGACGCCGGCGCGATCGCCGCAGCCATTCGCCGTACAGCAGACGCGCGCGCGCCAGCTCGGTGGCCACGCCGGAGTGATCGAGGTGGTCGAGTGATTCGCGGTAAAGCGCTTCGGCCGCTTCGTCGGAGGCGAGCAGTGCCTCGGCTCGAGCGAGCAGGCCGAGGGCCCAGGGAGTGCCGCTCGCACGCGCGCGCTCCCGCAGGCGATGCAGCGCCGCGCGCGCGGCATCCTCGTCGCCGCTACGCGCGGTCGCCTCGACCGCGTCGCCGAGAGCGCCCGTCCCGAACCACCAAAAGTGGCCCTCGTCAAAGACGCGCAGCGCGTGCACGCGTGCCTCGTCGTAGCGCCCGAGGCCGAGCTCGAGGATCGTGAGATCGAACTCGACGATGGTCACCCCGAGCCCCTGGCCGCGCGCGACGGCCTCGGCCACGACACTGTCGGCGAGCGGCCTGACCTTGGCCTCGTCGCCGCGCCAGCAGAGGATTCCGAGCTTGAGGATCTCGCTCGCCGCGGGTACGGCCGGTGCTCCGGTCGACCGGGCGATCTCCTCGCCCTCGGCGAATAGCGCCTCGGCCGCCTCGATCCGCCCGGCGAGCAGCTCACACCGGGCCAGCAGGCTCAGCGCGCGCGGCAGCGTCGCCAGCGCACCCTGCTCGCGTGCCGCTCGTGCCGACCCCCGCGCCGCAGCGTATTGCGCCTCAAAGTCGAGCAACTGGCCGCTCGCGTTCCAGATCAGCGCATGCCACCTCAGCTCCGGCTGCGCGCGGAGCTCGTGCAGGTAAGCCGCGATCGCGTGCCGCCACCCGTCGACCGCGCTCGCGTAGCTTTCGGTCAGCCATCGCGTGTAGGCAGTCAGCAACAGGCTTCCGACCTGTTCGTCCTCGTCGGGAGCCGGGATGTCGCGCGCGGCCTCGGCGACCGTTAGGGGCGTGGTGCCGGTGGTCAGGCGGCCGGCCCACATCGCTGACCCGAGGGCCTCGAGCAGCACCTCGCGTGCGAACCGCGGGTCGGCGTCCTTAACATCCATCGCCGCCTGGAAAAGCAACGACGGCGTCTCGCCGCCGCGGCCCTCGGAGAACCGGATCATGCCCTGCATGCGCGCCGCCTGAGCCCGCGACCGCGCGTCGCTCAGGTTAGGCAGGCTCTCGTCCAGCAGCGCCTGCGCCAGGTTGGTGGCGCCCGCGGTTAGCTGGGCGTGCGCGGCGAGCAGCAACCGCGCCGCCGCGCGCTCTGGCTCTGGCGTCAGCTCCGCGGAACGCTCGAGCAGGCCCGCAGCCGCGGCTAGGCCGCCGCGGTGCTGTGCTCGGCCGGCCGAGCGTTCGAGCTCCTCGGCGAGCGCCTCGTCCGGGCCGGTGGCTCCCTGAGCACGATGCCAGGCGCGGTAGTCGGGGTCGGGGTCCGGGTCTGTCACCTCCGCGAGCGCGAGATGTACCCTCCGGCGCTGCTCTGGTGTCGCCGACCGGTATACGGCCGAACGCACCAGCGGGTGGTGGAATCGGAGGTTCGGTTCGAGCAGTCCCGCCATGACCGCGGGCTCTGCCGCGTCGGCTCCGACACCGAGAAGCTTGCCTGCTTGCCGCACTCGGGCAGCTTCGCCGAGCGGCTCGAGTGCGGCTATGAGCAATAGCCGTTGTGTCTGGGCCGGCAGCCCGTCGATTCTCTGCCGGTAGTTTTCCTCGATCCGTCCCGACAGCGGCGTCGCGTCCGGCATGCCGAATCCAAGTGCCAGCTCTGCCGGCGTCTGGCCGCGCGGCAGCTCGAGCAGCGCGAGCGGATTCCCGTGCGTCTCGGTCACGATCCGATCGCGGGTCCGGTCGTCGAGCGGGCCGTCGATCACCGACGAAAGCAGCGCACGGGCGTCATCGTGAGCGAGGCCCTGCAACGACAGCTCGGGAAGCCCGGCCAGCTCGTGGCCGGCGAGCTTTCGGGTGGCGAACAGGATGGCGACCGGCTCGGCCAGCAACCTCCGAGCCACGAACGCAAGCGCCTGCGCCGAGGCGTGATCGAGCCATTGTGCGTCGTCGATTACGCACAGCAGGGGCTGTTCCCGGGCAGCATCCGCGAGCAGGTTCAACACCGCCAGGCCTACCAGCAGTTGCTCGGGCGCGGCGCCGCTGGTCAATCCGAAGGCGGTGCCGATCGCCGCGCGCTGCGGCTCGGGCAGATGGTCGAGCCGATCGAGCATCGGCGCACACAGCATCTGAAGCGCGGCGAACGGCAGTTCCATCTCCGCCTCGACACCGGACGCCCGGGCGACCCGGAAGCCGGACGCCGCTTCCACTGCGTCGTCGAGCAGTGCCGTCTTGCCGACTCCGGGCTCGCCGGATAGCACCAGGACCCGACCCTGCCCACCTCGGGCCTCCTCCAAGAATTCGTCGAGCGCCTCGCGCTCGCTGGCTCGGCCAAGCAGCATCGATGCCCGCTTTTGTTCCGCGACTCGCCCGCGCATGCTAGCCGTGCGTCCCGGACGCGGCAAGGCGCCGACTATCAACCGTGAAGATGCGACGCCGCGCGTACGGGTTCACGATGAACGCGACGATTCAATCCACGCGAGAGAGAAGCCAAAATGCACGCCGAACACACCCTCGCCGCCTCAAGGCTCGGAGCATCCGGCCCCACCGTCCCACGTCTCTCTCGGCGAGTCGGCTTCTGGGCCATCGCGTTCGCGTTCCTGAGCGTGACGGCCCTCTCGACCGCCCCGAGCGCTCTCTACGGTCTCTATGAACGGCACGAGCACTTCGCGCCGATCACCGTCACGCTCGTCTACGCGGTCTATGCCGCGGGCGTGACCGCCAGCCTGCTGCTCGCGGGCCACGTGTCCGATTGGTACGGCCGTAAGGCTGTCCTGATCCCGGCGCTGGCTCTCGCCGTCGCGGCGGCGGCGCTGTTCATCTCGTGGCAGTCGCTTACAGGCCTGCTTGTCGCGCGCGTAATGACCGGGTTGGCGTTGGGCGCCACGGTGGCCACCGCCACCGCCTACATAACCGACCTCGACGCTGGGCCGGATGGGGCTGTAACGCGCCGCGCGGGCACCGTGGGCAGGATTGCCCAGGTCGGCGGGCTTGCAATCGGGCCGCTGGCGTCCGGAGTGCTCGCGCGGTACGCGCCAGGCGGATTGACGCTCCCGTACGTCGTTCTACTGGCGGCGCTCCTGGTGGCGATGCTCGCCGTCGCGCTGACGCCCGAGGGACGCCCAGCCGCTCGCCCACTCCCGAGCTACCGGCCGCAACGGCTCAAGGTGCCCGCCCACGCCAAAGGTCAGTTCCTCGCGGGCATCGCTGGAGCGGCGCTGGCCTTTGCCACTTGGGGTCTGTTCGCGGGGCTGGCCGGCAGGTTCCTCGCCGGCCCGCTTCAACACCCCTCCCCGGCGCTCACCGGCGCAGCGATCTTCCTCACCTTCGGTACGGGCGTCGTCGTGCAAACCACCACCACCAACTGGTCGACACATCGCCTACTGAGCACGGGGATCCCGACGATCATCCTCGGACTGGCCATCCTCGTCGCGTCGGCCTGGACTGCACCTCCGAGCCTGGCCCTGTTCCTCACCGGCGGCATCGTGACCGGCCTCGGCGCCAGCGCAATCTTCCGGGCCAGCTTCAACACAGTCATCTCGACATCACGTGCCGAGGATCGCGCCGGAGCACTCGCCACGCTCTTCATCGCCGGTTACCTCGCGCTCTCGTTGCCGGTGCTCGGCTTCGGCATCGTCCTCCTGTATCTGAGCCCGCAGGTGACGCTGCTGATATTCGGCCTCGTAGTCGGCCTCGGCGTCCTGGCCGCGGCCCCGACTCTCCTCCGTCAGCCTGAAGCCCGTCGCTGAGGCCTACTCGAGGCGCCGCAGACTCGAGCGGTCAAGCCGTGGACGCAAACTCCATCAATTCCCCGGACGCCTGCTCGCGCTCCGCCTCGAGCTTCCCTTACTTGAGCCTGTTCGTGGCGACGATTATGAAGGGTCCTGACATCGCGTGTCATCGCTTCTCGGTTCGGATCATTTGTCAGACATTCTCCGTGCGGAGGACCCACACGAGGCCCCGGACCATGGAGCTAAAAATGAGAGCGGCGAGTCGGCTTTATTTGGCCGCAGCGCGAGGGGTTTGCGCCAGTGTCATCGAGCTGAGGCGCTTCATCGCCTCTGATCGGTAGCCGTCGCTTTTCCGCGCGCCGCCTAAGGTGGCAGGAGTGACTGCCGCTACGGGTCGAAGCGGGCTCGTGCGCAGGGCCGTGGCTAGGTGGCACGGGAGACCGGTTGTCGATCCGCTGGACTTCGCCGGTCCACCGTCCGCGACGTGCGTTGCGCGGCACTGATAGATACGCGCGGACGCCCCATAAGTACGTCGTCTCACAAACCTGCCGGGTCCGGTCCATTGTTGCGAGATCAAGGCCACCGACCAAAAGGTTACGGCCACTCTCGATCGTAAGGAGCATCATGAGTGCCACCAAGACTACCGTCGTGCTCGAGCCGGCGGCACAGGCGTTAGTGGAGGCGACCAGTCACCATCCGTTCCTGTTCGAGCTTCCACCTGACGAAGGTCGCAAAGCTCTGGAACAACTTCAGAGCGGCGATGTCCCAGTCCCAGCAGTGGAAGTCAACGACATAACCATTCCGGGAGGACCGACGGGACCCGTCTCGGTGCGCGTCCTGCGGCCAGCGGGCCGCAACGGTGACACGCTACCGGTCGTCCTCTACATCCACGGAGCCGGATGGGTGTTCGGGAGCAAGCACACGCACGATCGGCTGATCCGGGAGCTGTGCGCCGGGACCAACGCCACAATCGTGTTCCCGAACTACGATCTTTCGCCCGAGGCCCGCTACCCCACGGCGATTGAAGAGAACTACGCCGCCCTTACCTGGATCGCGGAGCGTGGAGCGAGCGATGGCATCGACGCCAGCCGCATAGCCGTCGCCGGCGACTCGGTGGGCGGCAATATGGCCGCGGCGATGACCCTCATGGCTAAAGAACGCTCCGGGCCCCGGCTAGCGGCACAGTTGCTGTTCTACCCGGTGACCGACGCCAGCTTTGACACGGGCTCCTACGAACAGTTCGCCGAGGGGTACTACCTCAGACGTGACGGGATGCAATGGTTCTGGGACCAGTACACAACCAGTGAGAGCGACCGGGACCAGATCACGGCGTCACCGCTCCGTGCCACGGTTGAAGAGCTTGCGGGCCTTCCGCCCGCCCTCATTATCACTGGGGAGGCCGATGTACTGCGCGACGAGGGCGAAGCCTACGCAGCCAAGCTCCGCCTGGCCAACGTCGGGGTCACGGCCGTACGCTACGAGGGGATTGTCCATGACTTCGTCATGCTCAACGCGCTCCGTAATACCCACGCCGCCGTGGCCGCTCTCGCGCAGGCCACCGCGTTCCTGAGGAACGCATTGACCACTTAGTCGTAGCCTCGTGCAGCCCAGCGCTCGGAATCTGTGCCTTTCTGAACGAGCGCGCGCCGCCAGGCCGCCTGCGACTGAGTGTCGCCACTTGCAGTGGCCCCGGGGTAGACGTGGGAAAGCCAGCGACGTCCTGGCGGCGCCGCCCGAGCCTGCTTGGTCAGGCCATCAAGCCGTCTGGGAGTCCGGCGCGGCTCGAGACGCGGGTAGGGGACAACCAGCACCCCGTGGTGTGCCTGTCGTGCGGCGCGGTCACCGACGTCGACTGTGTCGTAGGTGAGCCACCGTACGTGTTGCCGTCCGATGCGGGCGGGTTCGTGATCGACGAGGCCGAGGTCACGTTCTGGGGTCTGTGCCCCACCTGCCAGACAACGAATAAGTCCAGCGAGAAGGAGAGCGCTCGATGACTGATAAGCCACCTCGCACGACAACCGACTCCGGGATCCCTGTTGCCAGCGACGAATTCTCGTTGACCGTTGGCCCGGATGGCCCGATTCTGCTGCAGGATCAGTATCTGATCGAGCAGATGGCGAACTTCAACCGGGAGCGGATCGCCGAGCGCCAGCCGCACGCCAAGGGGTCGGGGGCCTTTGGCGTGTTCGAGACGACCGAGGATGTCAGCGCCTACACCGTCGGACAAGGTGCTCGCGCGTGCGTTCGAGTACTGGAAGAACGTCGATGAGGAACTCGGCGAGCGGGTCGGCAGGCAGTCGGCGCCACCGTCGGCGCGTAGAACCAGCTGCGACGGCGCGCCCGGACCGCATCTGGACGCGTCCGGCGCGGCCCCCAGTCCCAGCCGTTGAATTTGAGCACCGTCCGGGGATTTACTCAAGGAGGAGGGAGACGAGGCGGCGACCGGGCTGTCGGATCCGCGCTACCCGTCGCCGGCCGAACCGGCCGCGTTGGCACCGTCGCCCCCTCAAGCGTGGAGGAGCCACGTCGGACCGCTAGCCCGGCGAGCTTCAGACCTGCCTTCGTGGTCCAGGGCGCATCTCCCCGCGACGTCGAGCGTCCACGTTTGCGCGGAACTCGGCCGCGGGCGCACCTTCGTGACGTCGAAGCCGCCGAGGAGCGACGGTCGAGACGCGTTTACCGCGCGGTGCGGGTCTCCGGGGCGTTCGACGCTCCGATACTCGTGACAACGGCAAACGAGGAGTGAGGAGATTGGGCGCTCGAGCTGCTAGTGCTCATCAAGGAAGCGCCTGGTGCACGCTGCCGCTCCCCGACGAACGTCCCTTTCGGGGTCGCATTGTTCGGTGTGCGTCAAGAGTGGGCCCTAGGCCAGACGCGCGGGTGTGGCTGGTTGCGCTCGTTATCCGGTGGAGGGCGGGAAGCGCGCGCTGTTGCCCGGCGGCTCGGCGAGTAACGGAAGCGCGGCATCACCTCACGCGACGAGCTCGCAGGGGCGCTGGCGCCGGAGCCCAGCGGGGGGCTCTCCCTCGTAGCCAGCCGAACGGCGCGAGCGACTAGGCCGCTTGGGCCGTCGCGATTGCGCGCAGACGACGAAGGGCCTCCCGCTCCAACTGGCGGCTGCGCTCCTCACCGACGCCGAGCCACGCGCCGATCTGCTCGTGGCTCTGGGGTGCAACCTGCCCCAATCCATAGCGGCGAATCACGACGTCGCGGTGCCGCTGCGGAAGGAGCCTCAGCATCCTCCTGACCATCACAGACTCCTCGCCTGCGACCGCGCGCTCGGGTGGGTCGGCGGCGTGGTGGTCGGCGATCAGTTCGCCCAGCGCCGTGTCCTCCTCGCCCACCGGCTCGTCCAGCGACGCCGTGACCCGGGCGGCCTGTTGCAGCGAACGCACGCTGTCGATATTCAACCCCGTCCGATCCGCCACCGCAGCAGTCGACGGCGCGCCGACGGTCGAATGTCCCAACTCGTCCTCGGCCCGGCGCACGGCGGCCAGCTGGCGGGTGGCACGCGGTGGAACGCGGATCAGCTGCGCAGCGGCCACGGCGTCGCGCAGCGAACGGTGAATCCACCACGTGGCGTAGGTGGAGAACCTCACTTCACGCCGATGGTCAAATCGCTCGACCGCTCGTATGAGTCCGATCGTCCCCTCCTGGACCAGGTCAGCCATCGGAACCCCCCTGCCTCGGTAGGTCCGTGCCAGCGAAACGACCAAGCGCAGGTTGCTTTCGATCATCCGCTCCTTGGCAGCTGGATCGCCTTGCTCTATTTGGATAGCGAGGCCGGTCTCTTCGGCGGCGGACAGCAGTGGCCGGCTCATCGCCCGGCGCAGCAGCGTGCCGACCTGGTCGTCGCTCGTGATTAGAGAAGATTCGGTCATCGGGGTTCTCAAGCGACGGCCCGGAGGTGACGTCGTGTCGTGGGCACATCGCCACACGACTCGGCGGTGAGGCGGACGAACTCGGCAAGCGCCGGCGAGGGGGTCTCATCTCGCCACAGCAGGTCGAACGCGACCTCGCGCGGAGCGTTCAGCGGGCGCGCCTGCACACCGGGAGGCAGCGCCACGGGAGCCGTGGACACGGCGACGGTGCCGCCCCGTGCCACGCTCCGGTAAAGAGCGGGCCCGGGGGCCGTCCGCATCATCTCGGCGCTCACCCCGAGCTCGCCGAGCATGTCGGCCACCATGCGGTCGTGCCCGGCGCCGTCCCGGTGCGCCGTGACCGCGATCCGCTCACCCTGAAGCTCCTGAGGCTCGACGGGACCGCTTCCGGCGAGTCGATGCCCCTCCGCTACGAGCACGACCCACGGCTCGGTGCCGAGCTTCAGGGTGCGCAGATCGGGGGAGGTAAAGCCGGAAGGCGCGATAACCGCGTCAAGCCCGCCGTCTCTTAGGTCGCGCCAAAGCGTGCCGCCGTAGCCCTCGAGCACGGTCAGCTCGACCCCCTCGCGCTCTCGGGTGAAGCATTCGAGCAGCGCCGCGGTTCCCTTCCACCGGGTCGGGGTGGCCAGGCCCACGCGCAGTGTTCCCGCCCTGCCGCCCTTCAGGTCCGATCCGACAGAACTGGCCGCATCCGCGGCGGCCAGGGTTGCCCGCGCGCGCTCCAGGAACAGCGCCCCCGCCTCGGTCAGATCGACCCCGCGGGTGTGCCGCTCGAACAGACGCACGCCAAGCTCGGTCTCGAGCCGCCGGATCTGGGTCGACAGGCCGGGTTGCGCGACCCACAGCCGCTCCGCTGCGGCCGTGAAGCTGCGCTCCTCGGCGATCGCGACGAAGTAACGAAGATGACGGAGTTCCATGACGCTTACCTCATGCCGCCGCGCGGAGGGCAAGCGACGCGAGCTCGGCTGCTGCAGCCTCTTCGGCGTCGAGCGCCGCTACATAGGACGCGAACGCGAAGCGGCGCGCCTCGGGTTCGGCGGCTAGGAATACCTCCCACCGGGTCGAAACGAGTTGCTCCGCGTCACGCCATACCTCGAGCGCCTCCGCGCGAGGACCGATGCGGTCAATGTTGAACATGAAATCCTCCTCCGATCGATCTGAGCGTTGTTGCCATCGAGTGGAGTGTCCGGCCGGACGCCGGTCTTTCGCATCCCCCGACTTGACAGTCCGACTATCAACTGAGTAGTCGGGCACGGCCGGCCCTGGTAGTCGGTCCGCTGGCGCGGCCGGAAACGCGCCTACTCGGAGACCGCCCGCGCCTCCAGCTGGTCGCCCAGCGCATCGGCGAGCTGGTGGCGCTTGGTCACCCCGAGCTTCGAGAACACCTTGCGCAGGTGGTAGGCGACGGTGTGCTGGCTGATGAACAGCCTCGCGGCGATCTCGATGTTCGACAACCCGTCGACCGCGAGCCGCGCGATCTGCCGCTCCTGGGCGGTCATATCATCCTGTGCCTCGACGGTCCGCTTTTGCACGTGCTCGCCAGTGGCCAAGAGCTCGTGATGGGCGCGTTCGGCGAACGCCGCCATCCCGATGGACGTGAACCGGTCGTGGGCGGCGCGGAGCTGGTCGCGCGCGTCGACCCGGCGCCGCTCACGGCGTAACCACTCGCCGTAGAGCAACTGCGCGCGGGCGCGGTCCGGTGTGAACCGGCAGCGATACAGTCGGTCGACCGCCTCCCGGTAGAGCGCGTCAGCGGCCTCACCGGCGCTCAGAAGCGCGCGTGAGCGGGCCTCGATCCCGAGCGCCAAGGCGGTGCCGGCTGCCTGTGTTCGCTTGGCCAGCTGCTCGAGGCCGGCAGCAGCCGCGTCGCTGCGACCGCAGCGCGCGGCCGCCTCGACCAGTTCAGGAAGGGACCAGATCGACACGGTCAGCTGATCTCGTCCTGTCGCGCGCTCCGCTACGGAAAATGCCGCCTCATAGTTGCCGAGGCCGTTGCAGAGAAGCGCGCGAGCGTGCTCGCTAAAGGCGAGCAGCACACCCTCACCTCGGGCGATGGCCGCGGGCTCCGCAGTCTCGACGAGCTTGGACAACACGGCTTTGTCGCCGCGGAAGCCGGCGAGCGGTAGCTTTGCGAATTCGATCCGTGTGGCGCCGGTCGCATCGGCGATGGCGTCAGACTCCTCCACCAGGGATTCAGCGGCATCGAGATCCCCTTCGAAGCTTCGCAGCACCGCCAGATAGTTGAGCGCAAGGGGCAGCACTCCGAGCGCGCCTCGCTCGCGCGCCAGCTCGACGCTACGGGCGCAGATGGCATGGCACGTCTGATCGTCGAACAGGTCGAGCGCCACGGCGCGCGCGAACCCGGGCCAGCGCACGTCTTGTTCGGCGCGACCGTCCTCGCCACGCAGTGCGGCGAGCGCTCGCTTGAGCAGAGGCGCGCTGGCCTCGTAGCCGTCGGTGAAGCGGACCGCGAGCCCGGCAAGCAGCAGGTCGAAGGGACCAGACGCGCCGCTTGGGGATGGCCTGTTGCGAACCGCCTCGGCGGCACGGCGAAGCAGCTTTCCACTAAAGGGGGCAGCGATGTGCGCCGCCCGCAGCGCCTCCAGGTACGTCGTGCGCGCGGCCTCCGGCTCCATCGCTCCCAGCCTGCCTGCTGCCTCGAGGAGGCATGGCACCGCCTCGCTGAAACGCCTCAGATCCAGACCGATCTGTCCCTTTAGGCGCTCGGCGAGTGCGCTCTGGAGCTCGTCGAGCGGTCCCTCGGCAGCGGACGCGAGAAGGGCTGACGCGGCCTGAGGAGCTCCGGCCAGCTGCTTAGCATCCGCGGCCTCGAGGGCGCGTCGCGCCCTCGAGGCCGGATCCGGCGATAGCGCTACCGCGCGCTCGAGGAAAGCGGCCGCCGCAGCGACACCGCCGCGGGCCTGGGCGCGGCCGGCCGAGCGTTCGAGATCGGCGGCGACTTCCTCGTCGGGGCCGTGCGTGGCGCGAGCGCGATGCCAGGCGCGTCGGTCAGGGTCCGTCTGAGGATCGGTCGATTCGGCGAGGGCACGGTGGACCCGGCGGCGGTCGTCGGGGGCAGCCGACGTGTAGGCGGCCGAGCGGACCAGTGGATGCGCAAACTCGACGCGGCCGCCGATCGTGAGCAGACCCGCGTCCACTGCTGGGCCGGCCGCCGCCGTACCGACGCCGAGCCTGCCGGCGGCACGCTCCAACAGCGCGGGGTCGCCCAACGGCTCCGCGGCCGCGGCAAGAACGAGGGTCTGGGCGTCGGGCGGGAGGCCAAGGATGCGATCGACGTAGCTCTGTTTCACCTTGCTGTCAACGTCGCGACTCGCTGGGACATCGAATCCGCCGGCGAGATCCCCGGCTCGCCACGTGCGCGGCAACTCGATGAGCGCCAGGGGATTTCCGTGGCTCTCGGCGATGATCCGTTCGCAGACGGCCGCATCGAGCGGGCCGCGCACATTCCCCAGAAGGAGCGCGCGGGCATCGCCGTTAACTAGGCCACGCACCTCCAACTGGGCTACGTGCTTCAGCTCCTCGCCGGGCTCGCGCGCCGCGAACACGACGCCGATCGGTTCTGCGAGCAGGCGGCGGGCGACGAACGCCAGCGTCAGCGTCGAGGCCTGATCGAGCCACTGTGCGTCATCGACGACGCACAGCAGCGGTCGTCCCTCGCGATCTTCCGAGAGCAAGCTCAACACACCCAAACCAACCAGAAAGCGATCCGGTGGCGGCCCCGGGGCTAGCCCAAACACGGTCTCGAGGGCCTGACGCTGCGGAAGCGGCAGCCGCTCGAGCCGGCCGAGGAGTGGCGCGCACACCTGATGCAAACTGGCATACGCCAGCTCCATCTCTGACTGCACCCCCACAGCCCGGACCACGGACATATCGGTTGCCGACGCGATCAGGTAGCGGAGCAGCGCCGTCTTGCCGATCCCAGCCTCCCCCCGGAGGACCAGCGAGCGACCCACTCCGTGACGGACGTCGACGAGCAGCTCGTCGAGCACCGCGCACTCCCGGTCCCGCGCCCGCAGGCCTGCGCGCGCCTGCTTTGTGCCGCCGGTCGGCATGAGGATCGCCTATCGTAACCCGGCGATCCGCCGGCGGACAATGCGCGTCCTCGCCGCTCTCGGACTCCTCGCCAACAGGGATCGGTCTGCCAGTGATTCACAGCCGCCGCGTCGCGTTGATCGGCCCGCAGCCGAGCGTCACACGAAAGGTTGTGTGTCCCTGGTCGCGTCGCCACGGCATCACGATTCATACGGTCGAGGCTGCCGCCTGGCGGCTTTCGGGCAGCGTGTTCGCGAGCTGGCTGCGTGACGTGATGTCGAGCTTGGAGAACACCTTGCGGAGGTGGTAGGCCACGGTGTGCTGGCTAAGAAACAGGCGCGCACCGATTTCCGGGTTTGATAGCCCCTCGCGAGCCAGCCCGGCGATCTGCCGCTCCTGGGCGGTCAGATCGCCCCGCATCTCCTGGGTCGGCGTATGCACATGCACGCCGGTCGCCAGCAACTCACGACGGGCCCGTTCGGCGAACGCCTCCAAGCCCATCGACGTGAACATGTCGTAGGCGGCACGCACCTGCGTGCGCGCGTCGGTGCGGCGATGCTCGCTGCGCAGCCATTCGGCATAGAGGAGATGGGCACGCGCCAGATCAACGCGCATCTGCGAGCGCCCGAGGAGCGCGATCGCGTCGACATAAAGTTGCTCGGCGGCCTTGCCCGTGGACAAAAGCGCGTGCGATCTCGCGTTGACGCCATTGGCCCAATCGGTCGCGGCTGCCCCAGCGATCTCCGCGAACCGCCGGGCGGCCTCGCCGGCCGCCTCCAGCTCGCCGAGCCGAGCGCCAGCCTCGATCAGCTCGACCATGGCCCAAGCTGCCGCAGCGCTGTTCGTGGGGCAGTCGATCGCCTCAAGGGCCGCGGGAAACGCCCTGTCGGGGATGCCGAGCCCGTTGTAGAGGAGTGCCCGCGCCCACGCGATCACGGTCAGGCTGAT
>Ga0335073_10002455_pt1 | contig 25343 bp, 27 predicted proteins | sample Lox_Sample_22_FD_207093 | JGI IMG/M metagenome (GOLD analysis project Ga0335073, IMG submission 207093) | Soil microbial communities from Loxahatchee National Wildlife Refuge, Florida, United States - Lox_Sample_2.2 | ecosystem: Environmental > Terrestrial > Soil > Wetlands | place: USA... | reverse complement strand
TACGGATTCGGAAGCGATCGATCACTCTGATCGATCTGCCTACGGCAAAATTCGGAACTACCGTTAGCTGCTTTGAAAAGAATGGCGGGGACGACGGGACTCGAACCCGCGGCCTCTGCCGTGACAGCACCCCATTTGCTCGTAACTAATTGAAACCACGCGACACGGATGGCTCCCAAAAGCGTGTTTAGAGCGGTGGGAAACAATTAGTGGACCATAATTGGACCATGAAGTTTAGGCATCACTAGTTCTCGCCCTAGTTTCCGTGTGGCCGACGATCCGCCCGAAGCTAGGCAGGAAGCCAACTCTGGTCTTGAGGTGCGATGTGCCTGAGTGATCGGTGTTGCCCGGCCCGAGCTCTGCCGCAGCGAAGATTTCGGCGTTCAATCCTCAATTACTGGAGCCCCGTTTTTAAGAGCCAAGTCAACTCTTTCGCGCGCTGCTCTGATTTCCTCGGGAGGATGCCCCTGCCAATTCTTTACTTCAGCGACTACCTTGAAGCCTTCCCGTGCGCGAAAGGAGTTCGTAGGATTTCCCGGAAACTTTTTGTCGGTGAGGTTTGGATCATTCTCAAGCGGACCCAGCGGCTCGACGACGTATATCCTTCCGGGCCCGTCGCCAACGGCCAGTTCTGCTCCCCAAATGGCGACATTTAGGTTCGACGATGCGTAAACGAATTTTGCCTTGCGCTCACCGTAATTAGCATTGTTGCCAGGTATGACAAGATCTCCGATGCTCAGATTGACTTTGGTCCCATGAAAATAACTCTGAATGAAATTGGGGTGCTGGAATGTCACTTTTGTTCGAGCCTCCCGTCATAACGCCGACTTGCACGCAGGCGGATGAATGAGGTCCACCGGGCGCGCAGATGTAACTCTCAAATGGGCTCCGCCCTCTACTGTACGCCTTCAGCAAAGGTGCGAAACTCTGTCGCAAATGTCAGGGTAACCTCTCAGCCCGGTGGACGTTGTTGCTCCAAGATGGGCTTGGCCGTGTAGGCGGCAAACACTCGAACTGCCGGTTTCGGGCGAGTCACGCTAGTGCTTTTTCGGACGTGACGCCGGGATGATGCCCAAGGCTAAGAGAAGGTGTGAGGCGTCGCGTTCGAAAAAGCCGTCAGAAGGAAGCCGCTGGCGCGGCGGACGCGGGAGTTATGCAAATTGAATGGGGCGAGTGAGAGGTGTAGGAGTTCGCGGGAGTCGTCAGGGCGGGTGGAGAAGGAGTCGGGGTGCTGTGCAAATACGAGTCGAGGCGCAAGTCAGCCTAGGCAGGCATAGAAAGTAGATATCTGGATGGAAGGGAGACACACTTCGGCGGTCTGCTCTGAGGCGTAGCGAGTGCGGTGTGTGAGCGAGTGAGTTCATGCAGCGGTGGTCAGGAGGGGTGGAGAACGGAGTTGGAGTTGCGCCGCGGTGAATCGTTCGACGACGGCCATGGGTGCGCCGCACTTGGGACAGCGCCAGAGCGGGTGAGCTGTAGGGGCAATCGACGTTTCCGATTCGTTTTTGGGTGGAGCGGTGTGGAGAGCGGCGAGGCACTGTGGCAGCAGGACGGCGCGGCTTCGGTTGGCGAGGAAGCCGAAGTGGCGGATGCGTACGAAGCCCTTCGGGAGCAGGTGAAGCAGGAAGCGACGCAGAAACTCATCGCGCGAGACGGTCATCGCTTTCTGCCGATTGTGGTCGGCAGAGTCACGCCAGCGAAAGGTAACCTGACCGTCTGCTAATGCGACCAAGCGATGGTTGGAGATGGCAACACGATGAGTGTAGCGGCCGAGATACTGCAGGACGTACTCGGGTCCGCCGAAAGGTGGTTTGGAGTAGACGATCCAATCTTTGCGGAACAGCGGACGCAGCCAGGCGGCGAAGAACTTGGGATGGGTAAGCGGTGCGAGTTCTCCGGCGAGGTGCAGTTGACGGTGTTCGAAGGCAGACTTCAGTCCGGCGACGAACTTGCCACGAAACACGCGCCGCAGTACAGCGATGGGAAGGAAGAAACGTGGGTGGGATCGAATCCAGTGGGCGTGATCGCGGGAGAGTCCGCCGGCGGGAACGACACAGTGGACATGGGGATGGAGTTGGAGTTTCTGGTTCCAGGTGTGAAGCACGCTAAAGAAGCCGATGTCAGCACCGAGATGGGCGCGGTTGCGAGCCACTTCGAGTAGAGTTTCTGCGCTGGCCCGGAGCAGCAACCCATAGATGACTTTCTTGTTCTGGAGTGCTAACCAAGCCAGTTGCGGCGGCAGGGTGAAGACGACATGGACGTAGGGCGTGGGTAGTAGTTCATGGCGACGCGCCGCGATCCAACGTTCACGCGTACCGGTCTGACACTTCGGGCAGTGCCGATTGCGGCAGCTGTTGTACGAGATGGTGGCACGATGTCCACAGCGAGTGCACTCATCGATATGGCCGCCGAGGGCAGCGGTACGACAGCGCGCGATGGCCAGCAGGACCTTGAGATGAGTCCAGCGGAGCCAGTGACGGTTGCGCTCGATGAAGTCTGCTCCTGCGCTGCGAATGATGTCGGCCACCTCTAACTGTGGCCGACTCATCTACTCCTCCTCGGACGACCTGCCTTTCTTCAGCACCAGCGCATCCAGCGGACTGGGAGTGGCATGCAGGTGTCGTTGCGAAAGGTGGAGATAGCGAGCGGTTTCTTTCAGATCGTGATGGCTTAACAGGATCTGGATGGTGTACAGGTCAGCGCCGGCTTCGAGCAAGTGCGTGGCGAAACAATGGCGGAGCACGTGGGGATAGACACGTTTCTTAATCCCAGCGCGGCGGGCGGCCTCGACGCAAGCATGGTAGGGCGTCTTGTCATCCATGGGGTGATCGCCGCTGTGCCAGCGGTTGCCGGGAAATAACCAGACGGACTTTTTGCGCAGGCGTTGCCAGTGAGCGCGCAGTTCCTCGAGCAGGAGGGGGCTGAGCATGACGTCGCGGTCTTGCTCGCCTTTGCCCCCTTGAATGTGCACGACCATGCGTCGGCTATCGATGTCGCTGACCTTCAGGCGCGTGAGCTCGGTGCGGCGCGCACCGGTGCCGTACAGGGTCATCAAAATGGTGCGATAGAAAGGAGTCGGCGCAGCATCGATGAGCTGTGCTACTTCTTCCTGACTGAGAATAGTGGGCAGGCGATAGCGCTTCTTGGGATAGGGAGTGTCGGCAATGCTCCAGGGCCTTTTGAGCGTCTGGATATAGAGGAAGCGCAGAGCGCAGAGATGGTTAGTCACCGAGCCGGGAGTCAGTTTGTGGAGGGTGAAGAGTTGGGCTTGGTATTCGCGGATGTGCCGCGGCCCTAGGCGATCGGGCGAGCAATGGAAGTGCTGGGCGAACCGCTCGATGAAGCGAATGTAACGCTGTGTGGTAGCCTCAGAGTAATGACGACGCTGGAGTTCTTCCAGCATCATTTTGCGTAGATGGGTCACAGGGACACCTCCTTGTGACCACAACTTATCTGAGTCGAGAAACAGGACAGCCGACATCACCCACGCGGCAGCGTCCGCCGCGCCAGCGGCTTCGTTCTAACGGGCAAGCCGGAACCCAACGGAACGCGCCGTCAGTTTCTTGTTTGCAGACCATACCCCCCGCAGTGCTTCAAAATTGCTCTTCCTCTCGGGGCGCGGGTAACGTCATACTCTCCGTGAATACGTCAGGAGGCACGGATGTCGGCAGGTGTAGTGATTTCTCATGAGCGGGCCGAAGGGCAGTCCTGGTTTACGAGCGGACCTGCCCTTGTTTGGTACATCACCGGGTCGGTGACCCTGTTACAGCTGCTCACTGCAAACCGTTATGGGTATTTTGGCGACGAGTTTTATCACATGGCCTGTGGTGAGCACGTGGCTTGGGGATACGTCGACCAGCCGCCGCTGATAGCCTTGTTTGCCTGGCTCACTCGGCACCTCTTCGGAACCTCGCTGTTCTCCATTCGTCTTCTTCCTGCGCTGGCTGGATTGTTGACCGTCTGGCTTACCGGGCGAATCGCGCGGGAGCTTGGCGGCGGACCGTTCGCCCAGGGACTCGCGGCCCTGTGTAGCGCGTGCGCAGGAGTTTACCTCATCCTCGGTCACCTGTTCACGATGAATGTCTTCGAACCTCCGTTCTGGATGGGTTGTGCATACGTGGTTATCCGCATTATCAAGACCGGCAATCAGAAGTTGTGGCTGTGGTTCGGCCTCCTTGCAGGAATTGGCCTTGAAAACAAATACTCCATGGCGGTCTTTGGGTTCGGCATTGTCGTGGGCCTACTGCTCACCAGTGAACGGAAGGCCTTGGCGAACAAATGGATCTGGATCGGCGGCCTGATCGCGTTTGTTAGTTTTCTGCCGAACTTGATTTGGAACATACAGCACAACTACCCGTTCCTGGAGCTCATGCACAACATCCGGGAGAGTGGAAGAGACTTGCCTTTCACTCCTCTGGGCTATATCCGAGCACAAATCCTGCTGATGACCCCGGTGACTTTCCCTGTATGGCTGCTCGGTGCCTTGTACTTCTTCTTTTTTTCGAAGGCGTATGCCTTCCGGATTCTGGGTTGGACCTTTGTCAGCGTGCTCGTGACCTTCATCGTCCTCCACGGCAAGGACTACTATGCGACACCGGTGTATCCGATTATGTTTGCGGGCGGTGCGATTGCCATCGAGCAAGTCTCGGCCGCAGAGCGATTGCGCTGGCTCAAGGCCTTCTCGGTCGCGCTGGTCCTGTTGGGAACCGTTGCACTCCTGCCACTGTTTGTACCTGTACTGTCGCCCGAGAGCTTTCTGCGTTATCAGGCCAGGCTTCCGTTCAAGGTTCAGCCCGATGAGAAGAGCATGCTTGCAGAACCGATGCCGCATTACTATTCCGGATGCTTTGGCTGGCACGATCTAGTACGAGCCGTGGCGCAAGCCTACGACAACGTTCCTGCACAAGACCGCGTGGACACTGCCATCTATGCCAGCGATTTTGCTACGGCGGGTGCGATTGATCTGCTTGGGCCAAAATTTGGGTTGCCGAAGGCAATTGGCGGACATCAGAGTTACTGGTTATGGGGTCCACGCAACTACACCGGCAGCACCATGATCGTCCTAGGTGGATCAGCAGAAGATGCGCGCAAGTGGTTCGACGACGTCACTGTGATCGCAGAGTTGCACAACTCTTACGCCGGAACCGCGTACGGATGGGCACACAAATCCGTTCTGCTGTGCCGCGGCAAGAAGTTCCCTTCGCTAACCGAGGTTTGGCCCCGTCTGAAACATTGGGATTAGGAATCCATCGCTGAGCCTTTTCCTCATTGGGTGATGAATAACGGCAAACCAGAAGTCAACTTCCCATCGCCGACCATCCTGACGCTGAGAAAAGCGCCTCTAGTTCGCCGTCGACAAAGGCGTCCGTCTTCTCGGCTTCACACCGCTGCAGTTTCCGCCTCGGGCTCGGTATGAACGTCGAAGTGCACGTGGTCCTGTTTGCAGATCCATTTCACTGCCGACTTAGCGGTCATTGGCCCCGAAGGCAATCCCCCGCCAGGCATCACCCATTGCCCCGCCATTACGAATCGCTTCAGTCCGGGCAGTGTGTTCCTCAGCGGTTTGAAGCTGTCGCCCGGTTCCACCAGCCAACCTTCCATCGTTCCGTTCCAGTTCCCGGTGTAGCGGTAAACCGTCGCTGGCGTCGATACATCCACTACCTCGATCGCCTGGCGGATTCCCGGGATGCGCTTTTCCAGGACGCCAATCACAGCCTCAGCGACGCGCTGCTTCTCCCTGTGGTAGCCGCCCGGGTCCATTTGCCGCAGATCTTTCCAGTAGGTGAAATTGCGCGTCGGCAGAGTGCATGTTACTGCGGTCTTACCTGGCGGCGCGAACGTAGGATCGAAATGAAAAATGCGGAAACTAACAGTGTCGACTTCCGTGGCAGGATCCACCACCAGCGGCGACGCCAGAATTCGCGACACCATCGCGGGCTCGTGGCTCAGATCCCTCTCCACGCCCAGCGACACCTGCAAATACGAGGCAAATAGCTGCCGCTCGTCATACCTCTTCCTCGTCTCCTCATCCACGTACTTGCCGTCCAGCATCTCGAAAATGGTCGTGCGCCCGTCGGCGGCTGAAATCACCCAATCCGCCATCACCCGCTCGCCACTTTCGAGCTCCACGCCCACAACCGTATCGTTTTCCACCAGCACGCGCTCGACGCGCGCGTTGAACCGTATCTTGCCGCCCAAGCTCGCGATCTTTTCCTCGATCAGCCGGATCAACGACTGCGCCCCGCCAATGCAATATCCAGCGTTTCCCACATTCATCCATCCCAGCGAAAACACCATCGCGATGGCCGACATCTTCCCGATGTCTCCGTTTGTGAAAAAGCGCCTCAGCAGGGGATCTTGGAACCTTTTGCCGTAGTCCGCACCGCTGATCTTCGACAGTTTTCCCAGCAGCGGAAACACCGGAATATCACGCAGTATATTCAGCCAGTTTTCCTTCAGCCCTCCTGCCGGATCCAGCATCCGGAACTTCCCCAGCGCCCGCACCGCGCGGGTAAATTCCATAATCGCCGACGCATTCTGCGGAGCCCGCCGCAACAGCTCTGCTTCCAGCCGGTTGACATCGGTGTAAAGCCTCAGTGTGTCCCCATCCTCCGTTTCCAGTCGCACAAACTCGTCCTGGTTTACGAACATCAGCTGGTTGATATCGCAGACCTCCTGCCACTGGTCGTGAAAGTCTCCACCCGGCCTCGACCCCACAAGCCAGTGTAGGCACGTCTCGAAGCGGTAGGCGCCCCGCTTCCAGCTCATCGCCAGGCCCCCCGCCATGTCGTGCATTTCAAGAACTTCAACTTCGTAGCCGCACTTCAGCCCATACACGGCGGCGCACAATCCGGCAATGCCGGCGCCGACGACGACAATCTTTTGTCCGTGTTTCTCCATCGCGTTCAACTCCTTTCAGCCGCCCATCGAGCAACAGTTGCCGTAGACTTCTTTGAATCCGCCCTACCGGACTGCCCAAGCATATTGGGGTTGGCAGTAGATATGCTGTGATGTGAAGCACAGGAATCAGCGTATTCCTGCGGCTTTCCCCCAACCCCGGAAAACTTCAGGTGTCGTCGGACGGGAGTGGGTAACCCCGATAGCATCTCCGGTGTAACGATCGCAAGGCGGCCTTCAACCGGCAACTCCTCGGCTCGCGTTGGTGCGGACAATGACGATCCCCGAAGTGACCAACACTATCGCAACTGCTCCGTACATGTAGTGCGGCCAAACGATCAGTCGCAACATCGCAACTTCAACGATGAGCCAGCCTAGTGACACAATTCCTTGTACGATTACCCACCCGCCGAATCCCGGATACTTACCTACGGTTAGCCGCAAAATCCAGAGACTGAGCAGACCATTCGCTACTAGCAAAATAATTCCGGGGACAAGATAGGAGCGGAATGGAGAATATTGCAGCAAGCTCTGCGGAAACCCCCACGGCTCGCCGCCTGGGTGCAAGATGAGAGGAATTGCACCGACGACTCCCGACAAACCCGTAAATATCAGCGCGATGATTGCGACCATTCTGGCTTTCTTCATTGCAGCACCTCACTGCGGCGGACTAACGAGCGATAGATCTCTGGACTTGCATCCTAAGTTTCTGGATTTTCGCGTACTGCAGTTCTCGATCTTCTTCTCCTCTTGACGTTGAATCCTGTGTATACCGCTACCCCCAGAATGAACATGCCGAACTCCAACATGGTGGCCTCCATAGCTCTGATCGAGTTGTATAGGCCGACGCAAACTCGCGGAGTATTGCTGAACAGAAGTGGGAGATCACAGGGCAGGGGATGTCCGTAGCTCCACTGCCACGAGCGCCAGGAAAAGCTGGAAAAAGGGATGGGATGCGAAATGAAGTCGAGCACCCAATGGCTGAAGACCACAGCTCCAACGGCGACCCCCGCGCGGTAATCACGGTAGATGCGTTTAGCCAATAGACCGAATGCCACAGACCAGGCACCGGACATCAAGAGGCCATGCGACCAGGGGTCTCCAATCCCGGAGCGCTCGATGCCGGTGAAGCCAAAAACTATGGCGAAAACATCGAGAATCCACGACGCTAACAACAGAATGCCGAGTGACGCTTTAGGAGCCGCAGGCTTCGCTACCAATCCGACTGAGAAGTGTCCTAGTGGGCCCATTGGAGACTTCCTCCAAGAAGAGCAAGCTTGCCCTTGGGGCCGATTTCCACCCTCAGAGGCTTTCCCTTCCGCGTTAAGTAACCTGCGACCATTCGTGCTCTCACGGTTTCAAGGCGGCCCCCCGTACAAAGAAAGCAAACGGAACGAAGCAAAACAATCCCATCGCGAAGATCACCAGCACATCGCCGGCGCGATTGTGGTTTCCGAAAATGAGGTACTGCAACACAAACAACGCGATCAAACCGATGAATAGCATGCTGGCCTGAAACAGCAAGCCCAATCCGACTACATATCCCAGAGCCTTGCGTCGCCAAAGAAGCAAGCCGCCAATGATCCATGAGGGGCTCAGCAGTACGTCCGTACTACGGACCGCCAGCCCCGAAGCGTCGATTGGGGTCCGCTTAACGACGGCGGTTATCATCACGGCGATCGCCCACACAAAGAACAAAACGCCCAGTCCCATCAAGACTCCCGCGCCAACCTTCTCAGGCACTCTGCCAGCAAGACGTTGTTGCACGGCGATCCCGTCGACCGAAAGAACGAGACTTGCCATTGCGTAGAAGTTCATCGCAGCCAACACAAGATGAAAAAGGAACAGCACACCGAAGGTTCTGGCGAACAAGAAAACGACGTCGTGGTAGAGGAGATAGAGCAGCACTCCCGGCCACACTAGAAGGCCGACCAGTCTGCTCCTCCGGGCGAACCAGATCGAAAACAAGAGCACGGGTATTCCGAGAAGATTGACGAGATCTGTGGGCAGTGAACCGCGCAGACTTTCCTTTGTCGGATACATCATCGTTGGACGGACGAGACCGATAGCGCAAGCGAGAATCATTAGTGCAGCGATACCTAGAGAACCCCCATAGGCAAATCTGTAGCAAGGTCTACCGCGGACAAAACCGCCGCACTCGGACTCGTCCGGAGGATGACCACTCCGGTTCAACGCCGACATGAGATCTCCTAAGCTGCAACAGTCGCTCGCGCCGCGACTGGTTCGCGCATGCGGACCATGAGAATGCCGATTGTGATCATCCAAACCGCGAGGGGGAAGCCAGACGCGATAGCCTCGGGACCCCAACCCGCAGGATTGTAGAAATGCATAAGATCAGGGCTGCCGACAAACATCGAAGGAACGAAGGCGAGGCATCCGAGGGCGCAAACGTAGCCTACCCAAGCGCTCCACCGAGGCAATGCGCCACTGGCCGCGCCCGCGTACCCGGCGAGTGCCATAAACACCGCCATCAGAAAAAGAGCTACAGAGCCATACATCAGGAACGTGCTTTCCAACATGGCGCGAATGATCACGCCGCTGGCGGGAACGGTCCGGGCGTCGATGACCGTGGCGGCCTGCAGTGAGTCGGCAACGAAAGTGAGCGCGATGTAGACCAGGCCAACTCCGAAAACGAGCGTGCCGAGCCACTCGTGCTGTACATCCGCATGGCGGACGAGGTGACGGAAACCGGCGAGGAAGATCATGACCAGAGTCAGGATAAGGAAGTCGAGAAACACGCAAGTCATGATGTTCGTGCCGTAAGTTGCAGTGAACTCGGTGATCTTCGCCGGGTCCGTGAGCCCGGGAAAACCACTCCGTACCAGATAAAAGGGGAACTCGATAAAAAATAGGGCAATCGCAGCCAAGCCGCATGCGCCGCTCCAGCGGTAGATCTTCTGATCATCCATAAACGATTCCTCTCTTTCAGCAGATTGTCACCATACTCCAGGCAACAACCGGTAGCGAGCACGCTTGGTAAATTCCTCGTAGCCGGGAAGTTCCTGACGAAGGGTTAGATCCTCGCGAGAGGTGCGCCAGATCATCAGAGCGACAATCACTACGCCTAACACCAGTGCCGCGACTGAGCCGAGAACGAGCGGCATTCCCAGATACATCAGGCATGCGCCGATATACATGGGATGGCGCACAAAACGGTATGGGCCGGAGTCAACGACACTCTGACCGCGATCCCTCTGAATGCGGACCGTTGCCTCGGCAAACGGATTGACGCGGAGAACCCATGCGATCATCAATATCCCAAGGACGAACGCGATCGCGCCAGGATATGCAAGGCCAAGGGCTATTGATGACCAGCCGAACCGCTTCACGTCCAGCCCTGCGACCGCAGGCTGACTGAATACGAGAGGAAAATAGAAGGCCCAAAAGACCTTGTCGAAATGCTTTGTGTCCTTTCGGTGACGTTGTGCTCGTGCGTTCATCACCGCAGGGTTATAACGGTATCCGACGACTCCGATTATGGTCATCCCTGTAACCCACAACACGACAGAGATCCAGCCGCGCATCCAATCAAGACGGCCGGCGCTTAGAAAAATCGAGCTCGTCCACCACGCGGAGGCTCCTATAAGTTGAACCAGTCCTCTTGCGGGATTAAGTGCAGGCGGTGCTGATGCCTGTTCGACCGCAGATGTATTTGCCATAAACTGCTCCAACCGAAATCAGACGATGACAATTGAACGCCGTACTTATATACCCAGAGACTCACTTTCGACGCGGTATCTCGAATTCCTGTGAACTCGGGAATCTGATCTATGCCGGCGAACATTGGCGAACTTATTCCAAACGCTTTGGTCTCCCAAGCTGAAGCAGCCTTCGCCCGACGAGAAATAACCACACCGGATACCCCAGCCCGGAAATAATCATGAAAATCGCAGCCACTTTGGGAAAAAACGGAACGAAGAGAATGTGCACCAAATCGAGACCGTGCGTGATGATGCCCACGTAGGCCGTCACCTTGCTGAAAACCCCACGCAACATTACAAATGAAATCCACACGGCTCCGGCTTGCACGAATAGTCCGCCCATGTAGGCACCGGTTCCGTGCCAGATATCGGTGGCCAACACGGCTTCTCCCGCAGCCAGAAAATGAGCCTTCATTGCGTCGCTGGTAGCAGTGGCGTACTTATCGCTGAGCGCCATCAACGGGAGGGCCGTGGGCATTGCAAGGACCAGAGTTACGCCAAGGAAGACCAGAACCGTCCCAATCGCCGCGTGAGTGCGATCCGTGTCTCTCAACGCTGCAAAGAGGCCAAAGAAAAGCAGATAGTACAGGGGCAGCACCAAAACAGTCGCAAAATCGAGACGCAAAAGACCCAGCAACTTGTTTTGCTGTAATGCGCGGAACGCTTCTGCAACGCTGTCAGGCGGGCCGCCGAAGATGGCGATTTGCACCATCGTTGCGAGACAGTAGATAAGGAAGACGAAGGCCGCAACCCCTGCCGCCCGGCAAATGACGGTCCAGTTGAAAGTGGAGGAGACAGAAGGCTTCTGGGGTTGGACCACTGACACGTTCCTCATTTCATGCCGCGCGGAAGCATGTGAACCAGGCGACGGCCTTGGAAAAGAAGCCTTAATACCTATCAGCGGGCGTCTCTGAGAGCAGTGACCACGATCACTCCAGTTGACCACTCCCATTTCCGTTTCCTCCGCGCGGCTCTCTCCTCCGATCACGGTGGTCGATCCGAGCTTATTCTTGGCGGCATTCGCTAGTTACGCGATACAAAGAGATCCGCTTGGAATCGTGGGTGCGACAACGTGTCTTAAGTCACAGACTCGATTCCAGCGAACGCCTAAGAATGGATGAGTCGAGAAAAGCGGCTATGAAGTAGTTGGGAAAGAGTTGCCAGAAAACAGACAGCGCTGATAGAGGATAGAACCGACGTTCGAGATGACCCTCCACGGACGCCTAACTTCACTTGGGAGGTTTTAACGATTACCGAAACACCGATCACGAACAGAATTGAAGTCTACATCTGCCCTGGATGCAAGCATCCGCTGCGGCAAGAAGACCACATGCTTTACTGTACTGGCTGCTCCCAGATCTATCCAATCGCGGGAGGAATTCCCGACTTCATTCGGGAAGAGCTCGCGCAAAGCGCAGATCCAGTGCTCCGCAGGATGCGCTTCATCGATCGAATGGCGAGAATATACGAATCGAAGTTGTGGTATCCGATTGTCCTGAAGATCTACGGTGGTTTTCGCAGCCTTTCCTTTCCGGAGTTGATCATCAAAGTGACAGAGAAAGTCCAGCCCGTCTCAGGGTGCGTGCTGGATGTGGCGTGCGGCCCCGGTACCTATGGGCGACGAATCGCATCATCGTCGAAAGAGGTCTTTGGTATCGACATCTCGAAGGGGATGCTTATGCAAGGCTCTGCGTACGTCGTACGGGATCGTATTCCCGATATGCATTTTGCGCGTGCTAGGGTGGAGGCTCTACCATTCGAGGATGGGTTTTTCGATGCCGTGCTCTGCGGTGGCTCCCTGCATCTCTTCGCCGACACGCTGATTGCTTTGCGCGAGATTGGCCGCGTGATGAAGCCAGGTGCAATCCTCTCCGTCTTTACGTTCGGAGCTGGCACCGAAGGCATTCTCAAATTTCGCCGCGTGCGAGAGCGCAGCTTCAGACATCATGGCCTTCATGTATTCGAACTCGCCAAGATGGAACAATACCTAGCTGAGGCTGGCTTCGAGGACTTCAGCCGGAGATGTCCGGCTCGATTCTAACGTTTGGCGCACGCAAGAGAGCAGCCTGACTGCGGGCGAAGGTAGATAGTCTCAACGAACGCGGACATCTCAATTTGCGGAGGGCTACACAATTTCGGAGCGGTCAAGACGTAGGGGAGCACATGGCAATAGTCACGACAGCGCGTCCTAGATTGCGAACATTGTTGATAGCGTTAGGGATCGCCTTCGCTGCACTGACCGTGTTTTACAGCACAGCATGGATGTACTACATTCAGCGCCCTTCGCCGGTGCCGGAGGTCGAAATTGGGTTTGACGAGTCATACTCCTCCTCCGGAATTGAAATTCAGAACGTACATCCGAACAGCCCAGCGGAGGGGGCCGGACTGAGAGCCAACGACCGCATCGTGGACATCAATGGAAGCACGGCCGATTCGGCGTCAGCATGGAACGATTTGATGTCACGTATCTGGCGGAACTCACATCCGGGAGACACCGTCACGCTCACCCTGGAGCGGCCAGGCCAACCACAAGCAGTTGTGATCACGCCCCGGTTTCGCGCCAAGCAAGGGGTAGGTGACACCAAGACCATCCCGCGTACCATAGCGCTTCAGATACTCCGGATGTATCCCCTGCTATTCCTCTTCGTGGGATTGGCTGTCCTGTTTCTGCGCGTGGAAGACCGCAATGCATGGCTGCTCGCGCTGTTATTCGGCAGCTTTATTGTGGCTGCCGACATGCCGGACGAATTCGCCGGCGCGACGCCGCATCTCCGTTCGTACCTGCTCGCCTATCGGAGTTTGATGGGCAGTATTCTGACTGGACTGTTCTATTTCTTTTTCGCAGTTTTCCCAACGCGCTCCCCCATCGACCGCAAAGTTCCCTGGTTGAAGTGGGTGCTGGTATTCGCTTGCCTGTGTTTGGGTCTTGGAGGTTACCGCCACGGCGACTATAGAGCCTTGCCCTTGATCCTCAGGGTGGTGCCTGACCGCATCGCCCAGGATGCTCGAAGAGTCGTGGCTTACGGTTCTGTTTTACTCGGGCTCATCTCCCTTTTGTGGAACAGGCTTAGCGTGTCCAGCAAGGAAGACCTAAGGAAGATCAAAGTGATTTTCTGGGGTACCGTGGTAGGCATTGCGCCGCCCGTAGCGATGGTGTTCGCGCAGGAGGTTTTCCATGTACAAACTTCCTTTTGGCTAAATTTTGCCAAGGTCATACTGCTGTTCCTCTTTCCTCTATCCTTTGCATATGCCGTGGTGAAGCATCGGGTCATGGAGATTCCAGTCCTGCTAAAACGCAGTGCTCGATACTTCGTGGTGGAACGCGGTTTTTTAATCCTCATCCTGGTGCTTTGTGTGGGGCTGACGCTATGGTTCGGACAGGCGTTCTCGAATTATTTCTCCGCCGGATCGAAGGCCACCATTCCTATTGGTGCGACCTTTGGCGTACTTGTGATTACGAGCGCAAGCCAAGTCCATCGTCGTGTTCGGACGCGGCTGGACCGCGCTTTCTTCCGCAGTTCGTACGACGCGCAACAAATCCTGGAGGACCTTGCCGCCAAGACCCTCAACACCAGCAGCCGTGAAGGTCTGGCATTGCTTCTCCACCAGAATATATGGGATGCGCTGCATCCCCGTTCAGTGTTCGTATACCTTCGGACGAACAACGGACAGTTGAGCGCATATGCGGGCAATCCGCCAGCCGAGGCGATGACACTTTCGAGTAGTGGCGCCGAAATAGCCGAACTGGCACATCGCGACGGGCCCCGCGAATTGATTCCCGACGAAATGCGAGACACGCAATTAGCTCCGCTCGATCCGGAATGCCTGGTGCCGATTCACGGCTCCGTCGGAGGGGTGCTCGAAGGTGTAGCCGTGCTCGGTCCGAGGCTTTCTGAAGAACTGTACTCCTCCAGCGACAAACGACTGCTCGCATCGGTTGCCAGCCACGCGGGAATCGCCATGCGAAGCATCACCCTCGCCGAAAAAATGGCGGAGCGGATGGAAGCGGAGCGGCGCGCAGAGCAGGAAATGCAAATTGCGCGCCAGGTGCAAAGCCGCCTACTACCACAGCAGGCGCCTTCGCTGAAGACGCTGGATTGCTGCGGTAAGTGCATTCAGACCCGCGCCGTTGGAGGTGACTACTACGACTTTCTCGATTTCGGATCGGGTCGTCTCGGTCTGGTGCTGGCTGACATCTCGGGTAAAGGAATGTCGGCCGCGCTGCTCATGGCGAATCTGCAGGCCAACCTGCGCGGACAATATGCACTGGCGCTGGAGGATATGTTTCGCTTGTTGCGCTCGGTCAATCTCCTCTTCTATAGGAACACGGAAACGAGTCACTATGCGACGATGTTCTTCGCAATTTACGACGACGGAACCCGGCGCTTGCGTTATGTGAATTGCGGACACAATCCGCCAATCCTCATGCGGGCCAATGGAGATCTGGAGAGGCTTACGGCAACAGCGACGGTGTTGGGATTATTCGAGGAATGGGATTGCGGCGTTGCGGAATGCGAACTCGCTTCCGGCGACGTCCTGGTGATTTACACCGACGGCATCACTGAAGCGGGACCGAACGAACAGGAAGAATTTGGCGAAGAACGGTTGATTGCGACGACTCAGAAGCATCGTCGGCAATCGGCTCTCGAAATCCTGAATAACATCGTCGCCGAAGTGCAGCTGGCGAGCCGCGGTAGGCAGGCCGACGATATGACGCTGATCGTCGCTAGGTGCTGATAGCCGACTAACTTCTCTTGACGTATTCTCGGTCAGTGGTGAGGACGTTGCCAGATGAGGACCTGGTCTATGAAGACACTAAAGGTTTCGTTGTTAGCGAGTGTAATTGGGACTGGAGCATGGATGTTGGGGCTGACGCAGAAGATGTGGCCTGCGCATCCGCAATGGGCTGTTTTCTTTCTGACAATAGGAGCACTCGTAGTGCTGTCGTACGTGTGGCCGGAGCCACAGAAATAAAATTTGGGTCCGAGTCCTAGGAGTCAAGAGGACGGCCGGCCCCCGGCCGGGCTTTGCCTCCCCCGCATCTGGCTGGAGCGCATGAAATTTCCCCAGTTGCAGAAGCTGCTCTTGGGACGAAAACGCGGGACAGGTTGTTCAGAGGAAGATCGCCTGATTGCGTCCGGCGGGGTCAGGTTGGAACCAAGACACTCCCCCAAAGGGGCTGCGGTCTAAAAAATCGAGAAGGGGTGATATGTGACCGCCTTGAGCTTCCGAACAATCCTTCATCCAGGACGGACGATACTGATCAGGTTGACCGACCCCGGTCCAGCGCAATGCCAAATGTCCAGTTTCGGATCGCCAGGATGATTTCATCGCACGTACCTCGATGTTCCGCCGTTTGCGAATTATAGCTCTCTCGACGGTCATAGGTGAAATTAGGAATTTTCGCCAATCTTCGTTTGCTGGATGGAACTTTCTTCGCTTTTTGCGGCTCGGCAGATTGGAATGTTGCGGAAAGACCTAACCACCTTCTACGAGGCGAAAGCCGGACGGCCTAAAGACTACGGCACTTCCTACAATGACATTTATAGTCGACGCGATCCAGAACCACGACATGCCCGCACTTCATACAAATCAATTGCGCATCGCGAGGAGTCAAGACCTTAAAATTATCGCGTTCTACGCAGTACGGACACCGTATTTCGTCCACAGTGGACTGCGTTTTTTGATTCGCGATTCGCTCGATCAGTCTCTGGGTTTTACGATCCTCGAGCCGCACGTGAGACCTTTGGCTGGTTGTCATACCCCTAGTCTGCGACGGCTGACGCCAATTCGACAAGCGGTTTGAGCAAGAAAGCCCCGGCTCTACTTGGAGCTTCAGAGGATTCGGTCCGCAGTCAGACCGGCGGATTCGTTCACAGCGCTAAAACTCCGGCAAATGAACTTCTTATCCACAGGAATTGCACCATAATCAAGGCTTCCGCATTGCGGGCGAGATTGACAGTGAAAGCGTGCCCCGACTGTCTGAGTGTCGAGCCTGACAATTAGGCAGCACTCACCTCCATTCGTTGTCTTGCCATTTGCACGATGGTCAAAGGAATGCGAACGCGCTTGTGCTCTCCCGACTCTTGCTCGACGGCGTCAAAGAACACAACTGTATCGCTCAACACGATGGGATCACCAACCACCTCGAATTGTGATCCATACAACCTGATTTGCTTCTCTCGGGTGAATCCTAACCGCTTTAGTCTCTCGTACAGGTGAGTCTGCGTCGCAGTCATGGGACAGAACCTCGAAAAGGGCGGGAATTTGAGAGTTGGTATGGCGACTATGAAGAATTGCGTCTAACAACGATTATCGTAGCATTTTCGCAACCAGCGGCGTGAACAGCAACTCTCGCACAACGTATGAGTTGCATAGCTGTGACTGAAATCACAGGGGTTCTGCATCCAGTTTTAACGTGCGCGCAACATTGGCGGCCTAGCATGCTCGTAAACAAGGTGAGCACCCATGTTTGCCATCCTTCCATCGATCTTGTTGGCCATCATTGTAGTTCTGCTGGCTGCGGTATTCCGGAATCGGCCTGATCCCAAACATCTCTTCATTCTGAAACTGCTGATTTGGGCTCAGGATGAAGAGGCCAGCCGCGAACTGAAAATCTAAGTATTGTTAACAGCCACAGGCCATAGCGCTCAAAATCATCGGTCAAGCTGCATTCTCGGAAAGGACTTTCGCTAAGAGAGCGAATCGCCTTCACCTTCAGCCAGCAGTATCCCTAACACTTGCGTCAGCCGAGATGAACGAAAGTCATATTTTCGGTCGATGTCCTTACGACGCTGGGTCAAGTGGCGTTCCAAGTTCCACACGTCGGCGGGTTCCTTGATCTTGTTCGCCATCTGTTTGGCTTCCCGCATGACTTCCTGAAGGTCCCGTCTCAGAGCAGCGTCGAAGACCTTCCGAGCGATGTTTCTTTCCGCCCTCGACCAATCCGGTTCGTTCGGGTACGAATACGTGGTTTGTACCGCCGATAGGTCGCGCATCTTCCGATCCTCTGTGGAGTGTTGTCGCCGCATGAGCGTAATGGCGGGAGCGACGGGACTCGAACCCGCGGCCTCCTGCGTGACAGGCAGGCGTTCTAACCAGCTGAACTACGCCCCCGCTTGAAAACTTCCTTGCGATTACCGTGTATTCCTCCGGCTGCCCATCGATTCCCAAAGTTTACTGAAAGTGCCGTGACAGCCAAGCATTTGGTCGTAACTAACGGAAATCACGCGACACGGATGGCTTCCAAAGGCGCGTTCAGAGCACTAGGAAACAATTGCTGGACCATAATTTGGACCATAATTTTCCTGTGCTTTCGCAGTCGCCGCATTCGTCAAATTCCCGTCCCAATCTCTGGCGTTCAATGTCCAGATCGCCGACCACTCGGGAGGTGACACGATATTCACTAACACAAGCCGGTTTATTGGTACTAGCCAGCGGGAAGTAGCGTGAAGATGGATGTTCAGTCGGACAGTCGGAGTATGTCAATCAGGGCGGACAAAGCAGCAGGCTGATTGCGACGGCTTGGGTAGTAAAGAAAATACCCCTGGAATGATGGGCACCAGTCTTTCAAGACTTGAATCAATCGTCCCTCTGAAATCATGCCTCTGAGAGTATCTTCCATCGCCGTTCCGATTCCTACGCCCTTCAACACAGCTTGAATGACCAAGTCCGGATCATCGAAAGACGCTCGCCCCTGGGGGCTAACCGTGAGAGCCTTCCGGCCTTTCTCGAACTCCCACCGATAGAGACCGTTGCTAAAGCGAAAACCGATACAAGAATGATCTTTGAGGTCTTGAGGTTTTCGAGGAGCAGTGTGTGACTTGAAATACTGTGGCGATCCGACGACCGCAAGCCGCATCTCTCGGGTGACCCGGACGGCAATCATGTCCCGTTGAATGAACTCGCCAAGCTGAACGCCGGCGTCGTACTCCCCGGCTACAAGATCGACAGGGTCATTGGAAGAAGTGATCTCCAACACGATTTCTGGGTAGGTGCGTGCGAAATGAGCCAACTTCGGCAGAATCACCATTTGCGTGGCTGTTCGCGGAACGATGAGTCGAATTCGGCCTGCTGGACTCTCTCTTTGCTTTCTCGTTTCAGCGACTGCTCGCTCGATCCGCTCGAGTGCAGGCGCGAGATTCTCAAGAAGTGCGGCCCCGGCGGCCGTGGGAGAGACGCTTCGCGTAGTTCGGGCGAGTAGCTGAAGCCCAAGTCTCTTTTCAAGTCCCCGCATGGAATGGCTGAGCGCAGATTGCGAGACGCCCAGCCGTGCCGCAGCGCGGGTAAAGCTACGTTCTTGCGCAACAATTGCGAATGCTGAAAGTTCCCCTAGATCGTTCCTCATGATTCATGAATGCTACTCATAACTCCTTGCGATCGCAACCGCCTTGTGTCATGAAAAATGCAAGTTTAGTCTTTTATTAGAACAGGAGGATGGCAATGCAAAAACGAAAATTGGGGACGGGTGGACTGGAAGTGTCAGAGCTAGGTTTTGGCTGTATGGGAATGAGCTTCTCCTACGGGCCTCCGAAAGACACGAAAGAAATGACGGCCTTGTTGCATGCTGCGGTCGAACGCGGCGTCACATTCTTCGACACGGCTGAAGTCTATGGTCCCCTTATCAATGAAGAACTCGTCGGTGAAGCGCTTGCCCCATTTCGCGGCCGGGTGGTGATCGCGACAAAGTTTGGCTGGGAAGCGAATCCGCAAGACGGCGGCAAATGGAGTGCGTTGAATAGCCGCCCCGAACACATCAAGAAAGTCGCGGAAGAATCACTGAAACGCCTCAAAGTGGATGCCATCGATCTCTACTATCAGCATCGCGTCGATCTCAACGTTCCGATTGAGGATGTCGCCGGGGCGGTGAAGGATCTCATTCAAGCAGGCAAGGTAAAACACTTCGGCCTTTCAGAAGCGAGCGCAAAGACGATCCGCCGCGCTCACGCGGTGCAGCCCGTCGCCGCTCTTCAGAGCGAATGCTCGCTCTTCTGGAGGGAGCCGGAAAAGACGGTGATGCCTACGCTTGAGGAACTCGGCATTGGCTTCGTTCCGTTCAGCCCGCTTGGCAAGGGCTTCTTGACGGGCAAGATCGACGCGAACACAAAGTTCGATAGCACCGACTTTCGCAATACGCTGCCGCGATTCAGTGAGGACAATCGTAAAACCAACCAGGCTTTGGTCGACGTGATTACCTCGTTTGCACGACAGAAGAAAGCCACACCCGCACAAATCGCACTCGGCTGGCTGCTTGCGAAAAAGCCCTGGATTGTTCCCATTCCCGGCACGACGAAACTCTCGCGTCTGAAAGAAAACCTCGGCGGAGCAAGCGTAAAGCTGACGGGGGAAGATGTGCGGGCTCTGGAAGAAGCTTCTTCGAAGGTGAAGGTTGAAGGGGCTCGCTACTCGCCGTTTCATCAACAACTGGTGGGCCGATGAGCGGCGCACTAGGAATGTCCCACCGTCGCTTCGTGGTGATTGTTGCCTTGGCCTTCTCCATCTTCGCGCACGCCCAATCTCTGGAGAAGATCAGTAGTCCCAGCGGAGCGAAGGAGAAACTCATTGGCGCTTGGCATCTGGTGCACATCGATGCGCCAGCGCCCGACGGAAAATCGGTATCTGGCCCGCAGGCGAAAGGCATGCTGATCTACACACGAGACGGGCACGTGTCCGTGCAGTTGATGTATCCAGGGTCAGCAAACACTCTATCGAACGAGTATGTTCTGAACGGATATGAGGCTTCGTTTGGAAGCTATGACGTTGACGAGACTACGCACACGGTGATGCACCATGTGCAGGGATCGATTACGCGAGATTTGCTCGTCGGCAAAGACCTGCCGCGCAAGTTCGAATTCACTGTGGACGGACATCTGATCATCCGGTCTGCCCGGCCGGACGAACGCTGGGCCGTCACATGGGAACACTACTAACGTCGCGCCTGGTCGTGGGCCCCTCAACCGTCCCTAGCCAGGAGAAAAAATGAAAGAAACAAAGAAATTAAACACACGGCCTTCAGTGTCGAGCTATGACGATTTGAGACGGGTGTCGCCTGCGCTGGAGCACTACATGAAGGGACCGCTCCTTAACGGTCTGTGGAAATGTCCGAAAATGTCCCCACGGGATCGCAGCATTGTGACTGTGGCTACTTTGATCGCGCGAATCCAGACGATCGAGATGCCGTTTCATTTTGCGTTCGCACTCGACAATGGAGTGAAGCCCAGCGAACTCTCCGAGATCATTACCCACCTAGCTTTCTACTCAGGATGGTCAAACGCTACGTCCGCCGTTGCCGTGGCGAAGGACATCTTTCATCAGCGCCGAATTGGAATTGATCAACTTCCGCCTGCGAAGGACAAACTGTTGCCGCTAAACGAAGCGGATGAGGCGAAGCGAGCCACCCAGGTTAGCAACAACTTCGGGCACGTCTCGCTGGGTCTTGTCGAGAACACCACCAACTTGCTGTTCCGCGACTTGTGGCTGCGGCCTGCGCTCGCACCTCGTGACCGCAGCGTCGTGACGGTGAGCGCACTGATCGCTTCGGGCCAGGTCGCATAAATCACGTATCACCTGAACCGTGCCCTGGACAACGGCCTGACCCAGTCAGAGGCCTCGGAAATTGTGACTCACACGGCTTTCTATGCGGGCTGGCCGAGCGCGTTCTCTGCCCTGCCCGTAGTAAAGGAAGTCCTTGAAAAACGGCAGAAATAACCCGCGATCATCACCACCGGGGAGAGTTTTGGCGTTGAACACGCTGAGGGCCCTCCGCAGTTCGCTGGATGGCGTCGGTCTAGATCCTGCGGTAAAGCCCGTGCGGGTTAGTACTGAAAAGTCGTCTTGAACGACGACGGCCTAGGATGCTCTTGCAAACTTGAACTCTATCCTCGCTCCCCTGATTCGATCTAACTCTCCGTAGAGTTGTCGGATTCTCTCGGAGCGAGCCTGATAATCCTGAAGCTGGAGAGAGTCTAAAGACGACTCTTGTTTCAACGTCTCGATTTGTAAGTCAATCAGTTGAAGAACTTCTCGTTTGATACCGGAGGCTGGGTCGGTGATCACGGTATGTCTCCAACCAGAAATTGTAGTTGATTTGCGGCAGGATGAACGACCTTTGAATTTAGACTTGTACTTGTAGAACTACCAATGTCATATCATCCTTCGGAGCGCGCCCCATTCCAAAAGCCGAAACCCCTCGGACAATGCTCTGAACCACGTGCCGTGGTGTTCGGCGAGTGCAAGTGGAAAACAGCTCCTCCAGTCGCTGTTGACCCCATAGCTCACCATTGTGACTTTCCGTCTCGGTGATTCCGTCGGTGCAAGCCACCAGGATGTCACCCGCTTCAAGTTGGAAACTCACCGATTTGTAGCTCGAGTTTTCGAACAATCCGACTGGAAGCCCATCCGGTTCCAAACGAAAGACCTTACTTCGACCGCATTGACAGCGTATGACGATTGGAGGATTTTGGCCAGCGTTCACGTATGCGAGCGTCCGAGTCGGTGGATCATATTCTGCGTAGAAGAGGGAGGCGTAGAACTGAATCGGCGAGGATTCATGAAGAAGCTGGTTCACTCTCTTCATGGCGATCGCTGGATCGGAATGCGATTGCTGAGCCTGCGCGCGAACCGACGCCTGCAGGCTGGCCATTACGAGTGCCGCTCCCATTCCCTTTCCCGAGACATCGCCGATCGCAATTCCCCATTGCCCACTCGAGACTCGGAAGAAATCATAGTAATCGCCGCTTACGCTATGGGCGGGTTTGTAGAATGTTTCGAATTCCAGACCAGGAATTGACGGTGGGTATTGTGGGATGAAAGCTTTTTGCACTTCTCTGGCCATTTTTAAGTCCAGCCGCAAAAATCCTGAGTCCATTTCTGTTTCCAAGTCGGACCACATCTTTATGCAATTCCTCCACATCCATAGGTTGCTCTATCAAACACGGTTCCCCGTGTGCTGGGGTTACAATAAAAAACCAGGGAATTTCATGTGTGAAGGACGGGTGACGTTTTCATTTCGTTTTTGTGACGGGCTTAGGATCAGGCGTTCCGGCCACACCAGGCGACATCTATTCCGCTGAAAACACTCCATTTAGGAGACCGTCTGTCTGTGAGGTAAGTGTGCTGTCTGAAGTGAAGTCTTTTGGTTCCTTCCGGCTGGATACAGCCAATCACTGCCTTTGGCGGGATGCCGAGCGTGTTTCGATCACTCCAAAAGCGTATGACGTCCTGTGCTACCTCGTCGAGAATTCGGGACGGTTGGTAAAGCCGAATGAAATGCTGGAAGCCATCTGGGCGGACACCTATGTAAACCCGGAGGTTCTCAGGAAATACATCCTTGAAATTCGAAAGGCCCTTGGCGACAAAGCCGACGATCCCCAGTTCGTCGAGACCATTCCCAAACGGGGATATCGATTTATCGCGCCGGTTTGCCTTGACGGCGAACTGCCTTTGTCTGATGCGATCGAAGCGAACAAGAGTTCGACGGCGCCACCGTCTGCCCACGACGATCGCCAACTCGGACCACATGCGAGCACTGATGCAACTAATTTGCGACGCTAGGCAAGTTCGGGAAGGTTGATCGGTTCCTTGCACCGGGCGTCCCGACAAAAGCCATGAGTCGGCGTATGGGTTGGGTGGTGACCAGCCTCATCGCGCTAATGATCGCGTTACTCGCGGTGACTCGCCATTTCTATCTTCAGCACACAACTAAGCTCACGGACAAAGACACAATCGTTCTCGCCGGTTTTACCAACAGCACTGGCAATCCGGTCTTCGACGACACGCTGAAGACAGCGCTTGCCGTCTCTCTGAACCAGTCACCGTTTCTGAATGTCGTTTCCGACAACAAAGTAGCGGCAACGTTGAAGCTGATGACACGCCCTCCCGGCACCAAGCTCACGCCGGACGTGGCCCGCGAGCTTTGCCAGCGGGCGGGCAGCAAAGCTTATGTGGCAGGATCAATTGCCAGCTTGGGCAGTCAATATGTTCTGGGGCTGAGAGCGGTGGATTGCGAAAGCGGGGATACACTGGCGCAGGAGCAGGCAACCGCAGCGGCAAAGGAGAAAGTGCTCGAAGCTCTTGGTGCGGCAGCCTCCAGGCTGCGTGGCGAGCTAGGCGAATCGCTGGCCACGGTGCAGAAGTTTGATGTCCCGCTCGTAGAAGCCACTACATCTTCTCTCGAGGCTCTGAGGGCGTTCAGCCTCGCCAGCAACGCCCGTAACGAAAATGGCGCCGCAGCAGCCCTGCCTTACGAACAACGTGCCATTGAGCTCGATCCGAATTTTGCCATGGGCTACGGGGCAGTGGGCGGCGACTACTCCACCCTCGGCGAGCTGGGGCGGGCTAGCGAGTACTTCAGCAAGGCGTTCCAACTGCGGGAACATGCCAGCGAGCGCGAAAAGCTGGCAATCAATGCCGACTACTATCAATATGTCACCGGAGAACTGGATAAAGCAGCCGAGACGTATCAGGAGATGATTGAAAGCTATCCGCGCGATTTCCGAGCGTACAACAATTTGGGGGGCGTATTCGGCGCGCAGGGGCGGTATGAGAAAGCCGCGGAGGTCACGCGGCAGGGCCTGCGTCTGGAGCCGGGTCGAGTACTTTACTACGGCAATCTCGCCGACTTCGCTTTGGCATTGCACCGGTTCGACGAAGCAAGGCAAATGATTCGCGAGGCGCAGAGCCGGAATGCGGATAATGACGAACTCCACAATGCCCTCTACGCCCTTGCCTTTCTCGGCTCGGACTCGGCGGCGATGGCCGAACAGCAACAGTGGTTTGCGGGCAAATCCGAAGAGAACTTTGGACTGGCGCTCGCATCCGATACCGAAGCTTATGACGGGCATCTGCGCAAGGCGCAAGAACTGACCATGAGGGCAGTGGCTTCCGCCGTTAGAGCCGACAGCAAAGAAGCTGGAGCAATATGGCAGGAGAATGCTGCAATCGCACAAGCCGCTTACGGCAATCCTGCAGAAGCGCGGAAGTTGGCGGCAGAAGCTTTGAAACTTGTTCCCACGAGTCAGGGCGTTGAAGCCGAAGCGGCGCTTGCGTTTGCCATGGCGGGCGATGAGGCACGAGCCGAATTGTTGGCGCAAGGCTTGGGGAAACGCTTCCCGCTGGACACCCAGATGCAGTCACTCTGGCTGCCAGCGATTCAGGCACAATTGGCGCTGGACAACAAGAACCCGACCACTGCTGTGACCGCCCTGCAAGCCGCCTCCCCAATCGAGTTCGGGTCAATTGGGTTCCTCAATAATGCTTCCTGCCTCTATCACGTCTATATACGCGGAGAGGCATACCTGGCATCCGGACAGGGCAAGCTTGCCGCCGCCGAGTTTCAGAAGATTCTTGAACACAGCGGCATCGTCTGGAATTGTTGGACGGGAGCGTTGGCACGTCTGGGTGTAGCGCGTGCGAATGCTTTACAGGCAAGAACCTCACAGGGCGCTGACGCCGCCGCGGCCCGCGTGCGTGCGCTTGCCGCCTACCAAGACTTCCTCGCCCTCTGGAAAGATGCCGACCCCCACATCCCCATCCTAAACGCAGCCAAGATGGAATATGCAAAGGTGCACTAGCTCCCTTGGCAGGAAACATTTTTCCCACGGGTCGCCAGCAGCGTTTCTACTCGAACTTCTCGCCCAAGCTGCATCATGGCGACGAACCCATACTCAAGGTTCAACAATGGCTTCAGAACTCTGAAGTTGGCAGCCTGAGTGTCTCGACTATGGC
>Ga0335073_10002454_pt1 | contig 25344 bp, 23 predicted proteins | sample Lox_Sample_22_FD_207093 | JGI IMG/M metagenome (GOLD analysis project Ga0335073, IMG submission 207093) | Soil microbial communities from Loxahatchee National Wildlife Refuge, Florida, United States - Lox_Sample_2.2 | ecosystem: Environmental > Terrestrial > Soil > Wetlands | place: USA... | reverse complement strand
CGCACCATGAAACCGAATTTATAGCGTTCTCCGCCCAGACGCGCATGAGCGGAGTGAATATCGGAGATCGCAAAATTCGCAAGGGTGCGGCGGATCAGGTTATCCAGTTCGTGCGCGAGGCCGGCGGCAAGGTGCCGGACGAGCTCGCGGGTATGGTTGATAAGATAGCGAAGAGCGGTGGCACCCCGCTGGTGGTTGCGGATACTAATCGCATCATGGGCGTGATCCATCTCAAGGACATAATCAAGGAAGGTATCAAGGAGCGATTCGCACGGCTGCGTGCGATGGGTCTGCGCACTGTAATGATCACTGGCGACAACCGGGTGACCGCAGCGGCGATTGCTAATGAAGCAGGTGTCGATGACTTCCGAGCCGAGGCAACGCCGGAAACCAAGCTCAAATTAATTCGGGATGAGCAGGCGCAGGGCAAACTTGTGGCCATGATTGGCGATGGGACCAACGATGCTCCGGCACTCGCGCAGGCAGATGTGGGCATCGCAATGAACGCCGGCACGCAAGCGGCGCGCGAAGCCGGCAACATGGTTGACCTTGATTCCAATCCGACCAAGATCATGGAAGTTGTCGAAATTGGCAAGCAGCTGCTGATCACTCGTGGAGCGCTGACAACTTTTTCAGTTGCGAACGACGTTGCGAAGTATTTTGCAATTATTCCGGCGATGTTCTTGCTCGCATATCCGGAGCTGCAAGCGCTCAACATCATGCATTTGTCTACGCCTCAGAGCGCCATCTTGTCGGCGGTAATCTTCAACGCGCTGATCATCATTGCCCTTATTCCACTGGCGCTTCGGGGTGTACAGTACCGTCCCGTCGGCGCGGTCGGCATACTCACGCGTAACCTCACGATCTATGGCGTCGGCGGCATTATCGCTCCGTTCATAGGCATCAAGGTGATCGATATGCTGCTTACCGCTTTCCACTTGGCCTAGGAGAACAACCAACATGAGCTTAATGGTCGCAATTAGAATGACTATAGTCCTGACGGTGTTAACGGGTATCGTTTATCCGTTGCTGATGACCGGGTTTGCTCGCGTGCTATTCCCGTCGCAAGCCGGCGGTAGCCTTATCTATCAAAATGGAAACGTAGTCGGATCCTCCTTAATTGGACAGAACTTTAGTAAATCGGAATATTTTCATAGCCGTCCGTCGGCCGCAGGCAACAATGGTTATGATCCAACCGCATCGGGAGGTTCCAACCTCGGACCCACTAATAAGAGCTTCATTGACTCTGTAAAACAGCGTCTGAAGACCGTTTTAGAAGAAAATCCCGGCTCCCAGCCGTCGCAAGTACCAGTTGATCTCGTCACCGCATCAGGCAGTGGCTTGGATCCCGAAATCAGCCCGGCTGCCGCTGACCTTCAGGTTCAGCGTGTCGCGAAGGCACGAGGACTTAGCGATGAGACCGTTCGAAGCCTGGTGGAGGCCCACACCAAGTCTCGTTGGGGCGGCTTCCTTGGTGAGCCGGGCGTCAATGTGGTGGAACTCAATCTCGCACTTGATGGGTTGCGTGGGGATAAATCGACTGCCCTCAAGTAGATCGAGGTAATCGCGTACTCTCTGACACAGTTAGTTAACGGAGCATACTACTAATTGACGCGGCGCCGCCAGGTTGCAGAGCGTGAATGGTCCGAAGCATAAGATAGCGTCTCCTGCAGCCGCACCGTCCGATTATGCGACGGTTGCTGGCCAGTACCGCACAAGGTGCTCGCGGAACCTATTGAGGCCTGCGCATTATAGTGACGCCAACCCAGGGTCCAAAACCCGTCCAAATATACCCATCCGGGTCGTTGAGTTGTCCCTATCTTATGCAAGGCTCAATAATTTGTAATAACCACGAGTGCGAGAAGCGAATATTTGAGCGAACCGGAAGCGTAACTGCCCTATGCGATCTGCAGCTCAGCCTTGGACCTGCGTGATTCCTCGGTCGTGGCTTGAATGGTCCGTCCTTGAGAGAGCGGATTAAGGTCAATACCAAATTGTAGAGCGGGACCTTGAAAGCTCACCGAAAACGGTTCAAAGCTCAGATCGTTCAAGAAGGGCCCGAGAATTCACTTCTTCTGCAACCGCTTAGTCCGGCTATGCGGAGCCTGCTTGAGAGTGCTGAACAGGCCGCCGCATCCGATGGAACTATACTGCTGGTTGGCGAGGGCGGTAGTGGGAAAAGCCTGCTAGCCAGACAAATCCATCTATGGAGTGCACGGCGCTCACGGTCCTTTTCGATCATCAACTGTTCAACGCTATCTCAGCAAATCTATGGAGGCGACCGGTCGGATCGGCATTTAAGTGTTCCACTTATGAGCGTCCAGCGCGGACTGACTACTTTCAACATAACAGAAGGTGGCACTTTGCTTCTGGCGAGCATTGAAGATCTGCCGCTCGCGCTTCAGGTCGAATTTGCTCAATTTGTGCAGGATCGCACGCTGCGAACAGTCGGGGGCGAAAGAACGATTGATGTGCGGATAATCGCCACAGCTAATCGGGACCTCGCCACGGAAGTCACCCTGCACCATTTTCGAGAGGATCTCTTTTATGCCCTAAACATAATCTCACTACGCGTTCCACCGTTACGCGAACGTCCTTCAGACATTCTTCCATTAGCGGCACGCATGCTCGTTATCGCCGCGATGCGCAATCATCGGACCGGCTTGCAACTCTCTCGTAAAGCGGCAGAGACTCTGACTCAATACCATTGGCCCGGGAACTTGCGCGAACTGCGCAATGCGATGGAATCAGCGGCGGTGTTATGCGATGGAGGAGTGGTCACGCCCGCACATCTGCCAGAAGCACTTGCGAAGCACAAGGCGGATAAGGCTACGGCGACTTCGACCGGCGCTAGCCTCGACCAGATTGAGCGTGAACACATAACGCGCGTGCTAGGGGAGAGCTCGACGCTGAAGCAAGCTGCAGTCACATTGGGTATTAGTCCAAGCACACTTTGGCGCAAGCGCACTCTTTACGACATTGATGTGGCTATTAGTTCAAAGACCAAGAAAGCCGTTTAGCTGGAACATCTTGCGGAGTGTCAGCGACAGAGCGCATCGGTACTTTCTAGTAATCTTGCGCGACACTTTTCTAAAGGGGCCGGTTTGGACGTGTTAGGGCCCCAGATGCTCTCGCTTGGCCGACTGACGGCGATCTTACTGACGATTAGCCTGTTGCGTTTCCAGAAATCAATTGACTGACATGACCGCGATATAGCTTCGGGTATTGGCAGCTCTGTCCAACTCTTTTCCGCCCTGCTTGCCCGAGTCTGATTTCAGATTGGCACGTCATGCGAAGCACTTTCTTTAGTAGTTCGCCGCCGCTTGTCGTAAATCTGAGTAGTCGTCACGTGACGATGGCCGAGCAGCTCCTGGACCTTGCGGATATCGACGCCGGCATCGAGCAGCAGGGTAGCGGTAGTGGCACGCAGTGAATGAGTGCTATAGAGCCGTGAACCTTCCTTGACCGCCCCGGGCAACTTGGCCACGTAACTGGCGATGACCCGATACATACTGGCCTCGCTCATGGCCTTGTCACCCAATTCCGCGCTATGCACAGCGCGCCGGGCGCGGAAAATCGCTCCCGCCTCCAGGCCGGCCTTGGCGATATACTCGGCCAGAGCCTCGGCGGCGGCGAAATGGATGCCGATGGTACGGTGCTTGTTGCCTTTCTCGTTGATGGTGAGGGTGGCCTGGTCGCCGTCCTGATGAAAATCCTTGACCCGCAGGCGGCAGGCGGTGGCGAGGCGGATGCCGGTATACAGGTAGGTTTTCAGAATGGCGCGGTCGCGGAAGTCGAGCACCTCATCCCCAGCTGGAAGGCCCATCAGTTGGCGGGCGCGGGTGGCGGTCAGCGCGTGGGTGCCTTCCAAGGGGTCTGATGACTCGCGGGCGATGAACTGGGCGTGGGCCGGGTTGGGGACATTGATCGGCAGGCGCAGCTCGGCGGCGGCGCCGGCAAGATATTTGTAGAAGCTCGAGAGCGAGGAGATGCGGCGATTGAGGGTCTTGGGGGCCTTGGCTGCGGCCAGCATGGCGTCGCGCCAGCGCTGGACGTCGGCGACCGAGGCCAGCAGCAACTTCGCGGCCTGCTGGGGCCAGGCGAGGCCGAGGAAGTCGACGAAGCTCAAGACATCGCGGCGATAGGCGCGCTGAGTATGGGGGCTGGGCCGGCGCGCCACCCAACGCTCGAACAGCTCGGCGACGCCGCCATAAAAACTCTCGGCGCGGGCGCGGACCTGGGGGGTGGCGTGGCCGGCCAGGAGCGGCGGCAGCTCGCCGGGCGCCGCGAGGAGGATCAGGCCATGCTCGGTGGTTTCGTCCGTGACGTCCGCGACGGTCTGATTCGCTGCTAACTTTTTCATTTCAATTTCCGCCGCAGGCGGCGCGGTGCTGACCGGGATCCGGGTCTTAGCGCCCCGCCCTGTTCCCTTCCTTATGACTGATAACAGAATTTATCAGTCATAAGAAAGAGATAAGAAATCAGAGGAGGGTGCCCGCGAAAAGTCCCGACAGCCCGCACAATTCTGATGAGCCTTTTGCTGATCGCAAGGCCGCCACTTGAATTCGGCCGTCGCGCCATTCAACTTGTACAGATTCGAATTACGGCCGTGGACCACATGGTTGGTTAGCCATTTGAGGTGAGGATGACGCAGTCGCAGGTAATGGAGCATTTGGCCAAGACCATTGGCATGAGCAAGAAGGACGCGAAGCTGACCCTCGATGAACTTAACACGCTGGTGGTGCGTGAGCTGAAGAAGGAAGGCTCGATCCGGCTGGCGGGTCTGGGCATCTTTTGCAAGCGCAAGCTCGCGGCGCGCGTCGGGCGCAATCCCGCTACCGGCGAACAGATCAAAATTCCGGCGCGGACGCGGCTGCGCTTTACCCCCGCCAAGGCGCTGAAGGAATCGGTGCTGGGCGTGACTGCCGTGGCAGCGAAGACGAAACCAGCCGCTAAGGCCAAACCAGCAGCAGCCAAAGCCGTCAAGAAGAAGTAATACAACAGCTCTCGCAGCCCTAGGAACAATACGAGCCCTGGTGCGTTTTAGCCGCGTTCGGAGCAGAACCATCCCGCTGTGCCAGGTCGAGAGTATGAAACACGGCAGGAAGAATTTTGCGAAAGCGCAGGCAACCTTCGGCAAGACACATCGTGGCGCTAGGTGGCGGTGGATTTTCGATGGAGCCGGACAATCCGCTGCTCGACGATTTCGTGTTGAGCCTTGCGCGCCGCAAGCGACGGCCACGCATATGCTTCATGGCTACGGCGACGGGCGACAGCGATTCCTATATCAGGCGCTTCCATGAAGCTTTTCCCCCATCGCGTGCTGCCGCAACTCATCTCACTTTCTTTGAGCGGAAAGTTTCCGATCTTAAATCGTTCGTGATGGACCAGGACGTTATCTATGTGGGCGGGGGCAGCAGTGCGAACCTGTTGGCTGTGTGGCGCTTGCATGGACTCGATAGGGTGTTGCGAGCGGCTTGGAATGCGGGGGTTGTGATGGCGGGCATCAGTGCGGGCGCAATCTGCTGGTTCGAGGACGGCCTAACAGATTCGTTCGGTATGCCCTATCGCGCGCTCAATGATGGCCTCGGATTCGTGCGCGGGGCGTGCTGCCCACACTACGATGGCGAGAAGGAGCGGCGGCCAGCGTTGTTGCGACTGATCAAGAGGGGATTCCCACCGACGCTCGCGCTCGATGATGGCGCTGCGGTGCATTTCGAGGGAATGCGATTCGCCGAGGCGGTTTCTTCACGTCCCGAAGCACGCGTTTACCGCGTTCGATTGGTTGGTGGAAAGGTCGTTCAGAGCCCGATTCCGATGCGATATCTTGGAAAATCGTGAATGGTTTGACGACATCGGGCGAGAGTGGCTGACACGCGTGCTGCCAAAAGGCAAATTGGGATCGCCGTGAGAAAAGGCGAGATCTGAGGCTGACTAGGAAGCGATGATGAATGGAAAGGTTTGGATGATTACCGGTGCGTCGCGGGGTCTGGGTGCGGAAATAGCAAAAGCGGCTTTGGCCGCCGGCGAGAAGGTCATCGCGACCGGACGCGGGAGAGACGGCCTCAACTTTTCAAGCGATCAGGATGCCCTGTACCCCGTCGAAATGGACGTGACGAACGAGGCGCAGGTCGCATCGGGTGTTCGCAATGGCCTAAGCCGGTTCGGCAGAATTGATATCCTCGTAAATAACGCAGGCTTCGGCATGCTCGGGGCTATCGAAGAGACGCCTGGCGAAGACGTCGAACGTATCTACCGCACCAATGTTTTCGGCGTGCTGAATGTCATCCGGGCCGTGCTTCCAACCATGCGCCGGCAGAAGGCTGGCCACATCATCAATTTCTCCTCGCTCGGCGGTTTCCGGGCTTCGGCTGGATGGGGGATTTACTGTTCCACCAAGTTTGCTGTGGAAGGAATCACAGAGGCCCTGCACGACGAGCTTGCGCCGCTTGGAATCCACGCCACGGTGGTCGAGCCCGGTTTCTTTCGAACCGATTTCATGGACAACCGTTCGCTCGCCAATACGAGCCAGCAGATTGCCGACTATGCTGAAACGGCCGGGAAGACCAGAATCTTTGCGGTCGAGAGAAATCACCAGCAGCCGGGTGATCCGAAGAAGCTTGCTCAAGCGCTTTTGCAGCTCGCGAACGCAGCGACGCCACCGCTGCGGCTTGCCTTGGGAACAGATGCTTTGTCGCGTATCACAGAGAAAAACGCGTTCGTTGCACAGGAGATGGCGGAGTGGCGCCAGCTCAGCGAATCCACCGATTTCATGAAGTCCTGAGACACAAGTAAACCTTCGGGCTTCCTGCGCGAGGGTGGCGACAAGCTATCCTCCTCTGCGCCTCTCGACGTACTCGCGCCAATCTTCATGCGTGGACCTGGAGTGCAAACGTGCCGGGGAGAATTTCCTTCCGGGTGAAATCGCTCTCGTTTGCAGCTTTCTTCGACAAGTCGATCTTGTGATTCCCGAGCCTGATTCTCGACCTGATTGACGGGATCCATGAGCCTGTGCGTCCACTATGTTACTACCCGCGACGGGGACAGTCTCCTGATGACCGCGTTCTACGGGGACGATCCAGGAAATCCGCCCTAGTATCGATGATTGCAGGCTATGTCGCCGTATACCTCACAACCTCCGTTAGTGCTCGTCATGTCGTCATTACAATCGGACGGATACTAGAAGTAGATAAATATCCGGTCCTTTTGGTGCAGCGGACATAATTATGGAAGCTAAAACATACTAAACGCTTGCTTAGGATAATCATAAAGTCTATGAGATGGGATGTCGATGGACAATTAAGGGAAATCCCAAATTAAAATGAAGACCTTGCAAGGAATTCACGTGCTCGACGTTTTCACAAAACGAATTCTCACCCTGGTGCTCCTCGCACTCGCTTCTGCACCAATCGCGGCTCATGCCCAGTCCAGCGACCCATCTACGGATTACATCTCGATTGCCCCAGATCAGTCGGGTTCAGATCAGCTCTCATTTTATAACTCCTGTGGAACTGCTGTAGAACTAAGGTTTTTTTCGGGTAACAACGTTTTGTAGTGCTCCCCCGATTTCAAGCCACGAGTTGGAGTTTAGCGCGCGAAACTCCAACTCGTGGCTTGAAATCGAGGATATGAGACGGGAGCTGCGACGCTTCGATTGACCGTTCAATGTGATGCGGCCAGATATAACGGAATTCTCGTATGGATACGCACTGACGAGCAATATGATGGATCAGTTCTCGCTGCAGGGAGCTGGAGCGCCAATTTTTCCAAACCTGCAACAAGAAGGTGCAAGCGGAGGACACGACGTACAGCTCCCAAGTATAGCGGTCTTTCTACAGTTCAAGCTTAGTGAGTTCATGGTGCGCCGGTCTGCGCTCGGAGCAACGCAGTTGGGCGTTCCTCACTTTCGTTTCCACCTGCGTCCGCTGAAGCATTCAAAGCAGCACAATCTCCTCCGCGAGCTGGAAGCCGCGGGGAATGAGGTCTACTACTGCGCGCCCGCGTTTCATCTTCCCTCTGAGCTCAATGACGCCTTTTCCAGCGGTCGAGTATCCGACCGAACTGCATATTTTTCCCCGTCAGATATTGGCGAACTTCCGGATGACGACGAGCACTTCGTTGCATTCAGACCCGATCGCTCTCCTGCCTGGCTCTTCTCAGAGCCAAAGGAACTGCACTACCGAACCGGCGAATCTGTTTTTGCCCCGAACGCGCAACGCCGTCTTGGGAGCGTGCCCCGGAGGGGACCGCGAGACCAAGTACTCCGAGACCTCGGCGATGAACTACTGAACATTTTCGAACGGTCAATGATGGCAGGTGTGGTCGACATCGATGGTGAGAGGCGCTTGCAGCTTTCCGCTCTGCGCCGAGGGCGCACGATGCAAAACGCGTCACGCTACTTAGGCTTCGTAAGTCAAACGTTGTTCGGCTGTTTTCCATTGTTGATCCCGGTCGGCCTCTCAACGAATAGCAACTAGGGCTTTTCCTGCAATCCGGTGACTTTTGTATTGGCCTGTGGCCCAAAACCCCGAATTAAAATAATCGAGAATCTGTTCGGCCCCGGGTGCGCAAGATCGAACGACGAGTCAAACATTGGTTCTCATCCTACTCCAGCGACTTCAACCGCCGCGTCTTCGACCACGTGTAGAGTCGCGTTCGGGCTCCCGTTCTTCACCTTCCTCTGCCTCATGTAAATCCCAAGCTGTCGTGGTCCTCTGAACTGGCTATCCTTCATCTGTGCGTCTTCAGTAACTGGCACCTACTTGTCATCGTCGAAAGAAATATGGATCTTTGGCGGCCGTTTGCCGAAAGACCTTCTAGTAGGCGCCCATTTGGCCACTAGGCGCTCTAGAAGCGAGAATCCTGGCTTGAGTTTCCTGAGCCAATGCTCCCCTTCGTCGCCCGAAAGGCAACTACTGGCCGCGATAAGGGCGCGCCTCAGCCAGGCATCGCTGCCACTAGCAAACTCTCCCTTTCTTTCCTTAATCCAATAACCCGCTTTCGCGGCACTAGCCGCGAGAATCAATTCCCTTCTCGCCGCGGGGCCGACCGACTCATAGCGCGGCAAAAGGCGGTCCAAATGATTCAGCGTCGGCTGTTGCGAAAAGAGATTCAACAATACAACAGTAAGATAGGGATTACGGGTCACGAGTGGTATTGACAGAGCGTTTACAATGTCCGCTCCTAGTGTTCCTGCGTTATCTACCTTAGTGCTCGCATTCTTAATATATCGAGCTGCATCGCCAATGACCGGAGAGAGGCGTTCGAGGTTCATGACAACAGTCTTGAGCGCTCCGGGAGCACTAACCTGAGTCAAACGCCTGAGTAGCCACGCAAGTCGCGGATAGTTGGTTGGTTCGTGGTCAAGGTAAAGAGTAATGAGTTGAGAGACGACAGCACTGTTGACCACCGCCCATCCGTGTTCATCAACCTCTTCGAGCGAAATCGGTTCGTATGGATCAGGATCGCCTCCACCTGCCTTCTGAATAATCCTAAGGATTTTGTCTTCTGAATCGTTTAATGGCCTATCGGCAAGATTCCTTTCAGCGGAGACAGCCTCGACTCTGACCAGCGCACGCGAGCTGATCTCGAGCGTTACTGGTTCGCTCACTTCGAACGGCGTAGGAGGCAAGGCCATCAGCTGCGGCCGCTCTTCGTCCCACAGCTCGCTCAAACGGCGGCCTTCCAGATTGGAACGTTCCGTGAATGCCTGTTCTAACTCAGTGACTAGGTTCTGTGCGATCGCGCTGAGATTATCGCCACGTGGCTGTGCATTACGCGCGCAATCCACCGATTCGCCGCGAGGCCGTAAGATAAAGCGCTATAAAGGCGAAGAGATCCGAGAATTGATGGCGGAGTTGATGAACCACCCGCTGGCACGGGCCAAGTACCGACGGCGCAAAACCATTATTGAGCCTTGCTTCGCCGAGTTGAAAGAACGTCAAGCGCTGCGGCGCTTCCGTCGGCGCGGGATGCGCGCCGTGCGCGCCGAGTTTGCCCTGCATTGCATCGCCTTCAACCGAAAAAAGACCATTGAGCACGATGCATCAGTCATACTCCGCATTTTTAGAGCAGCCGCTTCCGCCCTCACGCCACGATCACTCTTTCTACCTTGTCGAGTTTCCGTAGCCGCCTGAAAAGCCTGGTTGCATACCTCGTTTTTCGACGGTCTCGGTACTCCGGCGGATATGGCGGATGGGTTTGCGGCATCGGGATTCTCCTTCTTCCTTTCTCCCCAACACCGTCTACGAAACCGGGTCAAATCCAGAATCTTTCGGAAACAGCTTCTTGGAGTACTAGGCACTTGCGGCCAGCGCATCCGGAAACTCGATTGCATCGCGCCTGGCGGATTTCGCGCTCCGCATTGTGCAATCAAGGGCAGCGTGGCGTAACGTCACTGCTGAGGCACTTGAGTGGTTGCCCGAGACTGCCGGAGCAGATGTCGGTGTCATAACCTATGCTGCGGATGACAAGGCTGCTCGGAAATAGCCGCCCGTGCTATAAGGGCAGAGAAGGTAGTGAGATTGATCTTGCAGAATTACTTCAGGGATTGGCGGTTCGTCCTAAGGAACCTTCGCCTGACCCTGACGCGGTGAGCCTTTCCACGATCCATTCCGCTAAAGGGCTCGAGTTTGACCACGTATGGCTAGTTGGTATCGCCGACACGGTGCTTCCATCCTGGCAAAGTTTACTACCGAAGGCCCGTCCTCAGGAGCTGGAAGAGGAGCGTCGGAATTGTTTAGTCGCCATCACTCGAACTCGGCAGACGCTTGTTCTTTCGCGAGCCAACCAGTATCGCGGCTGGCGGAAGGAATCGTCCCGTTTTCTAGCAGAGATGGGGCTGTCTGCGGTCGAACACCAACCTCGAGACAACCTAGAGGCCATCCTCTATCGGTTAAAAACTATACGCTGAGGCCAGAGCCGCCCACGGAACAGCGCACTGTCCGCATAGTTATTTTGTTATTTTCGTCGAGGGTAAGTCGGGATTGATACGTTTTCATTTTTCAGGTCAGTAAATCTGTGGGGCATATTTGGTGCTACACCTCAACTGCTGCCATCTCAAGCCCTCGCTTCTCGGTCAAATTAATTCACTCTGGACCAAGACCTTCTTCGTCCAGGTCCTGTCGATGAGAGCGCAGAGTGCGTAGCAATCGGACTAGCTCAGCATCTCCATTAGGTCCGGGATATTGGAACGCATTTAACAGATAACCTTAAGGCACGATACCCTCAGCTTCCATTTTTCTCAGAGCCTGCTCAACTGCTATCCAGAAGTCGAGGTACTTATTAATAATGCCGAACTCGACGCAGGTCAAAGGATTATGGGGAAGCTCGCCAATTCCTCGAACCAAGCCAGGTTCCACCGGGTAGCTTTTTACGAAATTCTGGTTGGTCGTCCATCGCCTCGATAAGCGAGTTGATATCGCGCATTGCGGCATCTAGACGAATATCATTGAGACGGGAACCGAGTCCTACCGCTTCAGGCGCGCCCTGGATAAACGCAAGGGCAAAGCCTCTGAGGCTAAGACTTAATACCGCGCCGCTGCCGGCGGGAGAAACTGAAGATGGAAAACCTTTAGAGCGCGAAACGAGGAGCGATCAAAAACAGTCGAGGTGAGGCCAAAACTGAAGATCAAAACGGGGCCAGACCGCATTGTCAAAATCAACTGTTTCACAGCGCGCGCATAGGCCGCGCGCGTGTTGCGGTTGCGGATGCTGGCGGTGAAGAATTCGATGAAGCGGCGGCTGGCACGCCCGCTGCGGCCGCGGATGATGGCCGGCAACGCCTCGCTCAGCAGGATCGGCGGCTGCGGCATTAAAGTGTGCTATAAAGCGCGGAGGCAGAGCAGGGGGCCATGGTTTGAAGCGGGCCTTTTGAAGAATTACTGCTTAGGACACTTCTTATCGCTTTCCAAGAACTCATGGGCTCACGCACGCAATCGCCCTTGTGCTCGATGCTAGTTCGAGGCCGCGCTCTATCGACCTTTAGAAGAGTACCAAGGCGCCAATATACCGCTTGCCCATTCAGATGAGGTATCTTTGAGCGTCGGAATGTTTGAACTCAAGGCCGAAACCTGGCCTCGTTAGATCCGGTCGCAAGCAGCCATTGATCGGGGTCAATGCTCCGTCGAATAACATGTGTTCGATGCGAGCGTGATCGTGAAAGTATTCGATGTGACAAACGGGGCGTGCGGCGCAACACGGATGGACATGCAACGAACGGGCCTCACAAAGTGCCGCGGTCTGAAGAAAACCGGTAATGCCCGCGCAACGGCTGGCATCGGCTTGCAAGACATCGACCGCGCCAGCCGCCAACATGCGCTCGAAGTAAGGCAGATCATAGCCATATTCGCCTGCCGCTATTTGCATTCCAGCGGGAGTGCGATCGCGCATCAGTCGCAACCCATCCAGATCGTCGGACGAAACCGGCTCCTCGAACCAGGATACTCCGAACTCGCTGAATCGGCCGGCGAGGTCGAGAGCTTGCTTACGCGTATACGCGCCATTCGCATCTAGAAACAATTCCACGCATGAACCGATCGCTTTACGGGCCGCGGCTACTCGCGCTGGATCCTTGTGTGCTTCTCTGCCAATTTTCATCTTCACGCGAGGGATACCCTGTTCGGCCCAACCCGCCAATTGCTTTGTCAGCTGATTCTCATCATATGAAGTGAACCCTCCGCTGCCATATACCGCTATGCTGTCGCGCGCCGCTCCAAGCAGCGTGACTAGTGGCAAGCCGATCAGCCTCGCCTTCAGATCCCATAGAGCACAGTCGGCGGCCGCTATGGCCATCGACGAGATTCCTGGGCGCCCTAGATTGCGAATCGATCGCACCATCGTCAGCCAATTCGCTGAAGTCGCCATCGCATCGCGCCCTTCGAGTATGCTCGCGAGCAGGTTGTTCAGCAGTTGCGCCGCCGCACCGTCGGCATAAGTATACCCGAGACCGGTTTGATCGCCGCCTTTTACCTCTGCCACAACCAAGGTCGTGGCCTTCCACTCGAGTGTGCCGTCAGATTCAGGAAAATCAGTAGGTATACGATACGCTGCCGCACGAAGGCTGCGAATCTTGACTCCGACGAACGCTTTCATCGCCTTTGGATTATCTGCATCTGCCATTTTTCCAATACCGGCGCCTTATCGGCAGTTTAGATAAACAACCGTTCCCCACTCAGTGCTTCGTTACGACGCCAATTAGGTCTCTTTCAGTACCTGGCGGAGAATTAGAAAATAGCCAATCCCGAGCGTCACAAGCATTGCGCGACCTAAGAGTCCGACCAATGGCCTAGAGTAATAGAAGCCATCGAAGCCATACCGACGGCTGGAAGTACCATTGCGGCGGCGAAAATAGTGGCTACGCGCCGAATCGTCGACGGTTTACGCTGCTGCAGGCTTTGATGATCCTGGGAACTGAACGTTGGCGGCGAGTCGACCTTATTCATAACTTCACTACCATCAACTGCGATAGTTAGACGATTCATCAGTAAATAAGAATCGCGAGCAAAATCATGAAACCTGTGTCGGCTGATTAGTTATTAATCCGGCGTGTCCTTTAGAGATCGCCACCCATCATTCTCATAGGTGTCTGCTCGGGAAGTAGGTTGAAAGCGCTAATGACTAGCGCTAAATGCGTCAGCGCCTGCGGAAAATTACCCAGCATACGAGTATTGCCGGGGTCGTATTCCTCGGAAAGCAAGCCTACATCATTGCAAAGGCGCAGCAGGTTCTCAAAAAGCATGCGTGCTTCGTTCTGACATCCCATCGCGGTCAGGCAGTCGACCAGCCAGAAATTGCACGGCAGAAACGCGCCTTCGCCACTAGCTATGGCCTCGCGTTCGCGTTTCAATAGCCCGCCTTCCGTCAAATCGTTTTGAATCACCTTGACGGTGCCAACGATTCTCGGATCGTTGGATGGCAGGAAGCCTACGAGCGGCAAGCGCAGCAACGAAGCGTCGACCCCGCTGGCTCCATAGTACTGAACGAACGTATTGCGCCTGCTATCGAAGCCATGCTCGCATACGTCGGCGTGAATGTTGTCGCGAACAGCTCGCCACTCCGCCACAGGTGCTTTGAAATCATATTGCTCGGCTAGCTTGATTGCCCGATCGAACGCCACCCACGCCGACACCTTTGATTCGGTGAAATGCTGTCTCCCATTCCTGCTTTCCCATATTCCGTCGTCGGGCTTGCGCCACATTGATTCAAGGAAGGATAAGAAAGAACAAACCATCTGCCATTCGTCTTCGGTAATAGTCATCTTATAGTGATGGGCGATATAGAGAGCGTTCAATATCTCACCATAGATATCGAGTTGAAACTGCTTGTAGGCCCTGTTTCCAATCCTGACCGGAGGAGTGTCTCCGTACCCCGGCAAGTGCGCCAGTTCTCGCTCGTCAAGCCGCCGCTCCCCGGCTATGCCGTAGACTGTTTGAATGCCGCAAGCCTGCCCGGCCACGACACCAACCAGCCATTTTCGCCATGCGGCGGCTTCTTCGGCATAGCCTGACATAAGCAGAGCGCTGAGCGAGAAGCTGCCGTCGCGCAACCAGCAATAGCGGTAGTCCCAATTCAAGCCTCCATTTAATTGCTCCGGCAGTGAAGTGGTAGGCGCTGCGACGATTGAACCGGTCGAACCGTAGGTCAGCGCTTTGAGTGTGATCAAGGATCGCACGACTTGCTCGCGATATTTTCCTTGGTAGGAGCAACGTGATATCCACTGGGTCCAGGGAGCTTCGCTGATCTGCTCCAAGACAGAGGCGTCGCAAACTTGAAGAGAAGCCCGCTCAGGATTATCGGACCTCAGAATAAACGAAATCGTTTCGCCCTCAGAAACAGTGAACTGAGCCACTAACCTTGAATTCTCAGCAGACGTCTTTATCGTTGTGTGTAGCGAAACTGCTTGTGGCTCCGTGATAGCTTTCCATCCATCAACGGTTTGTTCCATATGGGGAACGATTGCCCCATAGTCGAAACGTAGTGTCAGTTCCATCGACATTGGAACGGAGCCTTTGCGGCCTTCGATCAGACGCACCACCTCCGCCTGGCCGTCGAGTTCGGTGAACGTCATGAAGTCGATCAGCGCCACCTCGCCGGCGTCAGTTTCGAAGGTCGTTTCAAGCACCAGCGATTGACCGCAGTAGTGCCGTCGAACCTGCTTTACGCCGGCCTCGGGCGCAATGATCCATCGTCCATGTTCAGAAGTTCCAAGCAATGCTGCAAAGCAAGCTGGAGAATCAAAACGAGGCATGCAGAGCCAATCGATCGAACCGCCGCGGCTAACGAGTGCAGCAGTGTGAAGATTGCCAATCATCGCATAGTCCTGGATCGGAAGACTCATGAAGTGGTAGTTCCTTTTACTACTTCAGCCGCGGAGCACCGTGGCCCCAGGTTGCACTCGGGGAGAGATTACGGCGAACAGGCGGACGTTCCATATTTCGTTTATCGGAAATAAAGACGCTCTCTCCCTGAGAAATGAGATAGTCGGCGGCTCGTGCTGCCAATGCTTGAATCGTCAATCCTGGATTCGCCGAGCCTTGAGTCGGCAAGATGCTGCCATCACAAATGAACAAGTTGGCAATGTCGTGGGTTCGCCCGTACTTATCTACTACCGAAGTCGCCGGATCTTCACCCATGCGCGCGGCTCCAACTAGATGAGCATAGCGCGCTTCCTGAACGACTTTATTCGCGCCGGCGGCCGACATAACCTCCATAACCTTGTTCTTTCCGAATTCGATGAGCTTCTTGTCGTTGTCGTGAAGGCTGAAGGTCACCTTTGCCACTGGGATACCAAACTGATCGGTTTCTTCGGCCACCTCTACTCGGTTAGCGGGATGCGGAAGGATCTCGCCCAAAAGACCCAACGCAGCCCAATGGTTATAGTCCATCATAATGCGCCGCAGCCCCCAGCCCCACGCTCCTTGCGCACTCATCATCTGCTTGGCAAACGCGATCGGTAATGGTCCAACAGTCTGAATCGCGAAGCCGCGCGCGAATCCCCGTCTTGGATCGGTTTCATAGAATTCTTCAGTCAAAGCACCAGCAGGCGGCGCCTTATACATGCGAATGAGTTCATCGAAATAACCTAAAATGACATTACCCGCCTGGGCCATCAGGTAGCGTCCGACGGTGCCGCTCGAGTTGGCGAGGCCTCGTTTAAAATCCGGACAAGCCGAATTCAGCAGCAGCCTGGGAGTCTCGATAGCGTAGCTGCAAAGGACGACGGCTTTCGCCTTTTGAAAGTGTTCACGTCCATCACGATCAAAATAAGTCACCCCGGTTACACGGCGATTATTTCCAAGATGAACCCGTGAGACCATGCAGTGGGAACGGACCTCGGCGCCGTGCGTGATGGCGTCGGGCACGTGCGTAATCAAAGTGCTGGCCTTTGCTCCCACCTTGCAACCCTGAATACAGAAGCCTCGGTAGATGCAATGTGGCCGGTCTGCACGGGAGCCCTGTAAGATGCCGACTGGACCTCCGGCACTAACGCGGAGTCCTAGCCGGGTGCAGCCGCGAATCAGAACATTGCCGATACCTCCCACTGGGTGCGGGCCGAAGGCATAGCCATGCGGATCGCCCCAAGGAAAGTAGGCTGGGCCCGAGACAGGTAATTCTAGTTCCATCAACTCGTAATAGGGCTTTAGCTCTTCATAACTGAGAGGCCAGTCGACTCCAACGCCGTCTTGTGAATAGACGCGAAAGTCCGAAGGATGAAAACGGGGCGTAAATGCGGCCCAATGCACCGTACTTCCGCCGACACCTTTGCCGGAGTTATTACTTCCGAGTGTTAGCGGATTTTCGCCTCCGGTGATCCTCAGATCTTCCCAATATAGTCGGTGAGAACCGGCTTCATCGCTCACCCAATCACGTTCGGTATCCCAGAATGGACCGGCCTCCAATCCGAGTACTCGAAAACCGGCGCGCGCCAGACGCTGAATTAAAACGCCGCCTCCAGCACCGACACCGATTATCAGGTAATCAACCTCGTCATTCTCGCCATAGCGAAACATTGGCGTTTCGAGCCGCTGCATCGCGCCGAGCATGTGAGAATCGCCGCGCAGCTTGGAGAATTCCCCGAAGATAGGAGATTTCAAGCAGAGCCTCGCTTGCGATGAGGGGCGGAATGCTCGATCGGACTCGGCTTCGGCTCGTACAGGTCGGAAACGGAGGTATCCGGCGCCTTCCATTCGTAGCGCCGCTCGTTCGATTCCCAAGGTTCCGGTAAGCCATTGTCCAGCCGCATATAAGCGCGCGGATAAGCCGGGCCGCCGAAGCCAATCTCATCCCATGCCCATGGATGAGCGTAATAAGCTTCAATGCAATCTTGCACTAACATTGTCCAGAAGCGATGGACGGGCATGCGTTCCCATACTTTATAGCCGGCCTGCGGCTTACCATCGTGCAATGACTTTAAGATTCCGTCTTGTTGGATAGGATCCAGGCAGATGAAGGCGCGTTGATGGAGTTGATCAGCGATTTCTTCGATCGCCCGCAATCCTAGGCGAAATGCTTCGCGATCAGGTGGCATGTCGGCAAAGCGATAGCCGTCGTGGACATCTTTATATAGGCGTGTGTCGATCCAAGGTACGATAGGAATCTTATGCGCGCCGTCGCGATCATCCTGCGGGATGATGTGTGCGCAAATCGTTTCGAGAAGCTTACCTTCGTCAGGCGTGAAAAAGCGGATAGGCGGAGCATTCTGTACGCGATCGAGGATCACTTCGCGCGTCTTCGCGTCCCAGAATCTTTGCTGGTCAAGCGTGCGGAAAGCTGCGTAATAGCCGGGTTGGCTCAATGGACCGATCGGTTTCCTCGATCCCGGTTCGTATGGGCGGCCGTTACCACCGTCTTCACCGCACATCATTTTCCCTTCCCATCAGACTCGCCAAAACTCCGATAAATCCAGCTGCCGCAAACAGCAATGGAGCAAAAATAGGAGGACCATGGATGACATTATAGAAAAGCATCCGGGTTCCTCCCGGACGGCGTAAGACACCCCGCGAGTGATAGGCAAAACCCGCCGCGCCGTCCAACACGGCTGCGCCTGCAAGCGCAGGTAATAGCTTTTGAGCGACATTTTTACTCTTTATCGCACCCAGACCGGCGACTGCTAACAACGGCGCCAGGATCACGGGTGTCCACTGGGCTTTATAATGAAAGTTGCTTTTGTAATGCGAATAAAAGGCTTCGACTCCGCTGCAAGTAGCCGCAATCGCGGTTGCCAAAGCCATGTGCTTCTGAAAGCGGCCTTCGCGCAGATCTTGTTCCCAACCAATCGTGTCTGGTGTGTGAACGATTAGCGCGGTCCAATGTTTCGCCCGCGCCGGCCGAGGAAACCCTAACTCGCCTGGCTCTTCTTCCTCGCGTTGCAGGAGAGATGCGACCAAGCCAAGATATGCACTGGTGCCGAACAGTAGCGGAGCGAACACGGGAGGTCCCATGGTCAGGTTGACAGTCGGCACGCGCCAGCCTCCGGGCTTGCGCTGAATGCCACGTACGTGGAAGTACGAACCCACGGCGCAATCGGCCAAAGTTAGAGCAGAAACAAACGGTAGGATAGTCTTCGCCGCTCGTCGGCTGCGAAACGCCGATACGCCGGCGCCGAGAAGTGCAATACTGAGGATTACGGGCGTATACATTATGCGGCGGCTGTAACTACCCCGGTAATGCATATAGCTGACCTCCAACCCACCCAAAGCACTGGAGAGGCCAGTGGCAAGGGCAAGCCAGCGCTGGAATCGCCCTTCGCGCACACGCACATCGACTTTCCTGATCTCGTCTACAATCTCTGGAATTACTACACGATGCGCGTCCGTCGCCATTGATTATTTATCCCTTGATCTTGAACCGACTGAGTCTACTGTCATAAAGCGCTATTAGTTGAATTCAATTCCCGCCAGCGGTCCTCTAATGCTTGTGTGGCAAAACACCTTCCATTAATTCGCGCATCGATTGCCGTATAATGCCACGTTCGTTCGGATCTCTTTTGATTAGCGTGGAAGCGAAATGGCGAGCGTCCTTAAGCGTAATATGCGGCGGCAGCGGCGGCACGTCCGGATCCGTTATCACGTCGATTACGCACGGGCGGTTAGTTGCCAGGGCTTCGTCCCAAGCGTGTCCAGCATCCTCTGGGCGATCGACCCGAATGCCCTTTAGGCCCAGCAACTCAGCATACGCCGCATATGGAAAGTCGGGTAAATTTTGCGACGCCTCGAATTTCGGGTCGCCGGTCATTACCCTGAGTTCCCAAGTAACTTGATTGAGATCGTTATTGTGGAGAACTAGAATGATTGTTTGTGGATTGCTCCACTCGTGCCAATACTTGGCGATCGTGATCAGGCCATTGATACCATTCATTTGCATGGCACCGTCGCCGACCATCGCGATGACTGGGCGTTCAGGAAAACAGAATTTCGCAGCGACGGCATACGGCACCCCTGGACCCATCGTCGCCAGGTTGCCGGACAATGATGCTTTCATGCCGGGCCTAATTTTGAGATCGCGAGCAAACCAATTCGCCGCCGAGCCGGAATCCGCAGTAAGAATGCAATTCTGGGGCAAGCGCGGCGACAATTCCCAAAACACCCGTTGCGGATTGATTGGTCGCGCCTCACTCATAGCCCTTGCCTCGAGTACCTTCCACCAACTCGCGACATTATGTTCGAGTATTTGACGCCATTTGCGGTCGGTCTTCCTCTTCAGATACGGAATTAGCAGCGTCAATGTCGCTAGCGTGTCGCCAACTAGATTAACTTCAGTCGGATACCTGATACCTAACATCCGGCCGTCAATATCGATCTGGACTCCCCGCGCCTGACCTTCTTTGGGCAAGAATTCCGAATAGGGGAAGCTCGTGCCAATCAACAAGAGCGTGTCACATTCCATCATCATGTCGTAACTAGGTTTCGTTCCCAGTAAGCCGATCGCGCCGGTAACGAAAGGAAGATCGTCGGGCAGCACCGCTTTGCCGAGCAACGCTTTGGCTACGCCCGCTCCAAGCAGTTCAGCGATTTCGATCACTTCCTCAGTTGCTCGCAAAGCACCTGCACCTACTAAAATCGCAACCTTTTTGCCATAGTTCAGTATCTCCGCTGCGTGTTCCAGATCTTTCTTTGCGGGCACGACCAGCGACGTCGAATAGGCAACGCTCGAATGGATAGTTCCATGCGCCCTCGGTGGCTCTTCCGCAGCCAACTCTTGGAGGTCGTTTGGTAAGATAATGCATGTCACCGTTCTTTCGGCTTTGGCGATCCGCATCGCGCGGTCGACCAGATGGCGTATTTGCGATGGAACCGATGCCATTTCGATAAATTCGTGAGCCACATCCTTGAACAAACTGAGTAAATCGACTTCTTGTTGAAAGCGTCCACCGATTGCGGGCCGCGCCGCCTGGCCGACAATCGCGACAACCGGCTGATGATCCATTTTGGCGTCGTACAGGCCGTTCAAAAGATGAATTGCCCCCGGACCCGACGTCGCCATGCAAACTCCTACTTCTCCCGTAAATTTGGCATGTCCACAGGCCATAAAAGCCGCCATTTCTTCATGGCGTACCTGGATAAACGTCGGCTTGTCGCCCGCCCGCTCAAGCGCCGCCATCAAGCCGTTAATGCCATCACCGGGAAAGCCGTAAATACGTTCGACGCCCCATTCGTTAAGTCGCTTCAAAAGATAGTCTGCAACAGTGTCACTCATGGTGAACTCCAATGATAAGCATCAAAAATCGCCAAAGTCAGTTCGGTCGTTGTTCTGCAACGCAGACGGGAGCAGCGCATTGTCCGGCTCTTTCGTCAAGATATGTTTGGCACGGCACTCGTTGCCCATTGCAAACACCTCATGCGGAGCGGCCGAATTTGTTTAATAAATGCGGAGCCGCTAAGCCCAGGATCGCGGCGCCGACCAGGCCTACTAAGGGACGATGGCGGTTCAGCCAGAATTGCACACTGATATGACGAGCCTGCTTGTCGAAGCTTCCACGTGTGTCACAAGGGACGTGCATGGGCTCGAATAGATTATCCGGCCGCTCGGTAGAGATTTTTTCGCTGGTCTGCTGTGAATCATAGCCCGTACGCGCGAGATATTGATCGAGCAAGCCGGGAATTAGCTTGTTCCCCTCAATAGCCATCAGCGAAGACAAGCCTAAGTAGAGCTCACGACGCCGATGATGAGCGGCCCACACGATCGCGCGTGCCGGTACACTGGGATCAAAAATCGGAGGTACTGGCTGAGGATGGTTCGGCAGATGCGTGCGGCACCAATCGAATTGAGGAGTATTCACCGCGGGCAGCTGCACCATGGTGAGGTGAATTTTGCTGCGGTGGTGCAATAGTTCAGTTCGCAGGGAATCAGTGAATCCTCTGATTGCGGCTTTGGCACCGCAGTAGGCCGATTGCAGCGGAATCGAGCGGTAAGCCAAGGCGGATCCGACCTGGACGATGCATCCCTTGCCGCGTGGCATCATACACTTCAAGGCGGCCATGGTACCCCATACGGTGCCGAGATAAGTGACTTCGGTGACACGCCTGAATTCCTCTGGTGTGATGTCCGCGAATTCTGAGAAAACCGTCACCATCGCATCGTTTACCCAAACACCAATTGGCCCAAGCTTCTGTTCGGCTTCCGCTGCAGCGGCGTGAACTTGCTCGCTATCGGAGACATCTGCCGGTAGTACCAGCGCTTCACCACCGACCCGCCTGATCTCATCAGCGGCCTCTTCCAGGCAGCTTCGGTCCCGCGCGATCAGCCCTACCGCGGCGCCTCGATAGCCAAATTGCAGTGCCGTGGCGCGTCCGACTCCCGCTGCCGCGCCCGTTATGATCACGACTTCCCGAGCCGAATTGGGTAGCTCTTCACGCATGGCTGGTAGTCAGTTGCGCACCGAAAGATCGATTCAAAAGATGCATCAATGTCATGAGCATGAAGCCAGCAACTCGCGTGCCGTCGCCGATGCCGCGTTAGTTGCAATAGGCGTCAGGACATCAACAAGGTGTCGACAACGACTAAAAAGCCGCCGTCTGGCTCCATCGGCAGTTGCACAAATCGTAAGCCTATTTATCTCGAGAACGACTAAAGTCGATTCACCAAATGCCGTTTCCGAATGCTGAAGACGGCCACATGCCGTCGATTGTTCCGAAGAGTCGCGTGAACTATGAATTCGTGAGGCGGCTAGCTGGGCAGCTCGCGAGTATCCGGAACTCGACCTTCATCCCCCTTCTTCGCGAAGACGACTTTCGAAGGTAGAAGATCGGACATTGGGTCTCCAATAAAGTGAGCGCCGAACTGTTCAAAGGTTATGGAAGTTTAATCGATCAAAAAGAGGACCTTTTGAGATCGTGACGGCATTCATAGGCATCTAAAGTTAGTGATGGTTCGTGCATCGAGGCTCAACAGGCTACCTTTTGGGGAAGTCCGCCATACTTTACGATGGTGCGAGGCGGGTGGCTGCAGCAATCGCCTTCTGCCGCTATTTTTCAATTCCGGGAATACTTATTGCGACGACCGAATATCTAAGCAGCGCTTTCTGTTCGACTGGCTGGGAGAATTCTTGCGAAGCCTTAATCTAATGTCAGGGTTAAACCCTCGTATAAGGACCCTGCTGGTCAATGTCTCGGGAATGGTGCAGCGGATGAGCGCAACGCCGAGATGCTCTACACTAAGGCGGAATTCCCGCGAATTGAACTGGAGGACTTGCTGGCGGCTGGAGCTTTCTCCGCCGTCGTACCGCAGCAATTGGGTGGATTAGGGCTTGGCACTGAGCCATCCGGTGCCCTCGGAGCCTTTGAATTATTGCGGCCGGTAGGACGCGGGAATCTCGCCGTCGGCCGTATCTTTGAAGGGCACGTGAACGCCCTGCGGTTGATCTCATTTTATGGCCACGAAGAACTGCTTCGCCGCGCCGCCGATGACACTCGCGCGGGCCATCTTTTTTCGATCTGGAATACCGAACATCCGCCTGAAGCCGTCTGTATCGTCGAAACTCCAGCCGGGCTAGTGTTGCACGGCTCGAAATTCTTTTGTTCCGGCGCAGGCTATGCGACTCGTGGCCTGATCACTGCCGCGACCGAAGCAGACGCACGGCAAATGCTCGTGATCGCGCTCGAGCCGGGCGAACGAGCTGCTTCAATCGAATCTATGACTCAAGGAATGCGTGCGACGGCCACCGGCCGCATCAATTTCGATGGACTTCTCATCGAATCCGGCGTCTTCATCGGTGCCGCTGATGACTACCTGCGCGAGCCCGCATTTTCGGGCGGCGCGTGGCCACCTGCGCGGTGACGCTCGGTGGAATCGAAGCGCTAATTGAATTCGCAAGGCGGCAGCTGATCGATCGCGGCCGCCATCAAAGCCCCTTTCAGCAAGCGCGCATGGGCCGCGCCTTCATTGCAGGCGAGACCATTCGCCTATGGACGAGACGTGCGGCGCAAATCGCTGAGACTAATGAGGCAGGCCCCGAAGAGATCGGGGCGTACGTAAATTTTACGCGCACGGCGCTCGAAGCCTCGGCGCTCGAAATCATCCGCTCAGTCCAGCCGTCGATCGGCCTTGCAGCCTTAATGCATCCAAATCCAATTGAACGGCTGATGCGTGATCTCAGTACGTATTTGCGCCAGCCAGCGCCGGACGAAGCGCTTACTGAAGCAGTGGCATGGTTCATCGATAACGGCCAGCCGCTGTTGCAATAATCGATGGCTCGCGCGGGCGACATCCTTGCTCTGATACGTGCTTTGCCGCTGGTGCGGCTCGATCAAATCATCAGAGGCGAAAATATCATCGTGCTCGCCACGCATCCAGATGACGAAAGCCTCGGATGCGGTGGATTGATTGCCCAGGCCTGTGCGCTCGATCGGCCGCCCGTCATCGCCATTTTGACGGACGGCGCTGGCTCTCATCCATCCTCGCTAAGGTATCCCAGTACGCGGTTGCGCGATCTGCGTGAGCAGGAGTCGCGACAAGCGGTAAAAATACGCGGCCTTCCGCCCGAACGTATTTATTTCCTTGGATTCCGCGATACCGCCGCGCCGCCATCCGGGCCGGAGTTCGCTTGTGCGGTGAATGCGATGGTCCGCTTGATGTGGATCTATGATTGCCGCATTCTTTGCGCACCTTGGCTTCTTGAACCGCACGGCGATCACGAAGCAGCACAAATCGTCGCGCGATCGGCCGCTGGCAGAACCAGAGCTCGCCTGTTCTCGTATCTAGTATGGGGTTGGACACTTCCACCTAATGCCTCTTACCTGTAGCATCGGTCGATCGTGCGCCGTTAGTCATACAGATCTAAGCAATAGCTCATTAAGGACAGTTAGTAATCGCTGACAGCAGATCGGATGGAAGCCGGAACCCATTCGGATCGTCGCTGATCAAATCAGTGCATTGGGACAAATGGGCTGCAATTCCTCGGCGTTTGATAGCGAGTTGGCAGGCGATATCCAGACGCCAGCCGGCCACTTGCCCGCCAACAATCCAAAGCACAGCGTCTGCCGATGGGCCGCTTTGGCACCGCTGAGGAATTCGCCAATGTTGCCTGCTTCCTGGCCTCCGACGCAGCCTCGTACATCAGCGGCACCGCAATCAATGTAGACGGTGCAAAGTCGCCGGTAATGTGAACGCCGAACGCGCGGCTTAATGCCTTGCCCGGAGTGGCTGGAATCGCCGAAGGGCAAGAAATTGAGTCGTGGTGACAATTCCAGACCGGCCGATCGCGCCTCCCGGTTCTCGCCGCGACCGTTAGGCGGACCTCGGCTTCAGCCGATTCCGGAGCGGCACCGACGTCTAGGCGGAAGCCTCTATGGGTGCATAATCTGAAGTTCTAATCTAATCTTTTACTTTAGTTGTTATGCGAACGAAGGAGTTCTGGGCCACAATCTGGGATGGGTTGTCCCTGTTATGGTCAGTGATGTCATTTGCAGATTACAGTTTCTCTTATTTAATTCATGTTTAATTATCCTATTTACAGCTATATTCTACCATTCATAAAGGACGTTGAACTAAGCCGCTTTGCGGCAGTTGGATAATACTCCGCATCTCAGCACTCAGGTTTGCTCGACAGATTTCTGATCTAAACGCAGGCCGATCGTCTCAGAATTTTTGGGCTGTTCGATTTCGCATTCGGCGTGACGGTTCCGCTTTAGTGGAGTCTGGTCATTTAATTTCCCCGGTTGGTCCTATCAACCGAAAGGAGTTCCGCCATGACCGAACTGCGCCGAAGAATGCTCGAAGAACTGCGGTTACGAAATTACTCGCCCGCCACGATTGAGGCTTACCTCCGCAGCGTCGCTAATTTCGCGCGGCATTTTAGCGCCCCGCCGGATCGGCTCGGACCGCAACACATTCGCCAATACCAACTGT
>Ga0335073_10002453_pt1 | contig 25359 bp, 20 predicted proteins | sample Lox_Sample_22_FD_207093 | JGI IMG/M metagenome (GOLD analysis project Ga0335073, IMG submission 207093) | Soil microbial communities from Loxahatchee National Wildlife Refuge, Florida, United States - Lox_Sample_2.2 | ecosystem: Environmental > Terrestrial > Soil > Wetlands | place: USA... | reverse complement strand
GCAGATTTCATTTTCCTTATCGACCTGCATTTTGATCTGATCCATGGGGATGTGGCCGGGACCTTCGATCATCACCTGCACGTCGTAATTCCAGGCGATTTTTGTTAATTCGCCCAGAGTTTCCAGTTCCGCAAACTGCGCCCGATCGCTGGCATCGGCGAGCGACCCCGGTCTTAATCCGTCGCCCAACGAAAAACTCACGTCGTGTTTCTGGAAAATCCTGCAAATATCTTCAAAATTCTCGTATAAAAAGTTCTGGCGATGGTTTTTAACCATCCATTCCGCTAAAATCGCGCCGCCGCGGCTGACAATTCCAGTCACGCGTCCGGTGGTCAGCGGAACATACTGCACCAGCACGCCGGCGTGGATGGTCATGTAATCGACGCCCTGCTCGGCCTGCTCCTCGATCACTTCGAGCATCACGCCGATACTCAAATCCTCGACCCGGCGGACCCGCGCGAGCGCTTCGTAGATCGGCACCGTGCCGATCGGGACCGGCGAATGCTGAATGATCGCCTGGCGGATGCGCGGGATGTCGCCGCCGGTGGAAAGGTCCATCACCGTGTCGGCGCCGTAGCGAACCGAGTAGCGCAGCTTTTCTAGCTCCTCGTCGATGTTCGAAGTGGTTGCCGAATTCCCAATATTGGCGTTGACTTTGCACAGCGAGTTGACGCCAATGCACATCGGCTCCAGGTTGAGGTGATTGATGTTGGCGGGAATGATCATGCGCCCGCGCGCCACTTCATCGCGCACGGTTTCAGGCGCGAGCCGTTCGCGCCGCGCGACGTACTCCATCTCTTCGGTGATCCGGCCCTGGCGGGCGTAATGAATCTGCGTGCGGATGCGGTCGCCGGAGCGCCGCGCTACCCATTCAGTTCGCATACTGCTTGATTATACTCGCGAATCCGCCAATCCTGAACCGGCTCGCGGCGACGCCTTACCGCTCTTGTGTTAACTCTGGGATTATGCCGAAGGCCGTCCTATGCTTCCCGGTAGGTATTCTCCCAAAAACTGTAACGCCGGGCTTGCAAGACGAGACAAACCGCTGTATTATCAACGACAAGGGGTTGGTCGATGACGTGCTCTCAAGAAAACGGGTACGTGTCTCGCGCTTAAGACCATGAAGGAGTTGAAGCAACAACTCGTCAGCGCGCTGGCGGTGATCCTCACCGTCGCGGCGGTCATTGCCGCCGGTTTGAACTTCCAGCAGCAAAGCCGCGTACACCTGACCGACGACGGCGTCACCTGGGCGGATCGAACTTCTTCGGACGGCCAAACCAACCAGGTGGTTGCGGTGCACGTCACGGCGGGAAGTCCGGGCGAAAAGGCGGGGATTCACAAGGGCGACGTTCTGGTTTCGATTGAAGGCGTCAAAATCGAGCGCGCTTCCGACGCGACCGAAGTTTTGACGCGGCTGGGCGCGTGGCAGAAAGCCGAGTATCAGATTGTGCACGGCGGCGTGCAGGTTCCGGCCAATGTCATCACCGAAGAAACGGAGCACGATTCGACGCTGTTCTATCTGTACGCCGACGGCGCGGTATATCTGGCGATCGGCCTGTTCGTTTATTTCCGGCGAAGCGGCGCGCCGCGGGCGCTGCATTTTTTCCTGCTGTGCCTGGCCAGCTTCGTGATGAGCACGTTCCATTACACCGGCAAGCTGAACGCCTTCGACCAGACCATTTACCTGGGCAACGTGATCGCGGGCTATTTCGCGCCGATGCTGTTTCTGCATTTCTGCTTCGTATTTCCGGAGCCGCAGAAGTGGATCAGGCATCGCGGCGCGGCGGTGCTGCTGTATCTGCCGGGCCTGGCGCTGCTGGCCGCGCATTTGGGATTTTCCACCGGCTGGCTGACCACCCAGGCGCCGCTGATCGAGGTGCGCTGGCTGCTCGATCGGGTGTGGCTGGTTTTTCTGAGCACGATGTATGTGGCCGGCGGCGCGGTGCTGGCGTTTCAGATGGGCCACGCCGACGATCCGATCGTGCGCCGGCAATTAACCTGGCTGCGCAACGGCGCGCTGATCGGCATTTTGCCGTTCACGATTCTGTACGTGGTGCCTTACGCTGTGGGCGTCGCGCCGAATCACGCCATGAATCTGGCGGTGCTGTCGCTGCCGATGATCCCGCTGACGTGGGCCTATGCGATTCTGCGTTATCGCCTGATGGACGTCGACGTGATTTTCCAGCAGGGTTACGTTTATACGCTGGCGACGCTGGCCGTGCTGGCGGTTCTCTATGGAATGATTTTCGCCGCCAAGAGCGCCGGCGATTTGAGCGGCACGGCGATGGTGGCGATTATTCTGATCGCCGCGTTTGTTTTTCAACCGATCCGCAACTGGATTCAGGAACAGCTTGACCGCTATTATTTCTACAAAGACCGCTACGATTACCGCCGCACGCTGATCGAATTCGCGCGCGAGCTGGGTTCGCCGACCGATCTCAACGCGATGCTCGAAAGTGTCGCCGACCGTCTGATTCGCACGCTGAGCATTCGCCACGTGGCCTTTTTCGTGTGGGACGAAGGGGAATCGGCGTTCAAACTGGAGCTGGCCAGCAATCGCCGCGGACGCCAGACCGAAAATGTCCCGTACGGTCTGGATTTGAGTTTTCTGCGGCCGAATCCGGGCAAGCCGTACCTGTTTTTCGAGCGCACGCGCCACTCGCTCGACGTCGTTTCGCACGAAATGCCGGTTTCGGTGCGGCGCTCTATCGCGGAGCTGGAGCTGACGTATTATCTGCCATGCTCGGCGCGCGGAAGGACCATCGCGTACCTGGGCGTGAGCCGGACCGACACCGGAGATTTTCTGTCGAGCGATGATGTCGAACTGCTGGTGACACTGTCCGGTTACGTGGGCATCGCCATCGACAACGCCATGCTGTACCGGTCGCTCGAGCGCAAAGTGACCGAGTACGAGCGGTTGAAAGAATTTTCGGAAAATATCGTCGAATCGATCAACGTCGGGATTCTGGCCGCCGATCTGGACGATCGCGTGGAAAGCTGGAACTCGCAGATCGAAAAACTCACCGGCATCACCCGCCAGGACGCCATCGGCCGCGAACTGCGCGCGCTGCTTCCGGAAGGGTTATGCGTTCAACTGGAGCCGGCGCGCGGCGAGCATGGCATTCACAACATCTACAAATTCGTTTTGAAAAACGCCACGCTGAATATCGCCGTCGCGCCGCTGGTGTCGCGGGAAGGCGACCGCATCGGACGGCTGATCATTTTCGACGACATCACCGACCGTGCGGAACTCGAAAAACGGCTGGTGCAGGCCGATAAATTAAGCTCCATCGGATTGCTGGCGGCGGGCGTGGCGCATGAAGTGAACACGCCGCTGGCGGTGATTTCCACCTACGCCCAGATGCTGGCCAAGCAGATTTCGGGCGACGCGCAAAAGGCTCCGTTGCTCGAAAAAATCGCGCGGCAGACCTTCCGCGCCAGCGAGATCGTCAATTCGCTGCTGAATTTCTCGCGCACTTCGCCAACCGAATTTGTGGCCGTCGACCTGAACAAAGTGGTTCGCGAAACGCTGACGCTGCTGGAGCATCAACTGGCCAAAACGAGCATTCAGGTGCATGTCGCGCTCGACGAAAATCTGCCGCGGATCAAGGGAAATCCCGGAAAATTGCAGCAGGTTTTTTTGAATCTGTTCCTGAATGCCCGCGACGCGATGGAATCCGGCGGCAGCCTGGCGGTGCGCAGCGCCAGCGAGGGCGAATGGGTGCGCGTCACCGTCGCCGATTCGGGCGCGGGTATCGCCGCGGAAAACCTGGCGCGCATTTTCGATCCGTTCTTCACCACCAAGGCCGCGCGCAAAGGCACCGGGCTGGGGCTTTCGGTCAGCTACGGCATCGTGCGCGAGCATGGCGGGAATATCGAGGTCGAGAGCTCGGTGGGCGCCGGAACGCGATTCCAGCTGTCCTTCCCGCCGCCGGCGCGAAAGATGGAAGCCGCCGCGGAGGCGGTTGAAACCGGGGTGCGGCCGGCTGCGTCGATCTCTACATCGGTAGTGACGCCGGCGACGGCGGTGACTTCGTCTGCTTCCGCTGCCGTGCAGATTGTCGCGCAGTCAGACAGAATAGTGAGTTGATGACCCACACGGAACGGAAGCGGGGGCAGGACTGATTCATGGCTGCCTTCGCGAAACTGACTCCCGATATCCCCGACCAAAAAGTGCGCGGGAAAATTCTGGTCGTCGATGACGAACCGGATATCCGCGAAAGCCTGGAAGCGCTGCTTTCCGGCGAAAATTACCAGGTGGACCTGGCGAGCAACGCCGCCGAAGGCCACCGGCGCCTGGAAGCATCGTCCTATGATCTGGTTCTGCTGGACCTGATGATGCCGGATAAAAGCGGCATGGAGGTGCTCGAAGAAATTCGCGCGCGCGACCGGGAAACGCCGGTGTTCATGATCACGGCGTACGGCTCGATCGAGGTCGCGGTGGAGGCGTTGAAGCGCGGCGCGAGCGACTATTTTTCGAAACCGTGGGACAACGAAAAACTGCTGATCGAGATCGACCGCATGATCTCGAAAGGGCGCCTGGAACGCGAAAACGTCGAGCTGAAGCGCGCGCTTAAGCAACGCTACAGTTTTCCCAACATCGTGGGAAAAAGCGAGCGGATGCTGAAAATTCTGGATCTGGTGACGCAGGTGGCCTCCAGCCGCGCGACCATTCTGATCACCGGGGAAACGGGAACCGGCAAGGAACTGATCGCCAATGCGATCCACGCGCATTCGGCGCGCGCCGAGCATTCCTTCGTGCCGGTGCATTCCGGGTCGGTGCCGCCGGATCTGCTGGAATCGGCGCTGTTCGGGCACGTGAAGGGCGCGTTCACCGGGGCGGTGGGGGCGCGCAAAGGATATTTCGAGATCGCCAATCACGGGACCATTTTTTTCGACGAAATCGGAACCATTTCGCTCGAAACGCAGACCAAGCTGTTGCGCGTGATTCAGGAGCGGGAATTCATGCCGCTGGGCTCGACCGAAACGGTGCGCGTCGATGTCCGCATTGTCGCGGCGACCAACGCCGATTTGAAGCGCTTCGTCGAAGACGGGAAATTCCGGGAAGATTTGTATTACCGGCTGAACGTGATCGCGCTGGCGCTGCCGCCGCTGCGCGAGCGCAAGGAAGATATTCCGCTGCTGGTGGAGCATTTTTTCACGAAATATTGCCGGGAAAACGAGAAATTTCTCGATGAAAGCGAGCAATCGCGGCTGCATTTCGAGCCGGAAGCGATGCAGATTTTGATGGACCATTCCTGGCCGGGCAACGTTCGGGAGCTGGAAAACGTGGTGGAGCGCGCGGTGGTGCTGGCCTCGCAGGTCACCGTGCCGGTGGATGTTCTGCCGGAGCACCTGCTCGAAGCCAAAGGCTTAAGAATTCGCCGCGATGAAAGCGGCGGACTGGCGCCGGATGCGTCGCTGTTTGAGATTGTCGCCGATTTCGAGCGGAAGAAGATCGTCGAGCAGCTGGAAGCGTCGGACGGGAGCCAGACGGCCGCGGCGGAAGCGCTGCACATTCCGCTGTCGACGCTCAATCAAAAAATTAAACGCCTGAATATCGAGATCCGCAAGAAGTCCTGAGCCTTACGCCGCCATGCTCGCGACATCAAGGCGCAATGCTTCGACCGAGGCGATCAGTTCGCGGATATCCAGACTGCCGGGGTGCGGGAGCAGCAGGCGCGCTTCGATGGCGAGCAGGGCAAACCTGAAGGTGACCTGCTGGCGCAGCAGGGAAACGATCAGTTGCGCCTGCGGCTCCGGTGAAGCGGCGGCTATTTTGCGGGCTTCGGCATGCAAGGCCCGGAAATCCGCGGCCAAATCGCGCAGGTACATCCGGAAGATCCGGCGCCGCTGACGGCGGAACTGCGCCAGGAGTTCCGGGCGGCAGCCCGGCTGAGCAGCCAGAAAATCCAGGTCGTCGCGGGCGAGCAGGCGGGTCATCGGCTGATAGCGAGCCAGCGAAAAATCGTGGACTGAGACAGACGGCGCATTGCGGGAGCGTAACGTTTTAAACGTCACAAACGCGAGCAGCAGCGCCACCACTATGCCGCACAGCAGCCCTCCGGCGATTCCCGCCGCGGAAAGCCCCCCGGTAAAAACCTGATCCATGCCACGTCCTCCGCGATTTCCTGCCTAGAATACTAGACATTCCTGAAAAATGCAAACTAAATTGTCAAATAAATGCCATATTAACGCCGGGAAAGCCGGAGCAGCCGCGAGTTAATCGCGGTTAATTGCCCGGCCAGGCGATCCATGGCCTCCGGGTCCCAGCGATGGCCGATGACCACCGTGGTTTCCTCGCCTTTTTGGCGCAGCGCCAGAGTCCAGGTGATCAGGCACAAAATGGCGACGCTGAGCATCGCCGCATCGATCCGGACCATCAGACGCGGGGCCAGATTGGTCAGCAGCAGGCCGGTGGCGCGGGTCGAAAAATATAAAACAAATCCGGCGATATACAGAACGCTATTCCGCGTCAGGCGGATGGGAAACCAGGCCATGAAACAGGCGATGATCAGCAGAAACAGGAGCATCCACAAGTCCATGGTCCGTTCAAATGAATTGAATCGATGTAAAATGAGGGACTGTTTTGCGGGAACTGACGCGTCAAAGGTGATTCCTAAAGCCGCGATGATCGCGGCGATTCCCAGGATATAAGAGACCATATCGCGGCCGAAGCGGGCGAGCGCCGGATGCTCCGCCAGCGCGATCTGGTAGAGCTCCAGAACCACGAACACCGCCAGCACGATCTTGACGGCTTGAGCAAACAGATAAACCAGAAAGTAGGTTTGCGTGCCGTTCGGCAAAACCACGGCGGAGAGGTCATGACAACCGTCCACCAGCAGATACGCGAACAGAAAACGGTACACGCGGAAAAGGCCGTTGCGGAGCAGCGTGAAGACCAGGATCCAGGTGCAGACCAGGTCCAGATAAAAGGCCGCCTCTAACCATCGCGCCAGCATGGAAAAGAAGAGTTTACCAGTTTTAGCGGCAAGCGGAACAGAAAAAAGGTGGGTTAAGCAAACTCGCGCGAGCGTCGTAGCCAGGAGGCTCCAGCCACCGCTCGCGCGATTTCTTTAAATAGCGTGACGAAGGACGATCTCAGCTTACCGGACGAGCGAATTGCTCGGGCACGGTCCGCAGGTGGGTTGGGGGACATCGCGCACCGGGCTGGCGGTCACCAGGATGGTCAAAGTCGCAAGGGCCAGAACCAATTTCTTAAGCATGTAGTTGATCTCCTTAAGCTGACGTACGAATAGTAGGCTATTCCGGAATACAACGTAGTACTAGAAGTCCGGCTCACGTTTTCGGAAATCAGAACAAGTCTCATCCGCCTGGACCTAACCCGAGTACAAATACGCGGTTGCGGCGTAGAATAGGGAGGCAGGAATGCCGCGATTTAGGCCCAAAGGCGTGCTGGAGCGCAGCGCATCGGGCGATTTATGGAAGAACACGCTATCGCACATTCCGACGGTTTACGGACGGCTGACCTATCTGGCCTCCCTGCGCGACGCCAATTCGGGGGTCTACCGGCATCACGGATTGATGACGCTGTTCGGGCGCGAGGAAAGCGCCAAAGCGCTGCGCGAGAGCCATAATAGCGTGTTCGCGGCGTGGCTGAACCTGCCGCTGGCGGAAAAGCAAGCGGAACTGATCAGCTATCTGGATGGCCTGGAGGAACCGTCCGGAGTGGTATTAGACCACTGGGTACGCGCCTACCGCAGCCTGATTCCGGACGGGGCGCGCAAGCCGGAAGTGGAGCTGTTTTCGCGCGACCTCGATGCGTTGCTCGAAGTGATGCGCTACTTGAAGTGATGCGCTGCCTCGAAGTCCTCAGGAACGGGCGGAGCGGGGCGGGGACATCCCCAGGCTCATCGCCACAGCCGTAACCTGGCCGATCACTTCAATTTCCGCGGGATAGGCGAAGCTTTCCGGGTCGCACAGCGAAGCCGGATGCGGCTGAAGGGTAAGCTGGCCGTCGCGCAAGGTGCACCAGCCGCAGCGATAGCCTTCGCGATCTTCAAGAAAATAAATGGGACGTTCGAATTCGGTGAACCATCCGCTGGTGGCTATGCGGCGCCGGGTGTCGTCGACGACGACCAGCGAACCGGGCGGGAGAATCGGGAACATGGACCAGTCGTCCGTGCCGATCAGACCGTAGCGGTAATTCCGCAGATCCAGGTTGTTTAACAGCATCAGGGGGAGCTTTCCCCAGCGCTGGATCAGGCGGCTCAGGTAGACGGTGCGCGTCAGGTCGAGCCCCGGATCGAGCGCCAGCGGCACCTGAATTTCCCCGTCTTCGGGCCGGAAACCGACCAGATGGGTGCGAACCTGCTGGATCACATCGGCGTCGCCGGCGAGCTCCGCCACCGAGACCCCGTACCAGGCCAGAACTTCATTCAAATCCAGGCGATAGATGGCACACAAGGAGTACAGGCGGTAGACCGACGGCAGGGTCCCTTTATTTTCGATGTCCGCAAGACGGCTCAGGGCAACGATGAACTCATCGTTGTGGCGGCGGGCGGCGATTCGCGCGCTCGCCTCCTCTACGTCGCGAAATTTGAGGCGGAGACGTTCCCGCACTCGCTTGAGTTTTTGGCCAGCTTCCTCCATGATAGAGGGTCGGGACGCATCCTGTGGTGCGCGTGGGTGCAAGCATACGCTCCATTGGAAGAGACTTAAAACGATTATAGCGGTCGCGAAGAGGCGGCGGCAAGGTACAAATTTCGCGTTTCTGTTCTGAATTCAGAACAAAGAATTGATAAACGGAGTTTTTCGGATCAAATGCGGGCGCCGCGGAGAATTTCACGTTGAAAGTCGCCTTTCAGGGCGAGCTCGGAGCGTTCAGCCAGCAGGCGGTGCGGCAGCTCGCCGGAGCGGGAGCGAAACCTGTTCCCAGACAACGATTTGAAGATGTTTTCCGGGCGCTCAAAACGGGCCGGGTGGAGGCGGCGGCGGTGCCCATCGAGAATACCCTGGCGGGCTCGGTGCACGAGAATTACGATCTGCTGCTCAAATATGACTTCGAGATCACGGCGGAGGCGAATGTCCGGATCGTGCATAACCTGATCGCGCCGCCCGGAGTGCGATTTGCCGGAGTGCGGCGGGTTTTTTCGCATCCGGTGGCGCTCAACCAGTGCCTGGATTTTTTTGCGCGGCACAAACGCATCGAGCCGGCGCCGTTTTACGACACCGCGGGCAGCGTGAAAATGCTGATGGAGGAAAAACCTCACGATGCGGCGGCGATCGCGTCGGAGCTGGCGGCGACAATTTACGGCGCGAAAATTCTGAAGCGGGGAATCGAAGACGACCGGCGGAACTTCACGCGATTTTTTCTGCTGGAGCCGGCCGGCGCGGGGAGTCCGAAAAAAGGCGCGGGCGAATGGAAAACGTCGCTGGTTTTTTCCACCCGCAACGCGCCGGGATCGCTGTTCCGCGCCTTGAGCGCGCTGGCGCTACGCGATTTGAACCTGGCGAAAATCGAATCGCGTCCGCGGCGGGGAAAACCGTGGGAATATATGTTCTACCTGGACGTTCGGGCGCACCGCGACGATCCGCGGATGAAAAATGCGCTGTCGCATCTGGGCGAGCTGGCGGATTTTCTTAGGGTGCTGGGCAGTTATCGCGCGGCCAGGTGACCTGGTAGGGTGGTCGCACGCGGTGTGAGGTAACTTACAGGCCGGGACAGAGTGTTTCAAGGTAACGTAGGCCGCTACGCTTGAGAATACGTGTGAGGTTGCCCCCGCCATGACTGGCGGGGCTGTAATTGGTGCGCTTGATCGAGAGATGGGGGCAGCACCAGCCTGGCGGCGCCGAGTATGCGATGCTCGATGGGTTATGGATATCCGTCAACTGGAATTGTTCATGGCGGTGATGGAATGTTCGAGCGTGACCAGGGCGGCCGAGCGCGTGAATCTTTCGCCCGGCGCGGTGAGCCTGCAATTGCACAGCCTGGCCGCGGAACTGCGCTCGGATCTGTTCGTGCGCAGCGGGAAGCGGCTGGTGCCGACGCCGGCGGCGGTGCGCCTGGCGGAGCTGGCTCGTCCGGTGTTGTGGCAGATGCGCGGCATCGAACAGGCGTTTTCGAACGATCCGGCGGCGGACCGGCGGCCGTTTTCCTTCGCCACCGGCGCGACCGCGCTGATCCATCAACTGGGGCGTCCGCTGCGGCTGCTGCGAAAACGGTTTCCCAATGTGCGGGTGAAGATTACCGTCGCGCCGACAGAAGAAATGGTTGCGGGACTGCTGGACCGGCGGTTCGACCTGGCGCTGATTTCGCTGCCGTTTGAAAACGATCATTTGTCGATTCTGCCGCTGTTCGAGGAAGAGATGCTGATTCTGAAGCCGTCGCCGACGCTGGTGCGCGGCTGGCACGTAGGGACGATTCGCCCGGCGGAGCTGGCTTCGGCGCAGTTTCTGTTGTATCCGAAACGAAGCAACATGCGCACCATCATCGATCGCTTCTTCCGCGAGCTGACGCTGACACCGGAGGTGATCATGGAAGCCGACGATACGGTGGCGATCAAGCGGCTGGTGGAGGCCGGGTTCGGCTATTCGATTCTGCCGGAGCGGGCGCTGCGCGGGCAGCCGCGATTTTTCCAGGTGTATCGCGTGCAGGGGCGGCCGATCGTGCGGCAGCAGGCGCTGGCGACGGCGCGGACGGACCATCCGCGGGCGCTGACCGAATCGATCGCGAAGTTTTTGCAGACGGCGCTGCGCAGAGGCGACGGGGGGCGGGCGGAGTAGAGCGCCGCGGCCGGACGCATGAGTGCGTGCGCCACCGAAGTCAGAGTGGTTTGCCGTTGATCAGGACGTTGCGCAGTTGTAAGCCTTCGACGTGCTCGATGACGTTCGGTTTTTGGGCGTGATCGAAGCGGCAGTCGATGACGCGCACGTCGCGGATAGGGGAGTTGGCGTAGCCGCGCAGATTTAATGCGTCGGTGCAGCGGCCGCAGGTGACGTTGCGAATTTCCACGTTGCGCACCACCGGGTTGAACGGTCCGCCCTGGCCTTCTTCATAGAGAAAATCGATCTGCACCGCGTCGGTGGCGACCTGGCCGATGGTGACATCGCGGAACACGATGTTTTCCATGAATCCGCCGCGATAGGAGTTGGTTTTCAGGCGCAAGGCGCGATCAAGATGCGGGCTGCTCATGCGGCAGTCGCCGATGAAAACGTTGCGCACGCCGCCGGAAATTTCGCTGCCGATACTGACGCCGCCGTGGCCGTCCTGCATGGTGCAGCCGCGGACGATCAGATTTTCGCAGGGCGCGTGCAGGCGGCGGCCATCGGCGTTGCGGCCGGATTTGATGGCGATGCAATCGTCGCCGGTGGAAAAGGTGCAGCGCTCGATGAGAACGTCGGTGCAGGATTCGGGATCGCAGCCGTCGTTGTTGGGGCCGTGGCTGTCGATTTTGACGTCGCGCACGATGACGTTGCGCGACAGCACCGGATGAATTTCCCACATGGGAGAGTTGCGGATGGTGACGCCCTCGATCAAAACATTCTGGCAGCGATATGGCTGGATGAAGTTCGGGCGCAGATAATGGCCGTTGCCAAACCTGCGGTCCTTTACGGGCGTGCCGTTGTCGCCCATTTTTTCTATGGCCATGCGATCCGTCAAGCGGGCGCGATCGCGCCAGTCCCACCAGTGGTCGTGATCGGCCTGGCCGTCGAGCGTGCCCTGCCCGGTGATGGCGAGGTTCGATTGATCGAGCGCATAGATCAGCGGCGAATAATTCCAGCATTCGGTGCCCTCCCAGCGGGTGAAGACCAGCGGGTAGGCTTGGGGATCGGTGGAGAAACGCAGCGTGGCGCCGTCTTCAAGGTGCAGCTCGACATTGGATTTCAGGTGAATGGCGCCGGTGGGGAAATCGCCGCGGGGTACGAGGACGCGTCCGCCGCCGGCTTTGGCGCAGGCTTCGATGGCTTGGGCGACGTTGCCGCTGTAATGGGTGATGTCGAAATCGCGCGCGGGGATTTTGGGGGGATGGATGCGCGCGAGAATTTCCGATTCGGGATCGGCGGCGCGAAGGGCCGCGGCGGTGGAGGCGGCGAGAAAGGTTCGGCGAGTCATAGGTAGCTCCCGTCGGCGAGTGGCGCGCGCACAGCCATCATGCCGGGGATCCGAAAAGATTCGTGGCTAGCCAGCGGATGTATTGCGCGTTGCGGCGGCGCGTTTCTTCCACTACGGCGGTGGGCAGATGGTCGAGCTTGTCCTTGAAAAATGCGCCGTCTTCGTCGCGGCAGCCGACCATGTTGCCGAGCCAGAAGACCAGGAACAAATTGCCGTCGACACGTCCACGCGCGGAGTCGCCTAGCGATGCGCCGCGTGACGCATGATTTGGCGCGGCCAGCGAACTTTCTTCACCGAAGGCATTGGCCGCGGCGAAACCTTCGCACGCCGCGACCATTCTTTCGAACAAGGCGCGTTCGGGGGAATAGTGGGGCTGCTCGGAAAGAACATCGAAAAGCTGGAGCTGGAGTTCGCCGGAAATTTTGTAATTGAGGCGGCCGCGCGTGGCTTCGCCGATGCTCGCGAGCACGGCCGGCTGTTTGCCGCTGCCGGAATGAATGCTCAGGGTGCCGTCGAAAAATCTGGCGACGGCGGCCAGTTCGGCTACGCGGGATTGCAGCTCGGGAACGGGATTGGCGACGCCGGCCAGTTCCGGCCACATTTTGTGCGAAGTGTAGAGCGCCAGAGCTCCGGCGGATTCGGGATAGGCCTGGCGCTTCTTGAATCCGAGATTGGGCGGAACAAGCTGCGCGGGGCGGCCGCGCTCCCGCAGCCAATGCATGTAGAAAATCAGCTCGTGCGGCGTGGTCAGGGTTTCGGCTTCGTCGAGGGATGGCTCGAAGTCGAAGGGAGCGCCGTTTTTCGCGTGGCGAATCGCGTCGAAGAGTTCTTCGTTGAGTTTCAGGCTCGGACCGAATTTAACGGCGAGGCGCTTGATTTCGGGGGCGGGGAAACGATATTCGCGATCGTCGCAGACGAAGGGTTTCGAGAACGCCTCGTGAACCCAGGCGCGATCCTCGGCGGTGAGCCGCTGCGCGAAGAGAGCGTCGATTTCGGCGCCGGAATAGGGGAGCGGATGGCGCGGGTCGGCGCGCAGATCGAAAACCCGCGAGGTGTCCGTGGTGAATTTGGTGTAGCCAGATGCGTGGCGAATGGCTTGCTTCACCCATTGAACCGATCTGGCGATGGCGCGATCGTCGGCGCCGCTGACGATGAAATGATCGGCTTCGGCATTGTAGCCGCGGCGAAAACCGGCGCGGATGGCCGCCCACAAACCGGCGTGATAGAGCTGCCGGATGCTGACGCGGGTGTGGCCGGGCGCGGTGGGGTTGGAGCCGTCGCGCGCGGCGATTTCTTCGTCGGTGCTCATTTCCCGCGTGGCGGAGAGCTGCACCGTGGAGGCGAGATTGCGGCCGGTTTTCTCGAAAATGGTTTCGAAGGCGTCGAAAACCGCGGGCAGGCTGATTTCGGGATGGCGGTTACCGGCGGCGATGGCCGGCTGGTCACCCTGGGGGCGCGGGAGAAAGGCGCGATCGATCTGCTCGGCAAAGGTACGGACGTTTTTTCGATCGCGCGGAGTGAACGCGTATAAATAATGATCGCTGTCGTGCCAGATGGGCGCCGCGAAATCGGGCTTGCCGCCGAGCTGCAACAGGCCCGCGTCGGTCACCACGAAGGCGGCAGTGGCGGTGCGGGTGAGCGAGCGCGGATAGACGCCGGCCAGGCGCGCGGCGCGAAAAGATTCATCGCCTTGCGCGAGCGCGGCCTGAATCGCGGCGATATCGGTGACGGCTACGGAGGTGCTCATGCTCGCCTGATCCACCTATCTTTCGCGTCCCGCGAAGCGTTCGAAGTTGGCGCGGAACATTCGCGTCACGTCCTGCTCGATTTCGGCTTTGCCCGGCTGCCGGCCGTCTTCGGCGAGCAGCGAATAGGTGTTGGTCAGGATCGGCGCGAGGGTGCGGCGCGTGTTGCGCCATTTATAGATGACCTGTTCGAGCACGCGTGCGTCGCTGTGCTGCGGAATAAAGCTGGCGCCGAGCATTTCGATGCGTTCCCGGGTGATCTCTTCGACGATGCTCGGGTTGTTGAGGAACCACCAGCAGCCGAAGGGCAGGAGATTCGAAAATTTGCGCGCGTAGACGGCGAGCTCGTGCTGATTTTCGCGGCTGAGAACGCTGATCAGGTAGCGATTGCCGGGATAATCGGCGGCCAGACGCTCGACCGCGCGCAGATCGGCTTTGCCGACGCCATCGCCGGCGAGCTTCAGACGCGGGTTGACCTGATAGCGCGGGCCGATCATGGTCGAAAGCGGCAGATCGAATTCGCGGCAGGCGGGAAGGACCGCATTGGCGAGCAGGCGTCCGCGCAGGGAATCTTCCGGGAACTGGAAGGTGTCGGGAAGCGAGACGGCCATATAGACCGGCTTCATGCGCCGGCACCAGTCGGCCAGAAAGCGGCGCGTTTCGGCGATCGCGGAGGGCGAAGCGTTCTCATCGACGCCGTAGCCTTGCGATTCGAGCACGCGCCAATGGTCCGGCCATTTGTTCAAAATGCGGTCCAGGCGCAGCACCGGATGAAACCGCGAATCGGGCGCGGCGCCGCGCTCCCACAGCGGGGCTTCGGCGGGATCCAGCGGATCGTTGGTCATCACCGCTTCGCTGATGCCGGCGAGCTTGAAGACGTGATCGATGTGCGAATCGAGGGTTTGCGACGCGAAGAAGCCGCGCGCTTCGTCGAGATTGGGGCCGGTGGTGGGCAGGCCGAAGGCCTGAAGAACGGCGACCACGCCGCGCGTCGCTTCCGATACCGGAGGGTTCTCGACGAACAGCGTTTGCCAGATGAGATCGGCCTTTTCGCGCCTGGACATCTCGAAATATTTTTCGGGTGAAACGCTGGAGGAGCGGAACAGCTCGGCTTCAAGGTAATGATACGTGATCAGCTCATCAATACCCCACAGGCCGAGGGCGCCAAGCGAAGGCATGAAGAGGTGGGTGTGGACGTCGATGAACGGGATCGATCGAAGGGCGCGGTCGACGGTTTCCGCGATCGGGGCGGTGTGGGGGACTGCGTAGTCTTTGGTGAGAAGGCTGGCCATGCTTCAGAACTATCGCAAATTTCGAGCGTTGCGTCAAAGCCAGAATCGCAGAATTTACATTTTAGGGAAAGCGCGGCGAAAGGAACTTCGCGCTGGCGGCATCTCCAGAGCATGTGGCCCGTCTGCCTGATCTGCTGCTTTTCGTTTCACCCGGCGCAGCCCCGCGAGGTCGAAAGGATTCGGGCGGTGATCGAATCGCACTACCGCGCGTCCCGGCAGCCGCCTCAGCCGTGGAGTGAAGCCGCCGGACCGTTCGTCGATGCGCGAATCGTAGTACTTGCGTCCGATTGGGGCCTCGTCGACGCCACGCTCACCTGGATCGGCGTTTTCGGAGCCAGTTCCCACAGGTATCGGGTCGCCGTCGCACAACTTTCCGGCCGATGGCGCGTCGTGCCTAGCGGGCCGTAGTCAGGGTCTCTTCCGCCAGCCGGTTTTCGACGCGAAGGACGCCGGCGACGCCGCGGACGTCGGAAAGGAGCCGGTCGTATTCTTCGCGCCGCACCGTTCCGTGGAGCGTCACCACGCCGTTGCGCGCCGTAACCTCGACGCGATGCGGATGCTCCGCAAGTCGTCCCAGCCGGGAGCGCACGCGGCTGACCAGCACATCGTCATTTACGCCATCTTCAGGTTGCCGGGAGCACGCCAGTCCCCGGGTGCGATTTTCCAGGTCGCGCACGAATTTCGCAGCCCGTCGCCCGGTGTGACGAAGCACGGACCCGCTTCGTTCCAGTGCCGAAGAGCGGCGGCGGCGTCCGCGGTCGGGATCGAGCAAGTACATGGCGCCGGCGCCCAGGGCCGCGCCGAGGCAAGCCGACCAAAATATTGTTTTCGTCGTGTTCATGAGGAGTTCCTCACTAAATTGGACGGCGGGACTTCACCAGATATTTCGCGAAACGACGCGAAGTGAAGGATTAGAACCCCCGCCATGACTGGCGGGGTTGTAGTTAGTCGTGGCGGGGGGACTGCAGATTTCAGGCAGGCCGGCGGTTGTAGAATAAAGTGTACGACCACCGGAGAGAAACACCCACGTGAACCAGACTCGAGTCGGCGACCCCAATTATTTCCACAAGGTCGTCGATTGCCAGTGGGCTTGTCCCGCCCACACCAATGTTCCTGAATATATCCGCCTGATCGCGCAGGGGCGTTTTACGGACGCCTACATGCTCAACCGGGAATCGAACGTTTTCCCGGGGATTTTGGGGCGCACCTGCGACCGGCCGTGCGAACCGGCGTGCCGGCGTGGACGGCTTGACGGCAAACCCGTCGCGATCTGCCGCTTGAAACGTGTCGCGTCCGATCATCGCGGCGAAATCGGCGATCGTCTGCCGAAAATCCCGGCGAAGAAAAACGGCAAACGAATCGCCTGCATCGGCGCGGGCCCGGCATCGTTGACGGTGGCCAACGATTTGGTTCCGCAAGGCTACGAAGTCACGATTTTCGAACAATACGACAAGCCCGGCGGGCTGATGCGGACCAATATTCCGTCGTTCCGTCTGCCGGCCAGCGTGCTCGATGAAGAGTGCCAGACGATTTTAGATTTTGGCGTCGATATCCGTTACAACGCGCCGGTTGACAGCATGCGCGCGCTCTTAAAAGAAGGTTACGACGCGATCTTCGTCGGCAGCGGTGCGCCGCGCGGCAAAGAACTGGAGCTGCCCGGGCGTCACGATACCGCTCGCATTCATATCGGAATCGACTGGCTGGAGTCGATTGCGTTCGGTCATATTAATTCGGTTGGCGAGAAAGTTTTGATCATCGGCGTCGGCAACACGGCGATGGATTGCTGCCGGTCATCAAGGCGGCTGGGAGCCAGGGACATTAAAGTGATGGCGCGGCGTCCGCGCGGATTTTTCAAAGCCTCGCCGTGGGAGCTCGAAGACGCCGAAGAAGAAGGCGTCGAGATCGTGATCAATCACTCGCCCAAGCGCTTCGTGATCGAAAACGGAAAATTGACCGGCATGGAGTTCGAGCGCCTGGAATGGGACGCGAAAGCGAAAAATTCCAAAGTGATCGACACGATTTTTCTGCCGGCCGACGATGTGATTCTGGCGATCGGGCAGGAGAACGCGTTTCCGTGGTTCGAGCGCGACCTGGGCGCGCAGTTCGATAAATGGAACGCGCCGGTGGTCGACGAAAAAACCTGTATGTCCACGCTGCCCGGAGTTTTTTTCGGAGGCGATTCCGCGTGGGGGCCGAAAAATATCATTTGGGCGGTGGAGCACGGCCATCAGGCGGCGATCTCGATCGACAATTATTGCAACGGCGTCGCGGTGACGGAGCGTCCGGCTGACGGCATGAACCTCATTTCGCAGAAGATGGGGCTGAGCGAGTGGAGCTATCACAACGATTACAATCCCGCGCCGCGCCAGAAAATGACGCACGTCGATCTGGCGGAGCGGTTCAAGAAACTCAACATCGAAGTCGAGCTGGGCTTCGATCCCGAGCAGACCGCGCGCGAAGTGCAGCGCTGCCTGAATTGCGATATCGAGACGGTTTTTACCGCGGAAAAATGCATCGAGTGCGACGCCTGCGTCGACATTTGCCCGCTGTTGTGTTTGACCATCACCCGCGGCGGCGAAGAAGAGGATTTGCGCCATCGCCTTTCCGCGCCGGCGAATAATCTGACGCAGGATTTGTACGTTTCCGCTCCGCTGCCCCAAACCAAACGACTCATGATCAAAGACGAGGACCTGTGCGTCCACTGCGGCCTTTGCGCCGAACGTTGTCCCACCGCGGCGTGGGACATGCAGAAGTTTGAACTGGAAACGCCGTACGCCGGGAGGGCCGCATGCTGCGCGTCGGTGTAGCCGCTCGGGTGAATGATTTCGCGATTAAGCTCGCGAACGTCAACGGCACCGGATCGGCCAGCGCCAACGGTCTGTTGATGCAGGCGATTTTTCGCATGGGCATTCCGGTTTCGGGGAAAAATCTGTTTCCGTCGAACATTCAGGGGCTGCCGACGTGGTACGAAATTCGCGTCAATAAGGACGGCTACACGGCGCGCGCGCTCGACTACGATCTGATGGTCGCGATGAATTCGCAGACCTATGAGCGCGATATTCAAGAGGTTCGCCAGGGCGGCTACGTGCTGTACGATTCGAGCTGGCCGCTCGATCCGCAGCTGCATCGCGAGGATGTGACGTTCCTCGGTGTGCCGCTGGCGGAAATGTGCAACGCGAATTTCCGCGAATCGCGCGAGCGCATCTTGATGAAGAATATCGCCTACGCCGGCGCGCTGATCGCCGTGCTCAATGTGGATATGGGCGTGGTCGAGGAGCTTCTGGACGAAAAATTTTCTAAGAAAAAGTCCTTGCGCGAATCGAATCACAAGGCGCTGCACCTCGGCTACGATTACGCCAAAGAACATTTCGATCCGCTGCCGTTTCGTCTGGAAAAAATGGACGCCAATGGCGACAAAATTCTGATCGACGGCAACACCGCAACGGCGCTGGGCGCGGTTTATGCGGGCGCGACCGTGGCCGCCTGGTATCCGATTACGCCCTCGACATCGGTGATGGACGCCTTCACCGATTTCTGCAAGAAATATCGCAAGGATCCGGAAACGGGCGCGATGAATTGCTGCATCATTCAGGCCGAAGACGAGCTGGCGGCGATCGGCATGGTGATCGGCGCGACCTGGAATGGCGCACGCGCGTTCACCTCGACCTCGGGGCCCGGAATTTCGCTGATGAATGAGCTGCTGGGGCTCGCCTATTACGCGGAGATCCCCGCCGTGATCATGGATATTCAACGCGTCGGTCCGTCGACGGGAATGCCCACGCGCACGCAGCAGGGCGACATCTTCGAATGCGCTTACGCCTCGCACGGCGATACGAAACATATTTGTCTGTATCCGTCGAATCCGGCGGAATGCTTCGAATTCGCCGTTCAGTCGTTCGACCTTGCGGAACGTTTTCAGACGCCCGTGTTCATGCTTTCGGATTTGGATATCGGCATGAACGACTGGGTGGTGCCGCGGCTCAAATGGGACGACGGTTATCGCCCCGACCGCGGCCGCGTGCTCGACGCCCAACAACTCGAGCAGATCAAGAAATTTTTCCGCTACTCGCCGGAAGATGAAAATTTCGTCGCCGCGCGCACGCTGCCCGGCGTCAGCGCCAAGGGCGCGTATTTCACCCGCGGGTCGGGCCACACGCGGACCGGCGCTTACACCGAAACTCCCGACGAATATCAGGACGTGGTCGATCGCCTGCTGCGCAAGCACAAAGCCGCCGCGAAATTCGTTCCCGCGCCGGTCATGGAAACGCGCAAGGACGCGCAGTTCGGAGTGGTGACGCTGGGCGGATGCGACGCGGCGGTGCGCGAGGCGCTGGACGCGCTCGAATCGCGGGGAATTGCGGCCGATTTCATGCGCATCCGCGCATTCCCGTTCCCGGAGAGCGTCGAGGAGTTTTTAAACGATCACGAATTCAACTTCATCGTGGAGCAGAATCGCGACGCGCAGATGAAATCGCTGTTGACGCTCGAAACCAACGTGTCGAAAGACAAGCTGCGCAGCATCTGCGTCTACGGCGGATTCCCGATGAGCGCCAAGCGCGTGATCGATCGCATCAGCAGCCAGATTGGAGAACTGTCCGAACGTGCCGTCCATCGCTAAGCCGACCGCCATTCATCCCAGCCTGCATCGCAACGAGCTGGGCTTAACCATTCGCGACTACGAAGGCTCCATGTCGACGCTGTGCGCCGGCTGCGGCCACGATTCGATCACCGCGGCGATCATTCGCGCCTGCTGGGAGATTTCTCTCGCGCCGCACATGCTGGCGAAAATGAGCGGCATCGGCTGCTCTTCGAAAACCCCGACCTATTTCGTCAGCGGCGCGCACGGCTTCAACTCCGCGCACGGCCGTCTGGCGCCGATCGCCACGGGAGCGAATGCCGCCAATCGCGAACTGACTTATATCGGCGTTTCGGGCGACGGCGATTCTCTTTCGATCGGCCTGGGCCACATGTGCCACGCCATTCGCCGCAATCTGAAGATGCTGTACATCATCGAAAACAACGGCGTCTACGGATTGACCAAGGGCCAATTTTCCGCTTCGGCCGATATTGGATCGAAGAGCAAGCGCGGCGAGCCGAACCGCATGGCTCCCATCGATCCGGTGAATCTGGCGCTGAGCCTGGGCGCGACGTTTGTGGCGCGCAGTTTTTCGGGGGACAAAGAGCAGCTCGTGCCGATCCTCAAAGCCGCGCTGTCGCATCGTGGATTTGCGCTGGTGGATGTGATTTCGCCGTGCGTCACGTTCAACGATCACACCGGGTCGACCAAAAGTTATCTCTATACTCGCAACAACATGCTGAAGGCGACGGAAACTGATTTCGTGCCGCCGGCTTCGGAAATTCTGGCGACCATCGGCCAGAACGGAGCGGTGAACGTCGCGATGCACGACGGCAGCGTAGTGCGTTTCAAAGGCGTTCCACCGGATTACGACCCACGCGATCGCGAAAAAGTGCTCGATTATCTGTCGGAGCATCACGGCAAAGGCGAGGTGGTGACGGGGCTGCTGTACATCGACGAATCGGTTCCGGACATGCATGAGCTGAACAATACGGCATCGCAGGCGCTGACGAAGATCCCGTATGAGAAGCTGTGCCCGGGGTCGGCGGCGCTCGATGAGTTGCAGGAAGAGTTTCGCTAGCGGAGTCGCGGAGCAACAAGAGGCGCGACCGGCAAACGATCGATGGTCCAGTGGGGACGCGCGGGTAGCTGACGTGGGTTTTCCCAGATTTGAAACAAGCCGACCGCTCGCCGCTTCCTTGGCCGCTGTTCTTCTGGGATCAGCCGCAGGGAGCGGCGAACACGATATGATAGTTTGTGGTCTGCGCTCGCTGGCCACTAGCGGAAAAATTGCCGCGTTTTTCGAAAGGTCCCATCGAGTTTGGCACTCACGGTTGGCATTCTCAAAGAAACTTTCCCGTCCGAGCGGCGCGTGGCTGCTACGCCTCGCGTGCTCGATCTGCTGAAAAAATCCTCGGTTGAAACCTGGATTGAATCCGGCGCGGGACTCGAATCCGGTTTCGCCGATGACGAATACATCTCCAAAGGCGGACGCGCCGGGCCGTCGCTCGATGTTCGCGAAAACGCGCAGATTTTCCTGCACGTGCGCGTGCCGCAGGAACCGGCGAAACGCGATGCGATCGCCATCGGCTTCTGCGATCCGCTCACCGACCCGGCCATCGCGGCGAAATACGCGCAGGCCGGCGCGACGCTGTTTTCCATGGAATTTATCCCGCGCATCACCCGCGCGCAGTCGATGGACGCACTTTCGTCGATGGCGTCGATTGCGGGATATAAAGCCGTGCTGCTTGCCGCGGTCAATCTGCCGCGATTATTTCCGATGATGACCACCGCGGCGGGAACCATGCCGCCTGCGCGAGTCCTCATCCTGGGCGCGGGTGTGGCGGGATTGCAGGCCATCGCGACGGCTCGCCGATTGGGCGCGGTGGTCAGCGGATACGACGTGCGCGCGGCGGTGAAGGAGCAGATCGAAAGTCTGGGCGCGAAGTTCGTCACCATCAAGATTGAAGAGAGCGGCGAAGGCGAAGGCGGCTACGCCAAGGCGCTGAGCGACGCCGCGATCCGCAGCCAGCGCGAGCAGATGGCGCAGGTGATGAAGGACCAGGACGTGGTGATCACCACGGCGGCCGTTCCCGGGAAAAAAGCTCCGCTGCTGGTGACGCGCGAGATGGTTCACGCCATGGCGCCCGGATCGATCATCGTCGACCTGGCGGCCGAGCGCGGCGGGAACTGCGAAGTGACGCGCCCCGGCGAAACGGTGCTGGAACGCGGCGTGATGGTGCTCGGTCCCATGAATGTTCCGGCCACGGTGCCGCGCCATGCCAGCGAAATGTACGCGCGCAACATCGTGACATTCTTGAAAAACATGATCACTAAGGATGGCCAGTTGAACATCGACCTGAATGATGAGATCACGCGCGAAACGCTGATTACTCGGGGCGGGGAAGTGGTTCATCCGAAGGTGCAGGCGCTGCTGGGAGTCAATGCGTGAGCCGCGTCGATAGCCCCCTCCATCACTGGCGGGGACAACGAACGGAATTTATATGTCAAATGAATTAGAAGTCAGCCTGTACGTTCTGGTGCTGGCGGTTCCTCTGGGACTCGAGCTGGTGCGCCGCGTGTCGCCGCTGCTGCACACGCCGCTGATGTCGCTGACCAACGCGATTTCCGCCATATCGGTGGTCGGCGCCATTCTGATTGCGGGAGCGGGCGATTCGCAGACGCTCAGCCAGGTGCTCGGCTGCGTTGCCGTGACCTTTGCCACCATTAACATCGTCGCCGGATTTTTGATCACGGACCGCATGCTCAAAATGTTCAAGAAAAAGGAGACCAAGTGACTCCCGGAGCGGAAGCGACCCCCGGAATCTGGCAGGTCGCCTACATTGTCGCCGCGCTGACGATTGTTCTTTCCATCAAATGGCTCGCTTCGCCGGTGACCGCGCGGCGCGGCGTGATTTCGGGCGAATTCGGGTTGCTGTTCGCGATCGTGGGAACGCTGCTGCGCCAGGAAGTGGTCAACTTCGAATGGATTTTGGTCTGCATGGCGATCGGCACCGCCATCGGCGTGCCGCTCGCGTATTTGATGCCGATGACCGCGGTGCCGCAATTGACCGCGCTTTCGCACGCGTTCGGCGCGTTCGCCGCGGCGCTGGTGGGAACGGCGGATTATTATAAGTCGATCGCCCAAGGTCACCCGTTCACCGGCGCGACCATGGCGGCGATCGTGATCGAAACCGTGCTCGGCTATCTCACCTGCACGGCGAGCGTGATGGCCTTCGGCAAATTGCAGGATCTTGTCCCCACGCGCCCGATGACGTATAAGGGCCAGAATTTCGTCAATGTGGCCCTGCTGGTATTCGCGGTTGCGCTCGGCGTGTGGATGATTTACGAGCCCGCGCCGGCGTGGGTGTTTCCGGCGTACACCGTGCTGTCGCTGTTATTCGGCGTGCTTCTGATCATGCCGATCGGCGGCGGCGACATGCCGACGGTGATCGCGCTGCTCAATTCCTACGCGGGCGCGGCGTGCTGCGCGATGGGGTTCGCGCTGGGCAATCGCCTGCTGATTATCGCCGGCGCGGTGAACGCGTCTTCTGGATTTATTCTTTCGGTGATTATGTGCAAGGCCATGAACCGGTCGTTCACCAACGTTCTGTTCGGGGCTTTTGGACAGGTTCAGGCAGGGGCGAGCACGAAGATGGCGCAGAGACCGGTGCGCTCGGCCACGCCGGAAGACGCCGCGGAGATTCTTTCGAGCGCGCGCAAGGTGATCGTCGTTCCGGGATACGGAATGGCCGTCGCGCAGGCGCAGCACAAGCTGCGCGAGCTCGCCGATTCGCTGATCAAGCGCGGGGTAGACGTGCAATTCGCCATTCATCCGGTGGCCGGAAGAATGCCGGGGCACATGAATGTGCTGCTCGCTGAAGCGGATATTCCTTACGATCGTCTGCATGAGATGGAAGACATCAACCAGGATTTTGCGGAAACCGACGTCGCGCTGGTGATCGGCGCCAACGACGTGGTGAACCCCGCCGCGCGGCACGATAAAACGAGTCCGATTTACGGCATGCCGATTCTGGATGTCGACAAGGCGCAGACGGTGATGGTGATCAAGCGCAGCATGAATCCGGGCTTCGCGGGGATTGATAACGAGCTGTACTACATGCCCCGGACGCTGATGCTGTTTGGCGATGCGAAGGCGGTGGTCGGGGAGATCGCCAAGGAATTGCCGGTTCACGCGTAGCCGTTATCATTTAAGTATGCAAGTCGTCCTGCCGGAAAAGACCTCGCTCGTAGCGCTGCGGCTCGATCCGCAAATGACGGACGACGAATATTTCGAATTTTGCATGGCCAATCCCGACGTGCGTTTCGAAAGAAGCGCGCAAGGAGAGATCTCGATCGTGCCCCCTGCCTCACCGGAGTCTGATTATGATTGCGTTGAGGCGGTCAGGCAGCTCGCAAACTGGGCGAGACGCGACGGCCGCGGCAAAGCGTTTGGGATGAGCATCGAATTTATTCTGCCGACGGACGCGGCATTCTCGCCTGATGCATCTTGGGTCTCAAATGAGCGACTTAAGAAGCTCACGAAACAGCAGCTCCGAAAATTCCCACGGCTGACTCCGGAGTTTGTGATTGAGGTGATGTCGCCGACGGATCGCCTGAAAACCGCGCAGGAAAAAATGCAGGAATGGCTGCGTGGCGGCGTCGAGCTGGCGTGGTTGATCCATCCCGATGAGAAGACGGTCTACATTTATCGCGCGGGGCAAGACGCCCCGGAAAAGCGCGAGGGTATCACGAGTCTTGCGGGCCAGGGTCCGATCGATGGATTCGAACTGGATTTAGCGGAAATCTGGGCCGGATTATAGGCCATTTCCGACCGCCGCAAGCGGGATGTAAAATCGAATCAATGAAATTAGCGGCGTTGGCGCTGGCGGCGATGGTCGTTGCTGGCGGCGGCGATCTGGACGCGATCCGGGAGACGCAGGCTAAGCTGGTCGCGCTGCGCGGCGAGAACCGAGAGACATCCGGCGCGACTCAGGAGCTCACGGTGTTGAAGCATCAACTCGCCGACTGGGCGGATTCCCGAATCGCCAATTCCGGACCGCATCCCGAAGCCGCAGCGCTCACGGCCACGCTGAACGCGGAGTTTGATCAGAAGAAGTACGTTGTCCCCGACGGTGATCAGTATCGGGAATATCTCGGCGATGTTGGCGCGTTCGAGGTATCACATCCCGACGGAGATGAATCGTGGTTGCGGCTGACAACCAGCGTAGGCGTGCATTGCGAATATGAGGACTCCGTTTATCTTTTCGAATGGCGGGACGGCCTATGGCATCGCCGGTTCACGGCGGAGCAAACCGACTATACCAAGGGCAAGTATTTTCCCCTTCATTACAACTACGTCGGCGTTTCGCAGCCCGACGGCGCGGGGGAGCGACTCGTTCTGGCGATTGCGAATACTGAGGGCTGTGCTTCTACCTGGCAGTCGATCGACTATACGATTTCGCGGATCGGTTCGACCGGGAAAACGCTTCTCCACGGCTCTGATGTCCTCAACATCGGGGATATTGAACCATATCACGGCCGGATAGAGCCGAATCGGGCTCTCATCGAATTTCTGGGACAGAGCCAAGACACCGACGTGCTAGTTCGGCCGCACGTTCTTCAATACGCGATTGACGGAGACAAAGGCCGCCGAATCGAACCGATTGC
>Ga0335073_10002452_pt1 | contig 25361 bp, 22 predicted proteins | sample Lox_Sample_22_FD_207093 | JGI IMG/M metagenome (GOLD analysis project Ga0335073, IMG submission 207093) | Soil microbial communities from Loxahatchee National Wildlife Refuge, Florida, United States - Lox_Sample_2.2 | ecosystem: Environmental > Terrestrial > Soil > Wetlands | place: USA... | reverse complement strand
ATCGTGTCGCGACCCTATACTTGGCGGAACGGGATCCGCGGTCGCCCATGACGCAGAAGCTAATGAGCGATCCCGATTGGATCGGCTGGAAATTTGTTGGGAATACCGGCGGAGATCGGGACAGCGTCAGGGTCAATTCGCGCGAACGACACGCAGCTGAGATACCCGCTGCAGGGGGTATCGCTACGGCCCGCGGACTTGCTCGTCTGTACGCCGCCCTCTCGTGCGGTGGCTCGGTGGACAGCGTACGCCTACTGCAACCCCAATCTCTGCACGCGATGAGCGAAATCCGTTCGGCATCTGACTGCGATTTGATGCTTCGCATTCCAACCACCTTCACTCTCGGCCTTTCCAAATCCTGGGGAGCGAGGCGGTTGGGCCCGGGGCAGCATGTCATTCTCGGGAAAAATGCCTTTGGCACGCCTGGAATGGGCGGCAGCATCGGCTTCGCCGACAGCGATGCCCGCATGTCGTTCGGGTACGTCATGAACAGGCACGGCAGCGGTGTGGGATTGAACGAGCGCGGTCAGGGTCTGATCGATGCGGCCTACCGGTCGCTCGGCTTCAGCTCGAGTGCGCCAGGCTTCTGGGTCCGCTAATGATCGTCGGGAGCCAAGGCCAAGGGCCGCGTCGTAGCGACCCGCAGGCTCCGACGCCTCCTGTCTTTCCAGAACCTATCCGCATAGTCACTACTGTCCGGTTGACAAGGCGGTCGTCGTGGGGAACCTTTTGATCTGATGAGCATATTCGGACCTTGGAGGGTGGTGTCGACTTGAACGACAGACCGTCTTGCAGCCACGTTCTAGAGAGTCGCCTCTCGAGGACCGCCCATCTACGCCGGCAAGACGCTATTAGCCCAGGTCACGGACTTCCTGCCCTGGACGACCCTGCAACGCATTGTGTAACGCTACGACAGCGACCGTCGCGTGCGAACGCTCTCGTGCACCGAACAGTTTCGCGTCATGACCTTTGCCCAGTTCACGTATCGCGAGCGTATGCGCGATATCGAGGTTTGTCTCGCGGCGCAGGCCAGCAAGCTCTACCGCATGGGCTTCGCGAGCCGAATCGCCGCTAGACGCTGGCCGATGCCAACGGGCGCGGCGCGACTGGCGCATCCATGGCGGGTTTGCCCGATGAGCGGTGTATCGGCAATCGCCGAGGAACGGTAGCGAGGGGGAAACAATGGCGCAGATCGGCACGGCAGTACTGGGATGTGGCGTCATCGGCGCGAGCTGGGTGAAAGCTTTCCGGGATGCGCGCCTTACGGTGCGGTTGTGGGATCCCAACATGGCTGTCGCGCGCGCCGTCGCGGCACGCCACGATGAGGGCGTGACGATTTGCGACAGCCCGGAATCTGCCGTCGACGGCGTTGCGTTTGTTCAGGAAAGCGGCCCGGAGGAGCTTTCGATCAAGCGCGAGCTGAATCAGCGCATTGCTGCAACGCTGGCATCGGGCGCGATTGTCGCATCTTCCACGTCGACGCTGAAGGCGTCGGACCTGCAGCAGGGCATGGCGTTCGCCGACCGGCTGCTGGTCGGACATCCGTTCAATCCGCCTCACATCCTGCCTCTTATCGAGGTCGTTGGCGGAACAGAGACGGCGGAATGGGCGGTCGAAGCGGCGATGGGGTTCTACAGGTCAATCGGCAAATCCCCAATCCGCCTGCATATTGAGCGTCCGGGTCATCTCGCCAACCGATTGCAGGCCGCACTGTGGCGTGAGGCGGTCGATGCTGTCGCTTCGGGCCAGGCGAGCGTGGCCGATGTGGATGCCGCAGTCACCCTCGCGCTTGGACCGCGTTGGGCACTGACCGGACCGTTCGCGACATTCGCGCTTGGCGGCGGAGAGGGCGGACTGGCTCATTTCCTGGACCATCTCGGTCCGCCGCTCGAAGCGTTGTGGGACGACGCGCGGCGCCCGCACATGACGGATGCACTTCGGAAGCGCCTTGTTGCCGAATCGAGCGAAAGGCCTGCGCGCTTCACGGTGGGCGAGCGCGATCGGCGGCTTCGGCAGCTGCTTGCGATTGCAGATCCGGACGATACGAGCCCTATGACCCCGACCGGATGACGGTACGGGCCTGTATTCCCAACGCGGCGCCAGGAACGCTAGACGCTTTTCAGGCCAGATGCTGGCCCACTAATACCCCTAGCGGGCTGTCGAAAAAGCCCACGGTGTCAATGCCGGGGGTAAACGACTCAGTTGTGGCGGGCCAAAATTGCACAATTTCTTAATCTCTGTTCCCGCTTGCGGCCTTTGGCTTGCGTCACGCCGTGGCTAAAATTGACCGGCCAATTATGCGCACAAGTAGGTGGTCAGTCCCCGCAAACGGGGCAACTCGCGCATGCGTCAAGTAATCGCTGCCACCCGGAAGGGCTGTCGTATGTAATTAAAGTCGTTTCCTCTGGAATAAAGTCGTTTGGCGCCGCCTAAGCTAGAGCGCACCGGCAGTTAGACGGTCCCGAAGACGCGGAACAACGAAATCGATGAAGGCGCGCAGCTTGAGCGGCAGGCGGCTTTGCTTGGCGTAGATCAGATGCACGGGACGAGGGGTGGGCTCGTAGGCTTCGAGCAGCAGCTGCAGTAGGTCGTCACGCACATAGTCGGCGACCTGGTAGGAATTAGCCCTGACCACGCCCGCGCCTGCCAGGCCCGCATCGATCGCCGCGTCGATGGTGCTAACGCCAAGACGCGATCGGAGAGGTACGGCGAGCTCGTTCCCGTCCACCCAGTAGCGCCAAGTGGTGGTGCACGACACGCTCTCGAACGAGATTACATCGTGGTCGACGAGATCCTGCGGAACGGCCGGCGCAGCGCGCGAAGCCAGATAGGCGGGACTTGCGCACGTCACCCGCCGGACTGTGCCCAGCCGGGTTGCGATCAGGCTGCTATCGGGCAGGTCGCCTATGCGTAGGGCGACGTCAATCTGATCATCGAAGAAGTGGGCCACGCGGTCGGTCAGCATCAGCTCGACCGACACCTTGGGGACCGCCTTGAGGAAGTGGGCGACGACAGGCAGGACGTGCAGACGGCCGAACATGATGGGGGCGGTGACGACGAGGTCGCCTTTGGGCTCGCTGTACTCGCCGGCCGCGGCGCGCTCGGCCTCGTGCAGCTGCTCAAGGATAGTCCTGGCAAACATGACGTAGGTCCGGCCCGCGGGCGTCAGCTCGAGGCCCTTTGACGAGCGGATCAGGAGGTCCGCCTTCAGATGGCTTTCGAGCTCAGACACCTTGCGGCTTACGGTGGCGAGCGGCTGGCGGAGTTTGCGGCTGGCCTTGGAGAGGCTTCCGCACTCTACCGCCGTGAGCATCACCTGCATCGCATCCAGAAGGTCCATCACCCTACCAGATTGTGGAAGCCCGCCTCTCGACTTTAGCCGCTTGCCGCAAAAATGTGGAGCCTCCAAGGAGAGCTTCCGCGTGCAGGTGCGGCTCTCAGCGCGCATCTCTAATTTGGGACGCAGGCCGGCGATGTCTTTGCCGTGGCGATCCTTCTCTTGCACGGTCTTACTGGCAGCAGCGCGCAACACCACGCGCTAATCCGGGCGTGAGCCGACAAGCTCCACCCGATTGCCTCTGACTACGTCCGCTTCGGCGTGTCCGAGACGCCGGAACCCCGTGTGCTCGCCTACTCCTCCGAGAACCTGATCGCCTACATAGCCGGATTGATCGAAGGGATCGGCATCGAGCGATAGGAGCTTCTGCGACCGCCGTTTCTCCCTGGGCGGTCCCCGCCGAAAGTCCAACAGGTGAGATGTCTTGTCCGACGATCGCGCGGCGGCTCTTCATTCCAGGAGCTCTCGGCCATTCCACTGAATGGAAGGTCGCTTCCCGAACTCGACCGCTGCCCGGCCGCATTGGGGAAGCCCACAATGTCCTCGTCACTCAGGGCGGCTAGCGCCGCAAGACCCAGGAGATCGCGTGATGACCGTCCGCTTCAACGCAGTCGACGTCGATGGCCTTAAGGTGTTCTACCGGTCCGCCGGCGACCCAAGTGCTCCAGTCGCGCTGCTGCTGCACGGCTTCCCCAGCGCCAGCCACATGTTCCGCGAGCTGATTCCGGAGCTGGCCGGCAAGTACCGTGTCGTCGCCCCGGACCTGCCCGGCTTCGGCATGACCGAGCAGCCCGCCCGCAACGCGTTCGCCTACACCTTTGAGAACATCGCGAAGGTGGTCGGCCGCTTCACCGATGTGCTCGGCCTGAAGCGGTTCGCCATCTACGTTTTCGACTATGGTGCTCCGGTCGGCTTCCGACTGGCGCTTGCCCATCCTGACCGCATCACCGCAATCGTCTCGCAGAATGGCAACACCTACCTGGAAGGCGTGTCCGAGGCCTTTGCCCCGATCCAGGCCTACTGGAACAAGCCGACGCAGGCCAACCGCGACGCCCTGCGCGGTCTCCTGTCGCCGCAGACGACCCTCTTCCAATACACCCACGGTGTGATCGATCCGGCGCTGGTGTCGCCCGACGGTCGCAACCTCGACGACTTCTACCTGGCGCGCCCGGGCAACGACGAGATCCAGCTGGATCTGCTCGGAGACTACAAGACAAACGTCGCGCTCTACGGCGACATTCAGGCCTATCTGCGAGACAAGCGGCCGCCGGTGCTGGCCATATGGGGCAAGAACGACCCCTTCTTCATCCCGGCGGGCGCAGAAGCCTTTAGACGGGATGTCCCGGACGCCGAGGTCCGCTTTGTCGATAGCGGCCACTTCGCCCTGGAGACCCACGCCCGCGAAATCGGCGCGGCCATGCGCGACTTCCTCGCCAAGCACCTGCGCTGATACCCGGCCGCCGCCGCACGCCCCTCGGAGTGCCCGGCTGAACCTAACCTTCGAGCCCGCCGAGCGCGGGCCTCTTCTGACTGAGGCTGACCGTGATCACCACCCCGACAGACGTCATCCGTGACTTCTACAACAGGCTCGCTACCGGCGACGCCCCCGGCGCCCTCGGCTTGATGGCCGCCGACATCCAGTGGACCACCATGTGGCACTATAAGGTTGAAGGCCGGGGCCCCGGCCCTGTAGCCGAAGGGCTGTTCAAGCCCTTGATGGCTGAATGGGCCAGCTTCTCGTTCGTGTCCACAGAATTCATCGCCGAGGGCGAGACCGTGGTGTCGCTCGGCGCGTTCAAAGGCGTCCACGCCATCACCGGCAAGACATCCGAGGCGCGCTACGCCCACGTCTGGACCGTCCGCGACGGCAAGATCGCCACCTTCCGCCAGTATATCGATACGCTCGCCATCGCCCAGGCTCGCATCTGATGGACCGCGTGGCCATCGTCACTGGCGCGACCCGCGGCATCGGACACAAACCGCCATCCGCCGCTGCACCCGAGCGGGATTCGTCTGAGAAGACCCCGAGTGTGAGCACCGAGGCCGACAATGCTCTTGGCAGGGACCGGGATCGGTTGATGGCCGCCGCGCAGGCGGGGGATGTCGATGCGTACAGGACTCTGCTTTCCGAACTGGCCGTCTGGCTACGCCGATATTATGTGAGGCGTTTGCCACCGGCGATGATCGAAGACGCGGTTCAGGACGTCCTGCTCGCGATTCACGAGAAGCGCCATACTTACGACCCCAAGCGTTCCCTCGCGCCTTGGCTGGCCGCGATCGCACGGTACAAGTGGATCGAGCGCTTGCGGTCGCTGAAATCCGAGGCGGCCAAACCGCTCGGCGAGAACCTTGGGATACCGGACCACGGAGACAGCGTTATCGCCGGCACGACGTGTCAGCAGCTGGCAGAACTACAACTGCCGCAAGCTGAGGTGGTCCGGCCCGTAAAGCTCGAAAGCTATAGCGTTGAGGAGGCATTCCGTGCGACGGGGCAATTGCCCGCGCTGATCAAGGTGAATTTCCATCGCGGCATCAGGCGCCTCGCTGACATCATCAAGGCAACCGGCGATGCGTTCTGACTCCCTCGTCGATCGCCTTGATCAGCAGGCGCGCCCCGTGCAACCGCGTAGCGTCGGTCTTGAAGTGCCTTTGCTCTTGCTCCTCGCTATTCTCGAGAGCACGCTCTCCCCAGGCTTCATGCGTCCGGAAACGCCTAAGGCGACGGCGGCTCCATCTCTTTGGTGGAAGCTGACAAACATGGGACTCGTCGGAGCTGGAGTAGCCGTTATATCAGCCGATCCCGTCCGGTCGCCCCGCCGCATCGCAGTGCGGGTGCCCTGCGAATACCTAAATGACAGCGGCTACTGGTTCCGCGCCTCACGCAACGAGATCCGGCCCTCCGACGCCCACGGCCTCTGACGCCTCGCTCGCCGACGTACCGGCTATTTCCACCCGCAGCCAAAAGGTAAGCCGCCATGACTACGCTACTCTTCATCCAAGCCTCCCCTCGCGGTGAGCACTCCCAATCGATCCAGCTCGCCCAAACCTACCTCGACGCCCTGAAGGTGACAAATCCGGCGCTGGAAGTGGACGTGCTTCCTCTCTGGGAGACCGATCTGCCGGCATTCGATGGTGACAAGGCCGCTGCCAAGGTCAACATGGTGCTCGGCCAGAAACATAACTCGGTGCAGAAGACTGCCTGGGACCAAATCGTACAGATCGCCTCCCGCTTCATCGCGGCGGACCGGTATCTGTTCGCGGTACCGATGTGGAACGGCACTATTCCATACAGGCTGAAACAGTATATCGACATCATCCACCAGCCGAGCCTGCTGTGGGGCCTGAAGCCTGAAACCGGCTATTTCGGGCTGCTGGAAAAGAAGCACGCTACCCTGGTGCTGACCGCCGGAGCCTATGCCGACAGCCGCCCCTCGCCCGCCTTCGGGGTCGACTACCAGTCCACCTACCTCAAGGCTTGGCTCAACCAGGCCGGCGTCATGGCAATCGATGAGGTGAGATACCAGCCCACGATGGTGACGCCGGATCCCCAGGGTGCGCTCGAGCAGGCCATGCGGTCGGCAATGGACCTCGCCAGCAAGCACGCACGCATCTGACGTCATTGGCGGAGCAAGTAATGAATCTCAGAAAGATCGGCGCTGCGGCCCTCGGCGCGGCAACGCTTGTAGGCTCCGTTTCGACAGCGAGTCCTGTACCTTCGACCACGGTCACCACGACCTATCACCGCACGCAGGTCGACGGCGTCGGAATCTTCTATCGGGAAGCGGGGCCTAAGGACGCGCCCACCATTGTGCTGTTGCCAGGCTTCCCGTCGTCTTCGCGGTATTACGACATGCTGATCCCTCTGCTGGCGACACGCTATCACGTGGTCGCACCCGATTACCCGGCTTTCGGACAGAGTGATGCGCCGTCGCCGGCGGTGTACAAGTACACCTTCGATCACCTTGCGCAGACGATCGACGCGCTGCTCGAGCAGCTCAAGATCAGCCGCTACACGCTCTACCTGTTCGATTACGGGGCGCCGATCGGCTATCGCATTATTCTGGCCCATCCTGAGCGATTGCACGCGCTGATCATCCAGAATGGCAACGCCTACAAAGTTGGGCTGGGGCCAAAGTGGGCAACGATCGCGAAATTCTGGGCGGACCCGAAGGCGCATCCCGAGGTCGTCGACAACTTCCTTTCCTTCGAAGCGACGAAGCAACGACACCTCGCCGGCACCTCTCATTCGGAGGCGTATGATCCGGAAAGCTGGATCGAGGAATTCGCCCACCTTTCCCGGCCCGGCCAGCGCGAGATTCAAGCGGACTTGCTCTACGACTACCGCACGAACGTCGCTTCCTACCCCGCCTGGCAGGCTTGGCTTCGCCAACACCAGCCGCCGACGCTCGTTGTGTGGGGCGCCAACGACCCGTCGTTCATCGCGGCGGGTGCGACCGCCTACCGGGCCGACCTTCCGAACGCGGAAATTCATTTGCTGGACGCTGGCCACTTCGCCCTGGAGGAGAAGAACGACGAAATCGCTCGCCTTATCCTCGATTTCATGGCGCGTCACCCGGGCTGAGGCCTCGAGACCACACGGTTGGGCCATGAAGAGGGATCCGACAGAGACCGTGCCGTCGCAATACTTGGTTGATTCGAAGGCCTTCCCAAGACAGGACTTCCGCAATGAGAATCCCACTTGAAATCAGCGCGCTCAGGAAACCACTTTAATTCATGCCTACAGGAAAGGCGTCGTCAAGTCAGGAGACGCGTCGCCGGCCGTAGACCGCGATGAGCTGTGGCCCGGGGGCGGCCAGGGCGTGATGCAGCTGCTCCCGTTCCCGATCCCGGCCGATCAGCAATGCCTGCGGTTGAGCTGGTGATTTCATAATGTATTGAAAATTAAGCAGAAAAGACTCGAAAGGCCAAATATAGATGGTGATAGTTGGCCGTAAGCATAAATTTAAATAAGTTACAGCCAATTAGCGATGCGAATATTCGGCTGTAGCGCACATTTTTGGCGCATTACAGCCAGATATCCGAACTTACATCTGGCCGTTAGGACGTCATGGCGTGAACGCGAACCAGACTCACCTGGCGTCGGGAGTATCGGCGCGGCACCCTCGGGGCCAACCCGCGCACTGCACGCCTGGCGCGGTAGGCGCGCGGAGGCCAGCGCGCTTGGCTCTAGCGGAGCCCGGACGGGGCACTATGAGACCGCGGATGGAAATTACCGTCCATACAGCCGAGCCGTGGCAGTCACACCGAAGGAGGCGGGTTTCCTCGCCCAATCGCTGGAGCGGGTGCTGTTGACTCACAACGCGGAGGATTTTCACGAATTGCACCGGAAACGGCCCGGTCAGAGGCCAGATTGGCGATCAGCGTGGTAACCGCCTTCCTGCGGCAGCAGGCTGCCGAAGCGCCGAAACGCAAATTATTGGATCACGTCAAGGAGATCCGTGAAATAGCCCTCGATAAGAGCCTGGCCAAGGTCTACTGCGAATGCGGGTTCGACGTGCTTTCCTGCGTACCCGTCGAGCAGATACAGGATGAAATTTTCGGGCGACCCCAACCCTTTCGACGGTAACCGTCGAGTAATCGTCGGCAGCTTGACACGCCCTCCTCACCGCTTGCGCGGGGCGAGCAACCAGGACCAGCGCGACGGCGATACGCGGGGATTGCTCTCCCCGCTGCCGGTGACGAGCGTGATGCTGGCTTGTCGCTCGGGGAGCGTCACCGGGCAGGTCAGCTCGATCACGGCATGTTCACCTAGCTCGCCCGCTTCCTTTCGGGCCACCACGCGCCGCTCCTCGAACCGTTCCTGTTCCGCCATGCTCACGCGCTTGACGCAAGGCGCATCGAAGAACTGCACCAGATAGCCACCCACGGCCGCGGCCGCCGACTCACTCGAGAAGAACCCCAGTCGGAGCGCGTACATCACACGACCGTCATCGAGCCCGGCCACCGAATACAGCCGATACTCGCCGAAAATCGGGAGATTCGGCACTTCTCCGGGATCGATGGGTCGCTCGCACAGCATGAGCTGAATCGCGAACCACCTCGATCCCTGCTCGTCGGACAGCTCGAGAGGCGTTAGCGCCATGACCGTCCGTGTGCTGTCGATCTCGGGAGCATCCGAGTCCGATCCCGAGTCGGAATGCGGCACGCCGTAGCGCCGCGGATCGACTGGGCGCATCTGCGCTGCCGGTTCGGCGCCCGATTCGGGCGCCGGCTCGGGTGGACGCGGTTGAGCCGGCGGATCCGCGGCTGCGAGGATCGGCTCCGAGACTTCGACCAGGGCCGACGCGGGTTTGAGCTCCAGATCAGCGGGCGCGGATGGCGTCGGCTCGGTCGCCTTGAGCGACTCGAGCAGCGTGCCGATCCCGGTCACGAAGCGCTTCAGCGTTCCAGAGTCATCGGTGGACGGACGCGGCGCTTGCGCACCGGCCGGACGTGAGCTGGCCGGCGCCTCGCGCGACGATAGACTCAGGGCGGCCTCGGGCGGGACTAATGGAGAAACAGCCGCCCGCGGCACCTCGTCGTTGGGCGTCTCAACTTTCGTTGGCTCGGAGACTTCAGACTCGATCCGCGGCGGCTGGAGGGCCGGTGCCTCCAACGTCGCCTGAGTGGCCGCTGCGTCAGCCTCGAGCGCCGGTGGCATCGGCCGATCCACCGGAAGAGGCTCACTGTTGGACAGTTCGGCCGGTGGCCCCTCGACCCGCGGGTCGCCGAATATGAGCTGAAGGGTTTCGATCTGATCCGTCACGGCGTTCGGGTCGGAATCGATCTCCTCCACGCCCAGCGCTGGCGCGGCCGCGACGTCTGCAGAGCCGATCCGGTCGAGAGCTCGCCTGGCTTGCGGCTCGACGGTTGTTGGGTGGGTCGTACGCTGCGCGTGCGATACGTCCGTAACCGTGGTGCCTGGTGGGGCCTCGGCCCGGTCGACGCGCGGCCGGAGGGTGATCGCGGCTGCTGCGGCAGGCGTCGGCGATTCGACGGCTGGCCGAAGCTGGGGCGGCACCTTCCGTACGGCACTGGCACCGGTTGGCGGCCTGGGTTGAGCCGACGGTCGCGCTCTCGTTTGGTCCGGGGTGTCTGCCGCGAGCCGCGGCAGCAGCTCATCGATATCCCAGTGAAATGGCGCCGAGAGCTGTGGATTGGGCCGCCGCAATTGCGGAGTCTGCGCGCTGCGCTTCGGGGGTCGCGCGGCCATCACCTTGCGTTTTACCGCGGCTTGATCATCGTCCTGCGCCGGCTCGCGGCGGGCCCGCGGATAGAACTCGGAAACGAGATCGAGTATGGCGTCGGCCTCGAGGTTCGTCTCGATGATTCCAATGCAGAGGCGGAACTGGGACTGGTTGCCCTCATGCCGCTGCAGCTGATAGATGTGCAGCGGCTCGAAGCGCGGCATCGCCTCCGGCACCACGGTGATGGGTGTCGATGAAGTGCGGAGGATTATGACATACGGCCCGGAACGTCGGCCCACGTCCGGCTCTCGCGGCTTCCTCGGGCGATCCCTGCCGCCAGGATGCCAGACGGCATATGAACCGGCCCGCTGGCCGCCTCGTCTGGCCACCTCAGTTCGCCTCGTGTGCACCCGGAAACGACGGGACATTGTGGCAAGCGTCAGCGCCGGAAAGAGTGAGCTGGGGCGTCGTTTCGGCGTGGATTGCGTCACAAATGCAACGCTCTCGACGCCATCGGATCTGCTGGGAGCGCGCTTCAGGTGGCGGTGAGAGTGCTCCGGGCGGACCCCTACACGACATAATCCCGAAATGACTATATTCCGGGCAGGGACGGTGATTCTGCCCCGGAACACGCAAGTAAGGACGGATTGACGCGCTCCCAGATCAGTGCCCGTGCAAAACTGGCGTCCGGGGGAAGCTCACTCGAGCGACGGAAGAAAGTGCTCGACACCCATTTCAAGTCGCAGCGCAGCATCATCATCTGCCTTCTCGCGCCGGCCGGCGTGGAGTCCAACGAGCACTCGAGAGGAGTCGTGGACCTCATCCTTGATGCCGAAGCGTTGTTTCGCAACGCTCATTAGGCGTACGAGCGCGAAGGTGTCCACGACGGCGCCCGGTGTCATGTCACCGGGCCGCGGCCACCATTGGTCGCAACAAGTCGACGCCCGGGTGGTTTGCGTCAGGGCGGATTGCGCTGGTCGCCGCCGTGTTGGTGGTCACTGCCGCCATGCTCGGCTCCATGGGAGCTCGGTGGCCGTTGGGCATGTCCACCCTTCGGTGGGCCTCGTCCCTCTGGTGCGGCGCGCCCCTGCGGCGCAGCGTGTCCACGCATTTCGCCTCCGGACCGGGCCGGGGCGGGCGCCCCGGAATGCGACCTCGGGTGCGAACCCATCGGGCGCGGACCAGGTTGCGGGCGTCCCGCAGGTCTCGCGAGTCTCGCAGGCGGCGGGAAGTTGCGATGCGCCCACGTATTGCGTTGGGCATACCACGGACGCCCGCGGTAGTACTGGCCCCAGTAGGTGCCGAGGGAGAACGTGATGATCGGCAGTCCCAGCTGCGGTCCGTAGGAGTAGAGCGGCACTCTGCCGCCGTTGTACTCGAAGGAAATGCCGCCGCCGTACATCCAGCCTCTATTGCCGTCGAATGACACGTCGCACCAGCTCCAGCCATCCAGGCAACCATGCACGTCGAGCGGTGTGCCCGCATCCACCTGCGCAACCAGCGGGTAGTCCCGATTCGGCCCCGCCCGGACGTTCATGGGTCTGGCGGTATAGGCGTTCTGGGCGCTCGCAATGCCGAGTGCGGCAAGCAGCACGAGTCCAAACGACGATGTGACGAGACGACGTCTGAGCATGGCAAAGCCTCCGGTTGGGACCCATTGTACGGGACCACCCGTTGCAGCGCGAGCTGGCCAAGAAGAAATCGTTTGGGCGGGCTGGAGTTCCTGGACTGCGTCACGTCCAACCGAGCGACCGCCAGAACCGGCGCTCTTCGCCGTTCGGATCCCCAGCCACCCTACACCGGCTGTTGAGCAGCATGACTTCGCGTGTAGCAGTGTCGTAACGCGGCCACGCAGGCTGCCCTCGCGCCGTCGGCACGCCACTAGCGGCGAAACTGGCGAAATAGCTGCTCATCGCCCGGGAGACGGCCGCGAGTCCGGGCCCGTGGCCTTGCAGGTCGTTCATTTCGTAGTTGTAGAACACGATGGCAATGTCGCTGGCATGACAGGCGCGCAGCGTCCAATCAGTGCCCGCGATCGGCACGTTCGAGCGGAAGTCGTCACGATACCGGTAGACCGGCGCGGGTTGCAGCGACTTGCGATCCGCCAGCAGCGCCGTATTGTTGCCCATGAAGGTGGCGGTCTCGATCGCGATGGCCCGCTCGACCGGTGACGCGTTCGGCATGAGCCTGGCGTAGAAGGCGAGAATGCGGTTGGCCTCGTCGCCTACCTTTTGGCGCAAGCGCGCAGCCAACTTTGCCGGGCTGGCGTGAAAATACTCGGGATCGTCACGGTAGAAGAAGACGGCCTCATCGTGCGTGTTGCCGATGAGGAGCGGCACAGCCGCTGCAAGCGGCGGCGCGTCCGGCTCGAAGGGATCCCGCGGCAGATAGGTGCCGTCCACCACCGGACCCCAATCGCCGGGATGCTTCGCGCGCAGGGTCGCGATGTCCAGGGGCCTATCCGGATCGGTGGCCGGATGGGTGGCGGGATAGCCCTCGGTCGGCATCGACAGCGGGCCGTGGTGTTCGTCGCCCGCCAGCTGGATGGCGATGAGCTTCTCCGCCGGCACGTGGGTGAGCTTGCCTACCTCGTGCGGCGCGAGGCCGAGGCCCGCCAGCAGTCGGCGAGCGGTCTCCGTGGCGATGTCCCTCGGCAGGCCGCGCGGGGTGGCGCCGCTTTGAATTCCCGCTCGGTGAAAGAGGCCCTGCGCGGTCGGCATCGCCATGAAAGGCGCTGCGATCATCGCCGCGCCGGCTCGCAACACGGTGCGCCGGTCGAGAGGCTGTGCCATGCCGAGGCTCCAATGGTACCGTTACCACTGTAGCACAGCCGTTCCTGCAGCGGCACGGGCCGAAAGGCTACTGCGGCGCCGCAGGCTGCTCGATCCCGACGTTGCGGCGAGCTCAGCGCTGCCGGTGCGGGCAATCCTCCGCCCCTGGGCTGCTCGGCGCTCTTAGCTCACTCCCGCAGGTGCGCGGTCATCCATCCCACCCACCGACGAAAAACATCGCTCATCCGCACGATATCCCCCGGAAAGTGAGTGTCAGCCGGGTAGGCGAAGAACTGGACCTCCACGCCGTTGTCGCGCAGCGCGTGATACCACTCGTAGCTGTTGACCAGAGGCACGTTGGGATCGCCTACATCCCCCATGATCAGCGTCGGCGCCTTGACTTGCTGGGCATGGGCGATCGGTGATTGCGACCGCCAGATCTGCTGGTAGCGTGTCGTCCAGGGGGAGCCGCCGAAGAAATACGTATCGCCCTGCTGATAATAGGCGACCGTGTAATCCATCACCCAATCGTTGAGCGCGGCTCCCGAGACGGCTGCCTTCCACACCTGCGGATAGCGGCTCGACAGCCAGTCAGTCATGTAGCCGCCGTAGGACCAGCCGCTCACGCCGATGCGGGCGCGATCGACGATGCCCAGCTTCTCGACCGCGGCCAGACCGGCCATCACGTCCTTGCCCGGACCTTCGCCGGTGTCGCGGTAGATCGCATGCTGGTAGGCATCACCAAGATTCGTACTGCCGCGATAGTTGGGCTGGAACACCAGGAACCCCGCTGCCGCGAGCAGTTGCGACAGGGTCGAGAATCGCATCGTCGATGCGCCCTCCGGGCCGCCATGAATCGCCAGCACCAGCGGGTACTTGCGTCCCTGCTCGTAACCCGGTGGATAGGTCAGTACACCGTCCTCGCGGAAACCGTCCGGCCCCTGCCACTCGACGGTCGTCATACGGCCGAGCGAGAGAGAGTCCAGGAATCCGTTCAGGTCCGTCAGGCGGCGGGGGCTCGCGGTGGGCGTAGCCATCACGTACAGCTCGTCCCCATGGCCGGGCGTGGCGCCGACGAAGGCAATCACCCCATTGGAGGAAACGCTCGGTCGATCCGCGATCTCGACGCCGCCGAGATCGAGTTTTCTCGCGCTGCCGTGCGCCACCTGTTCCCAGATCACGGAGTGAGTGCCGGCGGGGCCAACGAGCAGCAGATTCTTGCCGTCGGGCAGCCAGACATAAAAGTCCACGTTACGCGCCAGGGCCCGGGTAGCGTCGAACTGCTTGCCGCCTTCGCTTACATACACGGCGGTCCCGTTGTTCTCGTCACCGTTGCGGGGCCGCGTGAATGCGAAGGCGCCCCCCTTGGGCGCATAGGTCAATGTGGTCGCGCCCTGCAGCCCTACGAGAGTAGAGGGCGTCCCACCGTTCGTGGCGACGGTATCGATGACTGATTCGTAAGACAGCGCCCAGTAAGGGTCCGGGAAACGGCTGAAGGCGATCGTGCGGCCGTCCGGGCTCCACACCGGCTCCGGCGCCGAGTCCTGCTGGTCCGTATAGAGACTGAATTGGCCCTGCGTCAGTCGCTTCGCCGTGCCGCCCACGCTCGGCACGATCCAGAGGTGCGAGGGAGTCAGTGCCGCGCGGACGAGGAAATTGTTCTCCGTGACCCTGAAGGCATCGTCATGCGCCTTGATCGCTTTCTCGTTCGCGGGCACATCCGCTGCGACGTAGGCAATTGTCTTGCCATCCGGACTCCAGGAGAACGAAACCACGTCTCGGCTTGCGTCCGTGACGCGCTGCGCGTCGCCCCCGTCCATTGGCAACACAAACACCTGCTCGAATTTCCCGTTGGGGTCAGCCGCCGCAGTGCTCTTGCCGGCAGCCGGTCGAGGGACCGACGGCGTCGTGTCCATGGTGATGAAAGCGAGCCGTGTTCCGTCCGGCGACCAGCGCGGCGAGGAGACATCTGCGCGGTAACGCGTGAGCGGCCGCCGAGCGCCGCTGGCGACATCGACCAGATCGATCTCGTGCGTCGCCTTGTCGGTGGTCCAGTCCGGTGTGGTGACCACCACCGCGATCTCGCGGCCATCGGGTGAGACCTGTGGATCGCTCAGCGATACGATGTGGCGCAAATCATGCAGCGTGAAGTCACGACCGGCCGCGCTGGCTGCGCTGCACACCCGGAAGCCGATGAGCAGCGCGACGCCCATGCCCAGAAGGCCGCTGGTCTTCATGTTTATTCTCTTTCGTTGGCTTGCATGCTGAGCCGGCATCTTACCGGTGGGATCGCGCGCGGTCCGCATCGGCTTTCGGCCGCCCGCGATGAACGGCGTACAATCTGCGGCAGACGGCTCCAAACGTACGATCGCGGGAGGCGGGTGAAGAAGGCATTCCGTGCGCAGCGTCACCTGGCGGCAGCCCTGCTCGCCGTGCTCCTCCTGCCGGTCTCGTCACAGCCGGCGTTGGCCGCCGGCGCGCCTGCCAAGCCCGCCGCCCCGAGCACGCGTGCGCCGTCAAAGACACTGACGTCGATCCTGATCGTCGCTCAGGGTGTCGTGTCGGACCCGAATTTCGGGGGCTCGGTGGTGGTCGTGATGAACAATCTCGGTCCGGGCCCGGTCGGCATCATCATCAACAGGCCGATGCCGCTCACCGTGGCGCGCTTCTTTCCGAAGCTGAAGCAGCTGGCGCAGGTGCACGACAGGATGTACTTCGGCGGCCCCGTCGAGTTCGGCACGGTGTGGTATCTCTTTCGCGCCAAAACCGCGCCCGCGACCGCAATCCGGGTCTGCGACGGGGTGTACGTGAGCTCGGATGACAAGCTGCTGCTCAAGCTGCTCGGTCGTCCGAACCCGATGCAGGGTCTGCGGATCTTCATCGGCCATGCGGGTTGGTACCCGGGCCAGCTGCAGATGGAGATCCAGGGTGGCGCCTGGACGCCCAAGCGCGCCGATGCCGATTCGATCTTCAACCCCCAGCCGAAGCTTCCCTGGCCCGCGGCGTCAGGTCCCAAGCGCGGGACCTGACGCCAGGGGGGATCAGCCGTTCCCCATCACTCGAGCATAAGCCGGACGCGCTGCGCAACGCTGCGTCCAGGCGTTCAAGTGCTGGTAGTCGCTGAAGTCGATCTTCATGAATCGCAGCCAGTCGACGAAGGAATTCACGTGTGTGTCCGCCAGCGTGTAGCCCCCAAGCAGGTATTGCCGGCCGGTGAGCGCCCGATCGAGAATCTGCAGGCAGCCGCGGGTGTCGGATTCGGCAGCCGCGGCCGCCTTGGCGTTGTGCTGCTCGGCCGGGAACCAATCGGATGTGTTGCGAACATAGCGGCCGAACGCATCACCGAGGGTGACGTTGCACCAGATCACCCACTTCATCGCCTCGCCCCGCTCCGGTCCCGGCTCGGGGTACAGGCCCTTGGCGACGCCGAAGATCTCGCCGAGATAAAGCGTGATGGCCGCCGACTCCCAGATCGCGGTGCCGTCGTGCACCAACACCGGAATCTTGCCGTTGGGGTTGACGCGCAGAAATTCCTGGGTGTGGGTATCGCCTTTCTTGAGGTCGACGGTGACGCGCTCGCAAGGTACCGCGAGCTCTTCCAACACGAGATTCGTGATGACCGCCGTGCTCATCGGAGAGTAATAGAACGTTAGGCTCATGACGTCCGGCTCCATGTTGGTTTGAACGGGAGTCCAGTGTAGCGCCACTTCTTCCCGCCGGTCCAACCAGCCCTGACTCCGCCGCGGTACTGGACGAGAGGGTCGGCGGGGGCTCAGGCCTTGCCAGCCGCGGCATCCAGCCGCGCCGACAGATCATAGGTGTCGCTCGAGGTGATCCGGACATCGGCCCAATCGCCCGGGCGAAGCCCCCTCGCACCCGTGATCCGTACCGCGCCGTCGATTTCCGGCGCATCGGCCTCGCTGCGGGCGATCGCGCCTGCGTCGCCGACGGCATCCACGAGCACGCGCATCCGGGTGCCGACGCGCCGCGCCAGCCGTGTCGCGCTGATGGCCGCCGCGCGCTCCATGAATCGGGCGTACCGCTCCGCCTGGACCTCGGCAGGCACATGCCCTTCGAGGGCGTTGGCGGCGGCACCTTTGACGGGCGAGTACTTGAAGCAGCCGACCCGGTCGAGCTGTGCTTCCCCCAGCCACTCGAGCAACTCCTGAAACTCGCTCTCGGTCTCCCCGGGGAAGCCGACGATGAATGTGCTCCGCAGCGTCAGGTCGGGGCACTGCTCTCGCCAGGCCGCGATGCGCCGCAGCACGTCCTCGGAATGGGCAGGCCGCCGCATTCGCTTCAGCACCGAAGGGCTGCCGTGCTGGAAGGGAATGTCGAGGTACGGCAGGACGCGTCGCTCCGCCATCAGCGGCATGACCTCGTCGACGTGCGGATACGGATAGACGTAGTGCAGCCGGACCCAGATGCCGAGCGTGCCGAGGCCGCGCGCCAGGTCGATGAATCGCGTCCGGTACGCCTTTTCGCGCCAGACCGCGGGCGCATAGCGGATATCGGCCCCGTAGGCGCTGGTGTCCTGGGAGATGACCAGCAGTTCCCGGACGCCCGCCGCGGCCAGCCGTTCCGCCTCACGCAGCACGTCGTCGATGCGGCGGCTCGCGAGCTTGCCGCGCAGCGCCGGGATGATGCAGAAGCTGCACTTGTTGTTGCAGCCCTCGGAGATCTTGAGATACGCGTAATGCCGCGGTGTCAGCCGCACGCCCTGCGGCGGTACGAGGTCGAGAAACGGATCGTGTTGCGGCGGCAGATGCTCGTGAACGGCCGACATCACCTCGGCGTAGGTCTGCGGCCCCGTGACCTTGAGCACGCTTGGATGGCGCTCGAGGATGCGCTCCGGCCTCGCGCCCAGGCACCCGGTCACGATCACCTTGCCGTTCCGCTCCAGAGCCTCGCCGATCGTCTGCAGCGACTCGTCGATCGCAGCGTCGATGAAGCCGCAGGTGTTGACCACCACGAGGTCGGCCTGCTCATACGTCGGGGCCACCTCGTACCCCTCGGCCCGCAGCGTCGTCAGAATGCGCTCGGAATCGACCAAGGCCTTGGGGCAGCCCAGGCTGACGAAGCCGACTTTCGGGATACGCTCGCGCGGCTTGGCGCGGCGCCGGGTTGCGGGGCGGGAGGACATGAGGGGGCGCGAAGACTACCTGCCGGCTGCCGCCGTCGCAACAGCGGCAGTGTCAGCGCCCACCTACCGGCCGTAGAGCCCCACTATTTCCGCCTGTGCGAGCGCGCTCGCCTGCACCTTGGCGGCGACTTGCGCCGCGCTGGCGCTCGCGCCCAGTCCCAGCTTGGCCACGCTCAGCGCGTAGAGCATCAGCCGATAATGATGCGGCGGGCCGGGCGGCGGGCAGGGGCCTCCATAGCCTATGGAGCCCCAGTCGTTGCGCACCTGGATCGCGCCCAGGGGCAGCAGACGTCCTGCCGGGTCGCCCGCGCCGGCCCGAAGCGAGGTCACCTCCGCGGGGATGTCGAACACGGCCCAGTGCCACCAACCTCCCCGCGCATCCGGATCGAACATCAGCACCGCGAAGCTGCGGGTGCCCGCAGGCGGATGGTTCCAGGAGAGAGCGGGGGAGGAGTTGCCGCCGTGGCAGCCGAACTCGTCGTAGACGCACCCGATCGTGATGGCTCCGCCCGGCGCGAAATCGGCGCTCTGCAGCGCGAGCCGTGATGCCGCGGCGGCCAGAAGCGCGGCCGGCGGGGTCGTCGCCATGGGGCCCGCCAACGCCAACGCCGGTGTGGCGAGGAGCGCCGCCGCGAGTGCAGGCACGTTGCGCCGGGCGCCGATGATCCGCACTGTTCGCTGCATGGTACGACACCTCTGCCCACCTGCCGGGCGGATCAAGTGTGCAGCGCCGAGCGCCATCCGGCAAACTGTTGTGATGATGAAGGGTGAAGCGCAGAAGGTCGCCTTGGTCGCGGGCTCCACCGACCGCCCCGCCCGGGCAAACGCCCAGGCCCATGACCCGCAGGTCAGGCGGCGGTTGGCGCAAGTCAGCGCCGGGCTCGCCGGCCTCGACCCCGAACCATGAACTCCCCGGCACCCTTCGATCGGGAGTACTACCAGCGCTACTACTACGACCCGCGCACCGCGGTGACGACCCGCCGGGAAATGAATGCTCGTGCGCGCCTCATCGCCGCCTTCACCGAGCACGTCGGCCTGCCGGTGCGCAGGCTCCTCGATGCCGGCTGCGGCACGGGCCTGCTGCGCACCCCGCTCAAGCGCCTGCTGCCGAAGGCCGAATACGTGTGTCTGGAGACGAGTCCCTATCTTTGCAGCCGCTACGGCTGGGAGCACGGCCGGATCGAGGAGTACCGCAGCTCCGCGGCGTTCGACCTCGTGATCTGCTACGACGTGCTGCAATACCTCGACCCCCGTGCCGCCGCACGCGCCTTGAGCAACTTTGGGCGGCTCTGCCGCGGAGTGTTGTACTTCAGCGCCCTGACGCGCCGCGACTGGGAGTGGAATTGCGACCCGGTGCGAACCGATGCCAACGTGCATCTGCGCGCCGCGAGCTGGTACCGGCTGCGCCTGCAGCGCAACTTCCGCGAAGTCGGAGCCGGGTTCTGGCTGCGCCGCGGCGCCCCGCTCACCGTCTGGGAGCTGGAGTCCCAGTTCTGAGCCGGGATTGCGCATGACCGACACCGATCCTACCGTATCGCTCCTCGCCGCCTTCCGCGGCGCGGTCACCTGCAGCCGCACGGCCGGCGCGCTGACTCTCAGTGGCGCCGCCGCCGATTCCGCGGACGATCGTCTCATCCTGACGCTCATTTCCTCGTCGATTCCCGACATCCCGGATTCGCTGACGGCCGTGATCCTGACCGCCGTCGGCGAGCACCGCTATCGCATCGCTTCAGCGTCTCGGGATCTGGTCGTGGAGGCGACATCGCTCCACCTTCATCGCGACATCGGCACGGCGTTCTACCGCGCGCTTCCACCGCGCCCGGTGCCCCTCAGGAAGCGCCTCTTCTGGCTGGCGGTGCTGTGGCTCGCCGGCAGCCGCACCGGCAAGCTCGTTCTGTCGGCTCTTCGCCGTTAGCGCACATCCCTCGGCCTGACCATCGACTCGTGTCGACCTTGACGCCATGAAGTGGCAGAACCTTGCGGCCAGGCACACGGAGGTGCCCCGCCGCCGCAGGTGGCGGAGCCGCGGGCAAAAAACCGCGCTTTTTGCCCGCGGCGCGCTGGGCCGGGCAGGAGCCCGGATCCAGCGCTTTAACCAGGCTCCGCGAGTTCGGTGGCCGGCACCACGACGCGCTGCCTGCCCAACAGCGCTTTGTAAGTCGCCATCTGTCCCTGAAACGCCCGATTCCAGGTGAACCGCCGCTCCACTTGCGCCCTCGCGTTGGCTCCCAGTGCCTCGATGTCGCGCTCGTAGAGCTCAGCGATCGCCTCCGCCATCCTTGCGCCGCTTCCGGGCTCCGCCAGCAGTCCCACGCCCTCGTCCACGAACTCCGGAATCGCCGCGGCGCGCACCGCCACCACCGGTCGCCCGCAGGCCATGGCCTCCAGGATGACCAACCCGAAGGTCTCCTTCGTCCCGGCGTGCACCAGCGCATCCGCCGATGCCAGCCACTGCGCCAGCTCGATGCTGTCACGCCGGTAGGGCAGCATCGTCACGTTGGCGGCCGGCCGGCCTTCCCGCTCACCGCCGATCAGCAGCAAATGATACGGCGAGCCCAGCTGCGCAAATGCCTCCAACAGCACCGGCAGGTTTTTTTCGCCCGAGAACCGTCCCGCGTAGACCAGGACGCGCGCCGCCGGCGCGAGTCCCAGCCGCCGCCGCAACCAGCCGCCGCGCCGCTGCGGCCGGAACACCTCCGCGTCGACTCCGAGCGGCTGATGCACTGCATTCGCGACGCCCAGGCTCTTGAGCACGTCGCACATCACGTGGCTCGGCGCGAACACGACGTCGAAGCGCTCGTAGAGCCATCGCAGATAGCGCTCGAGCGTCCGCCCGGCGAGCCGTCCGCCCATGCGGCGGCTGATGATCTGCGGCAGGTTGGAGTGATAGAACGCGGCGATGGGGGTGCCGCGACGCCGCGCGAGACGCCAGGCGGCCCACGCGGGATGGAACGCATCGCCTACCTCGACCAGATCCGGCTCCAGCGCATCGAGCAGTCGCACCCAGCGGCGCGGATCGAGCGGCAGGCGGTAGTTGAAACTGCCCGGCACCGGGTAGCCGGCCAGCGTGGATACTCCGCCGCGCTCCGTGCGGTCACGCTCTCCGGGCACGAGCAGGGTGTGCTCCCAGCGGCTGTGAGCCGCCAGCCAGGCGTGCTTCGCGGTCAGGTAGCGTTTGACGCCGCCGCTCGTCGGCGAATAGAAAAGCGTGGTGTCGACGAGGTGCAGGCGGTCGTTCAAGATCAGAAGTTACCAAGTCAGACTACGTGCCCGCATTGCACCTGTCCCGAGCACGCATTGTCAAGATGCGCGGTGCCTCTGACGGGAGCTCCAGGGGCGCGACGTCAGGCCGCCGTCGGCTGTGCCTGGGGGGTGGCGCCGTGGCGCAGCGCGGCCGCGGCCTCGATCACCTCATCGGCCGTGTTGAAACGATCCTCGCGCCGCTTTGCCAGCAGCCGCGAGATCACCGGCATGTGACGGGAGAGTGACAACGGCAGCTGCGGCGGCGGAGTGTTCACGTGCTGTTGCAACACCTCCATCGCCGAGCCGCCGGTGAAGGGCTTCTTGCCGGTCAACATCTCGTGGTAGATGACGCCGAGACTGTAGAGGTCGGAGCGCGCGTCGAGCTCCTCGCCCAGGGCCTGCTCCGGGCTCATGTAGTACGGCGAGCCGCGCAGCACGCCGGTGCGGGTGCTGTGACTGGCGCCATCGAGCGTGCGCGCCAGTCCGAAATCGATGAGGGCGATCTGGTCGCTCTCGCGCAGCATGACGTTGGGTGGCTTCAGGTCGCGATGCAGCAGACCCGCGCCGTGCACGACGCTCAGCGCCACGGCGATCTGCTCCACGTAGCGCAGTGTCTCCCCCTCCGTCACGCCGAAGTACATGCGGGCCTTGAGGTCGCCGCGCGGGAAGTACTCCATGGCGAGGTACTCGAGCCCGTTCTCGACACCGTAATCGTGAATCCTGACCACCGCCGGATGGCGGATGGCGAGAATGGCTTTGTACTCGCGCTCGAGCGCCTGACGCTCGGCGTTTGCCTCGCGCGAGGTCCTGCTGACTTTCAACGCGACGTCCGTGCCGAGCGCCGTGCTTGCGGCCAGGTAGACGACCGCTTTTTCCGACTCGCCGATCTTCTTCGCGATGGCGTACCCGGGGATGACCGGTGGCGTGTCGCTGTCTTGTGCCGGCGTGGCGCCGGCGGCTTCGGCCGGCTGCTCCGCCCGCTCCTGCTGCGCGGGCGCATCGAGCGCGACCGACTGAGCCGTATGCGCCAGATCCGCGAGGCGGCGGGCGACGCGCTGCTCGATGCGGCGCAGCGCCACGCGCACGGAGGTCTTCAGCCGGTCCGGGGTGAGCAAGCGCTTCGGCAGGTAGTCCGCGGCGCCGAGCTGCAGCGCCCGCACGGCGGTGAGCTCGTTGCCATCGTCGGCCAGGGCGATCACCGCGGATGCGACGTTGCGCGCCCGGAGCTTGCGCAGCAGCTCGAGGCCATGCGCCTCGGGGTCTTCGGGGCTGGTGCCGAAGCTGGCCGCGAGCAGGAGCACGTCGCACTCGCGGCCCGTCACCAGGGCGCTCCAGGGCTCGAATTCCGTGAGGTCAATAGCTCCTATTGCGGCGTCCGGGCACACGATACCCAGATGCATCCGCAGCCACTCGCGATACTTCGCGTCACGATCGACGACCAGCATGCGCGCCGGAGAGCCTGTCCGCCTGGTTTCCACCTACCACCCGAGAACGGCCGTTCTCTGAGCAGAAAACGATGGACCAGCCTGGGCTCCGTTGTCGCTAGGCTCGGGGCGATTCTGTGAAGCCCGTCCTCGAAGGCCCCGGGAGCTGTGAATTGCGTCTAATAAGCGCGCCTTGAGGTCGAAAGCAGGTCGTTGAGCGGCCCGGGGCCGTTGCCTGGGCCGCGGGATGAATCGCCAACGAACTAATTCCGCGGCAGCAGGAACTGCGTGCCCTGGTAGGTAAGGACGACGCCATCCGGCCGGATGGCATCCACGTGGACGCCGCTCGGCAGAGTGTCTCCCTCCCCCAGCCTGTGCATGTTGATCAGGACGAAGCGATCCTGCGGGCGATCGGCGAATACGTGCATGTCCAGGTGGAGTGCGGGCAGGCCGTCGCTGCTGGCGATCTGCTGGTAGAGCGGCATGTCCCCGGCCAAGCGATCCCCCCCGGATGTCGCGAAGCCGGGCGTGGCCGCTGGCTCGACTGCCGGCGCGTTATCGCTTGGATTGTCGCCGGGGGACGGCGGACCCCCGCTTTGGGCGTTGCTCGCGAGAGAAGCCGGCGCCGGGGATTGGCCCGAGCTTCCGGCGTGGGCTGCCGGCGGCGCGGCAACCCCGGCCGCAGCCGGTGCGGCGCCTGCCGCCTGTCCCGCAGCCGCGGAGCCCTGGTGCGCCGGGGTATTCGCCGCCTGGGCCGCCGGGGCGTCATGGGCGGCGGGGGCGGCAGGGGCGGTGGGCTGGGGGGACGCCGCCGCCGGCTGCTGTGCGGCCGGTCGCCGCAGCAGCATCCAGGAGATCACGATGACATTGATCCCGAGGAGCACCGCGATCGCCACCGCCCAGACCGGCAGCGTCCGCCGCGGCGGGGCGACCTTGACCTCGAAGAGTGATGGCCCGCTCTGCCGCTGCCGGTCGCTCTCGGATTTCTTCAATGCATCCAGGATGAACGACATGTTGGTTACTCGTGCACCGCGGTCAGGAGGGGAGAGCCGGGGCTCGCCAGCGCGCCGGCCAGCGCGACCTGCGTGCGGACGCCCGCGACACCGTCCACGGTGAGACGATGATTGCGCTGGAACTGACGCACGAGGCTCGTGAGGCTGGCATCGTACACGTTGCTCGGCGAGCCGGGATCGGGCACGCCCGCCAGCTTCTCCAGGCTGCGCCGCAGCCGGAGTACACCATTGCCGCTCATGCCGGGGGAGAGCGTGTGCACCGGGGCCGCTTCGGGCCGCCACAACATGACGTAGTCGCCCATCCAGTAGGTCGACAGCTCGCCGGCGCCGACCTGGTGAGTCGACTTGCCGAGATCGATGCTGGCGTGCTCGCCGTCGAGACCCGTCAACACCACCTCGTGACTGCCACCGCCGGCATCCGTCAGGATCAGGATGGCGGGGCGGTTGTAGAGACGCAGCTGCCCGAGAGAGCCACGCTCGGTGAGGCACGCGAGCCCGTGTTGGGTTGCCTGCGTGCACGGGTCAGTGCCATCCATGGTGTAGTGGATCCCCCAGAGGTCGAAGAGTGTCGTGAAGGCCGCATCGGTGGTCGTATCGACCGAGTGCTTGGCGAGCAGCGTCGCGAGAGGTTCCGTGGCGGCCTGTGCAACGGCTGCAGCCGAGGGCGCCTGCGCGGAGACCGCCGCGGGCGCGGATGCGGGTGGCGCAGTGCCAATGGCCCTCCGTGGCGTCAGGCCCTCCGGCCCGCGCATCCGTGCGCGGGCGCTCGCGGGGATCGAGGACACGTTAAGTGTCCTCGATGAAGGCACCCCGTTCGCCCACGGCTGCAGCCGCCAGAGCGCGAAGCTTCCAATGGCCAGCATCGCTGCCACCGCCGCTGTCCCGGCCCATGGCAGCCAAGGGGGCGTGAAGCGCTTCCCGAAGACCTCCGAGGCGGCATTGCGCACGAGGGGGCCGGTGATGCGGTGCCGGTCCTGCGAGTAGCCGCCGAGGAGTGAGCGGTCGCAGATGACGTTGATCACGCGCGGCACGCCGCACGAGAGCCGGTAGATCTCCTCCAGCGCGAAGCGATTGAAGATGTCGGCGGTGGCGCCCGCGACCCGGAGGCGGTGGCGGACGTAGGCCGTGGTTTCCTCCGTGCTCAGCGGGCTCAGGTGATACCGCCCGGTGATGCGCTGCGCCAGCTGGCGCAGCTCGTTGCGCGCCAGCAGCTCGCGCAGCTCCTCCTGGCCGATCAGGATGA